>Ga0179593_1614477_pt1 | contig 15873 bp, 18 predicted proteins | sample CZODoug2_1_08_16_FD_185931 | JGI IMG/M metagenome (GOLD analysis project Ga0179593, IMG submission 185931) | Vadose zone soil fungal communities from Angelo Coast Range Reserve, California, USA - CZODoug2_1_08_16fungal (PacBio error correction) | ecosystem: Environmental > Terrestrial > Soil >... | reverse complement strand
GCGTCAACCCCCCTCTTTCGCGGTGTCCGCTTTCTCTGCCTTTGCTTTTTTTCCGCCCCCTTCACCGACCCCCGTCCAAATCCAACAAGTTTTTCCTTTTCTGTGACTTTTTCTCGTTAATAAACCCCTTCCCACTGGCGTTCTTTTCCAAACTATTATCAGCTACATCCCATACGTCCCAAGATTCTTTTTCATCATGCGGGCGAACCTAGACGGAGAGTCCCCTGATTTTTCTCCGTTACCACCCCCCTATCTTTCCCAACAAAGCGACCAAGCATAAACCGATTCGGATGCTATATGCGGTAGAGCCACTCCTGACTTTCTTTTGCTTAATAGAGACCGGTCCATCTTGCTAGTTTTGCTCCTGGCCCCTTCTCGGAACAACGATACCCCCTTTGATCTATAGCGAGTAACGCATTTTTAATGGTTCCCCTCCCCCCTTGACGATCCCCGCTCACTTCCATACGTTCCCCCCCACCCGCTGGCCAACGGGGATGGATAGGGTTTCTTGCCTCTCCAGAACCTTTCGATGCGTATCTTTCTTCCCACACCCAGCCCCCTATTCATAATCCGTTTTCAGCGCAAAGGTCCGATTGCTCCTGGGACACTCCTTCTCTCGATCGATCTCCTCTTCAGCTTCTTTGACTGAACTGCCATGTCTTCTTTGTTTAAACCTCCGATTCGCTTTTGATGCACGATTTCCTCAGAACCATCTTCCCTTCCTACTTTTCCATACCAACTCCATTCTTGTCCCTTACTGCCTCAATTTGTCTTGGCGTTTCTCGACAGTAACGCACCGGTCGTACGAGCATATTCGATGATATGCGTATCCCAATTTCTTGCTTTTTCACCCTCTTTTTTAGCCCTTTTTGCACAGTCTCTATTTTTTTCCCGTACAGCTCAATTCGCCGAATCCCCCCCCCCCTTCCATCCCGCGTGGCCTTATTGTGTTAAGGGAAATCCTTTCATTTTTGCTCTTTTTCCCCCACTTTCTCTTACTTCCCTTGCCTTGTTTAAGCCCCTCTCGTTCTTGCCCAGTCCGGTAAGTTTACCTTCTGGTGTCTATCTCCGTCTATTTTCATCCAATACCCCTCCGTGGGTTGGGGTCCTCCAGTCCCGCCCGTGCTTCGCCCCTTTTTGCCAAAGTTTCCCTCTTTCACTGAATTTGGTCATTCGCGCCCCCTGTCCCCCCCCCCAATTCCACCTGGACCCTCCCGCCCCCTCAATTACGATCCACCTACGCTCCTCCCTCCCCTTCTCTCCGCCTTTCTCTCACCTCCACTTTAACCATAAGCCCCCTCCTCTCCTTCCATATCTCTTTTATTTCCCCCTCTTTCCATTTTTTCCCCCCCAAATGTCCCCCCCTCTTGGACCCACTCCCCCGTAGATGCTCTCCCCATCTTTCCTCAGTTTCCTACAAACTCCATGTCTTGGGTTGAACTGCGGTTCCAAATGCTTTTTTCATGTCCCCCCGCTTTTTGCTTCGTGTTCTTCCCGTCCCCAACCGGAACGCTCCCACCGGCCGTCACCCCCCCCGTTTGATTGTTTTCGTTTCCAGCCCCGATTCTTGAAAGCGGTCACCGTGTCTTCGTGAACCCCACCAATTTCTTTCCCGATCCTGACTCCTCTAAGCCCGACTGATCTCTCATCTTTTCCATCCTTCTCTTTAGAACCCCACCAACGACCGGAACTTGCGCCATCGTCATCCTTCTTTCTAAACTCCCCCCCCCTTTTTCCATTCCCTTTTTTTCATTATCTCTTTCATCTCCCGTTGTGTTAGCTTGATTCCCTCTTACTTTTTTTTTGGTGTGTCGAAACGGTGACGATAGCATTCTATCTTGTCTGTTCTTTTTTTTGACTCACCCGACTCTGTTCTATCGAGACGTGGATATATTGGCAGATTTTATTCTTGTCTTCGGGCCGCATAGAAGAAATCGCTTTTCTCTCGGTTGGTCACCCTTCTCAACTTTTTTGAGGTTTCCCTTTCGGAGGGTTTCTTAAGCCTCTCCCCCAGGTAGTTTTCTTTCTAGGCACTTCCCTTTTCCGGTGAACACCCGCCATTGGAGTTTGGAGAATCTCCTGCCGAGCCTTGTCCCCCCCTTCCCCCGCCTTGTCGTTCCCCCCGTCTCAGGTGTGAAATTTCTTAATGGACCTGCGCCCCCCTTTCCATACTTTTCCCTCTTCCCACTTTTCCCTAGTTTCTGGTTGTTTGAATGATTACTTCCGGGATTGTCTTCCCCTCCTAATCTAGGCGGTCGTTTATCGTACCGCCGCGAACGTATCTTATGTCTGCGGAGAGACCGATTTCCCCCCCCCACATACTCAGCACTAAGTTTTATCCTTTTTTGACAAAAGTTTCTCCTTCTCTCCCCTCCCTCTAATTCCGATCAGGGTTAGTTTTTCTTGAGAATCCTTCCAAACTAGCTCCCTTCTTCATCATTTTCCATTTAGAACATTTTCATGCCAATGACCTTCCCCCCCTTTTCTTTTACTCGACTTAGTATTTCCTTTTCCTTGATCACCCCGGATTTCCCTTTCTGCGAAACGCCATTGCAATACTCAGGCTTTTTGCCACGATGATGTTCTTATTTTCCCCGGCACAGTTTTTGACTAGAGATTTTGCTGCTTGTAAAATCTGTGCCTAGCATGTCTGAAAATTTTGGTTCCCCCGATCAGCACGTAGAGACTCAGTGTAAGGGCTACTCCTTCTTCGCTAGAAGTCGAGGAGGCACTTCAACTTGGTTTCCCCCTTCTCTTTTATGCTTCCATACCCTTCGGGGATTTTTTAATGTGAGTAGTTTCTTCTTATCCACTGCTCTCGACATAGTTAATCCCCACCCCACCCCCACGTTTTAGGTCTTTTCTTCTTTATCGTTATTTCTGAAGGAAGATTCCCCATTTTAGACCTCGCCCCACAATCACTTCTGGACCCCTAGGTGTCCCCCTGCTTCTTCCTCGCTCTAAAATTGGTTTGGTCTGGGTGGCCAGGAGCACACTTCCAGAAAGCTCGACCAACGGTCTCCCTCGGGCAGCGTCTTTCCCCTTGTGATTTGGTCAGGGCTATCCCCGTTCGTTCTGATGTGTGAATACGCTCTGTGTTTTTGGGTGTGGACGGGGGTGTCGGCCTCCATAGTTTTTTTTTTCCTCTCCTGCCTGTTAGCCTCGCGAAAATATTGACGCCCCCCCCCCCCAATTTCTCGCCCATATGGCTGTCGCAATATTCCCCTCACTCCTTTGACGCCGGATGTTTTTTCCTTGTGCGCCCCCCTCCTAGTTTGTAAATCGTCTCATTGCTTCGACGTGTTTTTGTCCTACAACAGCCCAACCCCCAGCGACTAACTCAAAATTTACGGCCGGCACCGCGCCTATTGCATCTTTGTCTTCCGTTGTTGTGTGTAGATTACACTGCACAATAGGTCGCCCCTCTGTGCCTTTCTGACCTTGTTTTGAGCCCTGCCAAGTCCCTGACAACAAGAGTCTGAATGGAGCCCAATGTCTGGGCCGGTTTCCCCCAAGCCCCCTGAAATAACAGCGCCTTTAGGTCTTATAGACCTCCTCGTTGCCCTCCCTCTTTTACGGTCAACTATCATGTGACGAATCTTTCGCCACCCAGGTCTTTTCTACTTTCCAGACGTTCCCCAAATGATGTCTGCCTCTTTTCCCCCCGCGATCGGGCGAAGGACCCTGTCCCCCTATGCGGATCTCTGGGACCGGAGCGAGCAGAAACAGAGGACTGATTCCCGCCGGTAATTTTGCTCCCTTTTCATAGATGTGTCTCGCTTTTGTCCTGGCCTGAAGATCCCCCCCCTCTCTGGATAAGCGCCCCCTCCTCTGACGATTTCTTGGGTGCTATCCTGTTAAAACACAAAAAACTTCGATTGAAGCTACGGCATATGAACTCCCCCCCCCCCTCCGCGGCCAGTGTGTTTTTACTGCGCTGAGCTTTATTCTCCCTACTACCCCCCTCTGCGATACGAATTGCCACACACCCCTCCCTTTATCTTGATCTGTCAATCTGTTTTCCCTCGAAAGGGAGATTGACCAGTCCTATCGACTTTATTTGCTATTTCGATCCTGACGCCCCCAATCTTACTTGTTGAAAGTGTGCTTTCTGGTAACCCCCCCCCCCCTTTTCCCCCCTTTGAGGGCAGATTCAATCCCCGCCCCCACTCTAGAAGCAGTATCTTTTCCTTCATCCTTCTCACAACGTTTTGTTACAATTTTTGTGCTTCCGAAGTTTAAATATCTGTTTTTCCTCTCGTTCCATATTCGAGATATTTTGTGAGCCTTTTCCACCTGAGTCTGGCCCCGCTGTTTCAGGCCCAAATACCGTTTGTCGTGTTGACTCCCTAGAATTAGAGTCTCCCCCCTCCCCAAAACTTTATTCGTCGTGAAGATAGGCGGTGAAAGTTTATTAAAACTTTTTGTCTCTTTATCCCATCGACTGCCGTGCTTATTTTGTGCTCCCTTCGATCTGGCTCTTTTTTCATTCCTTTTTTCTGGCCTAACACTTTTTTGCTACTTTCAGTTATAGTGTCACCCCAATCCTGCATCCGCCTGGCAAAGTACCAAGCCTCCCCCCGTCGTCCCCCCCCCCCATTACCCAATTTAATGTTCAATGATTTTCTCTTTTCTCAGGACTTCCAAGGTCCTCCAAAAACGCCCTATGTGAAGACAGGCCGGGTTCCCCTGGGCCAGTCTATCGATCCCTTTTTGTTTTCCTGTAAACCCCCAATAAATGGCTTGCAATACTCCTCTGCTCCCCCTGTCCCTTCCAGACCCTTTTTCGGCTCGGGTGGCTTCCATCTTACCAAAATAAAGGACTTCCGCCGACCCCCCTCGTTAAACGTTTTTCTATTTGGGACAACTCCCTTTTAACTCAGCTGCAACGTGTCTAGCAACCACTCCTTCCGTCTTCTTTTTTCCTTTCCCAATAATCCTCCTTTCCTCCCTCCCTGTCTTTCCCCGCCATTCCTTTTAAAGCACATCACCAATTGCCCCTGACGAAACGGCTGCCTTCCCAGCCGGTTTCGCCCCCCCTCACACAACTCATCTGTAATTCCTTTCTTTTTCCCCCCCCCCCCCCTTTTGCTTGTGTCGCGCTCTAATTGTTATCCGATTTCCGTTGTCCGAAGGCTTTGAACGATTTTTTTTAAGCCGCGATCGCGTGTCGTTGTGAGTGGAGAAGCATACGTCACTTCTCTCTCGCCGTCGTGGATTATATTGTCAGCGGACTTCGCGACGAATTGTTTTTTCGCCCTTAATTCCCCCCCCTTTCTCTTCCTCCTCTTGAGACCTCTGGTTGCGTTTTTTCCCTGGCAGGTTGGGGCCTTGGAAGCCACCCGTTGCCCATATTCCCTGCAGTTTTTTCTTTTCCTTTCAAAAAGCCCATTGGAGGTGTGGATCAATGGGAATTTTGTTTCCTTTCGAATTCTCCCTTTTCCTTCCCCTTCCCTCAATTTTCCTTTGTAGAACTTTGATTCCATGGCCTTGCGCGACCCCCAGCCTTCTCCCCCACTCCCTTTTTTTCCCGTTAAGGTGCGCCGGTCGTTATTCTGATGACCGATCTTGTTTCCTCTTCCTTCCTTCTCCTTCCGTTCGTACCGCTCCCCAGCCGAGCTATGTCTTGAGCCCTTTTGACGCCGGTCCACAAGCGCACGGAGTTCGAAATCGTACCACCTTTTCTCCTGCTTCGCCCCTTACCACCTCATTCGCACGTGCAGGTTTTCCCCCTTTTTCTCTTGGATTCTCTTCCTCAAAAACCCTTGTTCACCCCTTCCTTTTCTCCCCCAAAGCGGTGCAGCTCCAGGAGATCTCCGAATAGCCATCTAATATTCTTATCGAACGGGGATTTCCTGGTCTGGGACCCGCACCATTTCACCTCCCTTGCCTTCCCCTTCTATGTAGCCTTCCTGAAAAACTTTATTTTTCTATTGGCAACGGAAATACTCTTAATTTTTTGACATTTGGTCCCATGACAATTGCAGTAAACTGTTTTTTCTCCCTGCTCACTGTCCGATCCCCCCCAGCCCATCCTCCTCTGTAGTGTCCTATAAGAGTCCCTTTGAGATTCCCAGTCCTGCCTTTTCGCTTTTTTTTTTGATAACTTGCGTTAGCCTCTTTCTTTCTTGTTCGGAAAGACAGCACCCTTTTTCCAATCCCCCCCCCAGTTGAATCTATTGTGGGATTGTTGTTCCCCTTTATTTTCTCCTCATTCTATCAGTTTCCTCTTCTTCAACCCCCACTACTCGCCGCTGCGTACTCGATCTTCCCTCGCTTTCTCATCATTGGGATAGTTCAGGGTTTAGTGCCTCAAATCCTCTACATCCTTGAGATGTTTTCAGACGGATCCCCGCTTAGCCCGTCCCGTTCTTCTTCTCACGTCGTTGTAGCGTGGTTCCCTCTCTTTATGTGTTCTTCTCCTCATTTTTTTATGCCGTCACCGGTTTATCGCCTCTTCCATCATATGACCCCCTTTCGGTGGGCTGTTCGATGGCTAGCCAATATTCTCACTCCTTGTTTCCCGGGATTTATTTTCCTGGTTTGATTGCCCCTAGGACCCTTGTTCTCATCCTGTGAAGAATTTAGACCACCCTTTTTTTTTTTTGCATTTTCTAAAACGCCCATTACCGCGATCCTGCAGGACAACCCGTCCTCCTTCTTGTTGGACTTCTATCTCTCTATTGTCATCCTTACTCAGTCTTTGTTGTAGTTCCTCCTTCTCAACCCCTCTGCGTTTCCGCCCCCGGTCATACTGTAGTTTCCAATGCCTCCCCACCATCTAATCCCACAATTGATATTCTGCTCACCCCTTTTTTCTTAAGCCCCATGACCCTACTCCTTGTCTCTTTATTGGAAAGCAGCTACCTCCCCTATACGGTCAAAGATTCTGTATGAGGGCCGTCCCCTCTCTCTTCCTCCCTGCCATTGTTTTTTCCAACCACGACAGTCCCCTCTTTCGTCAACTGCGAAAGCATCACGCAGGAGCCCCTGGACAGTCAGCGAGCCAGCCGAACTATTCTCCGAGGTAAGGCCCGGTCATCGCTTTTTCGCGTTTTTCCCATGACCAGATCAACATGTATCTGATGGGTTAATTCTGAGCGTACTCCCCTGTCGTATTTCCTTTGTGTATCGTGCAATTTTGTTTAAGAGATCCCCAGTCCCTCCCCTCAGCCACCCCCTCACACATATTCTCCAGGGTGTGAACTAGTGTTCGCCGAGTGACTATTTTCCCTACTTCCTACCTGTGCCCTTATGCCCCCCCCTTCCCCCTATCCAATGATCGGGCCCCTGTCCTTACTTTGCTTGTACGGCAAATCGACTTAGATCTCGCTATCCGTCCTTCTCTCCCTCCCCCTTCTTCCTTTTCTTATCTTTTTTACCACACGTCGCATGCTTTCTGGTCCGATTCAAGCCACAAGTCTTCACGAACGCCTTCCCCGCCTACTCCCCCATCGTTTTACCGTACTAACCAAGGAATTTTCCCACCTGGTGGCTTCGGCCGTATAACTGTCGATCCTTTAGTCCCCCCTCTTTCTCTTCTCTTCTTTTGTAGCAATTTTGCTTGGATCTTTCCCCCCACAGTGTTCTCCCCGCAATGATTACCGCCGGGTTGTTCCCTATGCACATTTAGATTTGGCTATCCCCCCCCCTGGTACTTCGAGATTTCCCTTATATGGGGTGGAAGGGTAATAATAGCCAACTTTCCTTCTTGCCCCTTCCCCTCCTTCCTTCTCCTTTTTTAAGATAGTCGGGCTTGGTCGCATCACATATTCCGGCGTCTTTTGCGGTACACATGTCGGCGATCTTCCTTCTGTTCACCCCACACCCCGCATCCGACAGGTTACGTCCCCCGACGGAAATTTCTCCCCCCCTCCGCCAACGTTGGCCTTTTAACATGAAGTCCTTCTTTGCGCCGGCCATTTTTTTTATCCCCCCGTGCGACAAACTGCTGATGTGCCCTCCAGGATGTTAAACTTTCCTCTCTCTCTCTACCCTTCAGCTTTCCCACAATCAATGTTTCTTGGGTTCCCTTTTTTTACAATGTGCCTGCTTTCCTTGCCCAGCCCCTTGGGCCCGATATGTTTCTCCTCTTTCCCCCCCCCAATCTTTGCTGCAAATGTCCACCCCATCCTTTTGTAGCCCAACCGTTTTTATTTTCGGTCAGCGCAACCGTGGTGAATTCTTTAGTTCCACTTCTTCCCCCTTTCCTTGATTAAACTCAGACGGACCGCCGACTGCTCCCTCCCCCTCTTGTTCTCCCCGGCACATCAGACGCCTGGTTCTCCCTTCTTTTTTTTCAGATCCGTATTTTCGAAAAAAGAAACACCCCCAGGAAATGTCCTTTTTTTCGTCTACTTCTTTCCTCCTCCTCGTTTTTGAGATCTATGCGGAAGTCCCCCGTTTTTTTTGTTGTCGGAAATAGGCGAAACGATGGAGGCATGCGCCTTTAGGGTAGTTTTGTGGCCGTTCTCCCCCTTCTATTGACGCTCCGCGAGAAGGTCCTGGGATTATATGGCCCGATTTACTTTTGTCGGGAGATTTGGTTTCGCACTACTTCCCCCACGGTTGCTCTTGTGTTGGGAACCCTCGAACGGTTTCCGGCTTTTTGTTCCATGTCCCTTCTTGGTGTCCTCGTTAAGAACCTTTTAAGCGGCTTTTCGGCAAAGGCCATTGGTCGCATTTTTTGAAACCACTTTTTTGTATTTCCTTTCCTGTCATAGGGATCGTCTGACTCGCCGATCCGGGACAGATTGAGTCAACCAGCCCGTTTCTCCCCCTTTGCTTAAATTTTTTTTACCCCTCATCCGAGCCAAGTACTGGTTGCGCCTTCTTCCGTTTTCGGCGATGTACTTTGGGAGTTTGGCTGTGGTTGCCTTCCTCTGGCGCTTTTCTGCGTAAACGAACGCCGTTCCATCTGGTCTGCGCCGAGGCGCCGATGAACGCCCCTTGGGAGTCATCTCTTCTTTCCCTGCAAAATTTTCTCATGATTATAATTTCCCCAGATAATTCTTCACGCGCCTTCTTTTTTTTCTTCGTTTTTTTCCCTCATTTTGTACGTTTTAAAAAGCATTTTTTTCGACTTCCTTTTCCCCCGCGTGTAACCATGCCTCCCCCCTCTTCATCGAATATTCTCGGATAGCACGATGCCTCCCTTGCTTCACATTTCCTCCTTCTTCAGGATGAGGAACCTTTACTTTGATGTATTCGGGCGGCACCGTTCGGATCGTTTGTTTCCTTTGATTTTAAATTTCAATGCCCTTTTGTTTTCCCCTTTGGACCCCCTGCCCTTACCCAGGTACAGTTCTGATGCATTCGATCTGCATCGGATCTCACTAAGTCTCGTTTTTCCCTTTTCCCTCTGAGAGAGATGCCACGATCATGTTTACTCGGCTGGCTGCTTGTGTTTCTTCGGTTCGCCCCCCCCCTCCCCTCGACCTCGGTTCATCCCAAACGTTTTCCGCGGATATTGTTGGATGTTCGTTTTTTTTTCCCTTTCTTTCTTCTCCGATTTCGTGCCCCCCTTTTCCCGACCCAACCCGCCGCTGGGTCTCCGATTTCCTTTCTCCTTTCTAATTTTTTGGAAAGATGTCGATGATTCCTTCGTCCCCCAGCGTTATGACTGACGCAGCTTTCACGATTTCTCGTCCTTTCTTTTGCTCTAGCTGGTCTCGCCTTTCTTCTTTTTTGTGAGTTTCAAAGATATGGAGTGGTTTTTTCCTTCTCCATCCTGACCTTTTTCCCCCCTGGTGCCCGCCTTTCTTCACATCTTGGACGGTAGCTGAACTCTTCTTCGCCATATTCTCCACTAATTGGAAGTGGTTTTTCTTCTTTTTATTTTTTTGAACGGCCTCCTCCAACTTTTAACAATTGGGACTTCCCCGTCCTTTTGTCTTAGGGGGCGCCAACATTTCCCCCCCCCTCCTCCGTCAATGCACAGATCCCGTTTGGAAACTCGCCCCTTTGTAGATATAATTCCCCCCACTCGTGTTTTGTTTGAGACTTTTTCCTGAGCCCTCTTCTCTTTTGCCGCCACTTTTACTTGTGAATTGATCAGGCTGTCTATGGTTTCTGACCTTGTCCTTACTAACCCCAGTCGAAATTAACATATTTGATCTCTTTCCTTCCCCCGCCCCCGCGTCGTCAAGCAAAAACCTGTAAACTCCTTTTTCTCCCCCAGTTATCTCTGGCACATTCTTTTTTCAGTCCCCTCGATACGGTCCCCCCGATATTTCGTCCAACCCCTTTCGTAGCACGGAGACTGACAAGATGGTTTGCCGCCACCCCCCTCCTCCCCCCCCGCTTTCCCCCCCCGTCCCACGTTCGGATTTCCTACGGATTGAGCAAACTCCCCCTCACGGACGCTTCCTGGACCTCCCCCTTTTTTTCCTCTCTTTGATAGTGGCTCCTTTCTTCCTCCCCCAATCCAATCCCTCGCTCGCTCGGAATCTCCGCTCGGAGGCTTCTTTTTCGTTTATTTTTCCCCTTCCAGATTGATCCCTCCGGCCAATACCCCCAGCCCCCACTCCCCCCCACTTCCTGCCAACGTGTGTGGAACTAGGTCCCTTCCTTCCTCTTCTCCGACCCCTTATCGATACGCTTTGACCTCCCCACCCATCCCCTTGATTCATATAGGTACCCCCTTTTCAGGTCAACAGGGACCGCTTGCCTTTCCTCTCTCTTCCCGGAGCGATCAGATTCAGTTCTGCCATCTAATCGTATTTGGGTACCCACGTCTAAATGAGAGCTTTCGATTGATCTTTCTTTACCCCCAACCAAGAGACCCCCCGCAATTGCCCTCCTTCATCCCTAGTTGTCCTCCTCTTCTTCCCAACACCGGGGAGGTTTCACAGTTTTAGTTAGCCTTCCCTTTCCTTTCTAAGTGTCGACCAGCTTCCCAATACTACGCTGGCGATTCGGTTTTTCCTTTTTCAAGTCCCCCCCCCTCTGGTTGAAAGGTCCATTTCCTTTAGAAGTTCCCCCTGTAATTCGTAGTTAGAGACAGACAAATGATCCTGAATTTCTCGTGAAGGCTTATGGGGAAGGACATTCTCCCCTTTGCTACCGGGTCGTGTGTAAGACCTGATTGTCCTCTGGCCTTTTTTTTCCCATTCTTCCTGTAGTTAGATCGGTACATCCCCTTCATCTATCTTCCCCTGTCAGGGGAATCAACATACCTGTCCGGGTAAGACCACACCAGACTCCGTTTCCAATCTCAATCTATTCCTTTTTTTTTTCCCAGGTTATTCATTCGCTGCCGGCCAGTTTGCCTTAAACCTTTCCCCTTCCCTTCTCAGTGAGACGCCTTCGGCTGTCACCGTTCCCCTCCCCTGCTATGATAAACCTCAAGTCAACCCTTCCCACTTTCTTTGGTTTCTTTCACATGAAGCTCTTTCCCCCTCCAGTCAATGGGCGGATTTTGGATTCATTATTCACAATTAACTTCCCTTTCCCCCCGCCGAATCCAGATGTCCTTTTTTCCCCCCAAACGATTCCGTTCCAAAGTGGCTTTGTTCAACAACAATTAGGGGCGACGGGGAAGTTCCCAATCTCAGCGGCTTTTCTCTCTGATGGAAGAGTTTCCCACCGCTCTGGGTCGCGGGCATCACCCCTACCCGCAGACCTCCCCCTTGCCTCTGCCATAGTCAGCCGGATTTCGCCACCACTCACCCCAAAATTTTTCTCCTAGACCCCCTTCTCCTCTCTTTACCGTTGTTTGTTGAGCGTTGCCTAACTCTTCCCCCTTTTTTTTTGTTGGTGACCATACGGGAACGATTGCTCCCTTCTTTTCTTTTCTTTTTTCTTCCTCGAGATGAGGCTCCCGCCATCTGCGCCAGCCGTTATTGGGGACGCTCGACGTTTTTTTCCCTGCACTAGGCACCATTCGCTTGCAGCCGTTGTTGTTTGACCCCTCCCTCCCCCCTTTTTTAGGGTGAATTTTTGATTTTTTTCCCTGGAGGAAGCCTATTAGCTTCGGTTTCTTTCCAGCAGGCATTGGCGGCATTGTAGTAAAAAAGGATTGGTTTTTTATGTCCTTCTTTCCCTTTTCTCTTCTTCTCCCGCCGTTTTCTGACTTGCTCCATCTGAGCCTGTAGCATTGTTGATGCGTCGCTCCCGAAAATTCCTTTCCCCCTCTTCACCTTGCCGAATGGTGGCGCGGTTCGTTTGGGCCATGCCCCCCTCTTCCCTTGGCCAATTTTTTTTTTTGTTTGTGTCCTGCATAGAAAGGCCCCTTTGGCGTCCCCTCGCTGAACGCCTTGCATTCTTGCCAGAGATTCCACCTTTCCTCCCCCCTCCCCTTCCCTTAGCTTTCTCCAGAGCCAACTTTCATATAGCCCCTTCTACTTCCTTCCCCGTTTGTGCCTATCTGTCCCCCCTAATTCTTCCTCGTTTAGTTTTTCCTCCTTTTGCTTTCGAACGTGCAGATCACTTCCTAACGCCTCATCGCCTCTCTTTCTCCTTCTACCTTTTTTTTTTCTTTCGTCACGAAGCACCCCATTGCACTCCTTTTCTTTGCAGCTGATGCGGCCCCCCTTCTTCCACAGTTTGATCGATTTTGGGGATGTCCCCCCTTCCATCCTTTCATGCTTGGTCCAAGACAAGCGCCCACTTACTCTCTTGGTCTTCATGGAACTACTTATCTCTCCTCTCTATTCTCTTGCCTGATCCCCCCGAGTTCCCCCCTTTTGGCTATTTTTCCACTTCTTGCCTGGGTTAAACTTCCTTTTCTTTTTTTGGAATTTGGAGTATTCTCTTCTTCTTTCGTCGAGTGTACCTTCCCGACACACCTATTTCATCGGATCTTTTTCTGCGCTCATCGGGATTGAGCCGTTATCGCTTACTTCGACTTCCCCCCCCAACCCCGAATTGGGTACGCGTCCTTCTAGCTCTCTCTAGACTGGGATAGTTTGAGAGGGCCGATCAAACTTTCCGGCCACCACCCATTCCCTTTCCCTCTATTTCCGATTCGAGTTCGATTTCTCAACTGCCTCCGCATCGTGATGCTTTGTGTGTATCGGCGGGGTTTTCGTCTATCAATGGGTGTGGCTGTCATTCTCCCTTCCCGTTTTTAATCTTACCATCCTCTTTTTCCGTGTTGTAGCGGAAAAACGTTTTTTCTGAATAATCGGCTCGCGCGGCTTTTTTTCCCTGGTTTGCTTTCCCGCCGCCGCCCGTGGTCGTCGGCTTTTTATTCTTTTTCTCCGGCCTTTGGTGGTTTTTGTAACCCAGACCCGACCGCCGCAATTGGACCCTCCTCCTTCAAACCCGATCATATTGGGCGCTCCACTTCCCTCTTTTGTTTTTTTTTCTTCACTATGCACCCTCCTTGAGCTCATAGTTCCTTTGATTCTCTTGATTTCCTTTTTTCCTCCCCTTCCCCTTTCCGAGAATCCACCCTTCTGAGCCGCTGCGTGGTCGCGCTTTTGTCAATCCCCTTCTTCCCTTCCCGGCCCCGGTAAATGGATTGAGAAGTTCTCCTCTTTCCCATTTCTATAAAGACGTACGGTCCCCCTCTTTTTTTTTTGACGTAATTGGTTTTGCCGTTTCCCTCTACCCGGCAGGCCAACTTCATCCGACCCCCTCTCCTCTTCTCCCCCGCTCAACAGGCTTCTAGCCATCCGGCTCTCTGCAAGCGCCACGTCCCTTCACGAGATTTTTCCTCTTTGTCTCGAGTTGGCTCTGGCCCCTGCTTTCAAGGTCTTCTCTCTATCGCGTCTTACGTCTCTTTACGTCGAGGCGATTTTCTTTTGGATCCAGGACAATTCTCTGATCCCGCTCCCGGACTGACGCCCCTTTCCAAAAATCCCCCCCCCGTACCTTTTTTACACCCGTCTGATGTTCTCTCGCCGACTCTACGATTGACCCAGCTGTTATCCACCTCCCCCCTGCCGTATATTAGGGGCAATTGCAGAGACCATTTCCTCTTTGTCTTCCTTCCTCCTCCCTTTCTCGGTGAAGTCATTCCCTGCATTCTCTGAAAATATTATTGGTCCGTGTTTTCTTTTTTTTTCTTTTTTTTTGACTGGGAGAAATGAGCTTGACGATGGTTTTCACTCACGCCCCCCCAAGGCGATCCGATTTGGCCCTCTTACCCCCCCCCCCCTCTTTGACTTGAAAAAAGCCTCTTTTTTTTTTTTGCTTTTGCCGACCCAGTTAAGCACATCAGTGAGCCTTTTCCCCCCCCCCCGCTGCGTCGTTACATTTTTCGTCCTTGAGTGGTTCCCCTTTTCTCCCGCTCTGATAAACTTTTTGCTGAGTTTATTCGAATCTCCCCCTCTTTTCCACCCTTGAATTCGACGTGCTATATGGGTTAACATTTGCATCCTCCTTCTCCCCCTTTTTTCCTTCAGATATAAGGCCGAGGCTATTTTTTTTTTCAGACTTGCAGTCGGGATCTGGCGCCTTCCAGCTTTCTTGCTTTCTCCCGGCCGGTACGCCCATGCCGGCTCTGAAGTCCTGGCACCCCCCCCCCCCCCCCTCTGCCGTTAAAACCCTTTCCTTCTGATCCCACATTATCCCCCGGTTGGTCTTTCAAGAGGTCCTTTTTTTTTTCTCCCTCCTTCCATTTGTCACCTTTTCCCCATGCTAGATGACTGACTTTGGGAACCCCTTTCACTGGGACATCTTTTTGATCACTCTTAACATACAACCCAATCAATTTTTTTTCCTTCCCCAATGCCCGACACTGCCTGCTTTGCCTGTCAAAGATGCCCTTTCCTTCTCTTCATACCAGGCTTGAAAAGAGCCCAACCAGAAGTCATTGCAAAAGTGTGCGGTTTCCCCCCATAGTCACCTATCAACGTTTTTTTTCCCTTTTTCTACACAAAAAAATCGGCATCGGGAAGTCCCTTTCCTCTCCCCCTCGTCCTCGCGACCCTGATCTTTTTTTTTAAAATCATAACCAACGACCCCTTTTTCCTTTTTTTCTTCGCCCTTTCTTTTCAGTTTTCTTTCCTCCACCACTCCCCCCCCCTTCTCTTTCATTATCTTATTTATCGTTTTTTTTTTTCGCGATAATGTTGGCCAGCTTGCCGTTGTTTTTGTTTGTTGACTCCATTCCGGTCCGCCTGTTCAGCCTTTTTTTTTTTTTGGGTTACTTTTTTTCTTCCCCCTTTGAGACCCTCTGATGGACCGCCTCTTATGTCCCCGTGTTTATATTTTCCTCTTCTCCCGGATAGGAAAAAGGGGTTTTCCTTCCTGCCCAATTTTCTGCTTCCGAAGGTTGGCAAAGGTTTTTTTCTGTTTTCCTTTTTCCCCCTTTCCGGGTTATTGGGGCCGAGGGCTGCACCCGAGCGCCCCACCCGGCTTTTCCTTCCCCTCTGCATTGATTATCATTTTTCACCCCATCCCCCTTGGGGGAGTTGGTAATGGAAGTTGTCGTTCGCTCGCTCTTCCCTTTTCCCTGCCCCCTTGCCTTTGCGTAAAATCGGAGCCGTTTCGCACGTGATTCCCCCTTTTCCTTCTCGAATATAATTTCCCTAGGACACTCGTTGGAATGGTGTTCGGCCCTGATGCCTCTTCTCCTTTATTGTCTGCCCCCATATACTGAATAGACGCAGTTTCCTCCCGACACCCGTCCTCTGTATGAGCCCGGCCGAAGAGACAGACGCCTTGTCGAGATTGCTAAAGAGCAACTGGGGAGTTTAACTTTCCCCCCCCCTCATAAGCCGTCCCTGAATTTCGGTGTTTGATCAGTTTTTTATTTCGAGCGTTCCCCCCTTCACCACCTTGCTGTTTGGGTAATGCCTTTCGAAACCAAGCGGTGTTTTTCAGTCAAGTACTCCCCTTCTCGCTATAGCATCGAATATTCGAGCACACGAGCTTATTCCCTTTTTCCTCCTCTTTCAAATATTGTTTTATTAGGCCAGATTG
>Ga0179593_1548626_pt1 | contig 15874 bp, 17 predicted proteins | sample CZODoug2_1_08_16_FD_185931 | JGI IMG/M metagenome (GOLD analysis project Ga0179593, IMG submission 185931) | Vadose zone soil fungal communities from Angelo Coast Range Reserve, California, USA - CZODoug2_1_08_16fungal (PacBio error correction) | ecosystem: Environmental > Terrestrial > Soil >... | reverse complement strand
CCCCCCCTCATCCCTTGGCTGAGTTCCGTTCCCATCCCTTTTAGCTCACTCAAGATGCGTCCACGCCCCCCTTCTTGGGTCGATGTCAGCCAGCAGCTCCTCCTCTCAGTAGAAGGCGAATATTCGCCTTCGCTAGGTGTCCTCCCTTTGATAGCTTGAGACGTATTCCTTCTCTCGTTGATGACGGTCCCTTTTTATGCGTATAGGAGTAGATACCAACCTTTTCCCCTCAAGTACCCTTTTACAGATTTTTAGGAATTCTCACGGTAAACCTCTTTCCATAGGTGGAAGGAGGACATTTTACATAAGGAAACGGGGCCGACTTCCCCCTTCTTCCCTCCGGCCTGGGTTATTCGGCCCGCTTCCCCTTTTCCCCCGGAATGTGAAGTATTACGCCTCTTCTCTTAGTTCGACTTCCGCGGTCAAAACAGGTCCCTGGCGATGAGGGACGACCGTTTGTTGTTTTGGGTTTTGTCTCCCCGAACCCCCCAACGAGACTGACCGATTCCTCTACTGAAAAAGGTGGATCGCCAGTGGTAATTTCCCTTCTCATCGATGCTGTTATGACTGGACATCTTTGTCCTCCTTTATCGTGGACGGGTCGCGATAGAACCACCTTCCCCCCCCGGTTTGTCATTTTTTTTGTGTTAGATTCTCTTTTCCGCTTGAACAAAAGTCTCCTGGTCAACGACCGCCTACCTTCCTTCTTCTTTACTAGGAGGGGGGTAGACAGGCTTTTGCTGAGCACAGCGGCCCCCGCCTCACACAAAAATGGATCATCAAGCGAAATCCCTTTTCTCTCTCTTTACTGCAACAAGGAAGAGGCATCTTCGAAGAAGAGAGGAAGGGAGGGACAAGAAGAAGCGTACAAAAAGCATAAAATGCATTTTTTCGCGAAAGCCTCCTTCTCCAGTCCGAAAGAATTTGAAACGTCCGGCCTCTTCTCGAGAATGAATAAGGGGGCAGGAAGCGCCTCTCCTGAGTCGCATATCACCCTTTTTGGAATAGATAAATAAATTCCCTGCATAGTGCGCAGCCTCTTTCATTTTCCACTTCGGGAAGGAACGAAGACAGGAGAGAGTGTTCATCCTCTACCTGGCCACGGTTGTATTTTCTTTCTTTCTTTCCCCTTCAAATAATAGATAACTGGGGCCCGGGCATAAGTTTCTCCTAGGCGCCAGGAATATAGAAGTCTTCCTTATAAAGCAGCCAAGTCCCGTGGCATTAAGTTCCCCCCAACCGACTACTCTTCCCCCCCTCCAGGGAAAGAAGTGGATGTTTCTCCTCCTCTTCGGTTGGATCTTTCTCTCTGGTAAGGAGTTCACGATTTTTTCTTCCTCTCGTTTCAAATGGAAATTCAACGGCCAGCAGGATGAGGATCTACCTACTCCTTTTGCCAAATCCTTTTTCCTCTTTTTTTTCGGTGGATCAAGAAGGGCTGGTTTTCTGTCCTTATATGTAGGCAGAGGATGTCCATCATTTTCTCTTCCCCCGCGAAACACAGAACTCTTCCCTCTTCTATCAGGAAAGCCGGTTTAGCCCCCCCTGTCCTCCCTTTTTCGAGTCATCGGAATAACCCGGCGCTCTCCCCCTCTTGTCACGTTAAGTTGAAGATCCGGAGAAATACCCTCTCTCCCCCTCCCTGGTTACAGCAGAGTGAGGCGGCGGCATTCCCTTTTGTTTGAAATGAAGGCGGCAAGATCTGTTTCCGTTCGAAGAAGTTGGTAGGCTTTTTTTTCCTCCCTCCATCCAAAAAGCGAAATCTATGATTCCATCCCTTATCGTCCGGGTTCGAAATCCCACGATGAGGAACGTCATTTCCAGCGAATTCGAACACGTAACAAAGGAACGGCCCTCTCCCCCCCTCCTCCAGAGTTAGGATAGGACTGCCGCAGAGTGCTGTTCTCCCCTTCTTTTTTGCGCTGGCGTCAAAGGCGGCTACTCCTCCTTCGTACGTTTGGCAGAAAAGGAGGACGTGTGCGCTCGTCCCTTACCGGTTACTTACATCCAAGAGATTCCCCTTTTTTTAGAGTTAGAGTAGCCCAAGGAGCTCTTCTGGTTGAGAAGGCCCTTACGAGTCTTTCCTTTCTGGAAGTGGATAAACGGTTCCATGAATTTTCCTCTCCTTCTCGGAATGACCTCCCCCGCGCGGTTTCTTTTCCCTCAAAAGAGATGAGTACAAATTACCGCAAAAAGTTCTCTTCTCCCCTGCCCCCATCCCGGCTCGCTAATTATAAGAACAGCGGATCCCTTTTCAGGGAGATAGGATCCATTCGGAAGAGTCGGATCTGATCGTGAAAATATAGGCGCGACCTGTACTCTTCTCCCCCTCTGAGGAGGGGTATCTGGGGATCCGCCGCCTCAGTTCGCCGGGGGAAACGGGCGCATCCTCCAGTCCGCCGCAAAAACGCAAGTCAATCATTCCTCTTTCCCCCCCCTTCGTTCATCGACGCGTCTTTTTCCTCTCTCCAAGCTAGAGTACTCCGTCCGAGCTGTTCGACATAATGCTCCCTGAAGAGCACACCTTTTTTTCTCCAGGAGAGCCTGAATCGAACGTTCCCTTCCCCTGCTAAAACTGGAACTCGGTCCCCCCCTTCCCCTCTTGGGATAGATGATGGTCCCTGAAGCCCGTCTTTTTCGCTATCGAAGCACTAGATCTCGGTGGCCTTTCTCTTCGCTTCGCATGAAGAGCAACTCCCATCTCCTCTTTCCGTCCACCACGGAAATAGTCGCGGCGCTCCTTCTCCCTTCTTTAGCGCGCTGCAGAAAGAGCTTCGCGCAGAGCCTTCCCCTTTCGCGGCTACGACGCTTTTTTCCGGAACGATGAGGAAGTCGGGGTTTCTATGGGGATTAAGGCGACATGTTGAATCATCTTCCCCCCTCTTTTGATAGAGTTAGATTTGACGGCGAGTTCTTTCCTTCTTCCCTTGTTTCTTCGTACGTCCTAGCAAGCCCCAGTCGGCCCCCTCCTTTTTCTCCTTAACTCCGCAGGAAAGACGAGGCGAGTAATGAATCCCCTTTTCCCATCGAGTAAGGGCGCGGAGCTCGACTCCCTCCCTCCTTCTCTCAGATGGCGGTGAACAAGTCAGACGAAAAACTTGATTCCACGGCGGAGAGAATGAAGGCGACTTCCTCTTCCATGAGTAGAGCAACTTTTTCACCCCCCTTTTTTCATTTCCTCTCGGATGGACAGCGCGTTTGATCTACTAGAAAATTAAATCCAAAACTTTCTCTCAGTGTACAGAATAAGACAAACTATCCCTTCTATTTCCTTCGTTAGGGGAATTACGGCTGGGCAAAACGACGGGGTTCCCTTTTGCGAGAGGAAAGGTTCTTCCTGAAAGTAAAAAAATGACTTTTTTCTCTGACGAAGAGAAATCAGTCCTCGTAGAAGAAATTATAGAAATCCCTCCCTCAAGATATGGTGATGACACTAGCTTTCTAGAGGAATAAGAGGGGACCCTTCCTCATGCGACTATCCCCCCGAGCAATAGACAGACGATAATGAATCATTCTTCGAGATGAAGAAGAATCCCTTCTTCTCCGCAGGTTTGTTCTGCTCCAACATCATGGCTTCTTCTCCGGGATAAGATAGATAGCTTCTTTAATTTACTCCCCCCCTTCTCTTTATCCCGGGAGAAAGAGAGTACCCCGGCCCTCCTCCTTCCCCCTCTATCAATGGTCGAAGATTCACTCCCCTTCCTCTTGCTCATCGAACGATCCCGTGCCTCCTGCTGGGGGGATCCCCCTCCCTCTTGTAAGTTCCCCTTCCCTGTGCCCTTTCTTCCCCGCCTTATGAAATAGCTGATTTGCTCCTCGAGCAGTCATTCTCCTCGAGATAGGAAAGATAACAGCGGGGCTCGCGTAAATTTTATCCTTCTCTCCTTTCCATCGCTGCGAGGCTGCTTTTTCCTCTATTTTCACGGAGGTTGAAGAAGCTCCTCTTCCTCTTGCAAGGGACTATAGCTTTGTGGCCCCGGCTCTTGGGGACTCAGACATCGCTCTCCTAAAAAGCCGAAGCGCAGTCCTCCCCCTCAAAAAAGGGCTGATAGAGTGCGGTGATACCTTCCTTCCTTCCCCCTGCTCGCGGCAAACAGTTGAGAAAGGGAAAGAGCTTTCCTCTTTTCTCTTCTCCCGTCTAGGATGAAGAATTCCGGTCCGACGCTGCTATCCTTCTTTCCAATAATAGAGGCTTGTTCTCCCCCCTTTCTCATCCCTACTCTAGAGGGTAAGTAATACGACGTTGTGTTGTTTATAGTTATTTTTCCCCATCGCCCGAAAGCAAGGCGAAACAAGTCGTCTTCTCCCTTCCTCCTTTCCTCTCCCGGAAAAAGAAGTTTTAAACACCTACCCTTTTCTTTTCCTTTCTAGGGAATCTCTTAAAGTGCCAACGGGGCCCTTCTTCCCTTTCCCCCGAGATAAAGAAGGAGAGAGAATCTGGAGTACATTTCTCTGTCTGTTTCCCCCTATGAAAGATGTAGAGTCCCCCCCCCCTTACCTAGAGGAGTAACTGGAAATGATGCTCGATGAAGACGATCTTCCCCTTTTTCCTCGATCGCAGACCGCGCATCCCTCCCCCCTCTTCCGCAGAAGGCTAGTGAGGCGATGCCCCGAGCGGGAGATTCCTCTCTTCGTGAAATCTATCCCTCCCCTCTCTGCCGGCGGATTGAAGGAGCGGTACGATCCGCTCTTTTTTTTCCCCGTAGACGAAGTGCGGGTCCCCCCTTTCCTTTCCTTCCCGGCGATAGTCGATAGCACACGTCCTTTCTTTCGGACTCGTAGAAAAGTTGATATTCCTGAGCATTCACGCGCTTGGAAGTTATTTCCCCGTTTTAACGGAAAGCTTTCCCTCAGAGAGATATGAGCCTCTTCTTACTGTTCCCCTCCCCTCTTCTAGCCCCTGGATGAGGGATGCGGCGGTCATCCTTCCCCCCTCTCTCTTGGTTATGGTGGAGGAGAGATAGAGCATGTAGCTAGGCGGGATCCTTAGCCCCCCTCTCCCCGATCGTAGTGAAGCACCATCCCCTCCCGCCTTGTGGTATGTGGATTCTACTTACATCTCATCGTCCCGTAGGACTAGATGCTCCCTTCTCCTTTCCGTGGTGTTGAAGGGAAGCAAGAACCACCTCCCCTTCGCGCGAAGGTGCCGAACCCACTCTTTTTCCCAGAATGGAAGGAAAGACTACTCCGTTTAGAGGGTGCGGAGGCGGACACTTTTTTTCAATTAGGAGAGGTGGCGCTTACTTTTCTTTCTTCCCTCCCACCGCGCGGTTTCATCCGGATTCCTCTTTCCTCGGGGAAGAAGGTATATGCGCCTGCATTTCTTCTTCTTCTGCATGATATAAGAAGTGGCTTCTCTTTTTTTTCGAATGTGAAACGCCAATTTCTTCTTCATCTCTTTCCCCAATTCGGTCACGAGATCCGTCCCCCCCCTCGCGGTAATTAATAGTCCGCCTCGTATTCTCCCTTCCTCTTCCCCTGGCGTTCCTGAAAGGAATGGACTTCTTTCGCAAGAATGGGAATTTGCGAGCTTTCCTCTTTATTCGCGATATCCGCAGACGTCCTTTCTCATCTTTAAGAGAGAGAACGATCACCCTCAAGAAAGGCAGCTCCTCCGTAAGAAAATAGTGCCGGAGACGTCGCCCACCGAGAAGTAGTTCAGAGGGACTTAGAGATGAGAAGCGCAGCTGAACCCTCCTTATTCAGAGAGAAGAGACGATCTTTCTTAGGGGATAGAGTAGCTTTCTGCTTGTCTCTGAATAGATTTTCCCCTTCCAAAAATAACAGGACCCCCCTCTCCTACGAAATATCCTTTCTTAGTAGTACGAAACTTACTGATCAAAAGATCAGAAGGTCCTTCGGTTAAAGTGGTCAGCGCCTGGTACGCGGGCCCTCTTCTCCCATGCGGGCGAGGTGGCTCAGCCCTTTTTCCTTCCGCCAGCTCGGACTTCAGCTGCCAGTATCTCCTCCTCCTTTCGCGGAAAAGAAGGATTCCCTCTTTTTGACGGTAGGGCGGCCTTTACCTAGGATGCTGGATTATTTCTCCCGGCGACATGAGATCGTGCTTTTCCCCGCCCCTCGATGGAATTTGGCGACTAATCTCCCTTTTTCACGATCCGATACATGCATGCGATCTTCTCTCCCCCGAACGGCTCATCCATCAGGATTATCCCTCTTTTTTTTTTAATGAGCGAGACGCGATTTTCTCTGGAGATGCATCACGATCGTGTTCCTTGTAAGCAGAGGGGTGTGACACCGTTCTCGAGAGAAGAGTCTTTCTGAAGAGAATTCTGGATAAAGCCTCCCCCACTTCATGGCAGAGGTGCATAAGTCCTCCGATAGTAGGCAGTATAACACGGGATCTACTTCTAGATTATTTGCATGGATTCCCCTGTTCCCCCCCGAAAGGAAAAAGAAGGTGATCTTTCCTATTTTCCTGTGCAGAGCAAAAGTCGCATTTAGGACCTTTCCTCCCTCTCGGAGTAGAGAAATTGGACGCCAGTCCTTTCCTCTTTTCCAGATTAAGATGCGACAGCTACCCTGCTGCCCTTCGAAAGAGGAGGAGGTCGCTCTTCTTTCGGTGGTAAGTGTTATACGGACCTTCCATTTACCTTCTTTTATTGAGAACCCCCCGAATCCACGGTACCTTCGATAAGACGTCTGGGTGGTGTTTTCTTCCCAGAAACAAAAGGCGTCCTCTCCCCCAAATAGAGGAAAGACTGAATTTGTAACCTTTTGGAATGCCTTTCAGAAATCTCCTCCCATTAGGCGGGGAGCGATGATTTTCCCCTCTAAGTGCAAGAGGTAGGCATGCGGTAATCTTTCCCCGGTCTATGGACTAGAGTCGGGAACTGGGGACGCGTGTGCTACCCCCCTCCTCGGTACAACAGATCGGGGTTTTTCTCTGCACTCGAAGTCCATGAGGAAATCTCCCTTTTCTTCCCTCTCTGGGTGGGCTACCCCACCATGCGAGCCCTTTTATGGAAAAGTGTAAAGGTCTCCGGTAGTTCCTATTCCGATGCCATTTGGAGAACACATCCTTTTTATCCCTATCACCAGATATACACATCAATGGCCACTCTCCCTTTTTCTATCCACTGATGAAAGGGTTTGGGGGGGTGATTTCCGAGAATTGTCCAGTATCTTTCCCCCCCATCCCTAAGCCACGGGAATGAGGCATGCTGTTTTCCCTCCCTCGAGAGGAATTGGAAATCTCTACTCCCCCCCTCTCCCCCCATTTAGCGATGAATGTTTTTTTCCCTCTTTTTTCCCCCCTGAACCGAAAAGACACAGGGGCCGTAGGCCTGGACTCTCTTCTTGACCCTCCTCTTCTCGCCTTGGCCAGAAAAAAGGAAAAATTAATTTTCTCCCTTTTCTTGCTTCATTCTTGATAGATTAACAGATTTTGGTGATATGTCTGCTCTTGTCTTCTCTCTTCTTCTTTCACCCCCCCGAATCAGCGGAAGTGTCATTCCCCCAATTCGTTTCGGCTACGTCATTTCTCCCATTCTTTCCGGTTAAGTCATGTCAGCCGATATGTAGGGATACGCCTCTTCCCTCCTTCGGAGGAAGTGGTGGAAGGATCTCAGTCTCAACCTTTTAAGGGTTTGGGACTCTTCCCTTTCCTTTTTGGAAGCTGATTTAGCATTCTCGAGTAGTAGTACTTTTCTCCTATCAGGAACTGCGGATAGGAGTCCTTGTGAATGGGACTAGACGAGAAGAGGTCTTCCCCTCGAGAAACATCAAGCACGAATTGCGTCCCTATCGGCAGGTGAAGGATTCCCCTGAAACCGATCATTTCTTCCAGCGCCCTTTAAAGAGAAAAGAGAAGTGCTGTACTCCCCCCATTGACAAGCGGCAGCCCCTGTTCATTCTCTACTGTTTAGTCGAGGTGGACGAATGGTTGTCGTCCTTTCCTTTAGTAAGACCCGGTTGCTTGAACCTTCCTCCAGTAGAAACCCTTTTTTTTCTCTTGCAGGAAAAAGATCATGAGTAGCGGCCTAGAACCTCATTCCTCTTCTTCCCCGTTGAGTAGGTAAAATGCAAGGTTTTTTTTTTTTTTTTTTTTTTTTTTTTGAGGGGGGGGAGCGAGGGTTCCTGCCACGCCTGCCCCCTCTTCTTTCCTTTTTTGATGAACGTGAAACTTCTTTTCTCCCTCCCTGTAGAGATAAAGGTAGGGGGTACTTCTTCCATGAATCCCCTCTACTACGAAATTTTCCCCTCTAAGAAGAACGAATCAGAATACAGTTCCCTCCTCTCTCTCTTGCGACATGGAGATTTCCGCTTTTTTTCTTCCCTCGAAACGCTGAAAGGCACCTGTTCTTACTCTACTGAGTATAATGGTTCCACTAAGACGGAGTCTGCGATAGAGTTCTTCTTTTCATCCTAATAAGGTGTTGTTGTTTCTCCTTCTTTACCCCTCGAAGAAGACAGAGTCCCAGAAAGGAATAAGCCTCACTCCGAGCGGTTAATAAGCGGGTCTTTTCGAGGTATGTAAGCAAGAAGCTTGGCCCACCGCGTTCCCCGTCGGCAGGTCGAATATTTAGGCATTTATTTCTCCTGAGATGATAGAGTGATGGAATTATCTTCTTGGTTTTTTCCTCCGGAGTATCGATAAAAGGTTAGATTCACAGCTTCTACGGTTCCTCAAGATGACCATCTTTTTCCCCTTCCTCCCCATCGTTCTTCTTTTTTCGCGGAACCTGGCATGGGCCTACCCTTTTTTCCTCCTCAGGAGCGGGCGGCCTTCCTTACTCATGATCTTGTCAGGAAGAACATACCCCCTTCCCCTCAGCGAAGCGGTTCCCCCCCCTTTATATAACGGGCGATGATGGACGACCGTTTCCTTCCCCTCGGGAAAAATAGACCCTCCTTCCTTCTGGAAGAAAGAGAAATGGAAAACGGTGTGCCTGATGGAAAAAAGAAATACACTTTCTTTTCCCTTTTTGGCGTGGTAGAGTTATGTGGTTTTTCTCGATAGAATTAAAATAAGATATAAAGAGGGCGTTTCGTGTGGAGAGCTTTTTCCCTCCCCTTATAGGATAAGAAGTAACCAGGGTTCCCCCTAGCCTATCCTTATCCTCGCCCAAAGGAGGAGTTAATAGGCCTTTTTTTTCCAGGGGTGATCGACACCCCTAGATAAGGAGTAGTCACCCCCCTCCCCGCGGGAAGAAGTTTGACGCGTGAACACAATTCTTTCCTGCCTCAGGGTCGCCTCTTTTTTTAGAAATACATAAAGGCGTGACTTCTTGTTTCTTTCTTTCTGAGCAAATGCCAGTTATCCCCTTTCCTCCCCCCCCCTTAAAAGCCAGGAAAGCATTTTCACTTCCTCCTGATTTTTTCGTAGAAGAATCCGGGGGTCCTCTCGAGCCAGGAGGTTAGCATATCACAAAAATCTTGTTACCTCCCCATCCACAATGCATCGTGAACAGCCCCCTCTCTTTTTCCACGCGGGAAGGCGAAGAACGGGATCTTTCTTCTTCCAGGAGGAAACTACTTTCTTTCGGTTAAGAGTAAAGATCTTCTGTTCCCTGCCTCCTTCCCACTGCGGGCAAGTGCTCTTTTCGGGAAAGGTATCGATGTATCTCCTTTTCCGTTTCCATCCAGAAGGCCCCCCCTTTTCTTGGCGATGTGTGAGACCGAATACGCCACACTGCCTGCGGCACCCTTTTTATTCCTCCAGCAGCCGATCCGCGTTTTTCTTTTTTCCCCTTTGAGATGTTATAGCTCTGTTCCTGATTTCCACTCTTTCTGCCCAAATGGCAGCGGCTTTTCTACCGGAGAATGACAGCTTGGCCATGCATTGCACTCTGTTTCCCCCCCTGGGCTGCCCCTCTCGGCATATATGTCGGCAGCGTATTGCCTCATGGACCTCTCCTCCCCCAATCTCACCGCGAACCAGCAACCGCTTTTTTTCCTTCGATCCGGAAAGCGGTTCGCCCCCGTCTCCCTTCGAGTAATCGGACCTCACGCTTCCTTTCCCCCCGGCCGACAACGCGTTCCCCCGTCTAGTAGCAGGATGTTCTTCCAACTACTCTCCTGGGAGCGTGGCTTTTGGGAACGCAGAGTGCGCGGCGTCTTTCGAACAGTTGTCACCTATCCCCTTCCCTTCGAGGGGGAATGGCCAGTTTTCTCCCACGTTGGTCCTTCTCTTCCCTTCCAAAGGGACGAAGAAATGCAAACACCCCCCTTTCAAAGACAGGTTTTCTCGGGGAAGGGCGCTCTTCCACTTTAAAAGATCCTTCCCTTAATGGAAGCTCCACGAGTCTTTCCCACCGGAAAGGACCGCTTTTTTTCCCTTTTTCCGAAATAGTTTTGACGAGCCACGCCTTTATCCTGGACGCGAAGCTGCTCTGGCGGTCCACTTTCTTTTTTGAATCTCCGAGCGGACAGTGCGAAAAGGCTAGTGCGCTCTTTTTTTCTGTGAAACAGGGATGTATTCATCCTCAAAAAGGTATTTTGTTACGGGTCCGTTTCCGGGGCTAGTTAGCTGAGATTCGAAGATAAGACCCTTCCCTCTCAAGGGGTGCGTTTCACCGCCATACTTTTTCGGATTTTTTGCAGATCCCCTGATTCAGAGCTGAGACGTCTTTTTTCTCTCCCGGAATGACTCGCCCGCAGCGGTCTTTCGGGGAGTTCTCCCACTCGAGGAGGTTATCCCAAAACTTCCCCCTTAGGAGGCCCATACAGCGCTTTCCATGAAGGACCCGACCTCTCGGATAATAATGAGGGTCCTGAACTTTTCGGAGGTAGTCGCGCTATAGTGCATCTTTTCTCTTGAAATATGGAGATCCCTTTTGCCGGAAGATCTTCTTAGTAACTTCCATCGATTCTTCCTGGGCGGTACCCTTGGGATAAGAACAACCTTTTCCTGGAGAATCTTCAAGAAGAAGAAAGGCAAAGTCACTAAGTTGGACCGCCTTCCATCGAAGGCAGATTTTCCTAGCAGGAGTTCAGAGAAGTAGGTCTCGCCACCCTTCCTACCCTCTAGAGTCCTCCCTTTTCTCTGCTGATAGCTCCCCCCCTTAGGACACGCATTTCTTTTTCCCCTCCGCGCGAACTCAAGCGGTCGCTCCCCTGCGAAACCCTTTCCTTGCAAGCGATCGTGGGATCCCTTATGATGAGTGCCCCCCTGATGAAGGCGTCCTCTAGGGGGAGAGAGAGAGTAGAAAGAGGAGCTCAGGGGACGTTTGGGGAAGAAGGTCGAGACTGTGCCAAAGAAGCCCGCTTCGCTGAAATAAGCGATGAGATAAAAATTTTCAGATCTTCCTCCAAGGAGAGTTTAACTCCCCGCTGCGCCATCCCTTCCTAGAAGATGAAGTCTCCCTGATGAGAGGCTCTCCGCTGTTTTGGGAGAAGTATCTTCCCCCTTCTTGAACGCGGGGATGATGAAAAAGACTTCTCTTTTTTCTCCTGTTGCATCAATCACGACGCTCTTTTCCACCTCTCTTTTCATGATGGACTTTCTTCTGAGAGGAATCCTATTTTTCAAGCAGATCTTTCCTGCCCAGGAGTTCTCTTTCTTTTCCATTCCTTTCAGGAAACGCCTGGTCTCTTTTCCCTTAGAACTAAGAGTTTCCCCTCGAGTTAGTAGGCGAGGAGGCGACCGCATGAGTCTTCTTATCGAGAGGGGGGTGATCCGACGAAAAAAGCTGTATCCCCCCTCTCGAAGAAAAGGAGGAGTCTCTTTTCCCTTCCTAAACCGCCTATCAGAGTTAAAGGAGTCTGCAAAGTATCCCTTTGCCTTCTCCTTCCTCCAGAGGATGCCCCTTCTTTTCCTAAGAATAGAAAATAAATCCCCAAGAGCCGCTCTCTAATAATTTGTCCCTCCTTCCCCTTCCCTGGAGGTGCGAAGTCTAGTTCGGGCCTTCCAGGCTGTTTTTTCGCATACGGTTAGGAACCTCCTCTCCTCTTTCGGTGTAGTGATGCAAGTTCCACCCAAGGACCTTTCTCCCTCTTTCTTCATTAATAAGGGAGCTCCGAGAAATTCCGACGAACAGGTTTTCCCTCTCTTGTGATGAAATAGATAGGGGGCTTCTTTCTTTTTTCTTTGGGAGAAGGAGAAAAGAATCCCCATGAGTCTCCCCCACCATAAAAGAGCTCTCCTCTCCCTCCCTCTCGCTGACGACGAAGCCCTTTCCCCGGGGCTCGACGCGGTTCCCCCCCTCTGGCGGCAACGGAACTCTTTGCCGCGTGATCGACAAGGTAGTTAATCTTTTTTTACCGGTGAGACAGTTCTCCTTTTGAATGCCTAGTAACCCCGTCACTAACTTTCTTCAATTCAAGGCTCCTTCTTTTCTGTTGGTTCGAATAGAAGATGCGCCCCTTTCTTCCCCTCAACGGCTGGCGGGTGCGCCCCGCCCTCTTTTGTTCCACTTAACACTGATAGCTCTTCTCCCTTCTGAATCGACGGCTCCTTAGAGGAGAGAGAGAGGGATTTTTGACCTCTCCCCGTGAAAAGATAACCTCGTTTTTTTCCTTCGCGATAACGAAGAATGAGAGGACATCTCCTGCAGGAGCTGATCTTGTCCGCGTTATTTTAACAGAGGGGTGAAGCCTCCGTCCTTTCCTTCCAGGGAATAATAGAGTCTTTTTTTTCTCGACAGAGTAAAAAATTAGGCTTCGCCGCTTCCTTTCCCCTAGATATTTATCTCCTCGAGCAGAGGGTGCCTTAGAATGCCTGGTCCCCTTTTTTCCTTCTATGAGGAAAAGTTGTCACTTTACTCTCCTACGGAAAGGCGACTTTATATCCCGTCTTTCTTTTTCCCCCGGTCGAAAGTAATAGGCAGAGAGGATTCCCCCCTTTCTTTTGCTTCGTGTCGATGTTATCTCATGATCATCATCTCTCCTCTTCCCCCCCTTTTTTCTCTCTATGATGATAATGATAGTTCCCCATCTCTTTTCTTCCCTCCTTCTCGAAGAAGTACTTCGCCTCTTCTTCTTCATAAAGACGACTTTTTTCTCTTCCTCTCTAGGAAGCTATTAACGTGCCACACTTGGCCTCCTTTTTTTCAGGCAGTCGAGATACCGCGAGAGCTCCTATGGAGTATTAAATGAGCTCTTCTCCTCCCCTTCCTTTAGAGTAAACACTTAGGATACACTAACTCTCTTTCCTTCGCTCTATTGCAGCTTATTAAACCCTGTCTGAAAATCTCTGCTTTCTCTTTTTTTCAGAGAGGCGCACTATTCCTGTTTTTCTCGAGAGAAAAGATTCTAGGCGTGACTCCTTTCTCCTCCCCCCCTCCGAAGCAGAGATAACGCTCTCGCTCTTTACTACTCGAGATAGTAGTGAAGGGGAAATCCCCCCCTTGAGGGATAAAAGACATCCTCCGGCACTGCGCTCGTAGATTAGAAAACCCCTCTTTTCTCCCTTAAGTGAGGACTCGTCGCCATTTCTTTCCTCATTCCGCGGAGGGGTCCTCTTTTCCTCCTTGAGGAAAGGAACGGACGCCTGGTCTTATCTTTCGTCCTCTCTAGGTGGCCGCATTGGAGAGGAACAAGGTCTCCTCCTTTTCTTCAGAGAGCTACGGACTTCTGCAGTATCTCTTTCGCGTGGATGAGGCGGAGCGATTGACGCAATGTTCGCCTCTTCTTTTTCCCCCCTCTTAGGAGAAAGCCTCTTTCCTCACCGATATAGCGCGACGAATGTTAGTCTCTCCTTCCCGAGGAGGACTGATGAGCGGTTTTAGAAGGTCATGGTACGTGAAGATCTTCCTCCGGCAGATGAGCGCTATTTCTCCCAAAGGGTCAAGAATGGAAGGCCCTACTTTTTCCCCCCCCGGGGGAGAGGGTGAGGATCTTCTTTCCCATTTACGCGCGGGGGGAGGGAATTTCCTTATTTCCCTCACGGGCCCACCGCCTCCTCTTCTTGGCCGGCAGCGTTTTTAGGTGGGAATACTCTTTCTCTTGGAGAGGAGGTTCTCCTTCTCTTCCTTCTTCTATATGGGAATAAGGAGTTGTCCCTCTCAGGGTTGGAAAAGAAATCTCAGCTTCCCCCTTCTTGTCGAGAAGGAGAAGGGGGTACTTCCTTCCCTTTCCGGCGAAGCCTTCAGTGACGCCCGGGAAGGAAGATCCTTTCCCTTTCCTTGCAGATGCCTCCGATATGATTGCTCCTTTTCTCTCCCTCTCCATAGAAGAGAGCAGATGCCGAAGTCTCCCCATTCGCAGGGAAAGCCAGAGCAGATGGTTCCTCCCTTCCGGCGACGTAGCAAAAGAGTAGTTTCTCCTTCGTTCGAGAGCATGAATCTGCTTTTTGCGCAGCGCATGAAACTTTCTCTGAGCGCCGTACGAGGTCAGTGTTTTACTTCCTCGCGTCGCTGGATGGCGTTGTTTCGATCGCCGCGGAAAATCGGCCATCCCGAGCTAGGAGTGGCTTCTCGTCCCTTGCCTTCCCAGCATTCGAGTCTTTTCGGCATCAGAGAGAGCCCCACTATTCTCCTCCGGTTCCAGTGGTAATCCTTCCCCCTCTATGGTACTCGCGATTTCCGGCCTCCTTTGGCTAGTAAGGGAGAATGATCATTTCTCTATCTGGTCGATCGTATCTTTCCGAGAAGAAGTCGAGGAATCTCATTGCTGGAAGGTAGGAGGCGGGATTTTTTTCTTCTTTCCTGCGACATTCATCTGCGGTCACCCCCTCTTCCCTCGTGACGAAGAGATCGTAGCAAAAGGTTTACTTTCTCCTTGCTGCTCCGCGAGTAATGGATAGATCGCCCTCCATCAGGTGATCGAGGGAGGATCCTCTCTTCCCTCTTTCCCCGCGCTGGCCCTTCCGCCGCGAGAGCTTGGTGCGGTACCCTAGTGACAGCCCCAAGATGTCTTAGAAGCTTTCCTCTTTTTCTCCGCACTTCCTACGACAGAGAATAGGCTCACGCTGCCTTTCCCCGCAAGTAAAAGAATAGATCTTTCCTTCCCGGCTAGCTCTCATGGGGATAATAGAAACCCCCCTCTTGTTATTTTGGAAGGGAAGTACTTCCCCCCCCTCCTTTTCCCCTCTCCTTTTCTTCCCCTTTCAGCATCTTGAAAAAGAGTAGTAGACGAACTTGGATTTTTTTTCCTTTCCATTATCCGATTGAGAAGAGAAAGATGCCCCTCCTTCTTTTTTGGGAGCGCCCTTGAGCAGATGGAGGTGGTACGTGTCCTTGTCACCTCTCGTGTATTGGAGAACCCCTTACATTCCTTCTCTCCCTTTTAGCGGATAAGAGATGGACGGTTTCTTTTCGTAGTCAGTGGGGGAAAATTTCATCTTGCTCTCGGTAGGCAAAAATAGCTTTTCCCCCCCATGTTATAGTGTGGCTTCCTCTTTTTTTCGTCCTCGCGCCCCAGTAGGAGGGGTCTTCCCTTTCTTTTTTCCCTTAAATAGGAGAAGTGTCCCTTTTTTCCCTAGCGCAGCTCCTTCTTCAGGGAAGCTTTCTTTCCTTTTTCCCTTCTAGCTTTTACACCGCGCGGTGCTTTTTTGTGAGATTGTCGTATTTCCCCCCCCTTATCCTTCGAGCTGGTGGTGCCTTTTCTTGATCAAAAACTGCGAGCCAGGGCTTTTTTTCTCTTCTCTTTTCAATAGCCGAAGCTGCCTTTTCCTTCTTTTTCCTCCGAAGAAAAAATTCGTGACTCCTTCCCTTTTTTCTTTTTGTGGTCTCCCTTTCCTAAAAAGAAAGGAGCGGGCTTTATTCCTTTCTCCTTTCTTGCCCGCAGGAATTGTTGGCGTAGTTCTCAGCCCTCTGCCACGGGCCTGGCCTTCTTTCTCTTCTTTTCTCTCGAGAGGCTGGTCCCCATCCTGCTCCTTTTCCCCCCCCTTTAGAGATGATTCCCTTTCTCGAGGGAATAGGAAACGAACAGAAAACTTACTCTGACGCACTCTTTTTTCCGGAGGAGAAGTCTC
>Ga0179593_1507136_pt1 | contig 15874 bp, 16 predicted proteins | sample CZODoug2_1_08_16_FD_185931 | JGI IMG/M metagenome (GOLD analysis project Ga0179593, IMG submission 185931) | Vadose zone soil fungal communities from Angelo Coast Range Reserve, California, USA - CZODoug2_1_08_16fungal (PacBio error correction) | ecosystem: Environmental > Terrestrial > Soil >... | reverse complement strand
TTTCACGTTGTGGCTTCTGCTTGTTAGCGTGACCTTGCGCGTTCACCGGGAATTCCTTCCTGGGAACTTTTTCTCCGGGCATTTGCTATTCGAACATCTTCGAGCCCTTCCTTTGCTTTTGATTTTTCTGGATGTGGTCCTGGTTTCTTTCTCTCGTGATTTTCCGTTTCCGAGAGGCCCTTTCTTTGCTGCCGGGTCTATTCCAACTCTGTCGGCAAGACGCCGCGCCAGGATCTTTTTTTTTCTTACGTTTTTATTTTTAGTTGGGATCCTCTATCTGGGGAAATCGGGTGGGGAGCGGAGGATCTTGCTACAATCGCCTTCATTTTTTTTCCCCCCCACAACCTCCGGACGACCCCCCTATAACCCCCCTCTCCCCCGGGACCCCCCTCTTCTTTATTCCGTTTCCAATTGACAGTCCCCCTCGTTGTCCATGAGCCTTTTTCCGAAAACGTGATTCCGGACCCCCCCTTTTTTCTTGCATTTGTTTCTTTTTTAGCACGTGGGATGGTCTAAAGATGTGGCACCGGAATCCCGCCGGGCTGGTTGTTTCGTTGTCGAAGATATCTGGTTCATATCAGTTTTTTACATTGTGGGCTAAGGAAGTCTTAAGGTTGGCTTTGTCCCCCCTTTCTTTTCCTCTGATTTTTTTTTCCCCGCCTCTCTGTGAGATGACTCCGTACGGTCGGAACTCGTGACGCCACTTGTAGACCCTTCCTTTTTCACCAGTTGTCTTGACGTGGGCTGACGTTTGCGGAACCAGGGAACGTTTCCCCCCGTTTTTCGCGCTTCCCTCCTGGTTTTTTCAGTCAGAGTGAGGCCTTCTGGGCCCCCCGTGCCCGTATGTCCACTTACCCCTTTTTATGGCTTTGGCCGCGGACTTTAGGCGCGGCACCTGAGCGTGTTCGCGTCCTATCCACTCTTGATCAGCTTCTGGCGTGCTGAGTGGCGAATGTCCCTTCGTTTCCAATGCAGTTATACAGATCACCAATCGGATAACGATGCCCATGCCGTCCCCGTTCGCAGACAGTCTCTTTCCACCTGCTTCCAAGGGCGACCAGAATTTTCCACAAACTTTCCTTCGAGATTTCAACCGGCGTTTCTTTGCCCTCCCCCCCGTCTAGACTGTTTCGCCCGAATGCGTTCTTGCTTCTTTTGGACCTGCTAGATTTATCTTTTTTGTCACCGCAGTGAAGCACGATTGGCCTTTTTGAACGGAATTGGCGTTATCTTTCGCGGGAGTTTTTTCCGCCCTTTCTCAGTGAAGGACTCCCTCTTCTTTGTCGCGTGAGGTCGACCCCATTCTGGAAATTCAATTTTTCCAGCGGTTATGTTTTCCCCACTATCGGCCCAGACAGCTTCGGGCCGGCCTCTTACTGTTTTACCAACCCCCTTTTCGTTCCATTACTTTTTCACATTTGGAAGCTTTGCGGCGCTACGGGAATGGCTTTTTTTTGGAAGTCTTCGCTTTTGCTATTGCGTCTCCCTTATTCAGGGATTTCAGATTTTTTTTTTACGCCCCTTCAGGGTTTGCCCAAAATAATTACTCTGGATTTTTTTTTCCCAAAGTGAGCTATTTTTTTGGACCTGGCAAGGACTCTCTGTGCGTTTCCTGCTTCGATTTTTTCCCCTATTTTTGACCTTGCTGGAATTTTTTTTTTCTGGGCTTTTTTGGAGACATGTAACCTTTCAGGCCCCTCTTTTTCTGTTCAGCGCAAGGTTTTCTTTCCCGGATCCACTCTACTTTAGACGAATGATGCACGTCTCCTCCCCCCCGCCCGCGCGGAAAATTTTCCTCCCCGTGGCTCGCGCAGAAAACACTCGTGCAGACCAGTGGTGGCTTTTTTCCTGCCCCCTCGATATCCGGACTTTTGCCCCCGAGCGTTTTACCCTAAAGGCTGTTTCGTTGGGTTTGTTCTTTGCCGAACCGCTCTCTCTCTTTCCTCCCCTCTCCCCACTTGGTTGTTTTTTCTCTCGAGGGGCTCCCCCCCCACCAAACCGTTTTTGCCCGTCCTGTCGCAGATACGGTGGTATTTACATTTTCCGTCTCTCGCTTTGGGAGGCAATTCCTCCCCCTCCGGCTTCGCCCTCCCCTCTTTTTTGCGCGCAGAGCGAAAGGTTCGCGCCTGCTTTTGCGTTTCCCCTTCATCCGTTTTTTTCTCGAATTCCCCCCTTTTCACCCCAACACTGTCTCCTCCCCCTTACGGATTTTCGTGACTTTCACCAAAGTGAAAGCTAAATGCCACCTAGTACTTGCATAATCCCCCCCCTGAAAATCGACCTGGTTAACCCCTTCACTCTCCATATAATGGCTTCCTTTCTTTAGCGCCTTCTTTGTTTTTTTTTTTTCCCCCCCTTGACCCCAAATACGTCCCCTGCTTCGTCTTTCCCTGTGATTTGCGAAGAGTTCCCCCCTTGAGTTTTTATCCACCATTCACCCCTCCCCCTGAATTCCTGCATCCCCCCCCCCCACGTTACTTTTTTCAAGAAAGACATTCCATTTCGCGCCCTTTCCCCCATGTGTTCACCAGGATGGCCCCCCCCCCCCGCGTTTTTGGAACCCTTGGTTTTTCCAACCTTCTCGCCCGGAGCTTTGTCTCCGATCTTTTCAAGAGCTATCCAGCCCGCGACTCTCTTCAAGTAATTGGTTCCCTACATCCCCTCGCTTAATATCCCTAAATCCCCTGAGACATTTATGTCAACTCCCGCACCCCCCCCCTCCCCCCATCTTTCCTCCAACTTCCTGATTTTGCTCCCAGTCGAGTGGTGCAGCCTAGGTTCCCTTCCCTCTAGCCCCCTGGCCCCGAGTGGCTTTTTCTTACCCCTCTTCTTAGAAACGGTCCTTCTTTTTCGTCAAAGCCCTGTTCCAATTTTGCTAGGCGCTTGTTTGTTTTCCCCCAAACCCCAGGTTTTTTCCGCTTTTGGCCCTGCCGTCTGTCGAATTCAAATTTTTTCTCTCGCTAAACCCTTCCCTTTTCGTATCAAGATAGTAATCTTTCGGTGCTCGGTTTAGACATTCATTTCCTCTTTTCCCCTACATTCTCCCAAACTTTAGCTCCTCCATCTAGAACGAGGATTTTCTATGGCTCCCCACGCATGTCACCGCGAGACTTTTGCCCCGAAGCCCCCCATGCCGTCTCAATATCTTTCCGGATTTCCATCCCTTTCTCTTCCCCCCCTTCTTGAAATGAAAACTCCGGTGCTCGCAAAACCCAGGTAAGCTGTTCCATTTTCCCCACGAACTCCCCAACCTCCGCCCCCTTTCTGTGACCCTTTTGCTCCACATTTGGCGTTTTCCCCAGCAGTTACAGTCCCATGTTTTTTTTTTGTCTCTAACCCGCAATGGCTCCCCTTTTCATCCTTTGCACCACCAGTTCCTTCCCCCACCATGAATTATACCCAAATTCCCAGCACAACTTAGTGTGCCGGCCCTTCCATTTATCGTCGCCCCAACCCTCAAGCATTTTTTCTGGTTTCCCTTGCCCATGATGTCCCCCCAACCCTGATTGGATAAAATTTCACACCAAATGGTTTTGGTAGTCTACCCGTCTTACATCCCTTCCTTCCTCCACTTCTTTCTAACTTTCGTGGATCAATAGAGTTCCTTTAGTCTGTTTAGTATCTTCTTCTGGGTTTTCAACAAGTTAAATTTTGTATTTATCCTCCTCCCCGCGCAAAAAATTTTCCCACCATATATGATTACTTTCCTATTTCTACACCCGAGTTAGTCCTACCGGTAGTCTATTTATGCTCGGGATTTTCTCCTTATACCCCTTCACTGCCAGATCGTCGTTCTCCCGCGACCCCATTCCCAATCCCCTTCCAACACCCCAATCCCCACAAGAGCACCCCTGCGAGTTCTCTCTCCCCGGGAAGGGAAGTTTATGTTTTTTTCACTTTTACGGGCATGCACGTTCTCCCTGCCCCTTTTCTTCAGCTCATTAGCTTCCCGACCACCACAAACTTTCCCCCTACTATCTTTTCCTCCCCTCTTTGTGGGAGATTTATCCTTTTTTTGTTTTGCTTCATGGGAGTCTGTTGTCGCGCTGCAGGTGCTCTTCCCCTGGAAGGAAGTACGTAATTCCCCCTTTTCTTCCCCTTTTGTTTGACCGTTCACGCCTTTTCAGAGACTATCAGGGAGCGATTTTCGGTTTTTTTTTTGTTTTTTTGGCATTTTTGTGTTATTTTCGCGGTCGGAAGGTCATTTGTAGCCCGGGAAAAATCCTTCTCCAGCAGCCAGCCCTTTACGCATAGGGATCTGCGGTGCTTTACGCGGTTGCTTTGGGTCTTTTCCTTTTTCCTATCTTGGTCATCCCTTTTTGTTGCGCTTAGATTAGAAATACCAAGGCCTCGTCCATTTTTGCCCACCTCGTCCTTCCCATACTTTCAAACCAACCTTTTCCACGTTGATACGTGCACCCATTTCCCTTCCTGATTTTCCAGAGACCTAAGCTTTGGCTGTTGATCCCTGTCCCCAACAGTTCTTTCTTGTCATGGTGAGCCCCCCTCCTTGATGGACGATTTGGTCCCCCTTCTCCGCCCCTGCTGCGAGGGGGCTGTTTTTTCTCCCCCTTCTTTCCCCAATCTTTCCTGCAGGGAAATAGATTTTTTTGACATTGCCCCGCCTGCCGTGGGGCTTTTTTTCTGCTTGCCTTTCCCAACTTTTCCCAGCCGCTTTCTGATTTGACCAAATTTCCGGCCCAGTGCTTTGACTTCAATTTTTCTCAACCACATCCTTGCACAGCTTGTCCGTCCTTTTGCTGAGTTTGGGAAAAGGGACAGCTTCCCCTTGTTGACCGAGTTGCCCTGCGATGTTTCCTCCAGTTTCCTGGATAAGGATTTCAATCCGTGACCACTTTTCTCCGTACATGGGGCCTGGGTGTCCAGCGGATTTAGTTCGCCGCGGACATGAGCGTATGTCGCTTCCAAAGCGGTCTCCCTTCTCGCGCTTCTTGAGTTTGGGAATGGTGGCCAGCGGACCCCCCCCCCTGAAGGGATAACTCGGCACCCCTCATCGCCCCCTCTCTGTAGGAAAGATGACCATTCCCCCTTCGTTTTAGCCGCGAGCCACCCCCCCAATGAGGAGACCCCCTCAACCCTCCTTAAATAATTCTTTCCCCCAGTCGGTCAGAACCTCATTTTTGTTTCAAATCCCAGCGGAGAATTGAACCCTTCCCTTTTCTGTGACTCACAAACGTCCAGTCCCTGGTTTCGACCTTCCGAATGGGTCTGCAGAGCCCGGGTCCGTAGCTGACATAGAGTCTTTCCCTTTCGGGCCCACCGCAGTTCCCAGCAAAGTCCCTGAGGAAATTCTGAACTTTCCTGGATTCCGAGGGATTTGCGGTTCTTTGTCCCTAAAATGTTTCTCACTTTACTTGTTACACTCCGCCCCGGATTTTCCTCAGCGGATGTTCGCCCCCACATCGGAACCGGAGTTCCCCCCCTTGACCTTCTTTACAAGAATCGTTTCTCCAAGTGGGAAGATATAATGTTTCCAAACCCATTTTGTTTTTTCCCTGGGGCCCCCTGGTGACCAATTTTTTTAGCGTTCGGCGCATGGGGGCGTTTCCAGTAAGCCTATTTTCCTTCGTCGCGGATTCAGTTTTTCTGCGAGAAGGTCCATTTTTTCTCCAACCCCTCACTCTTTTCCCCAGCTTTCTCGTTTTGGGCTTACCAATCTCTCGAAAGGAGGCAAGTTTCTGCTGTCACCCCCCGGCGAGGATGTAACCCATATTTTGCTATTTTTCCATGCTGCTCCTTCCCTTCCCCCTTTGTGCTTTCTTCAATTTAACTTTTGTTCGACCCTGCAGGAGACGTTGACGTGTTGGGATCTTCTCCATTTCTAAAGAAACCTTGCTGCACTTTTTGCTGCGCAAACGCACGTCCCCTCCATTTTCGCCGTGATTTTCTTTTTTTCTAACCTTGAGGTTGAATGCCCGTGAGTGTTCTATCGGTTTTCCCCGCCCCCCTTCTCATATTTGAACGCCAGCTTCAACGGCTTCTTGGACGACCTGATGTTTTCTTGGTTTTTTGCCTTTTTTTGAGATTATCTTCTACTCCTCTTTGTTGTTGTGAGTCCTCTATCGGTTTTAGAAGACCTCCCAACACGCGCACATCCCTTTCGTCCAGCTCCTTGTTTCATCTTCCTGAATTAAGTATATTCTCGTTTTGTCTCCGATCTCCCCCACACTCCACGTCATTTCGTCCCCCTCCTTCTTGTTCGCGAAGAAAGGTAGAAAAACCAACACTCCGCGCCTTGCTTTCGGTCTGCCCTTGCATACAGGTTTCAGTTAGTATTAGTATTGAATTCCTGTAACCATCCCCCCCATTTCTATTACACCCCCTAAGTTTTTGTGGTTTCACCACCCGCCCTGATTTACCAAGGCCCCTCCCGGAAGTTATTGGAACTCCTGACTCTTAACATGTCAGCTTTTAAATACTAGAAGTCGCATAATTCCTTGCACCGTCACGTTCTTAGCTCTCCTTTGGGAAACATCCCAAAAGCACACTATTTTTCCTTTTCCTTTTATTTTTTCTCTTGAGGAGTCCTGAAATCACTCTTAATAGAGCCCCTTTTAATCCCCCAAATCTCTTTCCAAACGACCAAAATGGAAGATCCACCTTTCTTCACACCCAGTCCTGGTCCCCCCGCTAAATGGTCTTTTCCACCTTATGAGATTTACTCCCATCTGGGACCTTTCCTTCCCCTGATCATCTCTCTCTTCCCATTCCTCCATTTTCCATTTTCTGGGTGTTCGACTCCGCGCGAAAAGATTCCAGTAACCCGTTTGTCACCCTCCGACCCCACCCCCTCTACTCCCCCCAACCTCTAAAAAGACGTAGACGCTTGCTTTTCAGTTTTTTCCGCCCGTTTTAATGAAGATCGCAAGTTTACTGCGCTTGGCTCTGACCCAATATTCTCATTTTCGCCTTAGTTAATTTGATTGGAGTAACGAAGAAGGGGGCCCATACCGGCGCGGTTGATTTTGACCCCACTTCTTACGCCAATCTTTTTTCCAAGAATGTATGAAACTTTTTTTCCTCGCCCCTTTTACCCTTCCCGGTCATGTTGATCGGATATGATCGTTGCTCGGTTATCCCCCTTCATTTTCTTGGAAAAGCCATTCCAACTTCTCTCCGCCCACTCGTTTCTCTTCTTGATTCCTAGCATCCCCACGCTAATGTAGATCCCCTCAATACAGTCTTTCCCCGCCATCCCCGTCCTTTTCTTCCTTGATTTCCTATTATACTCAAATATGCCTTTCCCACCCCTCTTATTTCCCGCAAAAAGCTTTCCCAGCTTTTCCCTTTGTCCACAAAGATCTAAAAAAATTCCCGCCCTCTTTTCCCAGTTAGGCTGTTGCCATTCCTTTTTGCAACGCCGTCCTTTTCACCACTTTCTCGGTCTTTTGAGTAATCCGTTCTAAGTTCTTTTTCCAATGGCCCCATTTCCCTTTTCAAAAGGTAAAGGCACAATCTCCACAATGCTCCCGCAAAAATTTCGTCGGCCCCCATGAACTTCCATTTTCGGCAGATAGTAGGACCCCCACAGAGAAGAAATAGGCCTCTGGTCTTCCTGACCCCCCTTCTTTTCCCACCCGGTTTCTCACCCTGAAAAAATTTCTCAAATTGTTGTTTTTCCTGAATCACGTCCAATTTCATGAAACCCTGGATCCTGTCTTGACTTATCACACCGCTTCTAAGTTTAGAGTTAGTACCTTAGGTGTTGACACCCCCTTGACGTGCGCTTGTTATTTAGAAGATTCATTCTAAACAACCCCCCACGCTTTACAACTCTAGATTATCCCCGCCGTTATCCTCGAGGACCCCTTCAGATCTTTTAGCGTCTTGCATGTTGGGTGTATTACCTGTAAAACCTTTCCCCCGGATGCGGTCCCCTCCGGCTACCCCCGGCACAGCATAAAACATCCCCCAACCCACCTCTCCCCCGCCGAGGTGATCAGTCTAAATGGGAAGCGTTCTCTTTCTGCCCCCCCCCGGTCCCGAAAGTTGACGCTCCTTTCCCTTATGTCTCCCCCCCTTAGTTCTTCCCCCCTCCAGTCAGGTCCAGTCACCTCATCCCCAAACTTACTCCGTTATCTCAGCGGTGTTGTGTTCATGATGACCATTTTTAGATGGAGTCGGTGCGTGCTGAATGTGCGTCCGTCACGTAATTTTGCATAAGGGCAAGGGATTTCCTTCCTTTCCGTACTTCCCTTTTGATATAAATCGGATCTATTCCCCCCTAGGTTTTCTCTTTTTTTTGCAGTTGTTTCTGGCTTCTGTTGCCATAGAGGGAGACGCCGTTTTTCCTTTAATTTTTAGCCGCGGCCCCTCCGTTCCGCCCTGCAGAGCAAAAGAGTCCCGTATCGTGATTTTATTACCTCTTGATTGATTGGGAACCTCTACTGTCCGCGTGGATGGTGCGCTTGAAAGCTAATGTGCTCGGTCTTTTTTCCCCTCCTTAACGCCTCTCCGTTTTACTCCCCGAAAACGGGACCCAGCTCTTGTTCCTTTCCAAGGGTCACGTTATCCATCTTGTGACTAGTTTTGACTCTTCCAGGACGTTATTCGTCAAAAAACCCCATTTTTGATGAATGTTTCCTTGTTTGCTCCTCTTTTCTGGGACGCATTTTCACCTTCATCACCGACCCGCGGAGGAGGTGCTCTTTTCTACTCTCTTACCCCCCCCCCTCTGCCGGCATATGCACTACTTTAAGTTTTTCTTGCAATTGTGTTATAGGATATTTACTCTTGTCCCATTTTGATTTCCTCTGATCAACGTAAGCCTTTGAGGGAGAGACTTTCCCCTCCTGTCCCACTTTTTGAGCCCCAATGTTTTTTTTTTTAACAGACCCGCCATCTTCTGGAATTTTGTCGATTTTTGTTAAAATGGACCCCCAACTTTTTTTGCTAATCCCACCGCGCTTGTTTCACTCCCTAGTTGAGGATATGGATAAAGTTGTGCACATATGGAGCCGTCACTTTATGCGGGGCAAAGAGGAGTATCTGGCCCCATGTCTCGTTTTCGATCTCCCATCCGGGTCTCTTCCGATTTGAGGCGCCCGAGTTGGTTCTTGACTTTTGCCCCCAGTCCCAAGGGAGAAACCGAGCCCACTAAGATGCTACGGTTTCAAGTTTCCCATCGTCCTTTTCGGCTCGAGCCCCCCCAAGTTAGTTATACTTTTTTTGTTCCCAACGGGTACACTAATTTTTTTTTTCCCACCTTCACCCTGCCTGGAGACTGAAGAGTCTTTTCGCACACGTCCCGACCGAAGTTTTCGAATCGCCTTTTAATCGAAGCGCGTGTGCCTTCGCCTGATTTCCCCCTCTTTTTTTCCCCCCCTCCGCTGAAAGCCCAAAATCGGGACCTGGAGGAACTTGACCCGTTTATTTTCTTTCGGTAGTTTTGTCCTCCCCCTTTTCTTGTCTAAGGGAATTTCCCGAGGATTAGCTCGTGAGTCCTCCCCCCATTTTCTGTCCCTAATCGAAAAAAAATGATTTTTCTTTTTTAAGCGCTTTCACACTACTATTGACCCCGGTACACCCGTCTTTCCCTTCTACTGTTTTGAAAAACCCCAGTGAGAGGGTTCCATTACTTAGTTTCCCCCCACTTTTTTTTTTCAGTCGTGCGGTATGGCCTGGAGTTTAATCGTCTGCTTTTTTCCAATGGCTTCGCGGATTCAGGGCTTTTTTTTATATGTCTCCTCAGCAGGGCTTGACACCCCCTAGCTTGCCCTCCTGCTGCGGAGTTTGTTTTTCCTTTTTTCCCCCCCCAAAAGCGCGTCGCCCGTCCAGTGCCCAAAGTTATCCTCCCGTAGCTGATGTCAACCTTCTCCTGATTTTGACCATTCTTGTCCTCGGCCTTCTGGTCGCTTCCCAACTTCCCCCCATGAACAAATCCTTCTCTTTGGGGATCAATTTGGATCCATGATGGAACTTCCCCCCTGAACGACTCCCCTGTTCTCCCCATCACGCACGAACGTGCGCGTGCCCCCCTTTCGCCGTTGGCGCCTTTTCCCCTAAAAATCCTTCTTTTTTGCCTAATTCCGTGCGGTGTCGCTTTCGGGGCGGAACCCCTCACCCCGCCTGCTTTTTCTTTCCTTATGAGGAATTTGAGGAAACCAGGATCTTTCCTTCCTTTATTTTCTCTTTTTTTTTGCGGCGCTGAACCTCCATCTATTTCATACTAAGCGTTTTTTTTTCGAGATTCTCTGTTTCTCGCCTCCCCACAAACACTCGAACATCCATTTTTTCTTCCCTCTATCCGTGTGGAACTCATTAAGCATTAAGCTCAGATAGCACGGTGGTGGTGTCAGACCCACGAGCTAGCAACAATCACTTTATAGAAAAAGCATTTTCCCTCTTGATACCCAGTCCTCACAAAAAATAACTTTTTTCCTTGCGGTTATGCCATGCTAGCCCGGCTTCTTTATTTCTTAGTACGACGAAGTTAAACGCCAACCCCTTTCCCCGCGTCCCCTCCCCTTCGAATTTTTTTCGTGAACCAACGGGACAATTGACTGAAGCGACCTCCCCCGTCTTGCGGCCCCTCAGTCAAAACCCCTTAACGTGTTTCCCTTTCCCTCTCCGTTTTGCATCACTGCCCTTTTTCACGTACACGGTATATCTTTTCGGTTGGTTAACCCTTCCACCCCCCCACTCCGCAAGATTCGGCTTATTCTTTGTGTTGCGCTTTGATCCCTTCCTTGCGTCTCCCTTCCATACCCTAGAGTGCCCCCCGCCCGGCTTCCATCAACTCGCTTCAAGGCACCCCGAATTCCATGCTCCGCACCGTCTGCAATGTGGGTCACCCTTCATGAACAAGTTCACAAGTGTGGTTTTTACCCAACCTTATACTTAGCCGCCCGGAAGCGGGTATGCCGATTCGTCCCTCTCCTCTCCTGCTGCTCCTTAGTTCTTAACAGAATGTGTTCTGACCCCGCCGAGCGAGATTAATCCTACCTTCCTTCTTCATTTTTCGTGACCCAACTCCCGCCCCACTCTTCCACTTCCCGTTTCCTCCCATAGTTCCCCTCCCCTTTTTTTTTCCTGGTTTGGCAAGCCCGAAGTTTAAGACTTAGCACTTTTTTTCCACTTTTGTGGCGATTAACAGTCGATTGACCAATTCGTCGTCCGTTTTCGTCCCGGACTCGGTTTCAATCTCAGGGCGTTTTATTTTCCCCCCCCCCTTCTTATACTTTTTTGCAAAGACGTATGTGATACTTTGCGCCTCTTCCCGGACTTGGGAAGCTTGTCTCCAATAGGACAAGGGTTTTGATAGTTGTTAATTTTTTTTCCCGCCTTTCCCCCCCCCCCCTCTCTTAGCCCCCCCAATCTCTTGTTCTCCCTTATTTTCTATGGCGACGCCTCATTTCCCTCGTCCCGTAACGAAATAAGCGACCCGCCATCCCCATGTACTTCTCCCTCCTTTTTCCGGTTTAGTTACCCTCCTTTATCCTTCAAACTTTCGACTGAAACCCCCCCCCTAGAGGTGCTCGACCCACACCTTTTTTTTTTACTCTTTTCTCTCCACCAGATCCTCAACCCGCAAGCTGTGCCACGGGGTTTTTTCCGTGGTGTTTGACCATTTTTTTTCACCTAGTTCCCGTCGTGAGTCAATAAAGCCCAGCCCTTCTTCCTTTATCGCGGAAACCACCTTGTACCCTCTTCCCCTTCACATCTTCCTTCTCCCCCATGTTCCACTCCCCCCCCCCCCCTATTTTTAGTGCAAGGCCTGTCAGCTTTCTTCTCAAAACGAGCCTACATGTGAACGCCCGTTCGCTGTCCTTTGCCACATGTTCCCTCCTGGCGTACCCCCCCAGGAACCCCCTCCTCCGTGGTTCCGGCCCCAACCTTAAATATTCCCTATCTTTCCACCTCGTCTTCTGCCTTTTTCGGATCCTAAGATTTTTTTTTTCGTTTAGTATCCGCCGCGGTTTTTTTCCCCCCATGACGTGACTCTTTCTGTTCGCCTTCAGCGACACCACCCATTTTCCCCAAAGATATGATGAACCCAATACTCCCCCGGGGTCCCCCCCCCCCTATAATGTCTCGTATTTTCTATGGGTTTTTATACAGTTCCCAACTTCCCCCGAGAGCGGTCTCCCTTCTTTCCCAGTCCCAAAGCCAGAAACCCCCCAACCCGCTCAAAGCCCTCTTTCCCTTTTTTTGACATGGTTGGCCTCTTTTTCTGTTATTCACCCTGCAGGTAAGGGCCCTTCGTTTTCACCTTGCATGTAATCCTCAACCTTGTTGAACCCTCTCACCTCCTCCTCTTCACCCCCATCCCGAAAAAACGCTATAGATATGGTCTCCCCTTCCCCTTCCCGTTGTTTTCGAGTCTCTTCATTTTCGTTTTTTTCTGTTCGTAGCCGTCTCGTAGGTTTTATGTCCCCTTTACTTCATCCCCGTTGCAAGACTGCAGTGCCGTAAAGGACTTTTTCCTCAGAGACTCTTTCTTCATCGGCTGTTTGCTTTTTTTTTGATTTTTCGGCGCTGGGTCTTTCTTTTGAGCCTTAGCGTTCCTTTCCTTTGCTCCCTTTATTTCCCCGTTCTCAACAGCAAGCATTACCGCGCCCCCAGGATCGTTTTGGTGTTTTTCCCGGGTTGATTTTTTTGATCATCTACTGTGGTTCAAGCTTTTTTTTTCGCTGGGCGCTTCTCCCCTACCGCTCGACGTATCAATTTTTTTTCAAAACTCCCCTGACCTTCGACCCTACTCCCCTTCTGAAACGGTCCAATTTCGTGATCTTCCAATGACAGGATCCCTCTGTCAGAGAGTGCCTTTTTTTTGAGATTTTCTCTTCCCCCCACCCTTTCGGACTTTTTGTTTAGCAGAAGGGGCTTGAAGGCCTTTTGCCACCTTTTTATCCCCCGAGGGCTTTGTTTTTTCTCTATATGCAAAAATTCCCTTCAGGTTTCCTCCCTGTTTGAGTCACATTTGGATCCGCCGTTTTTTCGTTCCCGATGTGGGACCCCAGTTCTTTGCCGCTGTCACAGGGCTCCTCTTTTTTCGTTTTGATCCCCTTTCACGGGAATTTTTTTCCCGCCAAAAGGTTGAAAAAAACCCCAACCAGATGCGGTCCTTTTTCTTCTTTTTTGGGAATTGGTCCCTCCCGTCCAATGTTTACCCGGATGGTTCTTTGTAAGTCCAGAGTTGTCTGGAGGATGGAAGTGAAAGATCTGTCTCCTTTACATGGGGATGTCGTTGTCACGCCGTAGTTCGTTCAGAGAGGACTTTTTTGGCCCCATCAATCCTTTTTTCTACTTTCCGATTCACTTCCGCTATCTTTTCTACTTGGCAGTGTTCCATCCGTTAAATGACGCCCGTTTTTCCAACACTCTCTCGTGGATAACCGCATGCCCCCTGAATTCCGTTCGCCTCGAGTCACCCCCACCCTTTTTCAACGATTTAACCCTGATTCCAAAGCGGCGCTACCGCATTTTTTTCATCAAAAATTCTGTCTTCTCTTGACAACCCGGAGTATATTCTCACACGTCCAGAACGACTTTTCGAAATGAACTTTCTGGTACTTCTCCCGCGTGGTATAGCTTCTAGTCTTCTCCCCCCCCTGTCAGCTGAAAGCAAAGCGGTCCACAATTTGTTGTCCCGGCATTTATTCTCCCTTGACTCGGGAGTTTTTGCAGAAAATTTTCATAACTAAGGGGGTGAAAGACTCTTTTTGCTCGACTTTCCCGACCCCATTTTACTTACGGCCCGCTTTCCAGAATTTCCTTCTTGGGTACCAACGTAATCTGCCTAACCGTAAGGAAGGAATTCTACCTTTTTGCCAAACGGGTTTCTGGTCCCCCCTGTGACCCCCTGTGGCATCTTTCGCTAGTGGGCCTGGTTTTTTCCTTTAAATGGTTGGTGTCAGTGGCGGCTCTTGATCAGTGGTTACTTCTTTCCGTTCCTTTTTCTTCGAACCACAATCCGATTCACCGAATCTTGGGGTGGGGGTAATGGTTCCCAACCTCTCCTCACGGCCCTGATCCCGTTCAATTATCTCTGCTCCGTGCGTTTTTTGTCACCCCCCTCTTCGATTTCCTTTGCAATGCTGGTCAGGACGTGCTTTTTCTCCTTTCTCACTTTCCTTTGGTATTCGCCTTTTGGGTGCTATTTGGGACCTTCTTTCCTTTCTTGTTTAGTCTACTGTCCGAACGACACGACCGGTGGCAGTTATAAGACGGCTCCGTCCCTTTCTCCGTCGCACAAATCCTTTGTTTGTAGCCTAACGTGTTGTTTCTTCTTTTCCCCCTTCCCCCGCTCTACGGACTTTCTGACAGATCCCTTATCACTATGATGTTCCCTTGGGTTTTTGCCCCCCCCCCCCTCCTCCCCCCCGACTCTCCCTCTAGTTGTAGTCTTCGGGTCGCGTCCGAAAAACACGGTCTCCCCTTGTCTGGAGCATCCCCATTGGTTCAACTGCCACCGGACTTTTTTTCTTGTCCTTGCCAATACCCCAGAAATTTCCCTCCCAATCCGGATTTTTCGCGCGCCGCCGGAGAAAAGGTGCCTTGGCCCTTCTTTTTTTGGTAGGTTAAGTTTCCCTTCCCTTGGGGAGAGGTCTTCTTTCTTTACCAGGCATCCCAACCTTGCCTCTTCCCGTCCCTTCTTTTAGCTAACAACATTTAAATGTTCCCTCTCCCCCTCCCCTGCGTTCCATTCTACCAATCGGCACGACTAGTTTACCCCCGTCTCCGTTTATGCTAAACATTTATGTATGTCAGGGTTTAGGTGATGGTTATAAAAAACTCTTCCACTCCCCTCCCAATTCTCAAGATGCCTTTGAGAAGCTACTGAATATGGACCTGTTGCCGTCAATCTCCCAAGCGAATCGCTCCCCCCCCTTTTTTTTCCATTATACCAATCCCGACGTCAAACTCAATCCCCGCTCGTCCTTCTCCAATGTGGTAAACCCAGTACTGTCCCCCTCTCTCGAACCCTTGGGTCAACCTTCAGCCCCCGGACCTGTCTGTTGTTTTTCCGATTCGTACGCGCGATCCCTTGCTCTCCGTCCTTTCCAGAACTTGTTCTCCGCTGCCTCCCCTCCTTCCTTTTTTTTCCCCCCCTTACCCCTCTCTGTAACAAACTCCCCTTTCCCAATTCCCTCCAGACAAATTTTCAATTGTTCACGGATTTTGCTTTCAGTCTTGCTTTGGCAGCCTAAGGGAAGACTTAGTCACCTTTCCGCGATGCGAGGCATTTTCGATTTTCCTAACCTTTCGGCCCTTGCTGTTCGTTCCCCGACGCCGGTTTTTGCCCTCTATACGTGTCGGGATACCCACCCCTTCTTCTTTCTCCCCTTTTTTGGTGAATTTTCGAAAGTCCCAATGGTGTTCCGAGCTAACTTCAGGTGGCCCGGTTCTCCCGAATGCATTTAGGTTCTTTTTCTCAATCTTTTTTTTCCGATGGCACGCCCCTTTCTCAAACCCTCTGTCCGAGACTGCGCCAGGCCGGATTGTCTTCCCTCGAACCGCGTTCGCTACACTTAATCCTCTGCCCCCCTCCCTCCCCCCTGTACTTCTTCAATCTCCCGGGATTCCCTATCCTCAACTCTGAATTGTACCACCCCCTTAGGGTGTTCCCCAATGGAGTTTCCCTTTTCCCACTGTGCTTCCGCCGTCCAGAAAGTGACCACGTTTTCTACCCCCCTTTGGCGTCAACGCAGTTTTCCGTCCCCCTTGTATCTAACTCTTTTCCCGTTTTTTCAGCCCTTGACAATCATTTACCACCAGCGTCCCCGTTCCCTAATGATTATCCCAAACCAAACCCCCCACCTTCCGCCCAAACTCTATTGCACCTGCAGGCTTTATTGTCCTATTTCTTCTGAAACTCCTCTCCCCCCGCCGTTTGTGCCCTGTCGGTCCA
>Ga0179593_1558238_pt1 | contig 15876 bp, 14 predicted proteins | sample CZODoug2_1_08_16_FD_185931 | JGI IMG/M metagenome (GOLD analysis project Ga0179593, IMG submission 185931) | Vadose zone soil fungal communities from Angelo Coast Range Reserve, California, USA - CZODoug2_1_08_16fungal (PacBio error correction) | ecosystem: Environmental > Terrestrial > Soil >... | reverse complement strand
ACCCCAAACTCCTTTTTCTGTACTTTGAAGCCCGCGTAGATGTTCTTCATCGTTCGGAACTCTCCCTCTCTGAGTTGCGGTTCCGAAGGTCGACCGCCGCTCGTCCCAGTCTGACGACTTCCCTGAACTTCAGTGAACACCTTTCGACCTTACCTAATTTCCTTCGACCTAAGGAGTCAGCTATCCCCTCCGAGGGAGTGGACACCGCGATTTTTTTTACTTACTGATAAAAGGGTCAGCTGGAAGCGCCCAAGGCACCTATGTCAATCTCGGTTTTTTCCCCTCCATGGGGGTCTTGTTGACCATGCATTTCTTCTGTTTCCATCGCCTGAACAGGGAGGTTAACCGGACTTCACGTGCTGTGATGCCGACAATAGTTTACTTCTCTCGGTTTTCCTCAGCTTCAGAAGTCCGTCAAACACTGACCGAGCCCCCCCAGTACAATTCCTTTCCTTTTTCCCCTGCGAGCGGGTAAACGGACCAGCTGGGTCTCATAACGTGTTTTTGTTGACCTTCCTCTTTCTTCCAGTAATTCCCCCGATATTTCCCGTCCGTCTAGCTGGCCCTTCCCAGTATCCACAATGATCCAGAGCCGTCAGGAACTAACTTTTTCTGGCTACTCTGAGATGCTAACTCACACGTCTGTTTTCTTTCCCCCCACAATTGCCGCTAAAGGATAGAGGGGAGGTAAGTCTGTCCCGCCTGAACCTTTCCGTTGGGGACCTCACGCACGCCTTGTGCACTGCTGCGAGGTCTTCTTTAGATCGCGTCCCCCTACCCTGTTTCCCGGGTTGTTCCACTCATCCAATTATCTCCTGGATTTCAGGTTTCATCCTCCCTCCCCTCTTTTTTTTTTTTTTCCGAACTTACTGATACAGCGTGCATCCCGCTTCCGCCAGCCAGACTCTTGTTAGACGATTCTGGGTCCCGCCCACCTTGACAACTTCCCCTCCCCCAGCCTGAAGAGTGACGGGTGAGGGACCTCGTAAACGTGGAACCCTGACCTGCTTCCTTTTCCTTTCCATGATTCTGAGAATGGCACGCTGCAAGGTCGCTACGCTGCGCGGCTGTAGCCACGTCTTCACACTATTCCCATCACCTTTAGTCTTCCCAATGACTCTGAACCTCCTGACTTTTCCGTAATCTCTCTCGAGTACCTTCTTTTTTCTTCCCGGTTACGTCCAACAGCGCCGCGAAGAGTAATAGGTCGCCTCTTAGTCCTTAAGCCAAATCCTCCGCCCTTTTGCCTTCTGACACCCTCCCGTGTTCCTTTTCCTTCAGCGTCTCTGACCGGCTAAACATGCAGCTTGCTTCCCCTAGCTGGCCCTCTCCTTTCCCTGTCTGACTGACCGGATGTCCAAATTACAGCGGGTCTGTAGGTACAGGATGAGTAAGAACAATATTTCTCTTTTTACTCCAGTGTTTTTTTAGAGTTTGCATTAAGACCAGGTGTGGACCGACTTGCAGCTACCTTTTTCTCCGCCTGTCGAACAGTTGCTCGTGCATTGAAACTTTTCGGCTGGTGTTAGTTTCCGCGGACACTTGCTGCTGGGGCTTCCCTAGGGTTTCTCTAGAGGCGAGGAGTTCTTATGCAGCCCTTACTGCCCTCCCCTTTTCTTCGAGTTTGAATATGCGCGGTGGCTGTTAACGGACCCCATAACGCGGAGCTTTTCTCCTCAAGTCCCAGGTTCCGCCCTTTGGCTTCGGATTTTCCTCAGGGTCCGGCCGCTTCCCTTTTCGCGTAATATCCTTTTCCCCCTTAGACGGGCTTAGCTTCGGCAGACTCAGCATCAATCCCCCTAATGGGAATGATCCCTCCCCCGAACGCCTTATCATTTTCTTTTTCCTAGACTACGAAAACCCTTTTTAATTTGTTTTTCAAGGTGACGGGTACCGAAATATACATCGAGCGTCTGTTTCTTGACATTCCTTCCTTCCGGATGCAGCGCTGTCTCAGGTCCTTCAAACGGCTTGAGAGCTTTTCTTCCCAGTCCTCGGATCAATTGGAGTGCCGAGGAGAATTGTGCCCCCTCTTTTTTCTTCAATGGTGACCGATCATCGGAAGTTCCCCCTGGTTTGGGAGGGGAGTGGCTCAAAAGCGAGGGGGGGCTTTCCTTTTTTTCAACAGGACCGGACCTCCACTCTCTCTCCCGTTTTTTTGAAGGACTGGCAAACCTTTTGTTAGGTACGCAGGTGATTCCTGAACGTAACGCCTTTAGTAACCCTTTCGCCTTCTTAGAATTTTTTCCGGGACTCTTTCCCCACCCTCCTTTTTATGGGAAAGTGGGTCACTCGATTTTACGTCTACTCTCTCTGTCAATCTAGGAATGGTCGTACGTTCGACCTTCCCCTCCCTAAGTGAGGCCCCCCTCGCTCTCTCTGGGTGGGCGGCTAGGGACGCTTTTAACCTTTCCCTTCCGTGTACTGGAGTGGTGAACCTTTCCCAGTTCCCCCCCTTCGATCCCAGCATACTGACTCGTCCCCCTACAATCGTTTCCCTCCCTTCCCCCCAAAAGCCGGCCCGCCCGGTTTTCGACGCCCACCCCCATGGCAAGCGATCAGACCGTGTGCCCCCCGTCAATTCCCCCCCCCCCAAGTTTGAGAACCAGCACGACGTTACACCAGTTGATTTTTCCCTTCCTTGAAATTGAAGCCCGAGGACAGGCATCGGTCAAGAGTTGCCCATCCGGACCTTCTAGGTTTTAAGACCATCATTCACTTTTTTCTCCTTTTTTATGAATCGATGCGCTCGTCACAAGTTGAAGGGATCTGTTTTTTCGGCTTTCCCCTAAAGTCTCCAGATGGGAACTCTCAAGCCAGACCCTTATGACTTCCCCTTAGGTGAAGCTGAGTGCGGGAAAGTTCAGTCGAAGCGATGGACAAACTCTGGGGCAGCTCAGGCTTGAAAGCAAAGGGTACAAGTCCCCGAACCTTTCCTCTCCGCACCGCCCCCCCTTCGGACGAGTTTTTTTTTGCGTGAGGAAAGTGGCGAGGAGAGGGTGGAGGAGAGGGGCCAGCCGGCGCTTAAACGGTTTCTCTTTGTTTGATAGGTGGAGAGTTTTCTTCTCAATTTTTCCTCCCCCAATACTTTTTTTTTTTCTTTCTGCAGAACGATACGTGTCCAACAGAATGACCCTAAAAGCGCTGGGCCACAGATCGCCTTTCCCCGGGAGCGTAATACCGCCAGACCAGAGAGAAGGCTCCCTTCCAAAGAGATCAGGAGAGAGGAGGGGCCCTGGGATCTTCCCGGTTCCTTTTTTCTTTCGTTTCTTAACGAATTCCCCCGCCGGAGGATACAAGAGTGCACCTACCTCTATCTTACTGAGGTAGTTCATGGAAGCCCTCTTAAACTCCTTCTCCCCACGGCGTTGAGAAGAGAACAGCCCATCTTCGATAGTTTCCCCCTTTTTTTTTTCCCGCTAAGTCCTCCGTCGGAAGTGCGTTATCCTCAGATGGGTCCGCACAGAGTCCTTCTCTTTAATCGTTTGTGGAAAAATTTCTTTTGTCGGCACCGGCTCGAACGGCCCTTTTTTTCCTTGCGGGCCCAAGTAATATGTACTTTCCTCGGGCTGCGTCCGGACGGGCGTAGGGGGCCACTTTGTCTTCTTGTGATAGGGCCCCCCCTAATTACCCGAGATTTTTGTTTCCCCCTTCTCCATGAAGTGGGGTCGAAGAGAGGTGGGGTCCGCTTGACCACGTTCTGGCCCCCCCCTTCAAGAGCAGCCAGGAACTTCCCTTCGAGAGGTCTACCGGCCCGGCTTCGGTTTTCATCACGTTTAGTCGGGGACTCCCTTTAGGGTCCCTCCAAGTAATGGGAAACCTTTTTGTCCTCCTTTTCTTCGTAGTGCCCTTTCCGGTCCACAGGGCTTGGAGTGAGCCGCCGCCAGCACCGGCTCTGGCGTTTCACGCGTCCCCCCCCTGGTTGAGACCGGACAACAACCTCCTGACTTCTCCTTTAAAGGTTGCGGTTTTCCCCTTCTGTGTCCCGAAAATCGTGACAATTGCGCGCTTTTACATCCACCCGCACCTGTGCCACTGCGGCTTTTCTCATTTCTTTGACGTAACCCTCAATACTCGGTCCGGTTTTCTTTCCTACCCCCCCCCATTTTTCTGCTGACGGGATTCTTTTTTTCACCAGTAGGTTGTCTGACTACTAATGTAATCTCCCCCCCGCAGAGATGTCAACGCCCAGACTCTCGATGGACGATTTCTGGGTCACGCCCTTTTTCCCTCACAGGTAAACAGAGCCTCTTTTACGTTTCTTCTGGAGAATTCCCTCCCTTCGTTTTTTCTTTCGGTTTACTCCTTTAAATGCGACACCGCCCCGTTCGCCCACGAGCCGGTGTCGCCCTTTTGAACTTCTCGCCCATAATGGTCCCTCCGTGATCTTCCTTGTTCCCTTGAATTTTAGCTGACGTGCGTTGGCGGACTTTTTCCTTTTCCCAATTGACAGCGCCGCTCTTTCTTATCATTTTTATTTCCATTGCCGTAATTTCTTCCGTACATCAGAACCCCCAGCCTCTTTTAATCCTACACGATGTCTTTCTTATGGTCAGTTCCCCCCCCTTCTCCACCAGACACGCCTGAGTTCCAGCAGAGGGCGGACAGGACTGATTCGTCCACCTTTAGATTTTCTTTTAAGGGGAACCTGCTGAGTAAGCCATATCCTTTCTTTTTCCTCTTCCCCCTGTTTTTTTTTCTCTCTTAAGCCTCTGGTGGACCTGCAAGAATCTCTAGTTTGTGAAGCTTTTCCTTTCCGCACCAGTTATCTCGCTTCGTATTTTTCCTCATCAGGCTGGTCCCCGTTCCTCTCCACTTCACCTTCCCCCCTCAGACCCACCGTACATCGTTTTCGAGTATTCCCGGGGCCCGAGTTGATGGGTACGAAGTCCCCAAAGGGTTATGCGAACCGCTCTTGACTTTTTAAAGGAATATCCCCCGAACCCCCCCCGCGCGGCTGCTTTTAGTCCCCTCCCCCCTTTCAGTACGCCGAGACGTCTTTTTCCCCCATGGCTTTTTCTTCAACTTGGGAAGTTTCCTGTCCCCCGTGCTCCCCCACCGGCGCGTGGTCGGAGGGTTCTTTTTTTTTCTACACCGTCACCCACCTCATGGAAAACTGATTAAAGACCGTCAACGTCACGATTCAGGCCGTTCTCTCAGGCTCACCCGGGAAATATCTTTCCGTCCTTTTGTTTAACTGTTTCCGTTTCCTTCCCCCATCCTCCTAAATCGTATTTGGGCACTCTTCGCGGTCCGAGGATGCAGCTTCTGTATCAGGAAGTATTACACAACCTACGTGCTCCCTTATACTCACATGCTTCTAAATGGATTTGCTTTGGACCTCACTTTCATTTTTTTCCGTCGCTCGAGAGACCGGTGGCACTTTCTCGACCGTTGGAACCCCTTTTGTAGTGGCCCCACCTCTCTTGTGACTCCGGGACACCTTCTCGTCCCCCCCGACTCTCTGTTCAGGTCGTCTTCCCCCCCTTTTGTTTCGGTATAAACGACGTGTTCTCCCCGCCTACCCGAAACTGGATACTTTTGATCCGGCGTTGCCACCACCGGTCCCTTGGACTCGGAAAGTGGACTCCGATTTTCCTCTTAGATATTACAGATAGGAATTCGTCCATTTCCCTCCCCAGTTCTGTAGAACCCCTTTCAGCTTTCCGGGGTGGGCAGGTTCGAAACGATCGATGTTCAATGGTCATCTTCCTCGGTCTTTGACCTGGCTGCAACCGGCTCCTCCCCCCCTTATCCCCCCAGGTATCACGAAGTGAATAGAAGCGGTTAGACGACATCACATTTCCCCTCTGGCCCGCCCCCTCCGGCAAAGTGTCCGGCGCCCTTCGTGACTCCCGATGAAATAGACTTTTTTGCCTTTTCCCAATTTCCGGGACCCATTTTCCCAGGGCTTAAACCTATGGAACTGTCCGGATAGGATGCCCCCCTTCCCCCTTCCTTTTAGTTTAGGTTTCCTCCTGCGGGCGCTCTCTTTCCCGTAGGCTGACGGAGAGGGGTTTCGCGGCGGTTGAACCGCCCTCTCAGCGGGCCTAACTTCTAGGCGCCACGCCTCCTCTTTTTCCCTAGGGGGTGCACCTCTTCATGAAACCCTGACCCCGACCCCTCAGGATATTCGACCGAGATGACTCTGGATCCTCCTGGTCGTTGGCTTCGAAGTTTTTTTTATAAAACCTCCGGCCGCAGCCCCCAGGCCTCTCCACCCCTTAATCAGTTTCGCGGAGTGGTTCTTCGGGGAACTTTGAGAGTTTCTGTTAGGGGGGAGGGCGTGTTTCAGCATCCCTCTCTTAGTTCGCGACTGGGAGTGCGTTTTTTTCCTTCAATACCCTAACGTTTTTTTTTTCAGACCCCCGAGCCCCCAACCCGCTCCCGCTCACTTTCCTTCTCCCGGCTGGCCCGTTCTTTCGACCCGCCGCCAACGCGCCCGTTTCACCGCCCATTACCGCGTCAGCACCTTCCCGCTCGGTTTTTTTAGGGCACTTTTTGCAGGTGGTAATGCTTCCAGAATCCCCCCTATTTCACTTTTTTTTTTTTTTTCCATGCCTTCCTCTTTTTCCGGTATTTCTGTTCTCAGGTTTCTTTTTCGTCATGGAGGTCGAACCTATTCTTTCCCCAGTCAAGCGAGAGTGATTTTCTGAATTCTCTCCGCCCCTTTCCCCCTCCTTCCTGTCCCGGCGACGTTTTGCACATGCATCTTACGTTCAGGTTGCCTCAGCTTTGCCCGCCGATCCGGGTTCTGACTTTTTTTTTTTTCCCCCCTACCTGGCTACTGGTCCTCGACGAATCTGCCTCCTGTCCGCTTGGTGGTTCTCGTGTGGAGCCTGGTGGACAGGGGCCGGCGTTTTCTGGCCACGTCGACGGAGGGGCCGGCGGTTTTCTGGTCTTTTTCGTCGGGTTCCCGCCGCGATGTCTAGGTTCCCTGGTTGCCCTTCTTTCCGTTCCTCCCGTTGCACCGAAGGACCATCCTTTCAGAGGTCTACCGGCCCCACCCCCGGAAGTTCTGGTTCCCCTCGGGCCTTCGACCTCGGACCTTTCCCTATTTTTTTTACCATCTTTTTTCTGCCGTTTTCTCTCTTTCCAGTAAACTTTAAAGACCCCTGACGTTGTGAGTCCCGCCTTACAGCACTTTCCTTGGCTTTTTTCCTTTCAGTACCATTAACTTCTTGGTTTCCGAGCCCCCCTGTTGCCCCTTCCTCCGAAGGACGAGTTTTTTGGGTAATTGGTGTCACGCAGTGCAAGGCAGCCTTTTAAAGACTCAAGTTGTCATCCTTTTTTTATTGGGTCTTCTCGTCCAACTCCCTCTTTAAGGGTTTTTCGTGGCACTCACCCCGCTACGGGCCTTTCTTTTGAGGCTGCGAAGCACCCGTAGGTTTTTCATTAATTTTTATCATAATAGGATTCCCTCTTTCTCTGCCCCCCCCCTCTACTCGATGTCCCTATTTTTTTTTTTTAACGGACCCCTCCCCCCCCAGAGCCGTTTTCTATTTGAGGTGATGGTGACTGAACCTCATGAATAGTGACGTTTCTCGTCACTTTTGACTTTCGATGGGAAATTTTTCCTTCCTATCCCCTCCACACGTGGCCCCTCTCTAATCAATTAGAAATCATCCCCTTTTTTCCCGATGAGCCCCCCCCCAAGGAGTTAGAGGGCGTCACTGACCGCCCATAGCAGTTTGGGCTTTCATGTCCCCCCCTTTATAGTGAAAATCTCATATTTCTCGGTATGCGGAGCCTTTTAGCCTGCTTAGTCCCTCCCTCCACTCCGGCCATCGGACCGCCACACCGATCCGTACGGTTTTCTTCTGTAAGATTAAAGGATCCCATTGTTCTTTTCCTCTCTGGTCCCCTCCCTTCGCCCTTGGATTCGTCGTCGTCCCCCCCACCTGAAGCGCATTGATCTCTTTTTAACGTTGCGTAAGACCTCTTTTTCTTTTTCCCTTCCGGGTTTTTCTTTGGCTCACAGCCCCTCTTTCCATGACCGACCTGCTCTCGACGTTTGCCTCTCTTTCCTGTAAGCCCACCCGTTCCCTTCAGAAGATGTTTTTTTGGGAATTATTTTGTTTCTCTCAGGCGGCCCCCGCCCCTTCCCCTCCCCCGTTACCTTTGTTCGAGTCCATTCTTCTTTCTATTGTACGAAGCGTAATCGGTAATGGCTTTGTTCCCATTTTTCCTCTTATAGGAGCGTGGCGCTGTCCTTCTTTTTCATCCGACTTCGCTCCTCTTCAGAATAAAGGCCTCTGAACTGTCTTGGTTCTGCCGGCCGCGGCCCGCTAATGGTCTGAAGCAGGTTTCTCCCTGCCTTCTTTTGGCGAGTTTCCCTTGGCCCTCCCTCTTCCCCCCAAAGTCCTTTAATGACTCAGTGACGAAAGTAAAGATTCAGTTTTTTTCCGTCCCTTTTTCCCCTTAATCACCATTAATCGGTTTAGTAGTTCCATTCCTTTTTTGGCTCCCCAGAACATCGTCTACATCGTCTGAGTCTGGCTTTGAAATATTCGATGACGAGCCTATAGATTTATAAGGAAGTCTTCGCCCTCCAGGTTCTCTTCCCCCCAACATCCCTCCTTTCCCGATGATTCCCCTCCCCCCCCCTTCAGGAGACTTTTGCCCTGTACGGACCTGCGCAGATGCTTTCTTCACAACGAGTGCTTGTGATTTCCCCCGAAAACCTTTGGTACGTCTTTTCTTTGACCCAAACCGTCGAAATTTTTCCCCCTTGATCCCTTTCCCTCGAGTAATGAAAAACTTCGTTGCCTTTCGGCGGTTTTCTCCCCTTTTTGACGTCCTCCCCAGAAGCCAAGGTGATTCAGGAGGATCTGGATCCCCTGTGTCCTTGGTACCTTTTGAAGGAGTAAACCCCACAACCCCCCCCCCCGGGGGGGAACATCTGTACCGATAGTCGTCGGGTCGTCCCCGATCCCGTTGATTTCCCGCCCTCTCCTTCCTGGGTGGGCCCCCGTAGACACCGATATTTTGTTTGCACTGTTCCTTAGGTACTGCTCGGTCGTGGTTAACACGGAACGTAGCTTCGCACCCTTCTTTTGGAGTGAACGTGCAGCTTTTTTTTTGCCCTTATCACCTCTCAAAGTCCTTTCCCTAAGTGACGACGATCCCCTCCCGGCCCGTGTCCGTGCGACAACCCGCGTCTACATCTTGACTATGACTTGAATAAAGATGACACTTGACTTTGTTCCTTCCATACTGAGTTATTTGTCGGGTCCCTTCCCCTGTGGACGGCCGGAGGGCTTTCCCATAGGCAAGCTTTCTTGGCCCGCTAAGGGGAGTCGCGGAAGATTAGGTTTCCCTGGCTCCCCAGCCTTTTCCCCCTACGGGCTTCCCTTCTCACGGCAGGACGGAATACTTGATGCTACGCCTCGGTGACGCGAGGGGGCAAGGACCCGACCCAGGCCAGACTGGCTTTGAAAACAAAGATTTTTCACTTCCGTCTTTTATCCACTTGTCCCTTCCCGGTCAATCTCCTTCCTTCGTGTTTTTTTTTTTGTTTGTTTTGTTTGGTTTCCGGGAGCGCCTTCGATCTTTTTTTTGCCGGGAAGGGAGCGGGGTGGGTGTGAGGTTTTGAGGGGAGGACCTCTCCGGTTACAGACGGAGCTTGCTTGGGCCTGAGAACGAGGGCGTGGAGTATAGGTTTTCTCTTTTTGTTGTTGAGAGAGATTGACTTCGATCCCCTGACCCTCCCTCAATTTCTCTCCCTCTTGAAGGTTCCTTTCGTTACAGACCCCCCTCCCGACCCTCCACTCTCGCCTTTTCCCACTCCCCCGCTGTCGCAAAAGCAGAGTAGGTGGCATTTGAGTGGTAAGGGAACCGTTGCTTTTCCTAAATTCCTTTCTGAAAGCGTTTTCTCCTCTTTTGCGGTCCCTTTGTACTTTTCGTCCTCTTTTTTCTTCCCACCGTCCCATGGGCCCCTTTTTGAAGGTCACTCCAATTTCGCTGCGGTTCCACGCAGAAACTCGACTCCCCATGACTTTGGGAAGGAGAAGAGAATTTTTTTTTTTTTTACCTTTGCAACTGCGCTCTGGTCAGGTCCTCTTACGGGGCGGCTCCCCCCCCCTTCCCCCCCAACCCTTTTTTAGGAACAGGTCGACGACAAAGGGTAAGGGCCCATGTCAGAGGGATGGTTATCCGACTTTTTTGTCCCTTACAAGTTGATGTGCTCTTTTCCAGTCCTCTACCGGGAGAAGGACATTCTGTTGATTCCCGCGTCCACGGTAGGTTCTCCCTCTCTGGCTTTTTGACCTTCCGTTTTACAAACGCCCTTATTCCCATTCCCCACGCGAGAGGGTCTCTGTAGCGGAGATGCGTTTCCCTGCCTGGCGGTTCCTTTCCCTCTAGTTCCTATGGGACAATTTCGTCGTATGCCTCATCGAGACCGTTTTTTCCACAAAAGGCCGTTTGTGTTGTGAGGCCACAGTGTTTTTCGATCGTTACCCTCTCCCCCCCTTTTCCTGACCCTCCCTCGAGTCAACCCAAGTTTGACATGACGCTTCGAGAGGGCAGGTACGGTCTTCCGACCGTCCAGTCCCCGTCTTTTGAGCCCAGACACTCCCCCCTGTCAACTTTGATTTGAGGGTAGAGTCTTTTGCTTTTTTTTTTTTTCTAACAGTCCATACTCGGTTCCCTTTTCCAAATACTCCCTGATCCGATGTCCGCGTATCGGTGGTTAGAGGACGACCCGTAGTGGTCTCCCCCCTGCTCCCCCCCTTCCGGTACGAATATTTCCCCTTCAATCTGTAGCCGATTTGGTTTCCCCGCCAATTACCCAAGGCACCTTCCCTTAAAGGTTCCTCTGATACGTTATGGGGCCTGCTCGAACGGACACGCATTCTTAGTGTTTCAACTCAGTTCACTCTTTGCTCCTTTTTTTCACAGCTGCCGTCCTCTCCCTCAAACTTCCTTTGTAGAAACCTCCATTTTTTCAAATTCTAACCCCTTTAGACCCGAGAAGGCTTCCATCCCCTGGCGCCCATTGAATTCTTTCTTCGCCCCTCTTCGGCCGAGTTGGTCTCCGGCTGGAACCTTCCACAGAACTCTCCTATTTGCCCGGAGCCATTGACGAGACAACCGCGCTCGTGATCTCCCTTTTTAGGGCCCGTCATTTCTTCTTCCCCCCTTTCCCCCCTCCCCTCCCTTTTCCTTCCCCTAGGCGAGACTTTAAACTTTTCCGTCTTTCGTCCCAGGACTCCTTTAGCTGTCTCCGGAGTTCCTGTAGCCCCTTTTTTCCCTTTCTTCTCCTCCCCTCTTTGGTTTGAGATCTACAACGAAGTGACAATTCTCTTTTTCCCCCGGGGGGCCCGCTTTACGTCGATGATATGATGGAAAGACGAAAGGTTTCCCCCTCGCAAGGGTGTTTGTTTCTGAACGCTTTTAGGCACGTCCCGAGTTTGTCCGTCTTCCCTACCTTTTGATTTTGATGTTACTCGTGTACCCCCATGCAGAAATTCTTCCTCGCGGTTTCTCTCCCACTGACCCAGAAGGCGCCTCCTCTTCTTATCCAACCTTTACGCCTCGACCGTCATTTTCTTCCTTTGGCGCCTTCCGCTCAAGGTTGCTCCTTGTGTTTCTTCTACACCTTAGAGTTTTCGGCTCCTCAGCTTTCTCCTTTTCCCTGAACTCCATAATGGAACTGCCTCCCCTCCCCCGATTCCTTTTTATTCGGTAGAAGTTTCCCGAACCCCTCCTCCTTTTCTTTTTTTTTAAAGCACGTCTTTGTGCGGTGGGAGGACCCCCATCCGTCTACATCGATTTCTGGCTTTTCTAACCCCTCTCTTTCCTCCCGTATCCGTCCTCTTCCCCTCCCAAAATCTTGATGAGGTTCTTCTCCCCCCACCCCCAGTCCGGTAAATGAATACCGCCAACCCCATGTCCGAGGAGGACTTTTACCAGAGAGCCGCCAGGAATCATTTTTCCCACCTTTTTTCGGTGAGTGGATCCAACCCGAGAGGGGGCACCGTGCCAAGTTTCAATCCCTGCTTTTGCCCTCCTCTTTCCTTGGAAGATCTTTCCCACCTCTTTTTCCGGTTAAGCCGGTGAGTTACGCACCGACCTAACTGCTTCCCCCCTCTCAGGGGCTTTAAGGCTATTTTCGGCCAAAGTACACTTGTGGGATCTTTACAAGGACTCAGAATGACTCAGAAAGGAGTAGACTGGTCATGTAGTTCTTTTCATACTTCCCCTCAACAGTGATGAGAGCCTTTTCCGCGTTTCCGGTATCCCAGCTAGCTTGGGAACCTTTACATTCAAGCTGATGTCGTGTCGAGAAAAGTCCATCAGTTTTATCCCCGCCCGCACGTGCAGATCGAAGCCGGTTTAGCCAGTCCCCCGCACGACGAAACGGTCCGTCTCCTATCCCTCCCGGACCCATTCCCCTGCTCCCCCCCAAACAAAAAAGTCGAACCCCCCCGCGATGGACACTCCTTGGGCACTTTTGACACTCCTTTTCCAGGGACCCGTTCATCCATTTGTGGGTGACCCCGATTTCCCCCCTTCTTCCCATTATAGGAGGGCCATTGCATTTTTCAATTTTGATTTTAGATTCGTTCGCTCCAGTCCTTCTCGTCCGGAGGACGGTCGGCCGGATGTTAAAAGGAAACTTTCGGTGGCAGCCACTACCGCTCTCGTCAAAGAATTGGTCCAAGGTACACCTACCCACCTTCTATCTCTTCGTCCCAAAACTCGGCGGGCAGCAGGCGGTGTCTAGATGAAAAGGGTCCCCTACAACCGGGCCGCGAAAGGCCACCCTACTTTTCCTTTGGAGTTTCTTGTAGGGTTCAGTTAGTCCTTTTGAGTGAGCAGAAAGGGCACGATATCTGTGCCTTATTTGGAGGAGTCGGTTGGCTTTTCTCCCCCCTCTCTTCCTCCTACCCTTTTTAGATTTCTCTTCTAAAACTCAATAAACTAATTTTTCCAACGCGTTCTTCCCAGGGAGTCTTAAATAAAGAAAGAACATCCCCGCCCACGTCTTCCAAGGATGAGTATTGTTTTTCCTCTAGGAAGGTGCCTGTGCCCTTTTTATCAGAAGCCCAGCAGGATTTTCCCCTTCTTGTTCCTCTTCTAGTTTATGGAAGGGGTAGGCCTCGTCCCTCCCCCCCCTTTCTTGATGATTCGTCATCACCTTCAGCTAAGGTAAAGGCCCATTGCGTGATACACCAGATCCTCGTCTTCCTCCCCCTCTGACCTGCATACTAAGCGACCTGTTCCCCGATTTTTCGAAAGAACACGATCGGGTTCACCTTGCCTCCTGGTGTGGACACCCCCTGGTTTATAGACTGCATTGTCATCTTTTTTTTTCATATGTCAGTTCGCGGGATGGTTTTTCCATTTCTCGCGGGTGCAACTTCTTCATCTCTTGCACGTCCCCGGCTGGGGCGTTGTTCCCCGGATGCCCCCCCTTCCCCGTACTTTTCCGAAGTAGAGGTGCCTGTTCGGACAGACTTCGCCCAAGACCGATCCTCCCCTCCAAATTACTTATGACCCCCCCAAACTTAAGAGGAGACTGTTCATAACCAGACCCGGACTGACATTCCTCCTCCGCCTACTTTTGTCCCTCCGTCAGCTTCACAAGGTCCTGGTTCCCTCCCTCTCTATTGAACTAAAACGGTGGCCTTTGGCTAGTTAACGGGTCAACGTTTGGACCCCCAAGTGGTCATCGGTCGAACTCGTCTTTTTGTTCCCTTCTTACATTTTGGGTAAAGAAATTTCCCCTTCCCCCCCCCCCCCCCTCGCTTTTGGACAAAGAAAGCAACGTTGGGCCACCTTTTTAAAGGTCTCGTCGCTTCCGTAAATCATCAGAGGTCTTGTTGGACGAGTCAATCCCCTTGATAAGTTATTTTCGCAACTGACGTAGTGGTCGATACTTCATGTCCCCCCCTCTCTCGTATAGAAGATGTACCCACATCCCTACTTTTTCTCTGGGATCCTCCCAACGGATCACTAAACCTGAGCCCTTGTGGTCGGACTGAGTAGAACTTTTTTCCAAACCCTTTCCCTTTTAGTTTTTTAAATAAGTTAAATGCTTTTCGCTTCCCCTCTTCATCTCGCCCACGCAGCCGGGTACCCCGACCCTCTCGATCCCCCGCTCGGATGAGAACCTACCTGACTTAGAGGAGATCCCTCCAGCGAAGAGTTGGGTCCTTCATGTCTTCCTTTTCCCTCCCATAGACTCGAATAGTACTAGGTCGCATTGGTCAAGTAAGGTCTAGTACACCTCGCATCCTCTAACGATCTTTCTTGCCGGAAGAAGGGTACCTCCAACAGAAGAAGATGCTTTCCTTACCTTTTTGGGACAGAGGAATTCCTGAACCTCGAGTACCCATTGTAAATCGTTTTTTTTTTTTTTTGTCTCTGTAACGCGTAGAAAGTCTTCCCCATCCCTCCCTTTGTTTTAGAGAGGGATTACAGCAGCCGTACTCGCCTCCCCCTTGGCCACGGTTGTCCGCACAGTTTTTCTTCCAGACTCTCGGATGGTGGAGACGGTCCGACCCCCCCTCCTCTCCCGTACATCCGGGTTGAGTCCGATGGGGTTCTGATGTACGAACGTACAATGGCTCCCTGGACTTATGGCGGGCGCTGTTAACTTTCTCATTTCCCCTATGCGCTTCGAGAGAGCAGAACTGCCCTTCAGGACGGATGGTGCCAATCCCGCCCCCGATGATGGGCGATCCTTGATGCATCTACATTGTGGGCGGAGAGGTGCCTTTTTCCCTCACTCCTTGACCTGATGAACGAGCCCCCTTGGTCGTACTTCTCAGAAGGAACCCACTCATTGTTACCTCTTTTCCGATTCCCCGAAATCCTACAATCGGAGTCTGGCGACATCTTTTTTTTCTTTTCGAGTTCCCCACATACTGCTGCGGCTCTCAGCCAATAGCCTCGTATTCTGATGACCGCCCTGACCTTTTGTGACGTCGCTTCTGACCCTCCTCTTTCTTACGAAGAATTGCTTTCGTTAGGGGCTGCCGGGGTTTCGTTCGGGACCCTTTCATCTCTCTCTGTTCCGGCCGACTTCAGTTTTGTTGCAAGCTTTGAGTTCAGACCCCCCTCCTTGAACGCGCCCGGTGCTTCCGGCGTCCCGCTAACCCAGCCCCTTTTTTTCCTATGGCCAACTTTCCCGATTGACGCCCTACTTCCGACTAGGTACTGTCGTCGCTCGCCTTTGGCTGATGAGACGCAGCGCTCCCTGTGGTTCTCCCTATCTTGAACTGGTCCCACTTCGTAACGGGTAGTGTTTTTTTTTTCCCGGATTAGACGTGCCCCTTCCCGGAGTCCACGGACTTCTTTTCAAGGCCTCTCCCCACCGCCGGCAAGCCCTTTCCGGCCCTCTGCCACCCGACCACGTTTTTCATCGCCTGAGAAGAAAGAGATGACCTTACTGTTCCCTCTGAACTTTTTCCGTCGAGGATTTTTCCCCCCAAGTTATGTACCCGAGTTTTTTTTTCCCACTGACCCGGCGGGGACAAGCTGAGTTCCCCCCCCCCCTTTTGGCATGTTCCCTATTTCTTTCAGATGAACGTCGGTTTTCCCTCCCCTTCGGAGTCGGGTTTGGACGGGGCGGTCGCGGGCCGGCTTTAAGTGCTGTACTTCTCGCTTTGAAGAACCTTGATTTTTTCCTGACCGGAGTCGGCCTTTTGGACCCCAGGCCAGCATGCTTCCTTCCCCCCCCGCTGGAGCAGCCGGCGTTTCGGTCTTTCGTAACCCCGCCACCGGGCAGCGCCGATTGACCCCTACTTCTGTTTTGACTTTTTGGGGAGGGTCACCTCGCGTCTTGCCCAGGGGAGGGAGGGCCCCGTTGCTCCTCGGAGCTAGGGCCCGGTGCCTTCTTCGGTCTTTTGTATCCCCCCCGGTCGC
>Ga0179593_1699178_pt1 | contig 15877 bp, 22 predicted proteins | sample CZODoug2_1_08_16_FD_185931 | JGI IMG/M metagenome (GOLD analysis project Ga0179593, IMG submission 185931) | Vadose zone soil fungal communities from Angelo Coast Range Reserve, California, USA - CZODoug2_1_08_16fungal (PacBio error correction) | ecosystem: Environmental > Terrestrial > Soil >... | reverse complement strand
TTCTGCGATATACGACCTCTTTTCGTTGGAAAGCGATTGCCTCCGTCTGGTGCTTGGTGTGATCTGTTCCCGAAAAGCCTTTATCGGGCTTTCCCCCACCCCTCCTGGTTGCAAGCTTTTTTTTTTTCTTTTTGGGGTGGACTAACAACGTTTTCACCCCGATTACGACACTCTCGACTTCCCCTCTTTCCCCTATCTGTTTCCCCCATTTTTTTTCTGCATGGCCCTCTTTCCCGGAACCTTTCCAACCAACCCTGTTATGCCCAAGCACTTGGAACCTCCCGCGTCGGTGAAGGTTTTTTATCTGCGAAACGTTCCTTCCCCTTCCCCCAGACTTTTTTTTTTTCCTTTTTGCATGTCTTCCGATTCATAAATCCCGTGGCATTCCCGCGAAGAATTCCCCTTTCATTCTTATAGAATTGGGGCTCCTTGTGTTAGATATACCTTTTCTTTGTGAAACCCCCCCCCTTTGGCGTTCCCTCTTTTCTTCCGTCGCTGCGCTGACGGAAGTCTTGCATCAGAAAGCAAAGTCTGCGCATATTCCGACTTTGGTTTGCTTTTCTCATTTGTTTCTTTGCTTCACTGGCATTTCTTTATCGGCTTTTCGTTCTGCGGAAGGTCGGGATTCATGACGTGTTCAACCCCCTGAAATTTTAGTTTAATCCATCGTGGGTGAGTTGTCTTTTTTTCTTCCCCCGAGTCTTTTATCGGACGGTTTTTTGGAATTCCCACGGATTGAGAGACACCCCGTTTCATTGGATTGGATTGTTCTCCCCCTCTCCCCATACTAAACAGTCCCCCCTTTCCTTTTTCCGCTTTGCTTCCTTCATGGACCTCCTTTCACGCTCTCAGGGAACGAGGTACGGTGATCCTTATCAGATAGATTCCCAGGATTCCTCCGTCAAGAGCTTGTTCCTCTCAGGCTCCTCCTGGTGAGGAAACTACCGGGGAGCCTTTTTCTTTCTTTTCGCAAACTCCTTGAATTTTTTCACACTCTTTGATTCACTGTTTTTCCCGCCCCACTCCTTCGTAGGCGCAGCTTTGCAGGAATACACGGCTGGTTGAATGTCGTCTTTCCTGGGAAGTCTTTGGCGTTTCCTTCCCGTCCCCCCGAAATGTTGCTCTCCCCGGTGCCCAGGGTCCCCCTTGTTTTGGTCCTTTTTTCTACTTTTTTTTCCCCCGATCCGTCCGGGATTACTTTCGCCAGAACCCTAGTCCGTTAGTGGCTGCTGTCTGTGCTCTTTCTTTTTCCGGAACTCTTTCTTTTTGGTTTCGTTCCGCATTACTCCGAACCCCTCGTTTAGGTCGAGTAGCATTCGCGTCATCCCTGAGCGGACTCTGAACCCCCTCTCTCCGGGGATGTCTTTGCTGTGCTTGTTTGCTTCATGAGAAGTCATATTGTTGATCTTTTTTTGTCGCAGCGGCCGACCCCATTTTTTTCCTCCCCTCGAGCGCCGGAACTTACCGCTGCTGAACTCGCCCCCCTTGCCTGGAAACTCTCAGAGTTCTTCTTTTCTCCTTGAGTTTGGACTGGCCCCAAGGTTTGCTCCGCGGTCTTTGGGAAAATAGTCAACGACCACCTTTTTCCCAGGCTTGTTTGAGCAGAAGAATGCCTTCCCTTACCTCCCATTTCTTTTGTCCGTTTTTGAATTCCCCTTTTTTCTTCCCGTCCATATGAGCCCCCGGCTTGACTCTTTCCCCCCCCCCATCGAGCGGTTTTTTTTCATTTGGTGTTTTTTGTCGCTTCTTCCTCAAACTTTCTCAACAAAATTTTCCATTCCGATTGGCGACCTTTACTAACTGTTCTTTCCTCGTCCCTCCCTCTTTCCCTGCACCTTCCAAGTCTTTTTCGTCTTCTATACCTCCCCCGTGGTTGCCCTGCCCAATAATTTCATTTAAATTGTGCAGGCCAGGATTCGAGGCCAAATACAGGTAGTAACTTTTTTCTTTGCCCTCCGGTCTGCCGTCCATTTTGTGTCCCCCCTCCATTTTTGATTTCTCACCGAGCAACTGCGAATGTTTTCTTTGGATTAATGGAACGGGCCACTCACCCCGGGCGATTTGACATTCCTTCCTGCTCCAATCTGTCGGACCACCATTTTCCCGGTTTTCGCAGAACCAACTCCGTATTGCCTTGAGTTGTTTAATAATTTCTAAAGGAAGCCCAGTCAACTTTTTTTTTATTTGCCCCATGCGTCCGATGATCCAGAGAGACTCGACCTCTTTTTTCCGCCCCAGTTCTGTTATTCCGCTTTAAGTTAATTCACAGTCCTTACCATCTGATCGGAGTTTCACCCATCGTCGGTTGCGCTGCGCCCCCCCTCTTTAACTTCTTCATTGATGCCCCCGCCAGCAACTGGTAGATACCTGCAGATTCTTTTTTCACAGAATCAAGTCGCTCAGTACTTTTTTAACGCTCTGTCCCTGTGCCTCGATGTATGACGCGCCGTGTCCGAAACAGATCGTTGGTTTCCATCCTCACCCAGACTCCCCCCCCCCCCCCTCCTCCACCCCCGCATCTGCTCGTGAATGTTCAAGAACCCCTCCACGAGGAAGTTTTTCGTTTGCTTCTGCATGGGGGCACCCCCCTTTAACTGAACTAACCAATATTGAAAATGGGACGCGGCGATACCTTTTTTTCTGCCTTTTGTTAATCTGGAAGAGACCTTTCCCCTTTTCCCTCTTAGTCCCCTTTTCCAACCTACACGCAAAGTCTTTTAGCCCTCCGATTCGTTTTATTAAATGTCATCTTTAATTAGATTATTTTTGAAACATCAAGGAAACGGACCCCCCTCATGTCCTAAGGCCTTTTCTTTGCGAAACTTTCAGTTTCCTTTTTTCCGGCAGCCCTCCTGCCGTGTGCGCCGGAGCCCGTCGCGGGCGACTTACCTTACCTTTTTTAGGAGCGGAAGTCTTTTACCAACTTTCCCCGCCCGAGCTTCTTAGGCTTTTTCTTTTCCCCTTGGTGAGATGGATGCCCCCCCCCATCAACACTTTCCTTCCCCTTATAATGCCACGGCTTTTTCCACGCTCTTGAAAATGCGCTTCCCCAGGCCGTCTCAGACACTCCCCATCCCCCCCAAGATGCCGGTCCTTTTTTTTCTTAATGACGCCCCATTCCCGGTTTCCCTCGGGCAGACTGAATGGAGCCCTCCTCCTTTGCAGTTCCAAACCTCCCCCTAGCCCATTTGCTTCGATATGCAGTTATAGTCCTAAGTCAAAGGGGACTCTCGTGTTCTCCACCATCTTTCTTTCGAGCCCCCCATATTCTACACATTTGTGTGCATCATCTTCAGCCTGAACTTTTAATTCTTCCTGCCCCTTCCCTTGCATTTATGCTTTAAGCCACCCTTGTTTCTTTTTCTGGGCTTTTTGCGAATGCGCTGCCCACCGTGACCGTCCTTGGAGGTCCCTTTAAATCAGGTTGTCCTTTTTTTTCACAGAAGTTTCTTCTTCCCGGACAATGGTCCCTCAAGACTTTTCTCGTTTCTCGAAGCCTGGTTTTTCCTAGTTCCTTTCTGTAGGCCGATTCCTTTGAAACCCTTTTTTTTTTTTGGGATTCTCCAATTCTCTACCTCTGATCTTGGTGGCTTCCTTTTCCCCCCCCAATCCTCCATCGCTCCTTCCGGTCGTAGAATATCTTTTCCTCCTCCCCGTTGTTGTTGTCTTCTCCCGACCGCGCTCGTCGATTTCCTCCAACTTTTGGGATGTAGTTTACAGCCCCCCTTTTATGTATCGGCCCCCCCCCCCATACTGCGTTCCTCCCTTTCTCCCTCCCTTGTAACAAGATTTAATTGACCTTTCTTGCTTCCTTAATTTTGTCCTGGCCTCGACCTGCCCGGAGAAACGTCTGGTGCCAACGCCCCCCCAAACTGATTTACTCCCACTCCGTGTGCCCCCCTTTTTTAGGTGCCATTAGTCCCTTAAACATTCTTGCAGCGAAACCGGATTTCATCTGCTTCCCCCCTTCGTTGAACGAGTTGTCCCATAATCCCTTCCCGCCCCTTCCTCCTCCGCAATTAAAAGTTTTTTTCTTGTCCTCTTTCTACCCTTTTTGTGACTCCCCTTCATGTGTCGGCGAAACAATCGTCCCGTACCTTGAAAACGGCGCTTGGCCGAATTCTTCCTTCTAACTCAACCTCTCCCTGCCGAATTTGCTCAATGCGACCCTTGTCCTTCTACGGCTTGGCACGTACTTGTGGTCTGAAGGCTCCTTTAGACCCTTCCCCCAACCTAAGCAACTTTCTTATGATCCCGCGCATTTCCTGACACTTTCCTGGCTCCGATGTCCCGGTTACGGGTTTTCCCCCCCCTTCGTCTATACTTCCCGTCCAACCCTGGTCGATAGGGTTACATCCGTGCCCCCCGCCTTGATTCGGACGATGCTTGAAGTGGAATTCTGGTTCACTTTTTCACCCTCATACTGGGCCCTTGTGAGCCTTTCGACCCCTAAGGCCTCTTGGGCGCCTTCCCTTGAGTGCCTATCCTCTTTGCTCTAAACCATTGTTCTCTTTTTCCAAACTCCCGAATGTTTTTTTCCCCTGCCTCGTTCTCCTGACTTCCTCGACAGCCTTTTTCCCCCTTCAGGTTTGCATGAACTGGCCTCCCTATTTGATCCTCGGTGAAGGTCGAGTGATGGTCCCGTCCCTGATTTCCGGAGAACAAATTCCCTTCCCTTTTCTCGACTATTTTGGCCTTTTCAAGCTTTTCTCGGGCGCGACACTTGAACCTGCTAATTTCGCTGAGGTTTTACATACCTTCTCCCTAACCCTAGAAGGACCTTGGAGCCCCCTTTTTGATTTCACCCTTTTTAGGTTTCGACAAGCTACTCCTTAAGCGACCTTTCTCGGTATAGCTCCCCTCTTTCCGCAGATCTCTTCCCTTTGGTCCCCCCTGTTCCAACTGCGGACCCATCCCCCTTGATGAGGTAAACTACTATAACGCTTCACGTCTTTTCTTGGAACCCTCCTTCTCCCCAGATTGCCCTCGTACCCTTAACTTAAACGGTTCCCCCCTCGCCCGCAGTTTCTCAGAGGAGCTTCTTGCCCAAACCTCACTTCTGGGTTCTTGGAAAAATCCTCAACCGCCTTTCTACTCAAGGCTGGCTTAGTTTGAGCCTTCTTGTCGACTCCTGCAGTGGTACATAGCCCTTTCCTATGAGCCCCGTTCACCTTTGACCCGTTCGCGCGTTCCCCTCCCCTGAAAGTTTGCTAGTTTTTAATGATCCCCCCCCCCCTTTGGTCCATCTCATTTCCGGTTTCAAGTCCCAGAGACCCCCTTCCTGCACTTTCTGGCCCTCTGGACTGCGGTTCCCCCTTCGAGATTATTTTTCTCCTCTTATTTTCATAAGTTTTTCCTACGTTCCCTATTAGTTAGAGCAAGGTCCTTCTTGTCGAGGACCACATACGTTTTCCTTCTCTTGCCCGGAGAGGTACTTGACCTCCCCCCTCGTCTTTTTTTGAGAGCACCCTTTTTTTAAGTGTTTTCCTAGACAAAACCCGGAGCAGACCCCTCCCCCCTGGAGGCTTTTCCCGCGGGAAATCCGGGGATTAATTACATGCGCCTTTTTTTTTTCAACCCCTGGTCCCCTTATGTGATACACCCCCGAATTTGGCTGCCTCCCCTCAGGAGCAAACCGAGGCTTGTTGCAAGTTCCCTGCAGATCTCCTCCCTTAGTCTCTTTTTTGAAGTTTCATTCCCAGTTCATACCACTTTTCTCCTCAATCGTATGGACCTTTTTTTTTCCTCCAGCGTCGGGGTGCTTTTCCCCCCAGAGACCCGAATTCTGTTTCTTGTATCATAAAGCTTTTTCAAGACCCTTTTTCTCCCCCGTCGGGGAATGGGGTTTCCCAAGTTCGTAACATCCGTTTTCTAGAAGCTGCCCCTCGAAAGCTTTTTGTATTTAGTTCCCCCCACGACCGTGCTTTTTCCCCCCAATAAAGCGTCCCTCAAACATCCCTCTCCCCTTCCCAAGGCCTTCCCGAACAGATTTCCCGCCTTTCTTTTGCAGCCGTTCCCGCTGCGCCCACACCCCCCTTCTGCCCCATGAACTTTTCCCCCTCCCTTTTGCCCCTTAAAAATTTCGAATCAGAGTCCTCCTCCCTTCCCACGTTCTGATGCAATCGCCCTCCCTTCAAATCCTCCCCCTTGTTCTTTCATGAAAAGTTCCCTTCTCCTCTGTGAACCCTCGGCTGGTTCCCTTCCAAGGAGTTTGTCTCCCGTAATCAGGTCCCCCCGGGAGTTCTCTCAACGACTGATAGCCCCTTCCTTTTTTTTTAAGGCTGATTTTTTCTAAGTTTTTCCCCTGGCAGATTCTTTAAGCCCCTTCAGGTTTTCGTTTCGAGAGATCCTCTTTTTTTAAACAAGACTTACTTAATTTTCTACCGATCCCTGAGTTTTTTTTCGTCAATGTCATGGCTGTACCCCCCATTAAAATCCTTCCTACGTTTTCCTAATACTGTTTCTTCCCACACCGATTCTGTTAAGTTTTACCAGCACTCATGCCCAAATCACCCTCTTTTTACGCCACGGTTCCTTCCCTCTTTTACTGCACCCAGTTCCAGCCTCTTCCCTCCGCCCAGATCGCCTGGCAACCCCCTCCTTGCCTTTCCCCATGCGCCATGCTCTTTTTCGGCACGCCTAGCCGCTCCTCCCCAAATTGGTTCCCCCCCCTTTTTCGCGGCCTTTTTTTGAGCCCTTCTCCCAGGTAGATTCCTCGAAAACCCTTCTCCTCCCCGGGATTATGCTCTTCCAAACGTATTTCTCCCCCTCCCTTTGTCCCCCCCCACCAATCACGGTTCCCTCCACTCAGTATTTTCCTTCTTTCGCGAATGCGTTCCCCCTTGAACTTTCGGGGCCTTTCCAAGGTGTTTTTACGTTTCCTGTCACTGCTGATTCCCTTGATCAAAATTTTCTTTTGTCAAGGCTTATTTTTTTTTTCAATCTCTCCCTTTTTTGCTTCCTGGTAGGCCCTCTCAACAAGTTCTACATCCATTTTTACTTAAACTTCCTCCCCCTTCCCCCCATTGACTGTGAAGCGTGTCCTTTTTTCCCAATTGCCCCGCGCGTCATTCTCTCTTGTTGTCCCCTCCCCAGCGCGCCCCCGGTTCTCCGCGATTCGGAGTTGGACCCCTCTTGAAGCCTTTTCCCTTTTCGTTGTTGGTTTTTCTTGCAGTTAACCGGTATCTTTTTCTCCCCCTCCTGGTACAACGACTTTTCGTCCTTCACCGAAACGTTGTCCTTTTCCCCCACCGGACCTTTTTTTTAAAACCCCCTCCTTGTAACGATCTTTTAGAACTTTCCCGGTTTTTTCCCCAAAACCTTTGCAATCCCCTTGACCCTCCCCCGCGATTTTTTTCCGTTTTCAGCTCCTAAAAACTCCCAGAAGTCCTTTTTCTTTTGAAGGTTCTTTCAGACCCCAGCCCATGCCGAGGGCAAAGCCCCACCCCGTGCATGAGTTTTTGGCGATGCTTTTCCCCTGATAGTACCTGTCATCAACCCCCTTGGGCGTCCCGTTTACGTTAACATTTTTTTCCCTTCTTTTCCCCCCTTTGCTGTTCCCCCCTCCTATGAGCCCCCCCTGTAATTGCGAATTTTCTACAATGCTTTCTCTTAAGAGTTCTGGTTAAGCGGCCTTTAAGTATTTTTTGGTCGAGGTTTTTTCCGTAATTATTCTTTTTCCCCCCCGGCATACAGAAAATCTTTGTTTCCCGAGAACCTCCCCTCGGCCAAAGGGGGTGAATGTTGGCGATCCCTTATCTCTTCTTTTTGGACTCCTTAATCCCTTCCGACCCCTCCTCTTTTTTCTATGTGAATGACGTGGTGACTTTTTCCCCCCTCCTTGGACCCCTCAGCATGGGCCTTTCTTTTGATCCCCTACTCCCCTTGAATTCCCTTGAAAGGTGGCGAAGTTACTACGTTTGTGTCTCAGGAGTTTCGCCCAATCCCCTTTCTTTCCCAGGATTCGACTCCTTTTTTGCTTTCCACAGGCCTTCACCTACCTGAAGACCCCTCCCCTACCTTCGCCAAGTTCTCGAACTCCCCCGTTTTGGTTGAGTTTAATGTGCTTTTTTCTCCCATAGCTGTATAGCGAGACTTTCTTCAACAAGGTAGCATGTTTTCTCGCAGAGTTTTTCGGGGACTCCCAATCTTCCCCCCTGGTCATTGCTGGGACCCCTTCGAAGTCCTCCCAGGTGCTGGATCTTGCCCCCCAGTAAAACCGCTTCCCGTGTCGAGTGCTTTTCCTTACGCCAATTCTTGTTTCCTTTTTCGGACCCATCCCAGATTACAAGCCCGCGAGTTCGTTAGCAGATTTCCTCTCGAGCTTAATTCAACCCCCCATCGCAGGGCTGACCCCCTTTCTTTGGATGCATTTCCTATTACCTCTTTTCACCACCAATAGTAAGGATGTTCGGAAGTAGATTTGTCCTCATTAGGTCCAGCTCTTTTTTTCCCCTGATATGAATCTCAATGACCTGGCTGACCCTCCAAGCTTTTTTGGAATCCCAACCCCTCGATTTTGGCCGTTGTCCCCAATCCAAACCCGGTTTATCCTCTTTTGGGACCTTTCTTTCCAAATTTTTTTCTACCCTTTTTTCCCTTGCGAACTGCTTCCACATTGGTGCCAGAAGAGTTTTTCTCCTCATTCCTCATTACCTTTCTTTCCTCTGAGTTTCTGTTCAACGTTGAGTCAGTCTCAGAGCTCACCTCGTCCTCATCCCCCTTCTCAATCTGCGGGTTCCAGCGACGGGCCCCCCAGCGGCCATTTACCCCTTATCCTTTCTGGCCAATTCCTTTCCACTGCGGAGCCTGATTTGACGCTCTCTCCTTTGTTTGCTTTCTCTAGATCGCAAATTTTTTTTATTTCCAAGGTACTTTAAAGACCGGACCCGTAGTCCCTTTTTGTTCCGTGCGTCCTACCACAATCGTCATTTTTGTTGTTATTTTGAGGCCAACTTTGATCAAGTCCCTCACTTTTCCCCGCAAGCAGTTTCCCTCTTCATTCCCCCCTCTTCACTTGGTCCCTTTCAGGTCTCTGAATTCCTTTTCCCGCTAATCGGACAACCTCCCCCCATATCCTTTCTATATCTTTTCTCTCCTCCCAACCTTTTGAGCCTTCACGCCCCAGAAGGCGAAAAACCTTTTCCTTTTAAACATCCCCCGAGGCGGCCTATCTCCTCCCACGTGCTTTCTTCGCTGTTCATCTTCCTTTCCGTGTTTCCGCTTAACTTAGCCAGAGTCGGTCTTCAAATTTCTCTTATTTTCATGTCCCAGATGGTTTCCCTGCAAGAAACAGGTTTTTTCCCTGACGATTTTTCAAAGCCTCCCCAGTAGATTCGGAGCCCCCCCTATCAAGAGTCTTCGTTTCGGCGTGTACCAACCTTTAGTCCCCCCCAGAAAGAGGCTGCCCAACCCCCCCCCCCTCTTATCGAGAACCCCCCTTTCCTTAGAGTTCTCGCGGGAGCCAGATGAAAGAAAGCACTCGTAGGTCCGACCTACCGCAAAATTCCTCCCCTAAACCCAGAGTGAGGGGACCTTCAGCAGCTCCCAGGGCTTTTTTTCCTTCCCAGAAACGTTTTTTGCATGAGTCCTTTCCCGATGTAGGCTCCCCCTCAAGGTCTTCCCAGCTTTATCTTTTGCCGTTTCTTTTTCTTCAATGTCATCGTTCCATCCGCCTTTTTCAAACATTCGGACTTTTTCCCCCGCGTTTTATTTTGCGACCATCCTTTTACGGTTTTAATTTGGCGTTTCGCCGTCCCCCCGTTGCCGCGCGTTTTAGAGTCGCTTTTTTTATTTATCCCTCCTGTTTGCTCTTCTTTTCCCCAGAAGTACCCCTACTCGCCGACTCCCCCTTTGCGGAGGTTTTGAGATGTTTCCACCATACATTTGGTGTCGATGCCCCTGGCACGTCCCCCCCCCCCGGCCGCCGCTATGTATCAAAAGCTCGTTACCAGCTTCCTGGACAACCCCCCCCCCCCCCTTCTGGCTGAAGACTTTTTTTTTCCCCCATAGTTCCTACCCCTCCCCCCCCCCCTAGACATTCCTCAGAAGCCTTCGCTCAATGCCCGAATATAAGGGACCTCCTTATGCTTGCCTCAGGAGGCTCGACCCCAGACCTCCCAGTCCTCCTTTTTCCAAGGGCCTGACGCCCGTTTTCGCGCCATTTCACCGTTCTGAGCAACTTCCTCTGAGCACATTTGTTTTTCCCCAGTCTATTTTAATGAGGCCTCCCCTTGCCACTTTATGTCGGCCCCAACCCCCCCCTCCCGACCCCTCCCCCCCGGTAGTTTCCTTTGGGAATGTTACTCCTTTTCCTTTTTAACCTTTGAAGTTTTTCATAACTTTCCACCAGATGTTCTTTTTTTGTCTGCTCAAAATTTTTTTCCCGGTCAAGTTTCTTTTCCTTCGAGAAGCTGTGTGGTTCTTCCAACGTTTTTTTCCCCTTCGTGGACTTTTCGCGCGCTTCCATAAATGTTTTTCCCCCCCTTTCAATTCCTCCCCATTCTAGCTTCCCTACTTACAACTCCCCCCCTTCTTCCCGAGACTCTCTCCCTCCTTCGGAGATTCTCGCTCTCCCGGCTTTTTCCCCTTTGTCAGCGATTGCTCCCTTTAAGTCAATTTTTGGAGGACCCAACAAACTTTTTTTTCCTCTCCAAACCCTCTTTTTGCGGCCTACCGAAACTTTTCCACTTCGTCCCCACACAGGTTTCGCGAATTTCCCTCGACTTGACCCCTTTTGAGCATGGCCCCTCCCCCCTTTTTTTGCAAAACGTTCACCCTTCCATTCCCCTCCCTCATTTTTCCGGTTTCAGCGTTCCCTCCCCGCCCTCCCCCCAGAAGAATTTTCCCCCCCCTATTTTGCAGGTCTTCGATGCAAACCCCTCCCGCGGCTTCTTACAGTTATGCGGCTAGACTTTTTTTTTTTTTTTCAACCTTTTTCGAACTATAGCTTTTTTTTAACAATGTTTCTTTGAACAACTCCCCTCTCCCTATTCTGTTATTGTTCTTCCATCGAAAGCCCCCCTCTGCGAAATTCTTTTTTGCTCTGACCCCCCCTCCCTGGGATTTTCAGTTTTTTCCTTGGCTACCTTCTTTGTTCTGAGGTCGGCCTCTCTGATTCAAAATTCCCCTTTCCTAAGACATCTTTTCTTTGAGAGTGTTTTTTCATTCCTTTTTCCCCTGTTCGGTGGCCGTGCCCTATCATGATTGCATCCCGCACCACTGGTCTTTCCCTTTTTGGGATTCCTTGAAGATCTGGACAGCGTTCCTTCCTCTGGTTCACTTTTTTCCCCTTCTCCGAACTCATCGCAAGACTTTTGAGCCTGTACCGCGTTCCCGAGCCGGACAACTTTTTTTTTTACCCTTTTCCTATCTTTGAAACTTGTGGGAGAAATTCGTTCCGACATTTTTCGTCCATCGACGTTTCTTTTCCCCTTTCTGGATTCTCCTTTGACCCCTCCTCATTCGTTCTCGAAATTCATCAGACAAGGTCCTCCTTGTCGGCTTTAGGTTTCCTTTTTATGTTTTTCTTTCGAACAAATTACCCCCCCTGAAATGTTTTCCCCAGTCAAAATTTTTATTTTATTTTGGATGTTCTCCCCAGTTTTTCGATTACTAGTCTGACTTTCTTGGACAAACCCCCCCGAGATTTTTCCACGGGACGTTTCCTCTTTTGCTTATTGTAATTTACAACAGACGGAATCCTCAGCCCTCTCGTACTTTCCTCCCTTCCTTTTTGACTTTTTTCTAGCGGTGCACATGGACACTTAGTTTTTTTTTCTGGCTCCCCAGAATTTTGTCCCTTTTCTCATATTCCCTTGAGGTGCCTACAACCTTCTTGTATTGGTCCTCCCCTTTGGCCCTCGCAGGGATCTAAGTATACTCACCGGCCCCGATGTTCCCAACGCGCCCCTTCTGGGAACCCCACAAGAAGAGTCTCTCCTTTTAGCTTTTTCTGACCTCAAATTCCGGCGTTGGTCATTTTTTCACCCGAACCCCTCCCCACGTTTCCCAGGCTTTGGTTCGACTTTTTAATGAGGCGAAAAGGATAGCCTGATGGAGCTACCCTGAGTTCTTAGCCTTTAACCCCCCCCCTTTTTCGCGGCTTGCGCCGTTTCCTTCTCGGATGGTCGAAGTCCTTTGCTCTAAACCCCCCCTCCGGTTCCGGGCCAAAGCTCTTACACACTCGTATTTGGCTCGACCCTTTCACTGCGTTGCGTCGGATTCATTGCCCTAAGTGTTGTTGTTGACTTTCATACTCCCCACCCAATCAGTCCCGCTGAGTGCCCCCTTTACATTCCTTCCCCCGTTGTCTAGGTTAAAGGTATTGAGTCCTCCCCCTTTGGTTTCTATCCCCTGAAATGGTTTGATCAGTCGTTTTTTGCACCCTCCCCCTCGCGACTTGGATTTTTCTGACTTTTTCTTTCATTTTCCCTCCCTGCCGACGCCACCTGCAACAATGTCCTTGTTTTCGCAGCACTTCATCCCCCCAACTCCAAAGAATTTTCCTTTTATTCCCCCATTTTCCTTCTAAACCTTTGAGGTTTTCCCTTCCCCATTTTTTTTCCAGCTCCCCTCCTTCCAGTTACGTTTTTTCACCGTGTTCGAGCCCCAATTGCGTTTCATCAGTTTTTGTTTCTTTTCCAAAGCTAGTTACCTTTTGCAGGAGGGTTTCCCGCCCTCCTCTTCGAAAGAATTTTAAACTTGCATCTTGGTCTTCCCCAAGTCTCCAGGTCCTTGCGAATCTGTCTCCGTCTTTCTTCGCCGTCCTTTTTCCCTTTTTTCCTCCCTTTACCTCACATTTCACGCCGCGCCCCCAAAGGCCGGTTTTTCGACTTTCCTTTCACCCCCTCGGCCGCTAGTAGCGTTCCATTGACCCCCCCCCCCCCGCCGAAATCCCTGAGACAAAGACTCCCCCCTGCGTCCTCTTTAGCAATTTTTCAGTCCTTTTTTTTTTCCACGGGATGCAGAAACTCTCCACTTCAACGTTTGCACCCTCCGACACTCACTTTGTTAGTCCTTTTCCCCCTCCAGCCGTGTGTCTTACTCGCGCACTTCCTGAGGTTTACCCCCACGTTCTTTCTGCGCTCAATTCTTTTCGCCTCGATAGGCCGAACGGCAACTGCCACGCCTTTCCTTTTTCGAGCCTTCAGTCGAGGTCCTTTTCCTTCGTTATTTCGAGCTCAACCCCCCCTCTTCTCAGCGCGCTCCGAGATCAATTTTTTTTTTTTTTTTTTGTCGTTCAATGGTTTTCCCCCCCAATCCCTTCCTTTTTCACCTTGTTTTTTACATTACTGCCCTTTGCAACGGCCCCCCCTTGACCCCCCCTCCGCCCCCCTTTCTAAGGACTTACAGCCTTTTACCCCACAACACGCCCTTGACCTTATCTTTTTTCCTCGATCATAAACTTCCTCGACATCCTTTCCCAAGCCAGCCTCTTGCCAGACCTTTTTTTTCCAAAGCATTGCAGCTCCCCCCGGCTTTTCCATTTGCTTTCGACTCACATTTTCTGACCTTCTCCTCTTCCGTTAAACCTTTTGTTTGTTTTTCATGGGTTCCGTGATTTCATCACCTTTTTTTTTTTTGCTCAACCCTCCCTTCTGCTTTAATTCTCCGTTTTGGGCGGTATTATGCTCCCTTTTTTCACGACATGCTTTTGTTCGATGCCCTCCTTACTTCCCTCGGTTATCTCCTCCGGCAACTTTTTTTCAAGGAGGTTCTGGGACATCCCCTTGTGTTGCGACGTTGCACCATCCCAGTTCCGGACGAGAACCTCCCCCCTTATTGGTTTTGTCAGTTCCCCCCCATTCGCTTTTTGGCCAACTTCCTTTTTCCTTCCCCAGTATTGTTTCAGAGATCCATCCAAGTTTTTGAAACTTCCCCTTCCCCATGACTGACCTTCCCTTCAAATTTTAGACTTCCTTTCATCATCTTTTTTTTTACCGCGCGCTGCGCGATTTCGGAGTTTTTCCCGGCAGCACGCGGTCCGGGAGAAAGTTCCCTGATGTTGGTGTAACCCCATACCCCGATTCGAAAACTTTTTCTTCGACTTTGACCCCCAACAACCTTTTGCCGCCTGTTGCTGCCCCGGTCTGTCCGACATTCCTGTCTGGTTCCCCCCCCACCTTAAATTTCCTACGCCGTCCCTTCTGTTTCAGCGAATTCTCCTTTTTCCAAGAAAAGTCCCCCTCATCCTGAAAACCCTTTTTTTTTTTTCCCCACTACGGCCCTCCTCCCATGCCTCTTTTTTCAAAAGTGCATGCGCTGATGGATGCTCCAAATTTTGCTTCTCCCCCTCGACTATATGTGACCCCCTGTCCGGTTTCACCTCTTGCTGCTTCCCTTTTCATCGAAAGGCCCAATTTTCCGGACGCCCTCTCCTTGTTGGCTCCGACCTTTGGCGTTAGGTTGCTTTTTCGGCGGTCTCTTCCCCCCGCCCTTTGGTTTCCGTCCTGTCGGCTCTCGTCATGAAGTCCCCCCAACCTGTCCGCCCCTTTCCCCCCTGAAAGCTTTTGGTGTGCTGCGGGCTGTTTTTACTGCCTTTTAAGTGCAATTTCTTTTTTTTCACAGTCTTTTCTTTTATTGCATCTGTCCGATTGGATTGGTTTCTTTTCTCACCCTCAACAGGACCTGCAGACTTTTTGTTCCGATTGAATGCTCCCGTTTTCTCCTTTACTCGCTAATGCGTCTCTTTCTTTGAGAGACCTTTCTTCCAGGCATCTCTTGGATTCCCCAATTATAAGGCGTTTTGGCCCCATAGGGTTTCCGAGGCGGTCCCCCCCATTCGAGCCCTTTTTCCCCCTTGCTTTCCCTGATACCGGTCGCCCCCAAAATTCTCCTCCAACCCCTGCGTGGCTTTTTGGAGATGTGCTTTCCTTTTCCCGTTATTCCCTTATTTCCCTTCTCCCCTTTCTTTCATGTTGCTTTTTCTTACACTTTTTTAAACCTCCTGCTTTGTCGCTTTTTTTCCCGGATTGTTTCCTCGAGAAACCCTAACCTTCCGGTGTTCCTCCCAACCGCGCTTCTTTCTTGAGGGCTTTCTGGGTTCGACTTCTGAACTCGTACAAGTTCAAAGCAGACCCCCCCCCCCAGTTTTTCCGTATTTTTTCTTTTTCCTGAGCGACTTTTGCCCTTGCTTTTGAAACCCCCCTTCTTTCTCGTAAACATGTCTTTCCCCTTGGCCCGGCCCCCTTTTTGGGCCCCCACTCTCGTTTTTTGCAAGCGATCAGCCTTACCCGACTGATTTTTGCTGGACCCCTCTCTCTCCTTCCTCCGCAACTGTCCCATCCCCCCTTTTTGCTCTTTGCGGACCCCCCCTTCCCAATGCTTCCGCGCTTTTGAGACCTTACTTCCGAACTCTACTAGTGTGTCCGCAGAGTGAGTCTTCAATTTGATTTCCCCTAGTACGGTGCGCGGCATTTATAGTGAAGTCCTCCTTCTTTTTCATCAAACATTGGCCCCACAAACTTCCGATGGAGGTTTTCCTCTCCGGCCCCCCCAATGTATCTTTCTGGCCGTTTCCTTTGAAGCTTTTCCTCCTCCTCTTTTTGTGGTTCGTTATCGCAAAAATCCTCGTCCATTTTTCATTGTGCTTCTTCCCCCTGTAGTCCCTTTTTTCGCGGTCTTAGCCCTTTCATTTTGTTTAGAGGCCCTCTTTCCCCCCTTGATCCTCTCTTCTTCCCCGATCAATTTCGGCGAACTTTGCCTCCTTTAACCCCTGGAACGTTTTTTTTTTCCCCCCTCTTTTTCAATTGACTGCCCAGAAGCCCCATCTGCGGACACCCTTTTTCGCCGCATCACATCATACCTATATACAGTGATTTTCCCCTTTTCCTCAGGCTTCCTCTCCAACCTTTTTCTTCTTGTCCCCGCCAGAGTC
>Ga0179593_1623359_pt1 | contig 15877 bp, 9 predicted proteins | sample CZODoug2_1_08_16_FD_185931 | JGI IMG/M metagenome (GOLD analysis project Ga0179593, IMG submission 185931) | Vadose zone soil fungal communities from Angelo Coast Range Reserve, California, USA - CZODoug2_1_08_16fungal (PacBio error correction) | ecosystem: Environmental > Terrestrial > Soil >... | reverse complement strand
TTACACCGGGAAAATCCTCTTTCCGACCCTTCCCAGTCTTTGCAACTAGTTTCGTTGCCCGAGCATTACCGCCTTCCTCTGTCCTCGCCACCCATTAGCCCTCCCCCTCGATCGTTCTCATGCATCAACTAATCATGCGATCTCTGGAGGAAAGCCAGCGGTCCACCTTCATGTCATTTGTGGAGTACTGTGGGAAATGACCTCACGGGGGAGCCAGAGGCTAGGGGCCGACCAGGAGGCCCCCAAACTTGCAGGCTTATTCTTGTCTTTCGCCGGCATCCTAAGAGATCCCAAAGTGAGAGTGATCCTGCCCCGCTGGAAGATCCACTAGCTCCCCATGGTTGTAGCACGTAAAAAGAAACTTCCAGAGCTCGGCGCCTGACCAGTTATGAGGGGACTTTCCCCTCCTGGAGCTGGGGTACAAAGCCCCTTTCGTCCTCTCCAAACCGTGTCTTTCTATTTCGATGTTGTAATATAGCTCGGGCCGGACCCCCTAACTCTTCAACACCGACTCCTTCTGCGAGAAATTTCCCACTGATTAGCGTTCACAAGGTAGACAAGGTACCGTTAATAACATAAGATCGAGTCCTTGCATCAATTTCCCCCCACTTCGTATCTAATTTAGGCTTAGGGGGGAGCCCTTTTGTGTAACCTCTACTTATGAGAAGCTTATTCATCGTGACATTTAATTCGAATACCTAAGGTTTGCCCGATTGTTCCCGCCCTTTTGATAATACCTAGGGTACAATCCACTTCACCCTCGGAAAAGGATCTAGAGTTTTTTCAGGCTTGGATATTGCAAATACTGTTCCGTTCTTTCAAACCAATTGGGTCGTTTCCAAGAAAGATTTTTGCATTCTCAGAACACCAAAATAACGGTTCCCATTAGATGATTGTTTTAGGGTACGTTCGTCGTCGTTTTGTAAGGACCTTCTTTTGACCAGAAGGTCTCCCCGTCTACATCCAACTGCGATCTCCTTGGACCCCTCTTGCTTGAGCCCGCCGACCCGTTCGGGTGCACCGCATCGAAGGAGTCCTCTGGCTACGGCGTTTTTTCTTGGTCCCCGCGGAAACCGTACTCAGCCCTTGGGCCAATCATGGCAGGCCACATATTCCCGTCACGGATCACAGGACGGATTCCTGTTTGATTCCCATAGTCCCAGGACACTGGCCCGTCATGTCGAACTCACCGTTGCATACTCCTCACGGTGGCACTCTTGGACGCACTCTCACCCTTTTTCTCTATGCGCGCCGAGCTTTTTTACTGCAACGCGGACGATGGTTTTCCACGAGCTCCCCTGATAGCCTCGACTCTGGCCATAAAAAGTCATTTTTTTTTTGTAAACATCATCCTTCGGTTCGCGTCGAGCATTTTCTTTGTGAGGTTTAGGCAAGTTCTTGTTTTCGCATTTCGAGCACCTCTTGGCGCCCTCCGCCTAGGACTCGACTTCCATCCCCACGATTGTTCCCCACCCCCCTTTAAGGTCAGGCGAATGAAATACATGCCCTAAGAAGCGAGAGGTCACCTGAAGCAGGGCCAGAGCTTGAAGAGAACCAGGGGTAGATCCTCGGTGAGGGTCGATACCGAATAAGCTCGGGCTTGCTCAGGCCAGGGCCCTCAGGGAGAGCGTTTTGTAGGGATTCCCCCGAGACGAGGTCTGCGAGGGCCATACCGACAGCAAGAGCGGTTTTTCACAGTTTCAGTTTCTCTTTGTTACTAAAGACCAGAAGCGACTAGAGACCGGGGCTGGATTTGAGCCGGACTGCACACGTGAGAAGCTCTTTGCTCAACGAAGAGACCGAACTTTTTACCCATCGCTCGGCCTTCTCCCAGAGATGGTGAACGGCCTCGCCCCACCGGATTCGCCTGCTGTCTTGCGGACACCAGATAGGATGTAACAATTTTCGTTTCTGCTCTTACCCATCTGCCGTGACTTAAAGGTCGAGTCTGTCCCCAGAAGCCTACAAATTGTCTTCCTCCCATTGTCCTCTGTTCGCCTCTCCCCGTCGAAGGTCTCAAAAACCACAGGACCCAATCTTTTTTTTCCGTGCAAATGAACCAGGACACTACAGCTTTAGCCAAAGCAGCGCGACCCCCCGCTGCTGCCCCCCAGACAACACCCAGACAAAACCTTTCAGAGCAAAATTGACCTGCCACTCCAGGTTCCAGCTTCCAGGACATGAGACAAAGTAAGGGCGAATTTTCTACTCCACTTCGACCCCAGGGAGGAGTACCCCTTATAATACCAAGCGGGGAGCTGAGCGTGGAATTCAATTCTCCAGCAAGGAGGGGTCAACACCCTGAAAAGGAATTGAGTTTTTGCCGCCATGATTTAAAAAGCGACGATGAAGAACATCGCCTTACACATGTTTCTGGCTCCACCCAAAGGAGGGAAGACGCCCCAATGCACCTAGCGAAGGGACTAGAAGCCGATTCCTAGCTAAGAAGCACAAAGGGGAATTGTAAATAAGGCCCCAGGAAGCCTATAGAAACAAGAAAAATCCACGACTTCCTTGAAGCCTTGCATGGAGAGAAGATCTACAAAACTCGGTTTTCCAATCATAAACTTTTAGTTCTTGATTTTAATCGGGTTATTAGCCGCCCCCCTCTCACCTCTTTAACCGCGTTAATTCGCCCCAGAAGCCTCGAAGACCCATACCTCGCTGATCGACCACTCATGGTTGACCCGATCTCAAATTGGTTGAATCCGATCCAGGTCGATGAAGCCACTGGGGGGGGGTCAGAGCAATGCTGGCATCACTCTAGGAACCCCCATTGCCTCTTCCAGTGCTGCCAAACGTGCCCCGGATTTCGATTCGGAGACTTGGTCCCCGGTTTCTTCCGCGCACTCTTATTAGGCGCCCCTCTTTCCCGTGGTTACATATTCCCTAGACAGACTCAAAAGAATGGGGCCTTTTCTCACCCCGGGGAGAATCTCGTCTTCATATGTGGACTTTTTGTTTTTCCCCTCACTTCGGGATACTTCCTATCGGCACGCAGCCTTGTTTTTAGCGTAGCTCAGAATCTTCCCATTACTTTCGCAATTCCCGTTCTCTTGATGTTTGTAGCGCCTTCCTCCCCCTTTCCGCTTGTTGGTCTCCCATCCATCTCTTGTGATAGCCGTTACCTGCGCCCCCCAACGCCCGCCCCTCGTAAATCGTCTGATTGTAGTTCCCCTGTCCGGGACCCTTCGATTCTGACAAGGTAGATTTCCCTTGCATCTATGTCGGTTTTAGTGTTTTTTCTGCGGGGACGGAATTTTGGCCCTTTTTCCCTGGTTGCCTTTCCCTCGAGGAATCTGCGGCCTTCCAGGCCCTCTGACATTCGAGTCTCTCTTATCGGTGTCTGCTCTCGTCCGTCTCGTGGACCCTTTTTTTCTGTTCTTGATTAACCTCCATTTACTTTTTGCTGGCCCCCCTCCCGTTATTGACGTGCATTAAGCGAGTGGAGATGGGTGCTTTTATTCAAAGATTCGTCATTTCAGACATTTTGAACTGAGTTTCTCTCGGCCCGTCGGATAAGGTTTTTTCGGAATCTTTGTTCTCTTTTCGGGGAGAACTATATTTTCCTTTTTTTTCCCCTGCTGGGCGTCACGTTATTGAAAGGTAACAAGGTTTCTTTGTTTGTCTTCGGATAATGATCCCCCATGGGTTTACCGGCCTCGGAGAACATGTTTTATTCCGACATCGGTGTTTTATGGATCAAAGGACCGGCCGTCCTTTCTTCGATTGGGTTTAGACTCCCCCATTGTATATCTGATATCCCGTAACAAGCCGACCCACCCGGCCTGGGGAGCCTTATATTATTTTTGGCCGCGCCCGATTTCCGCTTTGACATGGGCGTTTGCGTTTGACCTTTTTCGAGAGTCCAGCCGGGCTCACCAAGTCATCCCTACCGCTAGTGTACAGTTCAAAAACTTTCTATCAACATGCTCTGACACCTCATGAATGGCCACGTGTTCCCGCCTGTTCCTTCCTCTTTCCCCACAGGAGTCCTTTTCCCGTTTGGCCCGAGCGTTCGATATAAATTCCCCCCCCCTGCCCCCCTATTCGGAACGTTTAGGGCCCTCCTGCAATTCTACCCTCTAGCCGGTTATCGACTTCGGAGGATCCTTTTTTCGGAGGGTTCGAGCTATGGGTGTCTTCTTTTAACCTACTCCGAAGTTTCTTCGAATCTGGTCATTTCGAACCGGTCAGTTAATACTAAAGACTCATTTGACTAACCCGATGTGTGCTCTTATTCCAAATTCTTTTTGAGGACCAAGGAACTATACTTATCGGCCGTTATCGACGCTTTTCCCAGGCCCCTAACTTGCGGTGAGCGAAAGCTCTCCTTGCCTATTTATTGATGTGAGGGACCACCTTCGTCGATGGGCGATTGGGTACCCCATGGGCGTGCAGTTTTGGCAGCATTTCCTGGGCTGCTGGATCACCCTCCACTGTGATGACCGGTTACAAACTCGTTGACTTGTCCAGTTTGTGCCCTCCCACGGTTTTGGTGAATCTTTGATTTTTGTCAGTGGCTCGCTTCACAATTGTTTTTTTATACATCCGTTTCGATGGCCGCCGGCATGTGCTACAGGGAACTCCCGAGGGTGATTCGCTGTCCGAGTTTTTACCGAGGCCCCGGCCCTCTATTCGTCACCTCACTTCCTTCCCTCCGCCTTCCGCGGCCGTATGTTAAGTACTTGGGTTGAGTTGGGGGTAGTTCGAGGCACAATCGCGGACTGACTTTTCTTTTTTCCCCGCTTTACGGACCAGATCCTTTTCGATGCACAAACGCTACGGTCTTGCCACGAGCGGACCGTGTATTTTATCTCCTTTGATGAACCACAATCTTTCTTCCCCTTGGACAACACTTTCTTTAGTGCTAGGAACTTCCCGCCCCGAATTCTCGGCTCTATCTTATACCCCCCCCGCATAGAGGACGTTTCAACTGAAGTCTGCTACGCTTTTCGTCGGTTAAGTCAAGTTGGTTTGTTTTTGGGCTGCAGCTGTGTTCAGATTCTTTCCGTCATTTCGATCGAGGATTCTTTTGAATTCCTGTCTTTCAGGGGTGTTCGGACATGCTCTCAACTGAGTGTGGCCACCTTTCCAAAAGGGGAGAGGAGACGGCGAAGCTGTTGGTTACCCAACTCGCCCTCACGCGGAAATCACTACACTGAACTTGAAGAGTTCTGTTTCCGGGGGTTTTCTTGAGGCACAATTGTATATGCGCTTGCCACGAAAAGTGCTCGGATCACCTTCCAGAATTTTTACTCCTTTGCGCCATTGTCCCCGTATTACACCTCTTTCGGCACTTAAGGAAATTGGTATTTAGCGATGGCTCTTTCATATCGCCATTATTCTGCCAGGATTTCCCTGCCCCCTTTGTTTTATTTTGACGGCTCCTTCCTTTGCGGGCGCTTTCAGTAGGTGCTCTCTGGCAACCTTTTTTCCCCCTAGGTTATAATGGTTTTTCAACCACTTTAGCCTGAAAGTGTGTCCCTTTCTCCTCAGTGTGTTTGTTGAGGATATCCACAAGTTCCCGACGCTCCCTTACCACATGACACCTTGTTTTCCTCGCGCCCTGCAGCGCTTTTCTTCCTGTCCTCCCCACCATTTCTGCCGCCTCCCCCCCCCACTTGATTTCACTCGCCCCCCTATATGCGATGTTCGATTCTAGTCCAAGCCCCCCGTTTCCCAGTTCATGGGACTTCCAGCGGTGGTAACTACTGGTCAGATCGTGTTTTAGCACTGTCCGTCAATTCCTCCCCCTCCTGATAGCGGCTGCACACGAGAAAAACCTGGTTCTGTCAAAGAGGGGACTTAGAACAAGAGCCGACATTTTTGGAAGGTATAACTCCGACAAGGAACAGAGATGTGTCAACCGGGCCGTGTGAGTGGCCTGCTTGAGAGGATTCGGAGATCTCTAAAACTGAAGCTGCGGCCGCCCCAACGGTTCTTGACTTTTCACGCAGTGTTTGTTCTCCGGGCTACGGCCGTCCCCAGATATGGGCAGTTATTCTTCAACTAACCTCGTTCCTCCTCTGAAAAAGGCTTCCTCCACGTGAAAACAACAACAGTCGGCCAAAACGTTCCCCCCCGAAGTCTCAGCTGATTTCGACAACGAGGCTTGAGGCGTTGTTGAGTTTGGTGGAGGAGGTAATTCCTCGATCTTATCCTCTTTGAATGAAGTCCTTCGCACGCAGGTTTTCGATTGGTGCCCTCAACAGGGGGTCTTCCCCCACGGCTTTCTTCCTCCCCTTCCTGGTTCCTGACAACACGTTTTGCAGTTTGATACCGGACCATTTCCTGTCACCAGCGCGTCGCGGTGGTTCCTTTACTCCCCGCCCTGACCACAAGACTATAATGTCATTTTTTGAATTCTCCGGGGACAGGCGTGCCGTTGGAAGGACCTCTTGGTTGCCCCGAGAGAGCCCCCCTGGACTTTTAACAATAACAAGCCAGAGATGGACCCAGAGGGAGGTCGGGCTTACCGAAACCGGGTAGTGAAATTTGCGGATCCCCTGGCCCGGGTCAGATTTAGTGTCGAGTTGCACGCTTTTTCTACCCTACAAATTCTTCCCTTCCCGTGATTGAACCATTGTACACGGCCTCATCCCTTCCTCACTGCTGATGGGGTCATTTTCAATTCCTGCACAGATTGTCCCCAGACCCCCCCAGTTGTACAACCCCCTCCGCCCCCGGAACTACGTATCCTCCCATCGAATCTTGCGCGTGCCGTTTTTCATCGGCCACCGGCGTCGATGGTCTTCGCACTTTTTTACCTGACTACCCTGACGGCAGTAGTGCAACTTGTTGGCCTAACAGTCCCCCCGAACATTTTCCACCTGCGAACCTCCCCTTCGGTTCCTTGTAGACCAGAGTCGGTGTGTTTTCTTTTTCAGGCCCCGCGAATTGTCTCCCTTCTGGTACTTCGAACCTTTTTCTTAGGAGAGCCTGACGCACTACCCCTACGTGGACCCTGTTGCCCCTTTCCCACTCAAAGGGCCGCCCCTTCCACTCGCTTGAAGACTGTAGATGTGTCTTGCAGCGTTTCTTCGGGAGTCGTGCTCCGATTCCCTCTTTCTGCCTCCCGAGTTTTATTTCTCTTTCACGGCGCACGCCCCGGTACCTCAGTGCCCTGCTTGTGTTTACAGCCCATCCTTGCGCGCCGTTCTTGGTACATAGCTTGAAGAACGCCAGGTTAGACCTGATAGTTCAATGTAACCGCCCTCGGCCCTGCCCCCGATCCCTGAACCCCTGCGCTTTAAACACTTTTAGCCCCAAATTCGTTTTCACTCGCTGTCCCCAGTATCGGCCCCGACCCCCTGGTTGATGCCCATCTCCTCCGAATGTCCGACGTCGGGCACGAAGCTTTTCCCCACTTACCTTCCCCATTGCCGGGCTGCATTTTGGTTGCCCGATGCATAGACACGTTACCCCCTCAAAAAAACTCTTGACGGCCCTCCTAGGGCTTGGCCCAGCAGTTCCATGCACCCTATGACCCACGTTTTCCGGTCTAGCAATGAACGACCAGATCACGGTCCCGATCCCCTTCACCCCCTGCACATCTAACCGCTTGGACGCTAACCCCTCCCAGCGTCGGTTTGGGATGTTCCTGTGAAGGTCCCCCCCCGGACCCTCTCATGACACGTTTCGCTGTGCCGCTACTGCCAGGGGCAGCGCTCGTGTCCGAAAGACGCCATTTCCTGATCCCCCCCACCCGAGAGGAAGCCGAAAACACTCTGGAAGGGACGATCCTGACGAGGGAAGTTCATCAACAGATCTCGCGCCCGTCCACACGGCCTCGACCCACCTTTTAGCCCAAAGACCCGCTAAAAATCATCCCCCTAAATACCCGAGGAGCACCCTTATCCGTGGGCTAGAGATCCCCCAGCAGGGACATCACCCGAAACCATACTCTGGAACCTTGGGGGAGATTTCTTTACGAGCCGTTCCCTGGCGAAACCCCTGTCCTTATCACGGCTTGCAGTTCCCCCCAAGCCAGATCTCACCCAGAAAATACTAAATTCTGACATTTACACCGCCTAGCACCAATGACAGTTAAGGGGATTCACTGAGCCAGATACAACGCGAAGGTCAGTACCTTTTAGTGGCCTACTCAGAGCTGCAGAATGGGATTGCGTCCCCTAATACTTTAGGCATGCAAGCAATGCACCTGAACAACCTCCTTCCCCGGCATAGGATATCGAGAAAGTATGACCCCCGGGTTTATTCATCTTACCTCTTTCAGAGATTGATGCCGGATCTCTCTCTTTTTTTTTTTATCTCTCCGGGTTTGGTATCTATAGCGACCCAGCAGCTCCCTCTCGACCACGATGTGCCTACATACGCAAAAAGGTGGGACGACTTTGAGGCGATCCTAAGAGGCCCGGTCCCTATGGTGGGGAGCAGTTCTATTGACCGAGAGTTACGCAAAAATACCCTTTCTCTAGTCGCCCGAGTGGCCGCGGGCAGCTTAAATGTCTTTTATCTCAGGCCTCAGTAATCAAGTCTTGGGTTTTATGAAAGGAGGTTTCTTTTTATCGTGTATGTCTCCCATATCTTGATGTTTTTGTTGTGTGCCATCCCCTGAATCACACTTCAGTAGCATCCAGTCATGTTTCCTTGTAATGGGGGTTACCTCTTTCGTTGAGGTCCGAAGAAAATGTTCAGTAAGGTCCACGGGGAGTGGTTCGGGGGCGGTGTCCTCTGTTCTCCAAGTAGACTTTAAAGTTTGAGCTCCTGGAGGTTAATCTGGACGGAAAAGCCCCCAGAGTAATCCTTTCCCCCTTCACTTGATAATATAAGACCTTTATTGGTTTGTTTTCAACTTATAGTATCTTGCCTCATGCGCTGACCAACGGTAGTCCACACCTTGTTTGCATGTAAGTTAACTCCTTCGATGGGTGCGTGTGAGAACCTCAAATGATTCGGTCGTAGGGAAAATTGATGTTTTCCCATTCCGGCAACGCTTACGTTGGCGTCTCCTGTTTTGGATTTTTTCCCCGGGGCCCACCTTTTTCGGGTACTGAATTGGCTTCTCGTCAAAAAAGACCTTCGTGGCCTTTTTTGTGATGGGTTTAATGATCCTCGCGCATAAAGTTGCTGCCTTCCCTTGAAAGGGGCTCCCTCTTTTTGTATAATGGGTTTGTCTTTGAAAGACTTCTTACCTTTCGTTCGGTATTGGTCTAGATTCCTCGGCCCATTTTTGGGTATCGTACTCAATGACTGTCCTTTCTTGGTTCTTCTTCCCCCCGGGCCCGAGATTCGGGGCCCTTCTCGAGATCAGCCCATAACGCACTGCTTTCTCCGCTTAGTCTACGCCACTACCCCAAGTATAGACAGGAGGCTCTTGGGCTTCACCAACAACTCTCCCCACCGTGTTCGCGCTAGGTGATTTTTTGATAATTGATTTTCCTTTTGCCCAGAAGCTCTTTCTCCCGTTAAGAATTAATCTATTCCCGAGGAGGGAAAGTAACCCCAATGATGTTCATGTTTTTCCAGTACGGTAAGACGGCGGCCGGTGGAAGTTCCTTCTGGGGAGAGATTTCTTCTAATTCTTTCAGTGTTCTTGTTAATGCGGCATTCGATTTTTATTCCTGGTCCCCCGAAATAACCCCCCATCAGTTCCTAACGACCACCCCTGTTTTGGGAGCAGCACATCTAAATTTCCTTTGCGGAAATGCCGTGACCAATCTTTCGATGGGAGCTGCTCCCCCCGGGATGAATCCTCCGGCATGGGCTGTCGATCGCCTCGCCGCTTATTAGAATGGCGACCCAATACCTTCCGTCATTTTAAGTTCCGTGGTCCGGTTGTCCCAAATGGGGTAGATTGCCGACTTGCGGCCTTTCCTGGTCTGTGTCACCCAATACGGCCTGCAAGGGAATCTCGCTTACAGTCATTTGCCCGTCCCCTGGCGTACTTCTTTGGTCCGTTTTACCTCTGGATGAAACTTCGGCGCCTTCGCCACCTTGAAGTTGCCCCTCCTTCTGCTGGTCTTAACTCCTTTCTCGTGAAAAACATCCCTTGGGTGTTCTTGCGGTCCTTTTTTCCCAGGCATTCTTCAACCAATTCCCCGCCCTCCGGCTCCTGCAAGAACCTCACTCTATCACTAGTTTAATCTATCCCCTGAAGACCGCAGTTTTGGTGGTTTCGGGTTACCCAATAGTTTCGGGACCGCGCGCGCCCTGTTTGCCCTCAGACGGAAGCTTCTATGGTTGACGTGTTTTCAAACCCCTTTGGACAGAGATATCCGTTTCCTCTTACCTTATTTAGACCCTGGGCTCTTTTTCCTTTTTCCAAACGCTTGCGTCCACACAAGCTTACACTGAGGTAGATTTCCCTACCTTCTCAATGTTACCATCTCTTGAGATGCCCAGTTACCCGCTTAGACAAGACCTGTTCTCCTGCGCCTAACTTACTAATGCTATCCCTCTGGTTTCATGCGCCTTTTTTCTGTCCTTTGCCTCCGTCCTCCTTTTTTTGATTTCCGTCATACTATCCTCTGTTTCTTCGAACCGCGCCCGTCCTCATATGGGGTGACGTTGCTTGCCTCGAAATCTTGCGATTAACAAACTTCTCCTTTGTTGGTCCTATGAAAGTCTCATCGGCTTGGGTAAGAGCACGCGGCCCCCCAATAGTAATCTTTTTCCAGAACTCGATTCCGTGGCTTGTGGCTATCCCCCACTTCTTTACTCTTGTCAGCTAACTATGCCCTTCCTTTTCACGTGTCTTCTGGCCTCGCCTTTAAATCGCCGCCTCATTTTGACGCCGTGTAACATCCTCGTTCGCGGCACACCGCGGTTCCGTTCCCCCTCTATGATGGTTGGCCAACTTTAGGGCTTTCCTTCTCTTCGCGGGACTAGGCGCTCGAGTTTGATTCGCGCATCCTCTTGAGTCCAGGCTACCGCAGGGCTGACTTTCGGTATCTATTATCACTCCCAATATGTTTCCATAATGTTTCCATTGTCGGAAGTTCGTGAACGTGGCTTCTCTCCCCGCCGTGTTTTTTTTCCTTCGCGTTACACCCGTCCTGCGACCAGCTTCGGAACCGCCACCGCTATGTTCCCACTCTGAGGCAAACCCTCGCCCTTCGTAGAATCCCTTGAGTCCACCACCCTTCGGTATAACACCTTCTCTTCCATCCAAAGCCAGATGGCGATGGGAAAGCATTCGGCGGAAATTTTGCCCGTAATCTGTTGACCTCCCCGCGGGGACTACGGGTTCCCGATAGTGTTCCCTCAATGACTCCCCAAATTCGGCGAGACCTTCGATTCAGCACACCGTTAGGTTCTTTAACTGCCGCTGGAAGTCCCCGCCTCGACATTTTGGAAGTATCCTCCCCTCCCCCCCCTTCCCTTTGTCGGAGACAGTTCGTCCGGTATGATTGGGTTTGTCAACCCCTCCTGCTTTCCGACTGAAAAAACAGTCTTGTTAGCTACCGGCTTTTTTCTCCCGGCGCCCCTTCCGGCACCAATCTCGTCAGATCGTCATTCCATTCCAGTTTCCCTCATGTACGGCAATCCCCAAGGCTGCGTGCCTATACCATTCGCAAAACAAATTACAAACTTCTTTCCCGTGTTTCCCTCCCCGACGGACCCAGCCCTTCCTTGTCCCCCTCTCTTAGAGGGTTATTGCTGTCGTGCGTTCACTTTAACTTAATACCAGATTCATTCATTGTGCGGCCGGCTTTCTACGTTTTCCCGATTGTGCAACCCATGAAGGGTTGGCCCACTTAGCCTTCTGACGCGCGTCCAGAACGGGTCCTTCCGGTTAAATTTTCGGTCAGAGGTGTGCTCAGCTGGTTGGCCCCCTTCCAATCTCCTGACGGCGTCGGAGGCCATAAAAACCTTTCCCCCGTTACGACTCTTTGGATTAACTGAAGACCAAAACATCCCCCTTACTTCCAATTATTTCCCTGTCTCCTTGTATTCTCCCGGCCGGCGTGCGTCATGAACCTTGTTTTGCCCGAGACGAGGCCTTGTTCCGTCTCCAATTGCAACTGACGCGAGGACCCCCTAGGTTTCATCTACCCAGGAGGTCAGTCTAGTTTACATTAAGTTTATCGGAATGATTCGCAGTTTTCTATTTGCGGCAGCACGTCGGGTTAATAAAGCTTTTGTCCCCCATATTACCGCACAGCCTTGCGGCCCACCATTTTTTACGGCTTGACCGCCCCGTCCAGATTACGTCCCGTGCATGGACATACCCCGGAGGGGGATGAAGAAGCCAACCCTTCAAAAGGCTTTTACTTGATGTCTATCATGAACTATGGTTGGACAAAATCCCCTCTGTCCAACCCTTCTGAAAATAGACGAATGGATATTTCCCCAAACACCCGGAATAATCACTCTCTTAAGAGAGTTAATCAGCAACCGTTACCACCCTGGGTCACGTATTGAGCCCGAGCGACCATGCTCTCTCCGACCCTCTACGTAGTCTTTCCTTTTTCTGGGCTCCCCCCCAAAGTCTTACTTTTTTTCCCAAAACTCTTTTTTGCTTTATTAGATGCGGCGAGGTTTTAGAGAGATCGAGAGAAAGGAGTGGGTGGGCGTCGGAACTGCCCGTCTCCCCGGGGCTGCAGGAATCGGCGCGAGAATCGTTTCCATAAGAGGGGTAATCAGACCAGGCCTAAACGCCCGTAACAGGGAAGACCGCATGACTGATGTCCCCCAATCTTGCCAGCGTTATAGAGCTCCTTTCGATTTGTTTCTCCGCCCCCCTATAGGCCCTTTTTCCCCCTTTTTTTCAATCGAAGGTAGATCGGTGATCTTTTTCTCCGCGTCATGTCCTCGCCATGTAGGGACCCCCTCGGGAACATATACCCTCCTCCTGTGCACCAGAAAGTTGGCCAGTTCCTCTCCCTTTATTTGATCAGAACGCCCGAGACGTTTTTAGCCCCCTTAGTATTCGAGCTTTACCCCCATGCATTTTGTCTCCCCCTTTGCCGCACCCTCCCTAGACCCATTGGAATAGTCTCCTCCCTCCAGGGTGCAACAGCCGGCCACCCCATAACTCTTTCTTCTCCAGTGTGAGGACACCCAGAACAGCGACAAAGGCTTTCCCTATTTTTAAACAACAAACGCAGGAGTTACCGGAATCTTCCCGCCACCGCCCCGTGAGAAGACAAAAAGATTGAGACAACTGTTTCCCCCAGTGCGTTAAGGATCAAGATGATGTTATCGCCAACGGCTCCAAAACCCCAACCCGCTTTTTAAGGGGAAAGAGACTTCCCTTTCCAGCCATGGCCAAAGCGGTCTTTCACCCCCTCCCAACGAGTTCGGCTGCACCGTTTTTCCCTTTCAGAAGGCAGATCATTCAGACAAGATCCCGGTGCAGACTAGCGTTAGGTTTTTTTTCTCCGTCTTTGAAATGCAATTCAGTGCACGGTAGGGAGTGTTGAGGAGTTTCCTAGACAGTCGTTTCACAGTTGAAACAGGCACCACCCCCCCCCCCATTTGTTTCTTTGTGTCCCCTGCAGCAGAGGAAACTGCTCAGACAGGAGCCCAATTTGATCCCCTTTCCCTTTTTCCCTTACCCACCTATATTTGTCGCGTTCCCCTTGAACAGCATCGAACCTTTACTCGTTTGAATTTTGGAAGCAGACATCGCGCCGTTTGCCCTAACCCTGTTTGATCTAGCAAATAATGATCTTTTCAAATGCCCTCCCCCTTCACCTCCCACCATCCAAGCTAGTTCCCTTACTTTCCGTGTTTGGCTCTCGACGGCCCAATGGGACCCTCCTTAAAATTCCTGGGATGCCCCTTCGTTGATAGTGCGTTTTCCCGGCTACCAAACCTCCTGTTTTACCCCTTCACGCAGACCAGTACCAAGACGCCTGCCTCTCTCCCACAAATTTTTGATTGAGGACCTTAACAGCATGGTGTAGATGCGCTCTTCCTCTCCTAGCTTCGAACGCGAGAGTAGGAGCGTTCCCCCCTCGCCACAATGACGATGCCTTTTCTTTCAATGAAGCCTAGAGTCTCAAGATCATACCACCTTGATGCGCCCCATATATTGAGGCTCCTTTCTCTCTTTCCTTAAGAAGGGTGTGTTGATTTTTAGATCGGATTTTTTTCCCTTTTCAATAATGGGAGTCCTCTGACGGATCCCTCGCGCGCTCCTCTATTGGGCAGCGGGTCTCCCCCCTATTCATTTGCTCCGATAGCTTCGGCCCCTCCCCTCAGCTGATTTTCGCTTGATGTTAGGAGAACCTGCGGCCCCTTTATCTTTCATTCAATACGGGCCTTTTTGGATGCCTTTTCCTTCTCCGTACTCCGGTTCTTGGTCCTCGGAGCGCTTCCCAAATCCGATTCAGGAAAATATGCGGCCCCCCTCACAGCCTTGCCATCGTCAAGAGATTCCTTCCTTTTTGCATTTCCATTGGTGCGATCGTCGGCGGCCGCAGACCTTGAAGCCGAGTTCTTGGGGGCTCTTGTGTTTCTAGCCGGATTGCGCAGTCACAAATGGTTGCGTTGCCTCCTAGTCGGGAGCAAAGCTTTTTCCCCCCGTTTCTCTTTCTCTTCTTCCTTTCCGTAATCTGTCTTTTTCTTCGGCCGAGATCGATTTATTCGAGCGCCTCATCTCTACCTGTTCAATTTTGGCTTGCTCACTCACCGGAGGAAAGGCCGGGCATAGACGGACGCTGAGAGGGTTCCCCTTTTGCCCCAACTGAGGAGTTGCGTTATATTATGGTTTTTCTTATGCGTTCAATTCCCGAAGTAGGGAAGTTTCCGTAATAGTTGTTTTCCGGGCCGCATTCTGAGCAATGTGGGTTTCCGGCTTTATCCCACTGCGATTTTTGTGCTTGGATGGTTCCCTATCATCTCCATTTTCCGCATACGGGAAATGTCGACCTTCTTATCGCTTGTATGCGACTCAGGAGGATTTCGCCCCTTTTTGGGAGCTTTTTTGCTTTCCTTTCGTTTTGCGGTAGGTCCTCTCTGTTTTCTGCAGGATATTGTTTCTGTAGAGTTCCGTCCCCCTTTGGCCCTTGCTTCTTCGCTGGTTTTCCAGTTTTCAGGGAGCCGAGATTTTTTTTAACGTATTTGATGAGCCGCGATGACACCGTCCATTCCCCAAAAACTTCCGCTTTGAGGATTTTGATCTAAACCCCTCAACGTTCGGTTTTTTGATGGTGTCCTTCTACCAGGGAACTGTTTTTTTTTACATCCGCGCTTCCCTGCTCCGGTAAGGAACCCCTATTCCCAGGCGGCTTCCTGCCATGGACATTTTTTTTTTTTTCTTCTCTGGTTTTCCAGGCTTTTCCCTGTTCCTCCCCTCCTGCTTAGCGGGATTGTGGTTGAGTGAAGGTCTGGGGAGATTAAGCCCTGGGAGGCTTACACCCCATGGCTGATGACAGCCGTTCCCTTTTCGCCCATCCTAGTTCGTAGCCACCTACTTTTGTACGCCCCCCCACGCTCTTTCTACCGGGACGTCCGCTGGGCGCGGACCCCTTTCACACCCAGGTAAGCCCGTTGCATCCACCAGAACGCTTGCAATCCCCAATTCGCCTTCCGGGCTCCCTCATGGTGCTCGTCTTTTAAGGCTCTTACCCTCGACCGGACCGGTGGCGATTTGAACTGGCACTCCTGCCTGTGTGTATTCGGTGTTCCTTTCTACTTCTTGATAGCTTGGAAGTTCTTCCCACTGGGTCGATTTAGAAGGGCCCAGCCCTCAGTGCTTGTATCACACCCAGTCCTTACGGCCTTGATTCTCTGTTTTTTGAACAATCTTTCGGCCAGTTCCATTGCCCGAAGGAGTTCTTGATTAAGACCTTGTTCGTGATGCCCCACGTTTTTTTCTGCAGTCCGTATAATAGGCCTTCTCACTTCGTAACCGCTCGCTCCGGCATTTTCTTCTTCCCCTTCTCAAAATACAAGGGGGTGG
>Ga0179593_1304381_pt1 | contig 15877 bp, 19 predicted proteins | sample CZODoug2_1_08_16_FD_185931 | JGI IMG/M metagenome (GOLD analysis project Ga0179593, IMG submission 185931) | Vadose zone soil fungal communities from Angelo Coast Range Reserve, California, USA - CZODoug2_1_08_16fungal (PacBio error correction) | ecosystem: Environmental > Terrestrial > Soil >... | reverse complement strand
GCTTTCTTTGACATGCTCTTTGTCTTGGGAGCCGCCTATCTTACCTTTTCCCCGTTCAGTTTCCTTTTCTCCCCCTTCACCCAGGAGATGAACCCTCCCGGGTAAAATGAACCGAAGTGGAAGCCCTATCACGAGGGCAGCGCATCTTGCAGTGATCGACCTTGGTCCAAGAAATCTTTGATCGGTCTGTCTTTTTCTTCCCCTGCAAACTAGAAGTTGGCCTTCGAAGTTTTGTTACCTGATCGTCCCAAGGACTTGATAATGAGCGCCCTTGCTGGCCGTGCTGGTGGAAGGCACGCTTTTTCAAGGGTCGAGTCACGCCATCTCGAAGTCTTTCCACTCTTCCTCGGATAGGCTCCCTCTTCCTGAACTTCTCAGTAACATTTTCTTTTAGAGCCCTTTCTATCTACTGCGGAGTCTTCTTTTTCGGTACGTCCCGTCTTTTCTGGCCAAACCATCTTGGCCGAGTTTTTCCCTTCCCTCCGCTTTGGAAAAAATCCGGCTCCCCTCTACTGCCTTCTCCTTAAGACTTTCTCCGTGTCGCTCGCCTGGCTACCTAGATATGTGTTTTCCTCTTCGACCCCCGGCCTACGTCTTTGGCCGACAACGGACGCGCTGATCTCTCCTTTTGTGGATGAGGTGTTCTCAGGTGCTGATTTTTGCTTTCCGCTTTCTATTTTTTTCGGTTCCCCTATGGCCCTTTGGCGACGTTTTACCGTCGCGATTCCCGGCCTCGTCTCCAACCTTCTCCTCGTTGCGCTCTCTCCTTTTCCGCGTTCGAGCCCTTCGCGTACCCGCGTTTCTTCCGGTTCCTGCGCTGTGTAAGATCCTCCCCTCACCCCCTCTCTGAGCAAGCATCCCTCTCGCGGACGGGCTCGCGTTTCCTTCTTCGCCGCGTACATCTTCCGGGGCTTCAATTCCCCCCCCCCTTTCTTAACGGAGGCATTTTTTCCCATATTTCCTTCCGATGTACACCGGTCTTTATTCCCGACCCGTTTCATCCCTTTCACCCTGGTCCTAACTGGACCCCTAGGATACCTTTTTTTTTTCCTAGTCTTAGTTTTCTTCTTTCAGGGAGGAGCATAGAACTTTCATCTTTTCCTGAGAACGGTCAATGGACGAACACTTCCTTTTTTGCTGCGTTTTCGGAGCCCTTCTATAGAAGGTTATCTTTTTTCTTGCACGTTCAAGTTTTTCCCGGGCGTTTGATCCCGCAAATAGACCGTTTATCCTGACCGTATCTTCGTCTTCTCCCGGCATCCCCCCTCAACAATCGTGCCCTTTCCTGTTTGTAGGGGTCTTGGCGTCCCCTCTCGTCCCTCCCCATGTGTCTCCATTCATCACCCCTTTTATTTAGCTGCGTGGACGACCTTCTTGATCCCGGCCCCTCTCTTCTTGGGTGGGGAATCTTTACAGGCCGCTGCTTTCCGCGGCTTGGCACCCTGCCCTGCCTCACCTCTCTAACAAAGGGGTAGCCCGCCGATTTCGTGGCCGCGTTTAGTGACGGTGATCTGTGTTCCCCCTTGCGGGCCTCCCGGATATGACTCATCTCCGGAACCTTCCTATTAGGTTTGGAGCCGGTCCGGTTTTTTTTCTTTTCTCCTCGACGTTTCCTCCCCTCCATCCATAGACAAGACTCCCTTCTCTTGTCGCGCCTGAGAGCGCATTTTCCCTCTGGCCCTTGGCGCGCTAACTTTCTTGACTCACCCGGGCTGCTTCTAGTTTTTTTTTGCCTCGGTTTCCGGTCCGCCACGCGGATTTCCCCATGTCCCCTAAAATTTGGGAACGCCCCTCTTTTTTTTCCCTTTTTAGTCGCGTATTCAACCAGACTGGACTTCGCTCGTCGAGAGTCAAAGGTTTAGCCAGGAGCTCCCCCTCGAGACCCAGCAACCTCGAGCTCCAGCTCCCCTCCGCTCGTTTGATCCCTGCTATAGAATCTAGTCTTTTTCCCTCATAGTTTTTTGAGAGATTTGCTCCGCGACATTGTTTTTCTAAAAATCCCTTTATATGATTTTTCTTAGTGTTTTTCTTAGTGTTCTCGCATGTTAGAGAAGTTTATCAGCAGGGCAAGCTTTTCCGGAAATTGTCCCGCATTTCTATTTAGCAGTGGCTGCGTCCAAAAGAAGGCCTTCTCGATACGTGCACATTATTCGGTTTCATTTCCCTTTCCCCCGTTTTTCTTTTCTGCATAAGTTCAAGACACTGAGATGCCTAGAACTTTATACGCAGCGCTTGGCTTACGGTTCTTCTCCCCTGCGATCGTTTTCTCACTTCGCTGCTTTTTGCCGCCCTCGTTGCTTGGGATGTTTTTTTTGTGGCCTTTTCGGTAAGTGCACCCTTCCTAAGCCGTTCGTATGTATTGGCGTCGCCTTCTCCTTCTGTTCGGCATCACGTGCGATCAAGATAAAGTCGAGACCCAAACTAAACGCCTTCCCCCGGCGGCCCATTCCTCGGTTCGTGGCACAGTCAGCGTTCCCAGCCGCTGTAGAAGCCCGCTCCGATCCCCCCCCCAGTGAAGTCGAAGCGGCGGCCGCTTTGAGCGTTTCAACCAGTCCTCTCTTTTAGAGTGGATCAGCAGGGTTCCCGAGTTGAACCCCCCCCCTAAGAAACCCTCCTTCCTGATGGGCGCGCTTTTTTGACGGGGTGCTTCCTTCCGCGAAGCCCCCGCGATCTCCTTCCTTCTCCTCCCTAGCTTGGGCAATTGAGATTCACCTCCCTCGCCCTTCGTTCGCTGCCATCGCTTGCGAGCTTTTCGAAGCGCCCGATCCTCCGACTGCCTAAGTCCTCTTTCACGCCTGAGTCTAAGAATCTCGCAGACGGTTAGAGTGTCTTTCGAAGTAAGAGGTTTTCCCCTCTAGTCCCCCCCTCATCTAGGACCTTCCATTGAGGATTTGTTCCCCGTTGTTTTCAGTCTGGCCCCCAGGGTCGTTAACGCACCGTTACCATCGCCTCGAGACGACCTTGTGACCAACCCCTTGTCGTAGGCTGAAGGTCTTCTGACTCAGTTCTCTTAGATTTCCTGAATGATGAAGCGCCCGCGCTCCTACGCGAGAGTCTGGGCATTGCTTCATAGGCTTTTCGTTCCCAAAAATATATACCTCCCTCCCCTGCTTCCTCACAGCGAAGAACGCTATTGAACTATTGAACCAAGGTTTCTCGCTTCGGACGACGACCGCCGCGACTTCCTCTTCCTTCCCAGACATTGAGTACTTTTGAAAAGGAACTTCCTGAGCTCTTCCAGAGAGAAGCGGACGTCCCTCTCACGTCCCCTTCGCGCCGCTCTCAGTCGCCGACGTCTCCGTCCGCGCTGATCAAACCATAAACCCCTGACAGACCCTTCTTTCCTGCGTTGTTTTGTAATTCTTTTTTCCAGCATGAGACCTTGGGATGACCGAGGAAAGAAAACCTGTCGGTGCTGCTAGCGCCCTATTCATTTTTGGCTTGTCCCCCCCCCTTTCGTCGTCTAGGCTCTGCAATCTATGCGTTTTCCTGGAGCCCCGTTTCCAGTCCGATCATTTGGGCGTGGTCCGCCGAGCCTGTGATCGTTCATCCGAGTTTCCCCCTTCAGAAGGCCTTTAGTTTTATGCTCAATCAAAATGTCGTCTTTTCTATTCGCACGTCCGTTTTTTCTTTGTCTCCTTCTTCGATCGTCGGCGTGACAGCTCCCCCCTAGAGACGTTTCCCCCTCCCTGAAAGTCCCCCGACTCTCGATTTTTTGCAGGCCTTCCCGGTTGCCATCAGAACGCCGTCGCCCTCACGGAGTCCATTCTTGCGGATCCTCTCCGATCCCCCCTCCTATCCTTGAAACCTATTAGTTTCAATTCCGCTCTTTGACCGTTCAAATAGTTGCTGAGCTCCGAACCCTTTGCTTCCGATTCGCTCAGGAAGCTGGTCCCAGTTGGTCCCTGTTTTCCCTTGTTCAGGGTCTCTTTTTCTTTTCCACTCTGGCTGCGCGACCCAATCCAAATTCGGTCAATGACAGCGCGTCTGGCGTCCTGACGGTCGTCACTAAGGTCTGACTTTCTGATCGCGGAACCAGCCTCTCCCCCTCTGCGGGTTTCCGTCACGATGCTTAGATATTTGATCCTCCTCAGGAAAATTTAGTTGGGTCTCTTTCTTCCTTGATACTCGGACCCCTCGATCTGACCCCTGAGGTTGCTTTTTTTTTCTAGCGTGGGATCCCCCAATTCGATTTCCCTTCCCGTTTATCGATCTAATAAAGGCTTTCCCAACGCTCTTCTTTTTTTTCTTTTTTTTGAAATAGTTTATGGCTCTCTGTCATTCTTCTTTTTCCCCCTTGTTGTTGTTTTTCTTCGACCCCCTTTCCGGGTGAAATCGTTAACCTTTGTCTATGGGAGAGTCATACCCTCCGCGGAGTTTTGATTGGCTCCTCCTAATTTCTTGACGCGCCACGTTCCTCGCCGCGATGCGGTTTTCTCTCGCTCTGAGCCAGAACGCTCCCCGAAGATCTTTTTTTGCCTTTTCTCTGCATCCCCCCAGTCCCTTTTCCTTGAGCGCCTAGTTTCGAGGCGATGCGTCATCGTAAAGGAACTCATCTGGCTCTTTAATGTCTGTTTCCTATGTCGTCTCCAAGGACCGCGCCTAGACTTCTTCGCCCCTTTTAAGTCAGTTTTATGGTATTTTCCCTTGCGTTTTTGTTTGTGCGTCGCGAATCTTCATCCTCGACATTTTTTCCATAAGAGAGCTTTCCCATTTAAGATCCACCGGTCCCGGTCGAGGCGTCAATGGCGGACTCCAGTGGCCGTCCTTCCTGTCTTAGAGTCTTCCTTCTTTCTAGATTCAATAGGATCTCTTTTTTGAGGTCGGCCATTCTAAGGCTCAGTTCGTCGGCGTCCTTTAGCCCTTCCTGCCTCACTCTTTTTTGAGCGGACGCCCAGTCTCGACTTTTTAGGAGTAACGCCCTTTATTCGCCTTCCAGTCGTCTCTAGGAGGACGTCCCTCCTCGTCTCTTTCGGGGACCTCGCCGTCCATGTGCTGAGCATCCCTCTCCTTCTTTTTTTCTTCTGCTTTGCTCACCCGCGAGCTACTTTTTCCCCCCCCCCCTCCCAAGAAGGTCATAGCATTCCTGTAAGGTCCGCGGAGGAACAACTAGACTAGAGTGCATCAGGTTCCTTATCCTGGTCCACATGATGATTTTCGTCTCCCTCCCCTCTCTTTTTCTGCTTCCTCGTTCGAGTCTGCGGTCCACTCTCTTACCACCCGCCCCCCAGACCTATTACTTAGCGGTTTGAATAGGGGGAGTTTCTTTCCGAGTCCTGACTTCTTCCGGCTTTCTTAAGATAGTATAGTTCTGGGAACTGACTGCGTTACCCCGCCCTGGGTCTATCTTTTCGTCTTCCGGCCTGAATAGTATGTACGATAGCTTGTTTTCCGTCGCGATTTTCGAGGTCGTTTATATCACCCTGCTTTCTCGGTACCTAACTCTCCCGTCCCCCCCACCTCGACCTACCTCTTCCTTCCCTCCCTAACTCCCGATCTTCCTCTCCCTTCACCCTCCCTCTACCCCTATCACAACCCTCTCTCCCTCTCCCTCTTCCCACTCCTCTTTCAACCTCTTTTCACCCGCCTCTCCTCCCACCCTGCTTTTCCCCCCTAACCCTTCTCCATCCGTAACCCTCCCCTATTCCTTTCCCACCTACCTCCCTTCCCACCATCCCCCCTTACCTCCCCTCTCCTACTCCCCCCTCCACCCGTCCTATGCCAACTACCCCACCCCTCCCTACCCTCCCTTGTCTAATCACTTTCTCCCCTTATCCCTTTAACTTTCTCCCTATTCTAACCCTCTACCCAACTATCTCATACCCCCCTCCCTCCTCCACACCCCTTCCCTCCCTTCTAACCCCTCTTCCCTACCCTTTCTACACATCCCCCTCCCCCTTCTCCTCCCTTTGTCTCTCCCCCCCTCTTCCTCTCACCTTCTCCACTCTTTTCTTTCTTTTCCTGCACCAATCCCCCCAACCCCTACATCTTTCTCCCTCCCCTTTTCCCTTCCCCTCCCTCCCTTCCCTTTACCCCTCATCCATTTTCTCCCTATCTCCCTCCCCTGCTCCCCCCTTCTTACCTTATCCCTCTATCGCCCTCTTTCCCCCTTTTTCTTGCACCCCCTCTTCCCTCCTCTTCCTACCCCATATCCCCCGTCCCTCCCTTCCTCCTTTTCTCCCTCAACCACACCTCTATGTCCTCCTTTTCCACCTTCTCCTCCCCTCCTATCTGGTTCTATTCACTTACTCCATCTACCTCCCTTCTCCTCCCCTATCCCTCCCCTCCAACCCCCCTCCCGCTCCCTCGGCTCCCTCTTTCCTCTCGTATCACACCCCCAATCCTTCCCTCCCCTCTCCCCCTCTTCATCCACCTCCCCAAGCCTACCCCCCCCCCACCCCCCTCATTCCACACCACCCCTCCCGTTCTCCCCCCCCCCTCCCCCCCTACCCCTCCCGTCCTCCTCCTCTGCCTCCTACCGCTTCTCGCTCTCCTTACCCCCCCTCCCCCTCCTGTACTCTCTTTCTGTCGCTTATCCCCCTCCCTTCTCCATTCTTCACTTCCTCCCATCCTTTCTCTTTCCCCTACTTTTCCTCTCTACCTCCGACCTTCCCCTCTCTTACCCACTCGCTCCCTTCTCCCTCCGTTCTTTTATTCCTTCCATCCCCTCCCGCACCTCTTCACTTTCACACCCTCTTCTCCTCCTTTCATACTCCTAACAGTAACTTTTACTTCCCCCCTCCTCCTCTCCACTCTTTGTACCTCTTACCCTGTTCTCTCCCATACACCCTCCCTCTTACTCCCTTCCATCCCCCTTTTCCATCCTTTTAAGACTTTCTTTTTCCCTCGTTCTTCACCTAACCCCCTCCTCATCTTCTATTATCTCCCACCTCCTCTCCCTACCCCTTTCCGCTACCCTTCCCCATCTCCCCTTCCCTAATCCTCGTCTCCCCCTCCTGCACTACATCTTCTTTTTCCTCACTTCGAGCCCCCCTGCCTCAGGTGTACTTTTCCCCCTCATATCCCTCCCTCCTCCCCTTTTATTCCGCCCCTCCACTTTCTCCCCCACTTTGACCGCCCTCTGTTTCTGCATCTCTATCCTCCTCGTCCCCCTCGCCAATACCCAGCCTACCCCTTCTCGCCCATTCCCTCGCGTTCTTCTCATTCTACCCGTCCTCCCACCCACACCCTTTCTCTCCCTCTCCCTTCCCCTCCCACTCCCCTTCCCCCCATAATTCATCCTCTCGCTTGCCCTCTCCTCCTTCCCGTCGTGGCGATTGCAGCCGATTTTTCTCCATTTTGTTCCGTCATCCATATGTTACGCCTCCTTGCTCAGACGGGATCGCGGGCGTTTCCTCCCTCGGCCTTATTGTTGAATGGGCTCAGCCTCTCCATCGGGATTCATTCTGGCCCTTGTCGACGAGACGTCCGCTCTTTCCCCGGAGTTTGCTACTTATCCCTGTCTTTCCTTGGTCCCCCCTGGGCGAAAAAGATCTATTCTTTTTTCGTTCTTCTCCTCGCTTTTCCCTCGTCGTTTTTCGGACAGGCGGACGCTCCGAAAGTTTCCCTTTCTCTAAAAGTCCTTGAACTTTCTTGGTATAGTGGTCTGCCTGCTTCGGCTCGATCCACGGTCTCAAGGTATAGGACTCGCATACGTCCTTGCTGAGTTCGGTTCTCTTTCCCCCCCAGGTCCTAGGCGCAGACCTTTCTCCTCCCCTGATTGTTTTTTTTTTTTTTTGTTTAAGCAACCTCTTCCCACTAGAGAAAATACATCGGAGTTTTTTAGGGCTTTTTGCGCGTAAGACATCTTATAAATGAGCTAAGGACCTTTTTTTTGTTTGGTTCTACAGTTCCTGTAGTACCATCGTAGGAGATTGATTAGGGTGGGGCCATCTTTGCCTATCCTTTTTTTACACTCTTCCTGGGATTGACTTCTTTCCCCGCACAGGCCTCCAAACAATATCCCCCCTTTTCCCTTTCCTTCATAGTGTAAAGTTTTTCCCCCCCCCCCCCCCCCCCCCCCAAACACCCCCCCCCCCCCCCCACCCCCCCCCCCCCCGAATGGTTTTCTTTTTGGCTTTCTATCCGATTTCCCTAAGCCGAATCGCCGGAATCCCCCTTCCTGATTTTCTTCCGGTTTAACTCTTTTCTTCGACTTTTCCCCTCCCCCTGAACTACAATTTACAGCAATTAGGCGCTTAGGGTCAAGCGGCTTAAGCTTCCGCGAGCGAAGTTTGCGGCGCCTCGCCCGGACCTTGGTCCCTGATCAAAGCTGAGGTTAAGGTCGTTTCTACCAGGCTGGTCGGAGTTTGACCCTTACCCCCCTCCAACCTTTTCCTTTCAGAAAAGGTTGAAAAGAGTAATCCTGAGGTCACGCGCTCCGCTTACCGAAGAATTTGCGTTTCCCCTCCACGGTAGATACACGCGCCGCCTAGCGCAGAACATTATATGAACGGAGACTCACAGCTAGTACCAGCCGATAGAGCCTCTCCCTCCCCTCTTCTGTTTAGAACAATTTCAGAGATATAATCGCTCTCCATCCTCATTTTTTGTGAGAGGATCCAGATTGAAGTGTTCCAAAGAGAAGCTTCGTTTCTTTCGCTTTTTCTTCTTCCCCTTTAACTCCCTCGGGATACTTAGTCCTGGCGCTGAACGGTTTAGATTTTCTCAAGAAGGCTTTTCCAACTCGGGATATCGTCCGCCTTCTTTACGCCCGTTTATGAAGGCTGATCTCTCTTTGGTTTACCGTTTTCCCTCCCCTCTCACCTTTCTCTTCACGCATGCTTGCTCCTTCTGACCCTTCCGTATCGCGCAGGCGTCCCAATATATCTGCTTCCCGGTAGCCTGACAGGCCTTGCCCCTCTGCCGTCGTCGGATGTTTTGTCTCTCTTTCGGATCAACTCAGTTCCCCCACCGGCTTGAACAGTCGTAAGGCCTTCGGTCCTCCCTGTCGAGATCTTCTCTGTAGCGCCTTTTCCCACAACGGCCTATCACCCGCTGCCACGCTTCCGGTCGCGAACCTTGTTATCGCGGTTGAGGCCGTGGTTGACTCCCCTTCCTAGCGCCCCCGATTGGACGACGCCCGAGACTCCCCCCCCTACCTCCGGACCGGCGATTTCGTCGTCCCCCCCCTCCCGCTCCCTTCTCGTTTAGCGAATAAGCAGGGCTGGAGCGCAAGTCACTCAAACACTCCGATCTGCTTTTCGATGTGTGAGTTGCTTTCCCCCTCTCCCCCCTAATGACGATCTCTGATCCTACGCCCGATCGCGTTTTTCAATTTAGATAAACGCCCTCTCCAGACTGTTCCTCCAGATCGCTCCTTCCCAGTTTTTGGCAGACCTTATTCTCCTCCCCTCTTCCCGATAAAGTCCGTCCTTCTCCTATTAGACGTTCTCTTCCTAAGATCGGAAAGACGGCGGAGTTTCTTTCGAATGCACAGCCGTACGAGTCCCCCTCTAGGCGAAGCCGATAAATCTGCCGTGGAGGCTTTTCTTTTTTCAATCGAAGACCCTGTTGGTCGGGCACGTATCCCTTCCAATGTAAATACGACGTCGTCCGACATTGCCTCCCCCTTTTTCCTCCCAATTGGAGGCTAACGCCAATCTGTTTCACTTCCCTCTTGGTTTTTCCGTGCGAAGTATGAGTCGCCGCTGGAGGTAGCGAACTTAGGGGTCCATCTGCGTTATTGCGTTTGGATTCCCCCCCAATCTGGCCGCGCCTTCTTCTCTTTTCCCTCATAGCATGCTTCTTCTCAACGCTCAAGGGCTCGCCGCGGACGCGTAGAGGCGCCACGCTCGATCGGCCACATTCGAGTTTTTTGAACAGGCCGAACGCCAGCCCTTCCCTCTCAAGAAGAGCCGGTGACGCTCCCGTCATCTTCTTCTTCCCTGAGAAATATTCTTTCGTTCGCCGGCAAAGCGTAGTTCTGCGCGACGAAACCTACCCGTGAAACTTACGACCTTTCTTTGCTCCAAGCGCTGTTCGCGTTTTTTTTTCCTTATTCCGTTTTATTTCCTTCCTCCCCGTAGGACTTTTTTTTCCTTTCAACCCCTGACACACCTTTCACTGGCGAGTCCCCTAAATACAATATAGAGTGTCGGATCGAGGCGTGGTTGCTTTCATGATATTTCATCCCTCCCTTTTTACTTTTCTTTTCCAATTCCCCGCTGCCACCATCTCCTATTGGGTTGGAAAGCATCTGAATTTGTTGCATAGATCCGATCCCCAACGCCCTCAGAGGGTGGATTAATGCGACTTCCCCTTCCTTTCACCTGCTCCCCTCTCTGCTTACTTCCTCCTAAGAGTCAGAGCTCAGTACTGTCTTCTATCGTTCGGTCGTTGATTCCCCTTCGAGTCGCTTGCAGCCACCGACCCTTCTCCTCCTTCTTTAAGGAGCACTTAGTTTCTTGTCAGGAACGCCTCCCCTCCATGCAGTGCTTGACTTTGCTGCCTCCCCCTCCTCCTCTTAAGGCTCCGATAGGTAGCACTCCTTGGCGTTCGTTGCCCTCGGTTGATTCTGTCGGCCAGAATCCCATGTCCAGCCGACGACAGCTTTCTCGCCTTTTTACCCTGTGATCAGGGGCGCGCGGCGGATTTCCCCTTTTCTCTTCTTCAGGATTTCCTTCCACGATAGGTAAAAGGACCAGCTTTTCCAGGTCTTCCTGGCGTCGACATCGGTTATGAGACGACTGCCATCCTTTTTTGGCTCCCCGAAATTTTTGGTCACTTGTCCTTTTCCCCCCCTCTTCTGCCCCCTTGCCCTATATGGGTTCCTTTACAAATTTTCGTTTTGGATGCAGATCGTCTCGTAACGCTATTTTCCCGGACGGCTCCGGATTTGCGTTATGAGACTCCGGGGGATCCAACCTTTCCTCGTCATTGAGCCCTCCTGTCCTCCCGGCAGCCCTTAGTTTCCCAAGCCCCCCCCTGCCCTGCGTTTTTTCGTTCCCCCTCGATCCTCCTGTTACGAAGGTGCGCCTGTCGTCCTCTCTTTGTCCTCTCCTTTTTTGGTTTGGGTTGGTTTTGTTTGGGAAACCATGAGATCGTTCCAATCACCTCCCGCCCTTTTTCGGAAAAGGACGCGCAGCACCCCCTCCTTTTTTTCTCCCTAACTAAGGTTAGGTTTTTTTTTTGAACGCGGCTCCTTCCGCGGCAAGGTTGACTTCTCGCTCGAATTCGTCTTCGCGCCGGCCTTTCGCTTTTTTTACGATATCGCTGCCCTCTTCTTCTTTCCCACGAATCAGAGTTTATCTCTCTCTTTTTCCGGACCTTCTTTCCTTTCCTTTCCATGTTTGTTCCTATGTTTTCCCCGTGATGCAGTCGGCGTCGATGTGTTTGCGGTCAAGTTTAAGTACGGCCCTTTGGTCGAATGCGCGGGGGAGGGCAGGGCATTCCCCCCTGATCCCCCTCTGCGCGCTCCAATGAGACCTGTCAACGGCGAGACCAGCTTCGTCTTCTCCAATGGCGTAAGCCCCAAGTTTGCTCTCATCAAACGAGTTTCACTCCCTCCCTCTGCACCCCCAAACACCACCCCTTGTTTATTCCTTTTCTTTTTATCGTCTCGGCGAGCTTGTCGGATCCCGAACGGCTCCTGCTGGATTTGCGACTTCCTGCATCGGCAGACTCTCCTTGATACGACATCGGGCCAGGAATTTTCTGAACTTTTCTTTCCCCTCCGACCATCCTTTTATCTCCTAATCCGAGGAGGGCGGGTCCTAGAAGCTTAGTCCGTCCCGGTGATGAGTCCCTTGATCATCCCGACTCCCGGCCCCGGCGTCTTTTTTCTCGGATCGTGCTTTTTTTTCTCGATGTTCCCCCCCCCTAAAAACTACCTCTTTCTTTCCTGGTCACTGATCGCCGCGGTGACATGACGAGGATCTAGATCACTCCTCCATTTCGCTTCTCCGCTGATCCTGTTTATCTTTCTCTCCCGCCGCGTCGTGTTCGTTTTTTTTCCTCCCCCCCCCACAGTGTTCTGGTTTTCCTCCTCTCCCTGACCACCCGCAGATAACGATATTATGCGCGGTGTGTGGAGGGTGAGTCCCCTCGCTGGACTGATTTGAAGATTGCGGCGACGTGTCGCTTGGCGTTGCTTTCTCTCCTTTTGACGGGCGGCGTGTCGCGCTCTTGATATTTCTCCCTTCTTTTGATGACCAAACCCTTTTCCCCCCGTCCATCGCGCGGGCGGTGCGCTCGCGCCACGGTAAGCTGAGCTCCCTTTAGTGCGCCATCTAATGCTTTCTCTTTCGCGCTCGCGCCGATGTTTTCCTCTCTTGTTTGACCTGACTGCTGGTTCGCCCCCTTTTTTTGCTTATTTTTTTTTTCATCCTTTGCCCGCGGCCGGCACCTTCCCCCAGTTCTCCCCTATTTTTTCCAGAGGGTCACGGCGGGCATGTCTTTGCACTTTCTCTTTCGCTAGGGAAATCCCATTACTTTCTTCCTCTTTTCCCCCAAAGGTTCCTACCCTGACTCCTCGGCATTCTAGTCCCCTCGTCTTCGACTCGATGGTTAGTCGATTTTCCTCGACCGGCGGCGCGGCTCGTAACTTTCTCGTTCAATTGAAGCTTTTCCCTTTTTTCCTTAAGCACTTTATCCCTGATTTTTCGCGGCGCCAAACGGGGCTCGAACCGCCCTATACGGAGTCGCCTACGTTTTCCTTTCTAGGCGGTCCTTTCCCATCCTCTCTTCTCTCCCTTATCGTCCCCTCCTTTTTCTGGTAAGAACCCCCCCCGCGACCCTTTCCTCTTTGAGCTTTCTTATTTCTTTTGCTGCGATTCCCCTCCCGCCCTCTGACCTCGTATTCGCGGCTCGGAAGTGACGGCTCCAGGCGCGGCGCTTCGGCTTCGGTGGTTAATCGTAGTTTCGTACATTTCTCCCCCCTTTGATGATTTCTTTCCTGCACGCCTTCAATAAAAACCCTCTATAACAACGGGTTCGAACGACATCGTTTCCTAGTTCTCTTCCCTTCTTTTTTACGGGCGGGCTTTTCTACAGGGCGTTTCCAAACCTCCCCGACGCCGAAGCCGCCCTTCCTGCCTAAGCTCCGGTTTTTACTTTTTTTTTTTTTTCCTAGAAGGCTCTAAGAAAAATCCAAGGACAAAAAGAACTGGACTTCATGCGTATGAGCGAAGGGACGCATAGCGATTTTTCGCCGCCTGCTTTAACGCCGTGCTTGACTCCAAGCTCTAGTATAAGGTCGTCTTCATGAGGTCAGATTTAACTTCCACGCGATCTCCCCCTAACCTGCTTCCCTAAGGCTGGGTCACGATCTTCCTCCTCCCCCTTTCCCTTGCAGGCTGTTCCCCCCTTCCTTCACTCCGAGTAGCGCCGCCCGCGCACTTTCGGCGGTCCCGTAGCTCACAGCGATTTCCCAAGATAGAAGCGTCCTCTCTTCCCCATAGTGTCTCCCACCCCCTAGAGATCGAACTTTTTTTCATCCTTTTTTTTTTGTTGTTCGTAATTTTTTGACCTCTCCGGTGTTTCTCAACTCTAGCTATGCGCTTTTGTCTCCCTGTTCGTGTTTCGAATAAATTTCCTGCCCTTCTGCCGCGATGCTTGCGGTAGTCCTTTGCTGCGCTCGGACCGGAAGCGAGCGTGAACCAGGGCTTCTCCCCCTTTTTCCCCTCCCCTCTTGTTTCGCTTCCTCTTTGTGACTTTCCGTGCCCCGAGGTGAAGAAATATAACGAATTTTTTCCAATTTCGTAGCGCCTGCTTTCCCTCCTTTTAAACGTAGTGTCGAGTTCTGCCTGACCTTTCCCCCCTCCCTTAGGTCGTTGTTCTTTCTGTTCTTGTGCCCGAGGAGACAAAGCTCAGTTCCCCGTCTGAAGCCGTCGTATTTCCCTCCGGGCCTTCGTCTAGATCCTTTCCCCCGGTACTCCCTTCCTGAGCGCCCCGACACTGAAACGAGCACCGGCCAGAGCGGCTTGCTAAACCCGTGTTTTTCTCTTTCTTTCCGGAGGGAAGGTCATGTCTTTCGGACCCTTTACCGACCGAGTGTACCTGCCCCCGCCCGCGACGATCACACCCCCCTCCCTCAACTAAGCGGACCTTCGATGGGCGCAGAGTCTTTTCAACACCCCGCGCCGCGGTCGCGTCTTCGGGTATCCCGAAGGTTTTCTCTAAACCACCCCTACAAAAATCCAAATTTGCGAGGATGCGAGGTTCGACCACGCGCGAAGCCTTAGCTTTTTCCCCAGGATATTTTCTATATATGTTCCCTTTAGCACCGTTTTCGCCCCGTTTTGGAGTAGGCGACGCCGAGCTCTGCGAAGCTTTGGCGTCGCCGGAGTTTCGGCAGCCACACCTTTTCCGTCTTCGGTGTTTTTTTCATACTGTCTTTTTTTCCTCTACGCTTCGTGTCTCCCAGCCGACGAGGCATCGATGAAGACGGTGCCACAATATGCATTCGTCTTTCGTCCTTCCTTTTGCCGTTGGGCACGTTTCCCTCCTCTCCCTTTGACGTCTCTGCAACAATTCCGCGGTGAACCTCTTCGGAGGTTTCCCATGTCCCGGAAGGTTGCTTTCCGCGGGGGAGGATGAAGCCTCTCCGGCCACGGTTCTTTCTTCTTTGGGAATGCTTCCTATTTTTCTTTTTCCTTTTTGGCACCCCCCCCCCTTTCACATCTGCGCGCTTCCCGTAAACCTCCCCTGGTATTGCTTTGCGCACGAAGGTTTTCTTTTCCCCAACCTTCTGCTCTTCATCGCCGACTCTCCGATCCGGTTTTGCCGTCCAGAAGTCGAGCACGAGAAAGATTGCGCGTGCTCCTCTCGCGCCCTGGTTCGCACGACAATAGACGCTCTCGCTCCCCCTAAGCGTCAGCCGTCCTGCGCTGACTCCCCCTCCCCCGATTCCAGTATACCCCCATTACTCGGTTGTTCCCCTTTTCGAGTAGCTTTTTCCTGATACTCGCTTAAGCCCCGCACACGTCGGTCTCTTGACGACTTAAACGAACACTACACTTTTCCGTCGTAGGTCCTGAATCCCCCTTCCTTTTTTGGTCGGCAGCGCTAGAGGCTCATGATGTTAGTAATCAGTCATGTTTTCCGCGGCGCCTATGGGCGCTGCCCTATGTCCTTCTTGCCTTTTTTTACGGGAGTTCCTCCCTCTCTTCTTAGGCCCCCGACCTTACTCCGCGCCGTGGAGGGATTATGCTCCACTCGCCCCCTTCCCCCAGACGGTTTATTTTTCCAGGTCTATTTCTATTCTCCCAAGAACTCTTTTATCGCGAGGACTGAATTCGTGTCTTCTTGACGCCGACCCCTGAATTTTATTTGCCGTCCACCCGTCATCCCCCTTCGCTAGTGCAGTCTGGATTATCCGTTTCCCCTCTTCTCCCGCAGGCGGCCTCCTTGCGATGGCCGACAGCCCCCTTTACGATATTCCTTGGAACTAGGCGAGCTTCTGCGAGTGCGCGTGCCCTCGTTGATTGACGCAGTTCCCCCCCTTCTTTCATCCATTCCTCCTCTTAAGCTGGTTTCTCCGGGAACTTTCGTCTCCCATCCCTCGGATTGAAAAAGGTTATACCGGCTCCCCCCCGCCCATCCCCGTGGTCTGACCAGCGGCTTTCCGGCCCTTCTCCTCTTTGAGTCCGACTAATACTGTGTTTTTTTTTTACGAAAATCATTCCCTCCCTATTCCCCCTTCCTTGTCTACGATGAGACGCGCGATCTCGGACAGACGCAGGCCGTTGGGCTGCAGATCGGTTTGATACTCGGTCCCCGATCGCGGCGGTTGCCCTCTTCTGCGAGCTCGCCTTATCCCCCACTTGCAGCGTTACTTCCCTTTCCTTCCTTTTCTTAGGTCAGGAAGTTCTTCTCCGACCACCCCCGGCGGAGTGGCGGGCGACCTACGACGCCGGTACGTCCATGTCTTCGAGGC
>Ga0179593_1259058_pt1 | contig 15877 bp, 20 predicted proteins | sample CZODoug2_1_08_16_FD_185931 | JGI IMG/M metagenome (GOLD analysis project Ga0179593, IMG submission 185931) | Vadose zone soil fungal communities from Angelo Coast Range Reserve, California, USA - CZODoug2_1_08_16fungal (PacBio error correction) | ecosystem: Environmental > Terrestrial > Soil >... | reverse complement strand
CAGTGAACGGTCCTCTAGGTTTTGAGGAGGGGCCCTCTTGGGCGCCTGTTTCGATTTTTTTTCTTTTCTCCTTTTTTTTTGTTCATTCGAAGAGCCCTCTAGGTGGTAATTTGCTACCTGACACCTGATCGTTTCTTTGGGACGGAGGGCCAATTTTAACTTGAGCGCTTAAGGCAAGTACGTCGATTTCTGGGTTGTTTTTTCCGGTAATTTCTCGGACCGTTTGATACGAGTTTTTTTAGGGGACGTTTGGGCAAGTCTCCTTGAAGGGTGTTATACGTCCTTCCCTCCGGAAATATGTCAGTCCCAGCCCCGGGGACTGTTTGCAGCATGCTCTTTATAATTACGCCCGGTATTTGTTTTGTCTGTGGTTGACGAGCTGCCACCAACCCTCCTGCGCAGACTCCTGTTTAGTACGTTTGGTCGCTTTTTATCGCCATTGTCCGTTTCCGTGTTTCTAAGTTCCTGTTCGCTGGCCCTTTTTTGTTCTTTTCGTTAGAAACTACTTGGTTCCCGGTCTGCCGGTTTATCCCTCCTCATAGCTTTGAGTCTTTCTTTGGTCCTTGTGGGGCTTATTCGGTAGTCAGAACCGCTCCTTTTTCGCACTCTCTCCCCCCTTTTGAGGTGTTTCCCTTCGCTCTTTTGAATGCCCAATTCGAATCGTTTTCCGCGTTTCTCTCATAAGCCCTGAGTATGATTCTTTTTTTAGAGCTTTGTTTGTTGTCATCATCGTTCGGTCGTTGTTTGTTTTTGAGCACTGAGCGTTTTTCCCTCTTTACTTTTCTTTGTTAGAACCCCGTATCAGGATTTCCCGTGCCGCGCCTTTCCGGACCTGCGGATGTTACCCTATAGGTGGGTAGAGATTGCTTCTCACCTTTCTTTATTCTCCCATGGCGGTTCCTGTAAGCATGTTTTGCTTTTGGTTTTCTGTCAGTTTTCCCCCTAACCACATTTGGTTTGTTCCTTACTGGAGGAGGAGGGAAGTAAAGCCGTTCCCTTTCCCCACCTTTCAAGGTCTTCCTGATTTTCCCTTTCATGTCGTGCTCCAATTCACCTTCCCCTCGCATGACGACATTTTTCCAATCATGGACTAGTGTGCACTTCATGGCCATAGTCCAGGACCCCCCCCCTCGAAACCCGATTTGGCTTCCCCCTTGTTTCGCCGGCCCGCGCTCATTTTTTGCCGGTGACAGACTCTGTGTCCTCTTGTTTTCGATTTTCCTGTCAACCTGTTTTAGGGTTGTCCGTGTCCCGCCACGTGCTGCTCTTGCCCCCCCGTGTGTCGCACTAGATGCCGCCCCGTTCGGACTTTTGTTTCCGGTGGTCCTTTTTCGGATCAAGGCCCTATTGCGTTTTCGGCGTCTTTGTCCTCCATACCATTTTGCGCGTGGCCCTTCCTGCATTGATTTGCCCGTTTTCTTCGGCCCGGCCCCTTCGAGAAGTTCACTTTCTTTTACATTTCGGTCCGTTTTTGCTTGTGATACCCCCTCCCCTTTCTTTTATGTTTTGAATCTTTGTCCCGGTTGAAGGTTTTCGGGCTGCAATTATTTCTAAGAAGCTGTTTTGATCAGGAGTTCGCTGCTAGGATTTGGGGAGGTCCTCCCTGCCCGTGCTTTTTTGAAGTTGAGTTCCTGGTCCTTGGTGTTATTGGCCCGAAGAGACTGGAGTGTTTGTTTCGGCCGTGACGGCTGTTCTTTGGGTCATGTCTTTTTTGAATTTTTCCATTTTGCCCTTCTGGTTTCCGAAGTGACTTTCTTGGTTAGGTTCCCAGGTTTTCTGGTCGGTCCCCATCATTCCCTTTTGACCCCCTGAAGTTTCTCTGGTTTCTGCCTGCACTATTTTTTCCCCCTTTTTGGGAGCTGGCGCGTGCCCCTCAAAGATTTCACAGGTCATTGCACTGGTCCACTGTCCATTTGGATTTAACCCCGCCCGTGCCTTCCCCCCCCCAGCCCTTGTTTTTTTCCGTGTCCCCCCCCCTTTCCCTTACTACATTCTGGAAGGGCCTTCCACCCTTATGTTCCTTTCTCATTACGTTTGTGGTGTTGAGACCTCTCTTTTGGGGGAGACCCTGACGCGTTTTTCCGTACGCTTGCCCGGCACTGGGCTTGGGTTTTTCGTTTTTTCCACCAGTTTTGGCTGGGTCCAACTTGCCGTGTATGCACCCTTCCTTTTTCGCACGGTGTGGCGCGTGTGGGGCGCGGGCCGTTTTCTCTTTGTAGAAAAGGGCACCATTTCTTGGGCTGCAGATGGAAATTGGAAATTCCCAGAACCGGGCGTCGTGACCCCCCTTGACCTCATTCGGCCCCATTTCCCCCCTCCCCCCCCCCCCCCCCCCCCCCCCCCCCCCCCTGTGCGGCCTGCTCGCCGCGTCACTGGCTTTCTTTCGGATGTGATCGGAGTTGCTGCCCCACCCCCGTCGCATCTCCCTGTTCTCATTGGGGCGCTTCCCATTCCCCGTTTTGAACCTCGAGAGGATTCTTCGCACGTGCCTATCCCTGGCAATCCGTCAACCCCTTTCCACCGCATACAACGGTCTTGATCCTTCACACGACCGTAAAATTTCCCACGGTCCTTCGTTTGGGACTTGGGGTTCGCCCTTCCTCCTTGCGGAGCTCTTCTGGATGAGTCCTGACTAACACGACGTGGTTAACGGAGTTTCTTCGCCCCCAAGTTTTTTTTGATTGGTACCTTTTTGTTCCACTCGAGAGGAAATCCCTTTTTTGCTTTTTTTTCTCGTCTCCCTTCCTTTTCTGCCGCCCCAACCCACACGTCTATTCATTTCTTCTTTTTCGGTCGCGGTGTTGCACGACTTTCCTCTTTTTTTTCCCTCCCGAGACATGCACCTGTCCCAGGTCCTTGGTATTCTTCGGTTCCCACTCCTGTGCAACCCCGGCAGTTGCTGATGTCCATCTGTTCTCCCTTTCTCTTCCTCGCCCATTTGTCTGTTTCGGCGTCAAATTCCTTCGTTGCTATTTATTTCCCGCCTACGGTTTCCAATCCCCTCCCCGGGCCATGTCGTTCCCCTTCAAAACTTTTCCCCCTCACCCCGGCCCCCTTCTCTACCCCGACGTTTGCTCATCGCTTTTTTCTATATTTCTTTCGGCAGATTTCCGCGTGTTTTTCTGCCCTGCAGGAAACTTTCGGCTTCCCCGTGAGGAACCCTTTTTCCCCCAGACATGTCCTTCGTCCGTTTGTCTCCCCCCCCGGCAAGCGGCACGATATTTTTTTATGGCGTTGCCCAGCTTTCATGGGTCTTTCTCGGAACTATTTCCCCGAATATTGTGGCCGCCTCTCTTCCCAAATTAAAGCAGACTTCCTCCAGTGCGATACTCTGTCCCCGTCTCCGATTGTCGTTTCCCATGGATGCAGCTTCACTGGCCCCACATTCCCGCCCTCCTACCCAATCGCATTCGCTTGATCCGAATCCCGTTTTCTCGACCACCCCCCGGGCTACCCTGCCACGGCCAGGCGTTGTCTCGTCCACAGTTTCCATTCCAAAAGTCCCCCTGGTCTCTTGCACTGAGAAGTTGTCGGCTTTCCACCCCCCCAAATTCTTCTCTTCCTCCAGGTATTCATTGCTGGCCCCCAGGCCCCTTTCCTGGTTGATTCCCAACCGGCTTCTTACGGTCGTCCTCACGTTTAGGGCTCCGTCTTGCCAAACCGGCCCTCACAAAGACCCCCGTGTCCCTACTCTCCCTGAGATAAAAACCGATACGCGTGACTATTTCCCCTGACCAGGTTTCTTAACCTTGCCGCCGAACGCTCTCCTGATGTACTTTTCTTCCTCCCCCCCCGCTCCCCTCTCTCCTGATCACCCGCGGCTTCCACTCTCCCCTCCCTGCGCACCCACAACACGCCCGCCCCCTGTCAGTTAAGCCCCCATTCTGGTCCCAAAGTTTTTTCCGACGACATCCGCAACCCTATAAACGCCCCCTGGCACAATGCCCTTGGTCTTTTTCAATGCTTCCCCTGACAAATGATACCATGGAAATTTGCTCATTTTTGTAAATTTAAGAATTTTTGGGTGATTGTATTTGAAACAAGAATTTTGCCCGGATTCCGCGATTGGAATACTTGACTCCTCAGCGGCCTCCTCAATTACCACGCGGCTCACGATTTCCTGACTGCCAGCTGCCCCCCCCGTAGTGGTCGTTCTAGACCTCTCCCATCCTTTTTCCATATCTTTCCCTCCGTGACCCCCCCCGTTTGGACGGAGGCGTGGTTCTTATTGGCCTCGAAATCTCTCTCTTACTAATACTCCCGTTTTTTTTTTTTGATCTCGATTCGAGGGTGGATCTTCGTGCCAAGCTCATTTACTCATCAGTCGTGGTTGTGTGAGTGGATCAATTTCGCGGCATTTTCTAATTTTTTCCCTGCCCCTCCCGCCCCGGTGTTAGTTTTTACGGAGAAAGGTCTGCGGCCCGGGCTGGTTTCATGTGGCAAAATCGAACACCCTAATCCGTTTCCCAAAATCCCCCCACCTGCCCAACAAGTACCACAATCGAACTCTCATTCCCCCCCCCATGGTCCAGGGTCTACCGCCCCCCCTTCCCCCATTTCCCCAATTCTCCAAATTCATGTACTCTGTCCCTTTCCCGGGCCATTCCGGCGAGACTTTGCCTTTTTTAGGTTTTCTTCGTTTCGCTTTTCTTCCGGCCCCCCTGCACCCCCCTCCTTTTTTTTCTCCCCCGCCCTGGTTTTTTTTAGCGATTCTTTTGGAGTCTTTAGGCTCTTCTTCTCTCCCCTCGTAGAGTTATGTCTTTTTTTCTTACGAAGCGGGCGGAGCCGTCTCGCCTGCGTGATCATATGCGATCGTTACTCTTGCTGCCCAATCGTGTGACTTAAGGCCCCCCCTGCGGTCCCTGTCGCCCCTTTCCTTCCATATTAAAATCTCTATGGTGTTGTAGGAGGTACCCCCGGCCTGATCATTTTTCTTGGATGTTTGTTTGTGAGTTGTTCTTCCCCGTTTGCACCCAACATTTCTATGGATAGCTTCCTCCTCTTCCTTCCCGGTCCGTGCCACTGTGTAATCCAGGGCAGGGGTTTCCCTTGACCATCCTTGATCTCTGTTTTGGATGTCCAGGACTGGCCTTTTTCTTGGCGAGGAACCCCGACTTAGCAGCTTTGATCCCACTCGCGGGACGGGTTTAGGCCCAGCCACTTTGCCCCCTTCTGATTTTAGTATTTCCCCCCTTTGTTTTTCTCGAGGGAAATATGGTAGCCGAATCGAATTGCGTCCTTCGTGCTTTGCCCCCCGTAGGTCCCTGTATTCGTCACTTCTTTTTACACCATATGCTTGCGGACACGTGGGCACTGCGCAAATATGCCCCGGGTAGGATTTTTTGCGTCGTATGGCTCTTTTCCTGCTCCCCCCCCCACCTCTATTTTTTGAGCTGTCTTACTTAAAGTTCATGAGAGGATGGGTTCGTGGTTTTTTTTGTGGTTTTTTTCCGTTTTTTTTTTTCTTTTTCCCTATTTGTCTCTCCCCATCGTGGCTTTTGCTGTGGTTATGCTCCGGACCTGAGTTTCCATTTTATTGCCCCAAAGCCTTTGCCTTTCCCGACGATGCACACATTTACTAAGTGTTTTTCCGACCACTGACGATCTGCCCTGCCTCGTATTTTTTCAATTGTGACAATACATTAGTGATCTTGATTCTTTTCTCTTTTGTTTTTTCGTATAGCTCCTTTTTCTTTTTTCCGTTCGGACAGGCATAAAGTTTTCTTTGCCTATTGTCCTTGGCGACTGGCCACTGAGTTCTTCGATAAAGGCCCCGTAACAGCCTTTTTTCAAGTGTAGGACGTATGGGACAGACTGGTTGTAGAACCGTAATGCTGCAATTTGATAGGTGTTTTTGCAATCCTGGGCCTTTTCCTTTCCCACTCTTCCGTTTGGCCACCTCTTCCCCTTGGACTTTGAACCCCCCCCACGGCCCATTGCTTCCATTTTTAGAGAGCTAGCTGCTTCCTCGTGGAAGGCTTCATTTCTAACCAACTCCCTCTGCGACACAGTAACAGCAAACAAACGCCCAATGCTACGTTGCCCCCCCTTTAGACCGGTTGTTATTGGCAGTGAGGTCCCCACCGTGTTCTCTTTCCCCGTCTGCACCTAGTATTTCTATGTTCTGTCCCTTGTCGTTTTCCGGCCAGAAGATGACCTCGTTTTTCGGCCATTTTCTCCTGCCTCCCATCATTCAGCCCTGGGCATTTTGTATTTTTTCAAGATGAGCCCATTTCCCGGTTCCCGACGAAGGATTTGAAGGTATTTGCGGGCCTTTTCTGCTTCCACGGTTTCACCTGTTTTTTTTCTGCTGCGAAGATTTTTCGTTCTGCATTTTATTGCACGTATATTCTTTGAACACCCGGAAGTTCTCCTTTCCTTACTTGACCTTCGGGATCTTTTTTGCGTGGGTCCCGGTCCTCCCGCGCCAAGGGAGCCTGGACCTTTGTGAAGCCTGTTTTCCCCGCGCCTATAGCCCGTTCACGTTCTGCTTCCTTAGAGAATTTGCCTCGGAAATTTGGGCCGAAGTTGTTCCGGTGGTTTGGGTCGGCCTTTCGTCCGCCCCACTTTTCCTGAACGACTTTTCTTTTTTTCTTGAATATAAAAATCACCGGGAGGCATTACCAATTTTTGGCGAAACCCTATTGTTCGTCACTTTACTTTTTCCTGTTCCCCCCCTGACCTTTTATCCCCCTAATTTTCCCCCCCCCAAGGCCATTTCCTCTTAACCCCTGAAGAAGGGAACCCTTCCAATTCACAAGTTTTTTCCTGCTTCCCCACAAGAATTTTCCTTTTTCTTTCCTACTCCCCAGTTGTTTTTTTTTTTTTTGTTTTAGCTCTCTTTTGTTTTCAACAATGAAAGATGTTTTATTACTTACGGCTTCTGTTTAAACTTTCTTTTTGAACCCATTTCTTGGTTCATAAACCTTTCCGGGTCCAGTTCAATGGGACTTCAGCTCTTTTTAGGCGGTTCCGCCTTATTTTATTGTTCCTTCGACAAAACCCATTATTGGTCCTGCAATGACCTACAGAAACTTTTTTTGTTCGTGTTTCGTTTTTCTGTTTTTTTGGGTTTTTGCGTTCCACAAAAGACCCTGCACCCGTGAAGGATGACTTGTTCGAAGCGTGCTCTTTTTGACACCTCGGCGGATCTGTCTTCTCGCGTTCCCCCTCCCGCGTCGCTTTGCTTCCAGGTTGCGTTCCGTGCCAGCAACATCCCTTCGGCCGCAGCCTTATGAGCAGTCTTCCCTCTCTATACCTTGCAGCCCGTCATCCTGCAAGCCCCTCCCATTTTTCTCGTCCAGTTTTTGTTGACCCCTCCAGTCTTTTTCTTCAAGAATCCCCCACGCCGTCGCTTTGACGTTTTTCCGTGATCTTTTTCCTCAATGCCGGCCGATTATGATGGGATTTTGCTGGCTTTATGCCGAACCCCGTATTTTAATACGGCGTGCTTCCAAAAGTCGTTTCCCGTTTTTACCACATACTTTTTTGCAGTCTGACATCTCTTTTAGACTGTGGCGCGACGCCAAGATTGTCCTGGTTCTACCACCCCCCAAATTCTATATTAGTCTTATGACGGTCTTCTGGGCGTTCCACGTACTCCGTCGGTCCCCCCTCCGAAGGCCTTCAGCACCTCAACTGCCGGTTTTGTCGGCTTGTGCCGCTTACTTCCAGTTCCCTGTCCTTCCTTCTTTTCCTGAGCCCTTTTTTTTCTCTTAAGTTCGTCACCAAGGATGATTTCGGTTGTTCCCGAAACTTCCCGTTGTTTTGTCAGCTTTCTCCCCGGATTCGCCCCAAGGGGCATGTTTTAGTCACCCCCCCCACTTTTTAATTTCCTGCTTTTGTCCTGGTAACTCTTTTTTCCTACCCCCACGCGACCTCCTCAATTGTCCTCCCCTTTTCCTGCTCGTTAGATAGGTTGTTCTTGCCGAAAATGGCGATTTCGGTAGAGCCTGTCACTTGTGACCACGTCCTTCCCGCCGCCGTGCTAGTCTTTCCAGCGCCCCCCCCGATATTTGTTCGTCCTTTCCAATTCCCTCTAGGACTTCTCCGACAAGCCTCCTCTTCTCATTTTTTTTTTCTCTTTTCTCTCCCCCCAACTCCTACAGGACAGCCTCCAAGGTGCGTGCCCTTCGCGGATTGTCCGGTCCTTTCCCGATACTGCTACTGTCACCCTGTCGCCCCTGGGAGCACAACTTATTTCTATTTTTACCCTGATGCAGCAAGCTGCACCCCTCTTTCTAAGATTTTTACCGGTGTCCAGGCTTCTTCTTCGAAACGTCGCACCCCTCCCTTTCTTTTTCCTTTCCACGGACCCCAGTTCCGTTTGCTCGCCACCCATCCGTCGTGCTCCCAGATTCTTCTTTTCCACATGTGTGTCTTTTTCTTTTTTCCCCCCCCCCCTGCAGAGGTGGCATTCTTCCGATCTCTCCCCGCTCTTTGCAAAAGGCCAATCCCACCACGCGAGCATCATATCCTGCCGTCACCCCCAGCTCCCGAGGGAAATATGTCCCCCTCACATTGTCTACATTGACGTGGCCCTGCCCGACTTTTTTTCCTTTCGGGGTGGAGAAGTCCCATTACTTGCGTCCCCTTTTGCGCGTTTTTTCTCACTGGACCCCCACACTTCGTTTTTTTTTCCACCTCTCACCCCCCTCGCTTCCGTTCTCGTTTGCTGGGTTTCCCCTGGACCCGACAGACCCTCTTTTCAACTTAACACCCGAAACCCGGGCCAAGACCCCCCGTGCTGCCTTTGCGCCCGGTCAGCTACCCCCTTTCATGTCCTTGTTCCAATTTTCAGATCTTTTTCCCGACCACAGAAATTGATGCGTCTTTCTCTTTTTTTTTCTTTCCGTACTGCCACTCCTTTTCGTCGGGAATCTTTAAGAAGCCCCCTGTTAGAGACCCCCGAGGTCTAGAAGATCCATCCCCATATGTTTTAGCCCCCCTTGATTGCTCCGTCGAGTTGATAGACTCCTATCTTTCTCCTCACTAGGTTTTTTTGTTGTTTTTTTTTTTTTTCGAATTGAGTGCTAAGCCCGGCGGGCCCTGTGCCGTTGCATTTGATCGTTGTGGGCCAGATGAATATTAGAGAGGCTTCTTTTCCTATTATAGCAACCTACCAACGATGATAGTAGCATGCATGTTTTCTTCCTCGATGTTCTGTGCCCCGTTTCCAGGTCAGGCTTTTTCCTACCGACCCCTCTTCCTCACTTATCCCCCAATTCTTTTTGTTCGGGACGAGCGAGGTTTTTTGCCACAAACTCCCAGTTCCCCCACTTCTTCAAATTCATGGTTCTTCTTCCTTCGGCAAAGCGGCCGGCCCACTTCCCTTCCTGTTTTACTTTTCACGGGTTTCCCCCGTATGCGTCCGGCTTTCCCCTCACTCTCTTTTTTTTTCCCACCCGTACAGGGAGTGAAAGGCCCGCCTAGTTTTTTAAGTTGGGCCGTTGGAGATTTTTGGTTTGAGGTTTGGTTTTTGAAGCATTCCAGCCTTTTTTTGAGCGCATAGGCGGACTTGCGCCGCAAGACGCGATCGGCGTGAACAACCCTTCCTTCCTTGTCAGTTCTTTACCACTACGAGTGATTTCTTTGTGTAGGGATTTTCTCCCCGTTTTTTTTCGATCCTGTTAGGGATCAAGAGGCGGTTTGGTGGTTAGCCTCCCTCCGGGTTCCTTGTCCCTATATTTTTTCCGGAAGGGCCTGTTGCACCCCAAGTCATGCATCTGGAACCCCCGCGCAGGTGTGGTGGAGGACGCCTTTCGCAAAATCACATATTTGCTGAAGAAAATTCTATTTAAGTGGACTGATATCAATTTGTTGGGTCCTGTTTTCTATCATCCCGCATGGACCCCCCCCTTTGCTTCCAGTATCCCTAGTTGTTATGGGATGGTCTTTGAAAGTGAGAGCATATTTAACTTTTTTTCTCTTGCCTTTTTTTTTTTGCGTGGAGTTCTTCTTTCTTTTTCCTTCCAACTTAGAAGATCCCCCCCTTATCTCCCCGGGAGGGCGGTCGTCTTATTTTTTAACTTTTTATTTTATGATTGCGTACCAAATCGCACCCTGTATCCGTGTCGACTTTTTACCAGCATACCGTTTTTATGATTGTCTCTTCATCATATTCTGTGGCTGTTGATGTCGCTCAGAGAATTTTTATTTTCCCCAGTTATTGATGGCAACCTCCCCCCAGTCACTGTTTTATTGTCAGGTGTTTCCACGCGGATTATCGCCCTTCCAGAGGATGTCGGACATATTTCCAGTCGCTGTTTTTTTTGAATGTTTTTTTCAGGGACCTTCCCTTTTTTTTTTTTTTTTTTTTTTGGCTTTGACCTGTTTCCCTTCACATACTTTTTCTTGGTGACTGCGCCCCAATTTGGCCAGAAGTGCAGTGGTGGTTCCAATTTTTTCCTTCTTTTTTGTTTGTGCCGGCACGAAGATTCTGCATATGGCGCTGAATCCTTTTCCTGCGGTGCCCTGCTGTGCCCGCCGTGCGCCTCCTTCCCCACTGATTTCCCCACGTTCTTTAGAGGCCTTTTTTCCGAGGAATTCTCATCAGTGCCGCAGAGCGGACATTGAATCCTATATTTTTTGATTGTATCTTTGTTGGAGGCAAGACAATCTTTCTTCGAGAATTCCCCGAGATTTCCTGATACTTGAAGGTATCTTTTGGGGACTAGGCAATGTCCTTTAGAAATAGTTTCCGCAGTAACGCCCCCCCTCCCCCTTTTTCACGGTTCTTGAAGGGATATTGATTTCTCAGATGCGTCCTGCCTTCCTATTACTAAAATCTTTTTTGAAATTTATGGTTTTTTTTATGATCCCACCTACCTGTGGATGTTAGGCCCTTTTTGAGTAATTGGTGAGGTATTTGTTCCCTGTTCCCCCCCTGCTGCAATTATTTAGAGACCCAGGCTTCATAAGCTGCTTATTCTACTCTGGCCTGACAGTTAGTTAGTCTGTGCAAGCAGCGCGCCCTGGCGGCATGGGCGATTTGGGTAAAGACCTCGATGGACTTTCTTTCCTTCTCAAGAGTCCCAGTCTCCCGGAATCCGGGTTGACCTTCCTTTCTTTCTGGTTTGTATTTCGTGATGTATGTACCCTTAATATCACCCTGTAACTTCTGGAGTATTAAGTTCTCCCCCCCTTTTCTCAACTTACGTCTCGCCCCTCTGCATTCGACAGTTCCTGCACTGGACCCTTAATACCAAGGAACTGTACCCACCCCCCTTGTTTCACGGCAGACCTCCCCTTCCTAATATTCCCCCATCGTTTCATGGAAAACAATCTCTCTTCTCTTGTTTGTCAATGGGTGTTCCCCCCCGCCCCAGTTTGCGTATTTCTCTGTCTTTCTGTTTTCCCCCCGGAACCTGGTCTGTTTTGAAAAGGTTTTCTCAACTTGCTTGTTTCCAGTGCAATGGACTTAGACCCGGTGGTTGAGGGTTTCTCTGGTTCTTTGTATTTTTAATGAACGGTCAGACCCCAAAGGCTGAACTTCCTTGTTCCTCATCTTTCAGGACACGCCGGCTTTTGTCCCTTTTTGAAACAACGACGTCTGCCCCCGTGATTCCTGTCTCTTGCTCAGAAGACCACGTTCCGATTCTCTTTCGGCTGCCCAAGGACTTTCCCCTCCCCCCTTCTCAGGGGTCCTGTTTGGCCCCCCCATTAATCCGTCGCCGCGTTATTCATTCTTTATTACGCTTGAGCAGGATTAATTCAAGTTCCGTCCCCCCCCTCTCGTGCACTGAATAACATCAAATTCCGGTCTCATAAAATGCTCCCCGCCCCCCAACTCCAGCCTTTTTCGAGGTCCTTCCGTGAGCATCTTTCTTGTCCCCGGTCCTTTTCTGATTGAGGGCGGGAGCCCTCCTCACGAGGTTGCCTAGGCTTCTCGCCCACTATCCCCTACCCACCTCCTGGCCGTTCTTTCGCCTCTCTTTTGAGCATTTGCGCGAGTCTTTTCCCGCCAAAACACCCTTAGTGATAACTTCGAAGCTTTTATGCTTCCCTTCCGTCGGCGCAGATCGGATGCCTCTCGCAGGAGCGACAACCCCAGCCCCCTTTTTGTTGAACGAGTTGGTTCAGCCGGTTCCCTCAATAAGTTTGTCCCCCCCTCATTCCCCTTTTCCGATGGGTCCCCTTTATTTATATACTTTTGTTCACCCACCATTGATTTTTTATCTGGCCGGCCGCTGTTTTTGGGTCTGGGCTTTTTGCGGCCTTTCCTCCTCCTCCCAAAGCCCCTTTTAATTTCTTCCCTTTCACTGCAGGCTGGCCCCTCAAACCAGCCCTACTGACCCCCTCGTCACTTTCCTCGATTCCTCTCTGATTTTCACCATAAGTTCTTCCCCCTTTTGCCTGATCTCCTTTTTCTGACCCGTTTCCCCACCCCCCATGGACGTCTCCTTGTAAAGTGACACGACCTGCACCTCGCGCTGCTCACCCCCCTCCGCCGCCAACCGACTGATTTTTGCTTCCAAGCTCCCCGTAACTTGAGCCCCTTGATTCGAATGGTGCGCAGCTATCCACTGACTCCCAATGCCTCCCTGTTTGCTGCCCTTTCTCTTTCCTGGCCCTTGCGGTGCACCCGCTCGTTTCCCCCTGAAGTGCCCACACCTCACAGCAAGCCCCCCCGTCTTCCTCTTGATCCAGATTCTGCAGTCCCCCCTCTTACGTTTTGAGTTCCCCCCTTGCCCCAGGCCGTGCTCTGCCCCCACGTGTCCCCAACGTCTCATCCGCGAAACTTGATCCCCAGGGCTTGTCTGCTAAGCAAAAACCAGTCAAGCGACCTCCAGCTCAGGTGGCACATTCCCCTTGACTCCCAATTCTTGATCTGCAGTCCCCGTCTTCAGATGCGGATAAATGATTTTCACCTTTCTCCAAGTCCCCTCCCACGAGGGAGGTGGTGCCTCCGCCTGCGGGTTGCCTAAACCCCCCCCCGGGCAATGTGGACTATTTGGTGACAGCACTGGGGCGACCTGCCACCCCCGCGTTCGATTCCTCCCCGTCGGCGCATTTTTTAAGGATATCTTCCCCCGCGTCCCGTTTCTTTTTCTTTAACGAGACCGCCAATCTATACCTCCCAAAACATCCTTCCCCCCAGGTTTCGGCTCCTGCCCCCCTGGTTGTTTCCCCCTTTTTTTTTCCCGTCGTCAATTTTTCTCACTACAAAAACAGTGAAAGGTGGCACTTGTTTACGCTGGCGCCTTTTCAGCCCATGTAACCCACCTCCTTTTACCACTGGAAAATTTTTTTCCGTGACTGGTTCTGCCCCCCGATTGTCACGCCGTTTCTGTTTTTTTCGACCTTTTCTAATTGGCCTCCTCCCTTTCCGTCAACGATTCATCTTCGGCGTGGCGATGTTTCGATAGATTTAATCCGTTCCTACAATATGTGATACTCCACCACCCCTATCTGCATTAATTCGCGAGGAGTTCTCCCTTCCTTTTTTAATCCTCTTTTTGTTTGGATCGATATTCGATCTCCAACCGATGGACCTAATGCACGGCATCATGGTGCGGGAGCGCATGATATTTTAGTTTATTTTTTATACCTTTTTTGTATAGTACAATTTCCGCCCCTAGATGCTCCTGAATCGTTCGCCCCCCCCCCCCCCCCCCCCCCCCCCCCCCCCCCCCCCCCCCCCCCCCCCCCCCCCCCCCCCCCCCCCCCCCCCCCCCCCCCCCCCCCCCCCCCCCCCCCCCCCCCCCCCCTTGATAATTTTTTTTTTTTTTCAGGAGCACGAGCGGCCGCGTCAAGTTCGGCCCAACAATTCATGCGTTCCCCCCAGGCCCCTTGATACCCTCCAACGTGTTTTGTTGCGAAGCAATCCCAAAGTCCCCTTCAAGTTGTTCCCCACTTGTCCCACATTCATTGTACCCCTCCTGGTCGTTCCCCCTTCAGTAGCACCCGTCTTTGTTCCCCCTTGTTTTTTTTTATATTTTGCGGATTCCCGTATTTCACTTTTCCATCAGTTGAGACCCAACGCCGTTTGAACATCTCTTTTTTGATTTAAGCGAGTTTTTTTGAGTAGGGCTTTTGCGGTGTTGGGCGAGACTTTTTTTATCTAGTCACTCTGCATATACGGCCCGGGGCAATGCTCCGAACGCTCGTTATCTCCTATTTACCTTTTCTGACCTTTATTTCCCTGATGCATTTTACGCCGGATCTGGGAGGTTTTTTTGTAAGGAGCAGTAGTTTCGGTGTGCATAGCGTGTTTGGGGACAAGTTTGTACAAATCCTGATGACCCCTAGGTATCAATTGGGGAAATCTTTTTGGGTCCTCCACATGGTTTAATGTGACCCCCATGTGATCTTGATAAGAGTTTAGGCCTTTGGCATATCTATTTCGCAGTTTTTTAGAGTATTCTGTGGCCCTTTTTTTTTTTCTTTTTTTCCGGTTCCGGCCTCTGGCCCTTGAGTCTTTCGTACAGTTTTTTTCTTGCTTATGGCATAGCTCTATCGATTTTCGCTTTTGTCTTTGGCCTTTGGTTTCTTTTGCCGTTCAGGACAGCAATCTTGAGGTGGGGTAATCTCCATAACCCTAGTTCCTTTGGGGCTTTGGATTTGAGTTTAGTATTTTAGTGCGAAAACTACAACCATCTAGCTGTCCGATTGATTTCCCACGACGTTTCTTACCAGGAAATTTCTGACTCATACTAGTGTGCGATTGCTGGTAGCGTCTCTGGTCCAGGTCCTTTATCGACCAACGTTCGGGATTTTTTTCCTACACAATTGCACCGTTAGCATTTCCCGCCCGCTATTCGTTTCCGGGTTTGGGTGACCATCTCTCTTTGGGGATTTCGCTTTATGCGTGCGTATATATTTCTTATGCCCCGGTTCTGGCCAGGGCCTGATGCATGTGGAAGACACATGCCCCCTTGTCGTTCCTTTTTCTTGCTGACTTCGTTGATCGGGTCCCCGCAAGGATGGCAACTATTCGTCCCCCCTCGTCCTCCTTGTGTCTCCCCGTAATTGTCGAAGATTTTTTACTTTTGTGCCCCTTGATGCAACTTCTGACCCTGCTTACGTTTCCCCAACGTGCTTCAAGTTCCTTTTTTCCCTATTCTTGAGTTTCGCTGTCGTGAGCCTTACTTGCACTAGACCAGCCAGACATACCAGCGCTGGATGAATCGACCTTTTTGTTTTTTTCTCTTCTCCCCATCCTGATTTTTTGACAGTGCCGCACAGATGATCACCGTGCGGATTTGCCTTTTTGATGGGCTACATATCTCAGACGTCTTCTGTTGACCTCTTTTTCGGAGTATCCTCCTCCCCCTTTCCTTTTGGTGGGCCGGCGCCGGCCTCATGGCTTTTACGATATTCCCGATTGTCCGTGTCCTGACGGGTTTTTGCGTTTTCTGGTCGTGATTGTTTTTTTCCCCCCCCTTTGGACTTTTTTGCTCTTTTCCTGATTTCATTGCTTGCTTTTCAGTCTGCCCTTCCTTCGTGCTTTGAAGGAATTCCCCAGCTGGATTGGAGGCGTGGTTGCTGATGGGCGGTCTTCGTCCCCCCCGATGCTGTCGACTTACGTTCTCATTTTTGAAGAAGATGCCAGTTTCTGCCCGATCGGCCGTTACGGCGGACGGAGGTCCTGCCTCGGAAGCCTTCCCCCGTGCTTTGGACCTTGCCGTGCGTGTTCTGTGGTTGTTTTCGGTCGTCCTGTTGTCGGTTTCCAATTCATCTGCGTGCCCCCCTTATTTTTTTTTCTTTGGCCGGTCACCAACCATAGCACGGGCCCCTGGTGGAGCGCCCGCCAACCCTCTTCTCCTTTTCCTTTTTTCACTGACCCTTGCAGTTGGTCAAGTGCATCCCCCCCAGGTATCCCCCCCGCAGTTCCCTGCCTTTCCCGAATACGTTTGCCAACTTCATGTGCCCTCAA
>Ga0179593_1651177_pt1 | contig 15878 bp, 16 predicted proteins | sample CZODoug2_1_08_16_FD_185931 | JGI IMG/M metagenome (GOLD analysis project Ga0179593, IMG submission 185931) | Vadose zone soil fungal communities from Angelo Coast Range Reserve, California, USA - CZODoug2_1_08_16fungal (PacBio error correction) | ecosystem: Environmental > Terrestrial > Soil >... | reverse complement strand
GGCCCCAATTCCGTCCCCCTTTCCCTCCCCACCGGCCCGGGTCCCCAAAATCTCGGATAGCTTGGTCTACGTTGTCTAAGTAACGACGTTGAAATTCCCCCTCTTACTCTACGTTCAACCTTCCGAGTTTTTTTTCGGCGGCTTTTTGCGAAGCTCGGTCCCCGCTAACTCGGCCCCCCGTAATTTCCTTCATCGTTTTTTTTTTTTGTTCTGCTTTTCTTTGTTTTAACACCCCCCCCCATTCTCTCTGGGGTCGGGTGCTTTAATTTTTTTCTCTTTGTCCCCGTCCTTGATTCTCCGATTACGCCTACGTGGCTTGATCTTTGTCCCTTCCTTGTTTTTCCCCTTAGAATATACCCCTCTCTCCCCGCTTTTCCCCTTTTAGCCCCTAGAGAGGAGAGGTCGACTCGACCCCCCCCCTTTCACTCCTGCCGGCATCGGGTCCCATTCGCTATCAGCCCCTCTACCGCCTCAAGATTCCGGATCCTTTCAAAACCCCCCTCCCCCGTGTCATCGCAGAGAATCCGAGATTGGGATCCTCCTCCTTTTTAGGTCCATTTTTCTAACTCAACCCATCGCAGCGCGGAGTCTCCCCCTTCTTTTCTTTTTATTTTTAGATGTTTTTAAGACCGTGTCCTTGCCCCAATCTTCCTCTGAGTATCGGAGACGCATTGCAGCGTGTGCCACTGCTTCCCGCTGCAATATTGACCTTAAATCCTATTCCTGTCGACTCAGCACAGGTTTTTTCCTCCCCTTGCCGGGGTTTGGAATACTCCGAGCCGGCTTACTTTTTTCCCCTGGTAATCCCAACCGCAGTTCGGTCCTTCCTTCCATTAGCATCATTTTCTTTTCATTTCTCCCCCCCCTTTTAGTGTTGAAGTTTTCCTCCCCCCCCCCCTCTTCTCGCTCTTCGTCTCGCCTGCCACGAGTTGTGATTTTTGCTCCCTTCTCCCGATCGCTGGTTTTCTCCCCCAACCCATCCTGCAGGTCGAGGGGGTCCCCATACTTATCGTTGGTTGGTTTCTTAGTGTTTTTTGGCCCGAAGGCCATCTTTCCGGTTTCCGACGCCCAAAACGGTGGCTTTCCCTGTTCAATAAAGTTTTTTTCTGGGTCGCTTCTGGATCCACGCTACCCCGCCCGGCCTGGGCCTTCTTTTTCCAATGAGCAAGTGTTTGGGCCGGTCTTGTGTCCCCACGCCTCTCGCTTTTCTCTGGTTTTGTATCTATGGCTCTTTTTCCATAATTTTATTCCCCAAAAAAAGCTTCCTCCTTTCCCGGTCATCCGTGGAGTGACTGGGGATTCTTAACTCCCCCTTTTCTCCCAAGACTCCCCGACGGATCCGATCATAAGTCTGACACTCGACGTAGATTGGCCCCCCGTTTCCCTTTTCATTCCGCGACGAGGGCCGCTCAAGGCCCCCCGACCGAACCTTTTCCCACGCTAAATAAGAGAGAGTGGCTGTGAAGAGGAATCGAAGGAAGTATATTTTTCCGTTTTTGAACTTTCCCCTTCATCTCCGGGCCGCACCTCCCTGAATTCCCTGCCGCCTCCGTTAATAGATCCGATGTCATTTAAATGACCCCCCCTTTCGTCTGTCCAGCTTTTTCCCCCTTTTTGTATTTTCTTTGCCGTACCAGCTGGGTCCCCCTTCCCCACCCTTACTAGGGTCGGACGTCTCATTCAACACTACCGGACGCCTTTTTTCCCCCCTTCACTGTTGTACTTTAGTCCCTTTTTCGATTCCCGATACTAGCCCCCACGCCTGGCCGCCCCTTTCCTCGTCGTGTCTTGCCAGTCTTTCCCCCCCCTAGAAGCCCCCCTTTTTCCCGCCGAGGTCTAACTTCCCCACACTCTCCCCTTCTCTTACCCGCCTCAGCTCAGGCTGGTGATTTCTTGATGTCCTCATGTGATAACCCTTTTTAGAGTAGTTCCAGCGTTCACTCCCCTGGGCCTTTGCTTTCCATTTAGATCTCCGATCCTCACCGGCGAGGGTGAGTTTGCCTTTGATTTCGGTTGTTTTCCGACTCCCTGGTCAACACCCAGAACCCGTTTCATTTTTTTTCTTTACCCAACCAGTATATATGCCACGCCGAGTTTTCTTTGCTTTAAATTTGTCTAGTGATGAGGGTCTGGGCTCCCCGCATGTTCCCAGGCGGACATCGCTCCTTCCAGCACTTTTCGATGCGGTTCTAGAATACCTTGCTTAGTGTTTTCTCTTTTGGCTCTCGGCGTTTTTTTTCTTTGGTTTACTGCCCTCCGGATCTCTGGCGAACATCAACCTTTTCGTTCCCTTCCGCGTTACAAGGAGGTTTTCCGTATCTTTCCTTTTCAGCCGGAGACGTACCCCCCGTACCGTTTTGAGCACGGAGGCTTTCGGTCGAGCAACGGCCTGACTATCTTCCTTCTTAGTTTTTTTCCCCCAGGTGTGGGACGTATACCACGTCCCTTACAAGAGCTAGAAAGATTACTCCTGAGGGTCTCCTTTGATTTTTTGGACCCTTCTCTGAATCCCCCCCCCCCTGTGAGGGCTCCTGATCTTTTCTTTGGGTGGCGGCGTTCGATGCTCCTTTGCCCCAACTTCTCTCCTACACCTCACCGCTCGTTCCTAGTAACCCTCCCCCCGCTGTTCTCTTTCGTTGTCCCGGAAGATTTGGGGTCCTTCTTGCTTTGCGAGCCGATCCTCGCACCGCTGACAGTCATTGACGCCCCCTTTAGTTCTCGGGCGGTCGTACTTTCCTGAGGCCCTTTGTCTTGGATTTCTGTCGCATCCCTGGGACGCCCCCCCTTTTTGCCCGTCACAGCCTCTCCCGTTCCGCGATTTTGCCTTCCAAGTCCCCTTGTCTTCCCCAGGCCAGCGATTTCCTCGACAAACAGGACCTGCATTAGCGAACGTTTTTTCCCCGCCCGACAGAACACCGGTTGTTACATCTCTTTTTTCGTTTGGGTATTCGCCGGCCCGATTCCCCCTTTCCTGATCTCGAAAAACCCTATTTTGAGTTGGAAAGTTCATCCTTTTTTTTCCCTGCAGGGAGCGGGCCCCCCCCCCGATCCTTTCTTGTTTCCATACTGCACGAATTCTTTTTTTTCCGAACAAAACCCGAAATGTTAAGGATATGGACTGCCCTCTTTTCATAGCGCAGCCGGAATTCTATCGTCGGTCTAGACTTTTTTTTTCAGCCAAATTCCAATAAAAGCTGTTCGAACCCAAGATTTTCGGACTGCTCTCTTTTTCCTTTTTTTCTTTAGTCGCCTTTTCAGCTGCGGGGGTTTTACTGTGTCGTGGTTTTTTCCCCCCCAGTCGAAAGCCGGTCCGAGTCCCACTGTACCTTCCTCCCGAAACATGTTTCGTGTGTGTTTTCGCCCTTACCGGCCCGACTGTTCACTTCCAAGGCCTTGCACCTCGGGGCCACTTTCATCTGTCTCCTAGTTCCCCTTTCTACTATGAGGATTTCCCCGGATCTCGCGTCCCTTCCTCCTCAAATGGGACACCTATGCCGCTGCGGCATTATACTTGACCCCCCATTCCTCCCCCAGCGACCTGGCACTCCTCGGTTCGCTTTTTCTTCTCTCGGCTGCTTTTTCTGCACATACCTGGGATTCGTCCGTGTTTTCTTTATCGCACGACGGCTTCGTTTTTTTGCTGTCCCCCTTTTTCACCTTCTCCCACAAATGGTTTGGGTACTTCTCCCTTTGCATCCCCCTTTTTCGGACGATTTGGCCAATCGACGTTGCCGGCTTTCAAGTTTCCCCCGCTCTCTCTACATGCAACCTGTCTTCCTTACCATTCCCTTTCTTGCCCCCAAAGCTGGGCTACAAATTAATTCGCTTCCCCCATGCTAATTTGGTGGCTATACGCGATGTTTCTTACCCCTTACCCCCCTTTTTTCCCCTATGACGTCTTCGGGCCCTGGGCCATCTTCCCCCCCCGAGTTGACCCCAAACGAGATTCTTTTGATGAGTTGAACGGTGACCCCTCTTGTAAACTTCTTTCTTTTATAGTTTTGCCCCCTCTCCCCCCCCACGGTCTACTCCTACTCGTTTTGGCCCCCATTTCCCCCTTTTTCTGAAAGGTTTCTCCCCTTTATTTTAGTCGACCCCTCTCTCTTTTTAATCCCCCTCCTTTTTTTTTTGTATGATCTGAGTCCCCTCCAAACTTTCGGACTTTCCCCCCAGCCCCTTTCAACAACGAGGGATTTCGCCGGGATTTTTGTCTCCTTTTCTACCGCGCCTCCTTTTAACATTTCCCCGCTTACCTCTCCGTTCCCCTCCTCCTCGGTCAATGTTGGTTTTTTTGGGTTCGTCATCCCTTCCTAATTTTACCTGCATCATTTGGTAGGGTCGTACCGCCTCTTACTTCCACCTCTTGGGGTCCTCGAATTTTTCTTTTTAGCCCAGCTTTTTTCCCCCTCTCTGATTGTCGCTGCTCTACGAACTTTTTTTTTTCTGACTCCCTTCTTCCAGCTGGCCACCCGCGAATCGCCTAACCTCCCCTAGCCTCTCTATTCGGCGCAGGAGAGTACGTCAGACCCCATTTTTTACTTTCCAGTGTACACTCTCTTTATCGCCTTCTCCTCCCTTTCTCAGCTTCTATCAATTTCCCCCCTCCCCCTCTCTGAGAGCAGTCTCCTATGCCGCTCCTTTTCGCGTGTTTTCCTCCCCCTTTCTGCCACCATTCGCGCGCGGTAGGGTCCCTTTTCGCTGTCCGACGATCTTGATTCAGGTAATTCCCTTTTATAGTTTTCCCCCCTTTCTTCCTTCCCTTTCGTGATTGCCTCGTGCGCCCACGAGTCTCACTTCCCCTTGCAGACTCCTTCTCTTTTAACCTACTCCACCCCTCCCGTCCCCCCTCTCCTGAACCTGCTACCCCTCCGAGATATTCACCTTGTTCTTCTTCCGGTTTAAAGGTGGACTTAACTCGCTTTCGACTTTCATGGTATGAGTTTTAACACCCGCAAGAGTCATTCTTAATACCAATTCGAGACCTTATTCGACATTCTTATTCTCCTCCACCCACCTTTTTGGTTTCCTTTTTTTTCCTCGTATCCCCCCTTTCTGAATTGCGATCGACCGAGTGTTTTCTCCACTTTAGCACAGTTTTATCCCCCCCCACCTTTCTGTTCTTGCAACCCATACCGTCGCGTTTTTTGGCAAGAGCCCCTTGCCCAAGGCCCGTCCCCTCCGACCTGACCGTACGACGCAAACGATCGTGTTCGATATCAGTTGTTCTCGTTTGCCCTTCCCACCTCCCCCTCACCCTGGCCAATTGTCTCAATCCCTCCCCCATGTTTTTTTTGTTGCACCATTTTTTTTGGTTCCCTTCTTTTCCCTGCACTCGTGTGCCTCCTTTCCTTCTGTATCCCTTTCCCCCCTTTTAGTTTTGAAGGTAAAAAGCCGTCCCGTGTCCCCTTTTGCTTTCTCGTCTTCTTGCCCCCGACTACCCCCGGGAGATAGATCCTATTTTCCCCTCGTCCCCCTTCGATTGGCGCACCCGTGAGGTCAGCATGGCTCTTCTCCTTATTAAGCAGCAGATTTCCCTTCCCTCTTTTCCCCCAATTATCCGCTGGCTGGTCTTTAAGAGGCTATAGCTTGCTTTACCCTCCGGGTTCCCTTCCAGAATCTCCCCGCCGTCCCCCTGATGCCGCCCGATTGTCTTCATCTTGGGTTCCTGAGGCCCTTTTTTCCCCCCTGCCCATGCATCAGGCCGGAAGTTTTCCTTTAAATTTCTTGTTTTTTTTCTGCGGGAAACACCCCAAGCCCTTTCCCAGATGACGCGTAGTTCCTCGGACTCCTTTCCCTGTTGCTCACCCCCGGGTGGGCAACTTGTGACTTTTTTCTCGGGTAGCATTTCCCGAGACCCGCGTCACAGCACTTTCGCGGCTTTCCTCCCTGATGTTTTTGGTCTGGTACCCCATAGCTTAAATTCCCGAAGAGCTCCCCCCCCCTCGTTGACCCCCCCTTTCTCAGATACCCCCCCTTTCCCGCATCGAGATCACGGTTACGTTTATTTTATTTCCCTTTTATACCTTTGTCCCCAGCAGTAACTCCCCTTTGTCTTCCCCCTCAGCCGATATATCGTTTTCGCTTGATTGCCAGGTCTTATCAATCCACCCAGAGCCTTATCCCGGCCCCTCCCTAATTTTTTGACCCACTCTTGCTTCGGCCCCCTGCGCTATGTGTGGCGGGGGATTTGATAACTCTTACTCCACTGTGGCATTCCTTTCGTCACGCCGTCTTTCTGGTAGTTGGTAATCATGGATAGGTTCTATTTCTTATATATTGTAATGATATTGGGTCCGACCTCTTCGCGACCATCCACTCGGTTTTACTTCAGCAGGACAGGAGGGGAATAGTTTCCTTTCCTCCACTTTACGTTCCACCCTCTTTTCAGAACTTTTTGTTCCAGGTACGGGCCGCTCCACATCTTTTTCTTTTTCCCCCAGGGCTGAGCGCAAGAACGAACCCTCACCCCTCGAGGACGATCCTTCCCTATCCTTTTCCCTTTCATTTTGAGGGCTAGGTTATCTCTTGACTGTCCGAGTCCCCCCCATCTTGGGGTGCGGTGTGTCCACTCTTGGACGTCCACAAATTTTTGCGCCTTTTCCCCCGTGCCGACAGTCGTTTCGGTTCTTCTTCCCTCCCCTCCGGATGCTTTTTTTCTGTTCTGACGATTTTTAGGATAGTTCTTGCTTGAGAGGTCCCTTTTGATCCTCTCCTTTGCAAATCGTTGGCCCCCACTCGAAATCTTTTGCGCGGACGTTCGCCGAGATCCCCTGCTTTTAGTTCTTTTCCTTTCGGTCGACGCATTAACAGTTCGCCGGCGGACCTCTCGTTTATACTCGATTTCTTCCCTTTTTACCTTTTCCGAAGCATTCCCTATAGCCCCCCCCCCGGCAGAGGACTGCATGCGAAGCGTGTGGGTGCCCCATACCACAGGAACTTTTTTTTTCCTTTTTCTGCCCCCCTTTTTCCCCCGTCGGTGTTTTGTTTAGGCTTGACAAGAAGACTGCTTATCAGGAAACATTTCTATTTTTTTTTTTCTGCTCTCCCTGCCCCCTTGAAGCATATCCTTTCCCCCAACACACCCTTCCGGTTTTTGTTGACAATCGACATGAAGGTTCTTTCTAAACCTCACTCCCCCCCTCATAGAGGCTCTTCTTCTTCTCCAAACCTTTTTTTTTTTTTCCCCCCTCTCCCGACTTAAGTCTCGAGAGTGTCTTTTCCTTCCCCCCCCTAAAATTCCCACCAATACCCCCCAAACTTTGGGCGTCCCTCAAGATCCGGTACCCCGATACTCCATTCTTTCTGACTGTCTTCTTTTCCGGCGACGCTGCTGTTTCTGTCCAACCGGTGCCCCCTTAAGTTCGAGTTTTCTCCACCTACCCGAGGCCCCTTGGCTTTTTTTGTAGAGCCTACTCTCTAGTTCGCGGCACCTTGCCCCTCTTTCCCTTTCCTTGCCGCCCGGTCCCATTTTCTCCCATACTCGCCGACTTTCAGATATTGGAGGACCCCGGAACCCTCTTCTTTCCACTCTGCCGACTGGGACCCTTTTTTTGCGTCTTTTTTGGCAGGGCCTTTTTTTTTTTACACTAACAAACCGGACCTTCCCAGGACGCCTGTCCGATTCGCCTCTCAGCTGGCCGTTTTTGCATTCCTCCCGGGATCGGATCTTATCTATTGTCCCCTCTGGTTCTCGGATGTACCCGCTGTTAAGGGAAGGGAAAGGTCTGGACGCTTTGGCCCCCCTCCCCTGAGTCGGTATTGGAACATTGCTCCCCTTTGCTAGGCGCTTGGGCCCCCCAGATTCCGGCACGCTATCTACCCACACGTCTTTTTCGTTCCCGCACGACTCAAGGCCGTCTTTCCCACCTTTGTTTCCCAATACCACCCAGAGAGGCAATGTGGGAATCCATAATCCCGTGACCTCCCCCCCCCCTCTGAGAGATGCAGGTAGTTTGGAACGGGCGGCTCTGCCTGCGCCCTTTCCACCCATAGATTGTCTTCGTGTCACTGAGATCTTTTTCATTTCATGAGTTAGCTTGCGAGGCTGAAGCCCCCCCCCTTTAATTTTCTCTCTTTTTCCCGGCGTCTCCGGCAGATCCCGCGTTTCTGTCTACTCTCTCTTTTCCGTTTTTTGACGATGTTACAATGTAACTTTTTCGTTCTCCCCCCCGTCAGGGCCAAGAGATAGGATAGCGCTTACGTTGTTTTCACGAAAACGTTTCAATGAAACACTCCCCTCGGTCACCAAGAAAAGCTCGGTCTCCGGCGCGGGTCGAGAAGTCGGTGCCGGGTTCTTTTTTTCAGCTTTTCCTTCTGGACATCATCCTTCTTGGGAGGGGGTCCGACGCGAGCACGGGATTCCCCCCCCCCCTCCTCTGGGTGTTCCATTGATTTTACAGTCTTTGCTGTCTCTTCTTACTTTCTAGAGTGGGGCGGAACTTGTGCCCCTCCTTACTCTCGCTTCACACGAAACCTACCAAGAGTAAGATTTCTATCTGTCCTCTTCCAGTACCCGAACATTTGCCTTTTCCATCCTTAGTTTCCCTCCCTCGCTAAGCGTCGTAGCCGCTGCCCTTCACGATCTCTGCCCGCAACCTCCTCCGCTGAGGCAAGCGGGAATACGTCAGGTCCGGTTGTACTTAACCATTTTGCCCCCCCATTTCCCCCTCTTTCTATGGCCCAGTTCGTGGCTTGCCTCCTCTTGCTGTTCACGCCCTTTTCCTGTCAGGAAACGTTGCGTTATCGGATGACCTACTTTTTCTTTTGTCTCCTGTGCAATCTTGCCCTTGGCCTTTATCCGGAGCGCTATCCCACCCATGGTTTCGTTTTATTTCCAGGAATCCGAGCTGCTCTCCCCCCTTTGTTCACATGGTATGCCCCCCCATCTCTTTCTTCCTTTTTCATCATTTTTTAACATTACCCGAGCCCCACTCGGATCTAGAGTAGCCCCCCTTTTTCTTTTCCTTTTTTTTTTCCCTGCGCTACTACCTTCCGACCCGTGAGCTCTCCAACAGGTTTTACTCCTGATCCCTCCTTTCTGGCTGCTTTTCATACCAAAACTTTTGGATTTAGGGCCACAAATTCCGCTTTGGTTTGCCCGACTTTGCTTAAAGGAAAGACTTTAGCCTCGTCCAATTTGCCGACGCCAACCGCCTTATGAAGGATTTTTCTCCCCTGATGGGCAAAAAAAGCACAGCCAAAGCATAAAAGAGGAAAAGGGCGGTAAGTCAACACCCCCCCCCTCCCCCACAAAACTCCCCACCACACCTCCCCCCCACCCCCCCCCCTTCCCCCCCCCCCCAACAACCCCATCCCCCCCCCAACCCCCCGCCCACCCAGGTCCGTTCTTTGACCCAACCCCTCTTCTTAGCTGCTTCGCAGTGTTGTCAGCTCGATTTGCCTTGAGCCTCCCCCAGGCTTCTTTGAAGCCCAAGAGCTCTTTTTTTTCTCAGTTGTGATTCTTTGTCGTTTCGCGCTGCGACCTGTACCCGCCAGGAGACGACGGGTCCCTACCTCCGCGCCCCGTTTCGATTGAATTTCTCCCTTGAATGCGTCCCTCGTCCGCTCCCGTCCCGCGATTCAGAGAATTTCGACAAGCATCCGGAGGACGCGCGCTTCTTTTTCCCTTCTTCTCCCCAGATCCTGGTTGGCATGACAGTTCCGCCTCACCCCCTTCCCCATTAGTCCAGACGTCACCCGATTGCTTACTTGATAACTAAACCATGCAACCCTCCCCCTTTTTCATTTTTCCCCGCATTTTTCCCCCTTTTCCCCTCCGCGTTTGAAAGGGTCTTCTTTCTCCCCAGCCTTTTCAACCCCCCCCCTCCTTAATTGCGGCGTTCCCCGTCCTCGGAACTTCCCCATTCCCGCTTCCCCGGGGAATGGTTACTGTTTCCCTTTGCTTGACCATCTCCCTAAGCGACTGGGCCATACCTACCGTCGTATGGTTAGCCCTCTTTTAGGTTTCCCCCGTAAAGATCCTGATCCATCCATAGTCCCAAGATGTCCTCGACTTCATCGTGCCTCCCGTTTCTGGTTTTCCGTACTCGGGAGTCTACCGTCTCTTTCGCTGCCAAAGACCCAGTTTTCCCCTAACTGGGCCGTCCCCCCCCATGCCCACCCTCATCGCGCCCTATCTTGTTTTCCCTTTAGGTGCTTGCGCCAGTGGGTATCTCTATTTTTTTGTTGTTATCTCTCTATCCATGGGAACTCCCCTAGACTGAAACGATCCTTCGGCTTCTTTACTTTTTTTTCAATTTTGTTTCCCTGGTCTCTCCTCTGACGTTCACCTGCGGACATCCTTCTACGTAACCTGGTGACCCTCTCGGCCGACGGAACCCTTGTCTAGTTGGGGACGAATTTAGGTTCTCTCGGATGGTTTCTATGGTTTTGGTGAGCCGCGTGCTTCCCCAAATCCCCTGACGTGGATCCGTCCCCCCCGCGGAAGAGGTCCTCGTATTCTTTCTAAGCAGCTTCCCCCCATTCCCCCCACATTCCAAAGCCGGCGGCTTGGCGGTTCCTAGGCCGGCCGCCCGCAAGCGCTTAGGGATTGGATTGCCCAGGGCTTTTTTTTTTTTAGGCCCCCTTCACAGTCATTTAACCGCCGTCTGACACCAACCCCAGATCTCGTTTTCATGGGTCCCCGAGGGCTGGTAAGAACTTCCCGGTTTGTACGTCCACCAGTCCTGGGTTCTTTTCGATGAAGCTTTCCCGTTCCCCAACTTCCCCCCTGTTTACTCCGCCGCTGACTTTCTAGGTCTTCATCCTGCCACGAGGGACTTTCTCCTTGGTTAGCCTGTCTCCTGGAATCGTTTGGCTTTGGCCTCACTTTCTTGCATTCCGCTGACATCATTAAGCCCCCCAGCCCTCGAAACGGGGCGCTCTTTTCCCCGCCAAGAGGACTGATCTCCTGGGTTGGTTCTGTCGTTTTTCTCTGTCCCCCCTTCAACCCCCCCCTTCCGCCCGTCTGAAACGAGCGTTTTTTCTTTTCACCCTCCCTGAACGGATGAGTTTCCCTTCCAATACGGCTAGCGGACAACCGGGCCTGTCTCCCGGCTCAGGCGGTTGAAACAAAAGGACAGGTTGTCCCATTTTTTTCACTTGACCATTTTTTTTAGGTGTTAGGGTCCTTTTTATTCCCGAGCGGGCGATTTCACGAAAGGCGGTTGTCCCTTCCTGTGACGTGCCTTTGCAGGTTTCCCTTCTCCTGGGGTTGACCCATCTCTATTGTGCCGCACATTTTTGTTCGTCAACCCCCTGCCGCCCTCTCTTGATATCTATGGCGTCCTAGTTTTCCTGACGAAGGCTTGAGCAGGCCATTCGAAATCAAAAGTGTTTTTGCTGCTTTCCCGAGTTTTGTGATAAGAATGCCCCTCTAGGACACTTGCCCTGACGCTAGGTCTTTCATTACCACTTGTTAAAAAAGGTAAGAGTTATTCACCCTCACATTTCCCACAAAGGCAGTGGTGTGCGCCCCTTGTACTATTAGCGTCCGGGTCACCCCAGAGTTAAAGAGTTGTCCACCCCCCGCATTTAGTTTTTTCGCTCCCCTCCTCTCCTCTTCTTCAGATATCAAAGAGGAAGCCGTCGGTCAGTGATTCAATGGAACAATCTCGCGATTTTGAATGGGGACATGTTGGACCCCCCCCCCGGCCCTAATCGATCGCAGAATTCCGATTCCGTTCCGCGGAGGCTTTTCTTGGTAAACCGGTCGGGTTAATGGAGCTTTCCCCCCCTTCGCTGTCTTTCTCTACCCGATGCTGTTAAGAGCCGAAAATTTGTTACTCTTTTCTAGATCAGGATATGCCTTGCGGTGCGCGTTCCGGACCACAAGCTTCCCCCACGATCTATCCTCCTCTTTCGTAAGCCCGACAGCGACCAATTTAGTAGCTCCCGGGCTCCCAAATTAATTTCTGTACCTATGCGTGGAAGCCCCCCCTTACAATCTTCTGTGCACCCGTCTGATTCCCCTCTTCCTTTTGCCCTTCCTCTTTTCGCGCAGACCACACGTTCCCCCCTGATCCTCGGGTCTTTAGTTTTAAACCGGAGTTTTCTGCTTGTGACGGCCTGCGTTCGATTCGAGCGCCAATCCTGCTACCCCTCTCCCTTGGTTTGGAATTTTTTCACGGCCGATCCGAGTTTCTTCGATCTCTCTCTCCCTTTTTTTTTTTGCCGAGATCTTCGCACCTCAATAGGATCCCCTAGTTCCGAAATTCCAAAACAGAGTCTTATAGCCTTTATTTTTTTTTTTTTTCTAGTTCCTCCCGGCATCGATCACGTGTGAACAACAGCTCTCCCGTCACCTCTCCCTAGCTATTATGTTTTTCTCCTTGAGGGGTCGACCGGCCGCCGGTCAATGCATCATGGGTTTTGGAGGTACTGATTCGCGTCCTTTTTTCTGCCTTCTGGGGATCGAATTTTCCCTTCCCGCGCATTGCGTTTTTTCTGCACGAACCCCGTTGGCCTTTAGAGTCTCGTGAGGAAGCTTCCCGCCCTACCAGAGCCCGCAACCCCTCCTTACCTTTCACTAGTACGCGCCGTTCGTCCCTTCCCTTTTTAAGTTTCCCCATGTCCTTTACATTTCCCTTATAGCTCGTAAGCCTAGCAGTCCGCTCCCCCTTTATGCCCTCCCCACCCTCTTTCTCTTCTCCGAATCCGAGATGCCTGTATCGTTTCTTGGGTTTTCTCCCCTTTCGCAACAAATTAGCACAGCGCGGAAGGTGTCCCAGTTCGTTCCGGTCTTTTCCGACTATTCTTTTTAACATCATTTGATGTCTTTACCCCCCCCCTTTTCTTTCTTCTGAGAATGCCTCGGTCACCAGAAGTGCCATTTTGACCTTCACCTTTACTCGAGCGTAACTTTTTATTCCTTTCCTTTTCATAACTCGACCGCTTTAGCTACCATGGTAGAACGTAACACAGCTTTTCCTTCCCCATTACCCGCCTGATTACGACAGAGATATTATGTCACCCCTTTGTGGGATTTTTTTTTTTCAGTATCGCGCGCCTCCTTCTTCCGCGACTTTTTTGCCACGATGTTGAACGCCACTTTCTATACGACCCCCCAAGTTTCCTTCTATGGCAACGGACCGCGTTGGGCCAAGCTTTTCCGAAAGTGAAAGCCTCCTCTTCCCCCCCTCCAGCCCCTCTCAAACGTCGTTTCTTCAGCTTTCCGCCTCTTGGGACCCCATCATAAAACATGCCACGCCGCAATTTATAAGCAACCCCCGTTTTTCCTTCCTTTTGTTTCCCCCCCCCACAACGTGATTAGCTCAGTCTTTCCCGTGTTGTTTTTTTGTTTTTTTATGTATCGATGGGCTGCGGGGCTCCTCCCACTGGCTTTTGTCTTTTCCTGACGTAGTGTTTCTCGGTAAGGATTTGCTGTATTACTCGCCCGACTTAGCCTTTTCCCCCCCGCCCAGTGCGTGATCAATCCCGCGACCCGCGCTACGGTTTTTCTCCTTTTTTCTCAACGTTTCCTTTTGAATGCGTCCTGAGGCCGCCTTCAAGTTATCCTCATATACTCCCCGCGAACCCTTATCGCTGTGGCTGGAGAGGCGAGTTTCGGACTGAGTACCCTCTCCTTTTTTGGTCCTTCCCTTTCCTAGACTCAACTCCCATGACCGTTATTGGCTTCCCTCGATACGTGACAATAAAAGGACACCCATCAGGCCGCCAGCTGGTGAAATTTGGTCTTGTCTACCTTTTGCAACAACTCCTGTACGCGCGGGCGTTCCCCCTTACCCGCCCCCATGCGCCGGGTCTTTTCCCCCGGTGAAACTTTTTTCCGGTCTGGTGTAATTACCAGATGTTCGGCCTGTCGCTACGTACCCTCCGGATGGACTTTTCGCTTTGTCGTCACCCCCACAGCCTTTCGAAAATCGTACCCCCATATTCTCGACCTCGCGGCCCGCTGTTCGGATATGTCCCAGTGATACCCGTCTTCGCGGACCAGCAGTCACTCTGCCCAATTTCTCGGCTCATCTATACTTGTTCAACGTGCTATTTCCCGACGCTATCTTTCCCTCCCCCCTTCCCCTTCCCTCGTTGTTTTTTCCTTCTGAGATATCACTGATAGCATTCCAACAGATATTCGGCGTGAGGTTGTCTTCCGGTGGAGGGTACTTCTTGGGTCGTATGCTAACTCGAGGAACATCCTTCTCGCGTCTTGCATCGGGATTCTGTTGTTAGATTATAAACTCTTTTGGTGTATTCATTTAATGTCTTTTTTTCCTCGCGGCTGCGAACCCATCCGATTTCGTTTCTGCCCGCGTTTCCGGATTCATTATCCCCGGCCCCCCGTTTATCCCCGGCTTTGGGATGTTCCTCTGACGGCCGGCACCCGCTACAGTTCTTTTCTTGAACTTTTTTGGGACGGCCGAACGACCCTTTCACCCCTATTTGCTTCCTCATGGCTTAGTTTGAATTTCCTTTTAGGGATCGTTACGATTGAACCAATCGTTTTCTGGGCACTGGGAGGGCGGGGCGCTGAGATGACCCCCTTTGCCACCGGTGTTACCTTCCGTCCTCCAACTTTCGCTCTCCGCAAAACTTTCTTATGTCCGACGGGGTTTTTCTCTTCTTTAGGTTTTCTTGGCACTCAGTGCGTATCCTGCATTTTCACCGCTGACATCCCTGCCCCGCGAACGGTCGCGTTGTTTCGCGTGGTACGATCATAATTCTTTAGTCTGTCGACTCCGCCTACGCCAATCAGCGCACGGCTACCTCTAAGTCCTTCTCTTTTGCTTCCAACTCCGGTCCGGCATGCCATATTAGCGACCACACTGGAACTGCATCCGTGAATACTCGTGTTTTTTCTTTACCCTTGATCCTTTGAACATCATGCCCACGACGGTTGCGGTTGTTATGGGCTCCAAGCCGGAGCGCCCCTCAAAGATCGTTGTTCCACGGCATTGCTGACGATGTGCTTTTACAACTTTTGGCACAAACACTATGCCATTCCTTTCATCTTCTTTTTTAGTCAGCCGACTTGCCTAAGGACTTCACTTGGCAGGAGCCGACGGGCCTCTCGAGACGGCTAGCTCGTCGTCACTTCACCAAACAGGTGCGTTTGACTTCGATCAGTCGATAAGACCTTAGGAAGGCCGAAATGTGTTACTCTTCCCATTGTGGTCCCAACTCTCTGAATTGATATTACCATGTACCCCTTCCTACGCATGGGCGTGGGATCCGGGAATCTAGGCGGCAAGCAATCATTTCAGTGTCGACTAATTTTCGGTCTCGTTCCCCCCTTATGCCCCCTGAGTTTTCTTCCTGAAAATTCTTTCCACGGAAAGATCGTAGTTCAAGAGACGTACCTCCTGACCCCTGCGCATTGTGTTGTGATGACACCCCAACCCTTTTGACCTTCAAGTTATAATGGCCTGTTGTCCTATCAGTGGAGGTTCTTCCCCCCTGTGTTGCGGAATCATGGATCTGAGTACCGGTGTCTAGTTTGCTATTCTTATCCGAGGCGGAAATCCGGAACAATGGTTCTTTTCCTTCCTTTTTCCATAGTAGTTTTGGCTTGAACCTTCGTCGCGCTGCTAGTTTGGCAACACGGGCTTCCTTTTCCCCCCCAGATCTTACTCCACGTATTCTTTTTAAGCTCCCAGCGGAACCCCTTCCGGCAACTTTTTAAAACTATCGATCACCCAAGAGCTTCCCCCCCATGGATCCCCGTCCACGCGAATCAGTTGTTTTTTTCCCATATGCCCTTACCTTTCTTCTGTTTCCGCCGATCTTTTTCCCTGGCTGCACGAGATTTTCCATGATACGGGATGAGGTGACTTCTGATCCTTTCACACGTGTCGTCGCTGATCGCCCGAGCCAAGTGATCCCACTAATCGTGTTTTCTTTTCAGGTTTTCGGAGTCCGCT
>Ga0179593_1528098_pt1 | contig 15878 bp, 24 predicted proteins | sample CZODoug2_1_08_16_FD_185931 | JGI IMG/M metagenome (GOLD analysis project Ga0179593, IMG submission 185931) | Vadose zone soil fungal communities from Angelo Coast Range Reserve, California, USA - CZODoug2_1_08_16fungal (PacBio error correction) | ecosystem: Environmental > Terrestrial > Soil >... | reverse complement strand
TGTACCGCCAGCGGCGGTCTCGCCCCCTCCCATTCCAGATCCCGGACGGAGGCGGCCCTTTTTTTCCCTTTTTTCTTCAGAAACTCGGCGAATGAAAGATATTCTCCACCCCCACCGTCCCTTTTTCTCTTCTTGCAAAGAAACTCCCTTTTCCCAAATGTTATGCGGCGGCTCCTTTTCCTCCTTTTAATCGGTTGAGAGTCACCAGGTGCCCTTCCTTTCTTCAAAACCTGACGTCCCCTTCGGGGGTCCCCCCCCATCACAGTGACCTTCTTTTTTCCTTCATTAAACGGCATTGTGCAGCATTTTTTTCCTCCCCCCTTTGCTTTTTAGATGTACCAGTGGAATTCTTTCCTTCTTGCCTCTCTAACAGACTTAGGACCTGGAATATAGGTCCTTTTTTCCCCTCCTTCCTTACCCTTCCATAGGAAGGTACTTTCTTTCCCCTTTGAGCTGCGGCTCTGGTACGGGCCGTCCTTTTTTTGACTGGAAGCGCGACGCCGTTTATTTTCGCGTCACCAGGCAGTGAAGGATTTTTGGCGATTGACCACGTAGACTTAGAGCCACCCTTTGACCCCCCCCCCGTATACCTCACGCACACGAACCCCCTTCCCGAATAGTGAACGACGGGTTCCATCATCTAGGAGGATCCCCTTGTGTTGAGGAAGAGGATGAGACCTTGTACTTTTCCTTATGTCTAAATTTTTTTTCTTCTCTCGTAGCGATATTCTTTCTTTTACCTTGAAGAGGGAGCTTTTTGCATTCCCCCCTCTTGCATTCGTATTCGATCATTTTCTTTTAAACCAACGGTTTTTCTTTTCTTTTGGCGGGCCTGATTGACTCCTTTTTGCTGAGAGTAAAAAAGAGTTTGCTTGTAGTTATCTTTTTTTTTTCTTTCTTCTACAAGTTATCCCCCCCCCCCCCCCCTTTTCTTCTCCTGCGCAAAGTGTCCTTTTTTCCTCTCTGAGTACGTTGAGAGAATCTCCCATTTTTCATCATCCGCCTCTGACAAACCCGTTCCCCTCCTAAACCCCGACGCTTGAGATTGTCCTTCCCCTTTTCCCCTGGTGGAGACGGTACTTATTTTTGCCAGACCTGGGAAAGTGCTCCTTTCTCGAGAACAGGATTTCCGTTCTCGCCGATGTAATTTCCCCTTCTCCTTTCGCGCCGGCCGAACGGCCTTATTCTGGTTGATCTTGCGCTTTTCTCGTAAAAGAGGGCCCCCCTAATAGGTGCGTGCTTTTCCTCGTGGGTTTTTCATTCCTGGTTTTTGTTGGTGCTTCTTCCCCTTTTCCCCCCCCCCCCGTGTGCGGAAATCGCGCCTTCTTCCGCATTAGAACATAACCTCCCTTTCTTATTAATGAAGTGACGTCCACCTTTCGTCACCTAGGTAATGAAAGCGCCTTTTTTTTTTTTCACGTGAAGACACAACTCTTTCTCCCCTTTTCAGGCGATTTCCTCACAATGCGATAAAGTCCGTTTTTTTCTTTTTCTCCCCTTTGGCGTTTGGATGTTCGCTCGATCTTTTCTGTCATCCGGTAAAATATCCCTTAAGGAATCTAGAGGGCTACCACCTTCCTTCCCTTAGTGCAGCAGGAACTTTCCCAGTTCCACACCGCCAGCCCGCTCTTTCTGAATGAGGTGCTTCTTTTCGCTACCCAGAAGCCGTGTCGGGGGTAGGTACTTCTCCTTTTGCCTTTTCGAGCATGGGCGGTCGACCTTCGATAGGCTTCGAATTCTTTTTTTGCCGAGTTTCTCTTGCTTTTGTCAGGTCGTTCTGCGTCTGACGCGCTGTCTTCCCCTCTAGCTGGCAACCCTTCCCTTTTCTGGTGACAGTTTTTCCGGAGGGATACTTTTTTCCTTCATGAGGCGGGCCTGTTTTTTGCCGGATTCGGTATTGATTTTTTTTTTTTCTATTTCCCGATGGGCGGTTTCTTTTCCTTTTTTTCCCCCCAAGATGTGAGCCCTTTCCGGCGGTGTTCCTTCTTCGCGAAAGTCGAGGAGTCCTTCTTTTCGCTCCCCCAATTGCCATTGAGGGGGGACGCCCCTTTTTTCCGTGGGAACCTTCCGACGTTGTGGGGGTGTCTTCCATTTTTGGTTCTGTGCTCGCAAGAGGCGTCTTTCTTGCCTTTCTCGGCTCAGCATCAACCCCCCTTACATTTCCCTTCTTCCCGCCTCCCCCGAAGTTCCTTCGTACACTGCCAACAATCTTTTGCCCGATAGGCTGGATATCTCTCCTCCCTTTTGTTGTGAGAGAGATACTTTTTTCGATAGCCTTTTTTCTGGTGATGGAGTGCTGTATTTTTACCTTCCTTCTTTCTGGACGTTCGCGGTCCGGATCCGTTTTTGATTCCTCCGACCGAAGAGATTTGCATCGGAGCTCTTGCGTTTAGAAACGCGTCCTTTTCACCCCACCCACGTCTTTCCCCCCTTCCCAGCTCCTTCCAATTAGGCACAGTCCTCCCCTGCCGGAATTGTTGCTTCCTCTCGTCCGAAAAGCTCCGAGAATTTCTCTCCCTCACCTCTCTGCTTCCCAGTGGGACGCAGATCTCCCCCCTTCCCCCTGTCTAGATCCAGACGCCTCAATACGCCGCCTTTTCCCCATCACCCACTCACAAAAGCCCCGTCTCTTTTCCCGGACGCCCGATTTTTTTTTGTCAAGAGAAACTAGTCCCTTCTTCTTTTCTTAGGTAGAAATCCCCTCTCGTCATAAGGCACCCTTATGCCCGAAAGGACTCCTTCCCTTCGATTCAAATAGTATTTTCGACCTTATCCTCCTCCCAGTCTTTTTCTCCCAGAACGCTTTTTTTATTTCAAACGCTCGTAGCATCCTCCACAAAGATTTTCCCTCCCTTCCTCAAAGTTATGGGTTCCCCCCCCGAAACCCAAATTCCTCCCCTTCTGAGCGATTTCGTCCGTTGTTCATTACTACCCTTCGGTTACGATGTCCCTTTTATGGCACCCGGATTCATTAGGCTATCTTTTCCTTCGCAATGCTCGGAATTTATTTCCCGGAACCCCCCCTCTCCTTTTTCCCTCTGTCTTTCTAACCGGAATGTTATCGAATTTTTTTCCCCCTCTACGCACCTTTTCCCTCCTTTGGGGCATCAACGTGCTTGCACTCTTTGGCGGGGTGACTTTTCTTTTAAGTCTTCCCCTTACATCCCCTTCAGTAATTCTCCTTGCTTTTGTGCTAATGCGAGCACCTGGCTCGAATTTCTCCCTTTTCCAGTACGCCCCCCCCCCCCCCGCATTGCCCATTCCTCACAACGAGTGCTCCCTCTTGTTGGATATGGGGACGGCTTTCTCTTTTCCGCAAAGAGCCCTCCCCGTCGATTTTTCTTTTTCCTTTTTTTTTTTGAATTCCGGCGCTTTTTTCCCCCCTTGATTTTTTTTTCCCATCGGAGAGAAACGCGCCCCCTTCTTCTCCGGAGTCTCATCTTCTCTCTGGGCAGCGGTTCCCCAACGGCAAGTTCCCCTCTCCCCCCATGGTCATAAGACCCCTCTCTTCTTTTTCTCAGAGTAGGTCGGAGTGCATATTAGGTTTGCCCCTCCCTCCCCTCCCCTCAAATCCGATGTTGTTTTTCTTCCTTCCCCTTCGCCAAAGGACTCCCTTTCGTTTCTCCGGAACGGTTTTCCCTTTCTTTTCCTTTTTCGAATTTTCTCAATGGCTTTTCACTACCTCCTGCCAATTAGTTCTCTTTCTCTCTTCGTCTGGTGGACTTCGCCTTCTCTTGCACTAATCTGTCCCCCCTCCTCCCCTCCAAAAACTTTTTTTTTTCCTTTCACACGTTGTGGCTTTAACTCCTTTTTCAACAGACATCCCCCCTTTCCCTCTCGGCTCATCGATGCCTCCTTCTCCCGCTTCAATTCCTCCGCCCTTTGGAGAAATCCCTTCCTTTAGAGAGGAGCATTCTCAAACCCCCCAATGAGAAGTTTTCGCTCCTTTGGGGCGTGCAGTCGGTTTCTCTTTTTTTGTTTTCGGCCTCAAGTAGTGACGAATGCATACCCTTTCCTAGAAGGACGATCCGGGGTCCTCCAACCCCTCCTTAAAGGCTATTGGCCTCGTTTTCTCCATACACCGGCGTCGCTCCCTTCTTTCTTTCCCCCGAATAACGAAGATACCGCCTTTCCCCAAGGACTTCCTTCTCCCTCTCTAAAGAGCGTTGAAGCTTTCCTTGTCGGGATCTCGACTTCCGTGTGGTCTAATTCCCCTGGTCCCCCCCCTCCTTTAGTTCTATAGCCCTGCCACCCTTTCTGCACAATGCAGTGGAATTTTCCTTTTTTCACTTTTGGTCGGGGATTGAACGGGCACCTTTTTGGCGGACGAAGTGGTCGGATTCTTTCCCTCTGGTGAAGATACTCCCCGTCTTTCCCGGGCCCTGGTACGCGAGCTGTCTCCTCCTCTCTTGATTTGCGGGGTTTTCGTCTTCTTCCTTTGTCGGATGAGCGGGCCCCCCGTGACTGCATCTTCAAAGGTTCGTTGTGGTCCCGTCATGGATCTGTTAAGTGGTTTATTCTCGTGAGGTCGTGGAACATATATCTATGTGTACTATCTCGTTTTTTGTGAGGATTGAGAGGTACCTCCCCTCCCTGTGACATTCCGATCGCCCAAACACCTCTTTTGTCTTCCCAAATAAATGGGAATCTGCACCTTTTTTTTTCCCTCCATTGCACCTTCTTTGCGAGCGACCCCCCCCCCCTTCCTTTCTTCGTCTCAGGGCTTCCTCCCCTTTTTCTTTTTTCATCATCATCGGGTTGTGAGTCTTCATCCGACACCAGTGAAGTCCAGTGTGCCCTTTTCCCTGGCTGGCGGTTCTTTATCGTTTCCCTTCCCCCTTGCCCCTGAAGGATTAAGGTTTCCTCCTCTCTTTTTCCATAAGGTGCGTGCGATTTTCTTTTTCCGCGTTAAAGACCTCCTTTTTTCCCTGCAGCGCGTGAAGACCCCCTCTTCTGTCATTTCCGGACTCAGCGTCTTTTTCTGTCTATGTGACGAGCGCGATTTCCTCTCCCGGCGTCATCCATTCCTTTTTTTTCTCTTGCCCAACCCTTTCTCCCTGGATCCCCTTGCTGCCGTCGGCTTCTTACGACGCACGACCCTGCCCTCCCTCAATCGTCCTCTTTCATCGTAGACAGCGACGTCTCATGGGTCCTCGTAGTCGATTCTCTTTAGAGAGAGCGGATCTTCCTTTCCCTTCCATTGTACAGCTGTTCTCCTTTTTTTAGACAGCCGATCGTTTTTTGGTTTTCTTTTCATAGTAATGTTCTTTTTTTTCTTACATTTTGTGCGGGTTTGCCTGCCATAGTAGTGCGGGGTCTGCTCTCGTCCCATCGCGAAGAGAGCCATTTTTTGCCTTAGAGTTCGTCTGAAAAGCCCTATACAAAAAGTGATCCACCCTTCAGACACGTTTTATTCGACCACTAGTGAAGGAGAACCTTACTTATAGGTAGGTGGCGCGCTTCACAAAAAATCTATGTCTTTCGATTGACCTTCCCTGCCTCTCAAAAAAAGAAGATGCCGCTGGTCCGGTCTAGGATTAAGGAACCCTTTTTTTTTGATCCTTGGCCGTTATTTGCCCCCTCTTTGCGCCCGAGGCCGCTGAGAGTCCCATTCAGGATGTTGCCAGTTTAGAAGATGCCCCTCTCTCAGAGGTCGCGCAGCGCCTGCTTTTTCTAATAAAGGCGGGCCGCTTGTCTACTCTTGCATATCGCCGTCCCCTCTTTTTTCACGGCAGCTCTGGAGAAACTCGTTTTTTTTTTCGTGAAGTTTCTTTCTTTTTGCGGGTTCAGGTAAAGGTCTTTTTTCCCCCCCTTTTTTCAATTCGCGCGGCAGTGCGCGCTTTTCTCTTCCCCCTTTTTTAAGATTAGCCAATTGCTAAGCGCTCCTTTTCACCTAGGTCATGAAACTCGCAATTTTTCCCTTCTCTCCTCTGTCTCCCCAAAGCTTTCCTTTCCCTTCGATTTGCCCTAAGCCCTTTTTTTTTTTTTAACCGGATGCGCTTTTCTGTTAGCGCCTCACCCCACTGACTCTCCTTTTTTCACCAGATTCGCAGATTCTTTTCGCATGAGAACTTTCTAATTTCGTGGCTCTTCCCAAAAAAGCAGTCCATGGAAGCAGAGCCTTTTCCCTTATGTTTAGTAGTCCAAAGAAGTTGACTTTTCGTCTTAGACGATCTTTTTCCATCGCATCTTTCGAACAATTAGGAGGACTTCCTTTTTTTTTACTTAGAGTTTCCTCTTAGGCTTGTCTGCCCTTGCGTACGGTCCCCGGGGAATCCGTATGCGTCGGGTATACAAATACCCTCCCTTTCCGAAAGTGGCTCTTTTCAAAGGAGCGTTCCTATTTCTTTCGGCAGGCTTTCTATTGTGGTGCTTGGCCGTTTTTTTTTTCGGCGATGGAGCAGACTTCCTCTTTAGAACGGTTCTCCCCCCACAGATTCCTTTTTTCTTTCTCTTTTAGTGAAGTCGCTTCTCTCTTGTGTCCTTTTCCTCTTTTCACCAATGACGGCATGGTGTCGTTTGGATGGAGCTGAAGTGGAAGCCTTTTTTCCCCCTTTTTTTTGGGTATTTCACCCGGCGCTTTCTTCTCTTCCCGTGATTCTTCCGGGCCCCTAAATTTCTTCGCGAAAGCGAGAGGCAGAAGAACCAAACAGGAGAAAGGGAATGCCTGTACTACTTCTAGGGGGTTTGTCATCGTGTTTTGTGGGGTGGGTTGGGGAAATTTTTGGAGGAGGGTTGGGGGGGTGTGGGGGACGTTGGGTGGGATTGCAGGGGGATGGTTTTTATATTGGGGGGTTGTTTCTTTTTGTTTTTTTTTTAGGAGCACTTTCCCTTCCCCCCCCCCTTCCATCACCGGCCTTTCCCTATATCTGTTCTTGTAGCCTCCCCTTTGTTTTTTTGTTGGTTTTCCTCTATTTATCCGTCGGTCCGGCCGTTCTGTGCTTTTTTTTTTTGGAAGTTTTTTTCCTCCGTCCCTCTTCGGTGAGAGTTCCGGGCGCGGGCGGAAATTTCTTGTCGACGGCTCTTCCTCAGAAGGATAGCCTCTTCCCCCGAGAAATCTACCCCTGTGTCGTTCCCCCACCACGTCGTTCCACGGATTCCACTTCCCCCTCCTCTTCGTCCCCCCTTCGGATTTTTTTCGTCTTTGCGCACGTCCTCCCCCGCGAACTTTCGCGCGCTCCCGATTCAGGATAGCTCCCCTTGTAAGAAGATTTAATAAACTTCTCCGGCCGTAGGATTTTCCCCCTCAAGCCCACCACTCAATATTTTAAGAGCCACAGGCTCTCCCTTCCCCACTTCCAGACGTCCCTCTCTTGCAAATAGTTAAGATTGAAATTTTTTCTCGGAACCATCAAAGATGCACGCTTTCGGAGAACGTCCTCCTCCCCCTCCGCGAGAGACACTCTTTCCCTTTCGCGATCCGAAGGAATGGCTCCAAGATGCGCTGTGCCTCCCCCTCTTAGGCGCCTACTCCGATCACTACGAAGTAAATTGCTTAGACAACCCCATTTCTCTTTCATGAGCGCTCTTCTGTTGTTTTGATATGAAAACCCACTACTTTGAACTACCGTTGCTTTTTCTCCTGCGATTCCTCGGACGATTTTCCTTAGGCCCTGGTTTTCGCAAAAACGATCCGCCCCCCTCTTTTCCGCGATCCCCAAGCGCACCCGGTTCTTTTTTTGAGGAGGTCCCTTTCCCCGGGGAAAGACCGCTTTTTTTTCTTCCTTGAGAGTTTCCTTCCCTTCCCCCAGTTCCTTCCTTCTTTGACTCTAGATAGTTGCGCTTCCCTTTTTGACAGGCATCTTCCTCCCCCTTTTTCTCTTTCTTTCTACTGCGAGCCCTCGTTTCCCTAAACGCCACCGGCAATGACCTCCCCCCACAAGGACCCCCCCCCCGAGTGGCGCCCCTTCTATCTTCTTTTTTTTGAGAATCGTGACTGAGAGATTCGTCAGCCCCCGCTATCCGAATTCGTCCCCTTTTTCCCTCGAGAGAGATATTACCCATCTAGCTTCTCCCTCTCCCTTTTTACGGGCGAGCCCAGGGAATCGTTACTTTGTTTTTTCAAGAACGGCCCCTGGACCCTCTCACCCCGTAAGCCGTATACGGCTTCCCCCAGTTGCCGGGAAGTTCCCAAGATTAGGTGCCCTGAACTCTCCATAAGGTAGTTTTTTGCTCGACGGCTCTTTCTGACGAAGGTTGCCTCCCGTTTCGAGATAAACGTTGTCTTTTTTTTTTTGGAGACTTCTTCATGGATTTTCAAGAACGAAAACCCTCTCCTCTTTTAGCGCGGAGAGGCCTTTCTTTTTGATTACTCGCAGAAAGACACCCTATGGAGGCAATCATTGCCGTCCCCCTTACTCCCCCACGGTTGGGATCCCCCTTTCCTATTGAGATGGGTAACCTCTAGGATAGATCCTACCCCCCCTTTAGACCTCCGCTTTTCCTGACTGTGATCCCTCCTCCACCCCCTGCGGAAGTGAGCTTTTCTTCCGTGTAGCGGGCCTTACCTCCCCGTCGCAAAACCATGAGAAGTCGCCTTTTCTTTGTTGTAGTGCTTTCTTCTCCTTTCGGTGCGTCGTATGACGGCAGTTTCCCTCCTTCCCATGACACCCCCTTTCCCCCTGGGGAGACGACTTCTCTTTTCTGCGCCCAAACAAGCCTCCCAGAAGAGCGTATCCTTCCGCGAGAGTACAACACTCCCTTATTCTTTACCTTTTAGCAAGATGATTAAGTAATACACGGACCCCTTCGTCGGTATTAAAGCGCTTGCCGAGGCCCTTTCTCCTTCTTTCTTAGAGATTGATCTTTCTTCGCGTGGTTTCCCATCTACCAAATTCTGCGGAAGTTTTTTCACGACCACCTGAATCTGCCCCCCCTTTTCGTGGAATGGAATCTCCTTCCCTTTCAACGGTTGATTGCCCGGACCCTTCTCCCACAGAGGGTGCTTTTCCTTGTGAACTCCGACTTTTTCCATTTCTATAAGCGCTTTTATTCCCTCCTCCCCTCTCCCTTTCTCTTTTCGTTGAATGCAGGTTTCCATTTTGATGCTGGAGTAGCGAGGTGCAGGAGGCATTTTATCTTCCCCTAAGTAAGGATATTGAGTGGTTTCCCCTTATTTTCCCTATCCTCTGCTGGAGGTAAATTTCTCCTTCTATTCCCTTTAGTTGTTGTTGCGAGCCTTTCCTTTTTTCCCTCACCCACGATCAAGGAAGGAGGACGGTCCTTTTTCCCCCTCTTCCCCCTCCCGAGACTGCACGCTCATCATCCCCTCCCCCTCTCCCCCGCAGGAACCTCACTCCCACTTTTTTTTTCTCAGGATCAGCTCGACGTAGAGGCACCTTTCCCCCTTTTTTTCTGTTTAGTCAAAACATTCTGTCCCCTCCCCAGGGTGACGGCCATCACCTGTGATTTTTTTCCCTTCCCCCTTCCATGGTTCCCCTCATCTTCTTGCGAGAGAACTTCCCATTTTTTCCCTGCCAGGGAAGTAGACCCCCCTCCTCTCTCAAGCGCGAAGACATCCCTTCTTTCCCTTCTGCCCCGCGCGGGTCCGGACCCTTCCTTTCTGGGTAGGAAGTTCCCTTTTGCGGGTACGCCTTTTGAAGCGCATGCTCTTTTTCTCCCCCTCTCTGGCGAATCCCTTCCGGAATTGGGGGTGGAGCTTTCCCTCCCACTGCATGCTCAAAACACTTGCCGCATACTTCCCCGCAGAACGAATAGGAAACCTCCCTTTCCCCCCTCGTCGAGAGGACTTCTCCATTTTTTTTTCCGCCGCGCGAAACGTATGCTTTCTTTTTTTTCCCACTTTGTAAGGAGGCGATATTCGGGTCTTCCCTTGAAGCGGTCGGACTTCCTCCCCCCGAGAATCCGCTTACCATCTCAAAGGGGATGCTCCTTTTAGTCACAAAGTGGGGTCTTTCCCTTTTTCTTTTTCTTTTTTGCCGAAATAGTAGTGCGCTTTGCTCCCCCCCTCTCGTAACTCTCCTCGCGGCTCCTCATTTTTGTTCAAGCCATTTAAAGTTATAAACACCTTCCCTCCCGAGGAGAAATTCTTTTCCCCTTTTCCTTTCGGACTTTTGCCCCTCGTTCGTCCCGAGATTAGTTAGTACGACTCGTTTTTCCCCTGCGGTACGGCTCCTCCACCCCGACTTTTCCCTCTCCCCTTTAAGTCCCATGGTGTCTCTGCTTCCGTTCTTGCCCCTGCGGCACAAAAACTTTCCCTTCTTCATCGAAAGGAGGGCGCGTTCTCGCAGATGTCTTCATTTTTTCTCGCAGAAGCCGGAATTTTCCCCTCTGTTCCGCGGGATTTCTTTTTTAATTCTTCCCTCTTTCGCCACAACTCGACAGAGCGCTTGATGGAGCCCCCCCCTTTTCGTGGTCCTGGCGTGTTGGTGAGGGAAGTTCCCTCTGGCGGAAATTCGCTCCTTTCCCATTCTTAGAAGTCGCACATCCCTCCCCCGTCCCGCGATTATGATCTCCTTCCCCCTTTTCTCCTCGGTCCCTTGATCGAAGGGTAGGGAGAGCGCGACAATTTCTTTCCCCCCCTGGGGGAGATTGTTTGAAAGTCCGCCTCCCCTTCCCCTGTCTTTGCATTTTTTTAAATAGCCGGATGCTGTTTTTCCCCCTGTTTCGGCGCGATAACAAAAATTCCCCCCGTCTTCCTTCCTCGCGTAAGGAATAGCGATTGCCTTTCCCCCCGGAGTGCAGCGGAATTTTTTTCTCCTTGGAAAAACCTCCCCCCCGCGCTAAAGGCAGGTCCCCCCTCCTTTCTCATCTAGAAAAAGAAGTTGGGATTTTTTAGTATTAGACGTCTCTCTTTTTTCCCCCCCTCCGAATAGGGTCTGTTCCCGTCGGATAGGCTCCCCTCCCTTTTTTTTAGAGTGAGATTTTTAGGAATTTCTTAACGTTCTTTTGTCCCCGGTCGGGCATCAGTTTTGCTTCCTGTCTTTTCTAACCCCATAAGAGAGGTGCCCCTTCCCTCTTTTTTTTTTGACCAGGAGAGGTAATGTTTCCTCCTGCAGGTCAGTTTCTTGAGGCGGGATATGGATTGGTGAGTGAAGGGTCCTTCTTTTTTCTGTGATTGTTTTTTATTCTATGAAGTCCCCACATATGTTATTTTACTCTTGCGCGACTTATCTCCCTTATGAAGCATGGACGGCTCCCCCCCGTCATGGGGACGCGCCTGTTTTCTTCTTCTCTACCTTTTTTGGAAGCATTTGACCTCCTGGTTTTTTTTCTCTCACCGCGCGAGTCTCTTTCTTCGTTTTTTTTGAAGACGTCCAGTACGACGCGAGGCGGCGTCCCCCCTATGAAATTTCCGCTTTCCCCCCTCCGAATTCGGCTCGTACACTTCCACAAAGAACTCCCTCCAGTGGATAGATAGAGGTTTAAGTCAGCAGACGTTTTTTCTCTCTCGCGAAGATTACGATTTTCCTTCCTTGTGATGTGGCTGTTAGTTGAGGCCGACGAGTTGCGAGAAGTGCTCTGTCCCTCCCCTTGAAGCCGAGAGAGTATGAGTCTCATCATCTTTTTTTCCCTTTCCCCCCGTAAAAGAGAATGTTTCTTTCCCCCCCCCAAAAACCGTCGTTCCCCTTTCGCTTCAGATCATACCTTCCCCTCTTCTTTTACTATAAAAGTAAGAGTCTTTCCTTTAAGAGAAGAGAGCGCTCCTCCTTCCTCTTCCCCCCCCACTGTGCGGACTCATATCTCCCCCTTCCCTTCGTCGGCCGTAGTTTTTTTTTCCCAGACCCCTCATAGACCGAATCATGCCTTTCTCGCGCCAATCAAGCTTTTTTTCCCAGAGCCCCCTCTTCCGACATCTTCGTAGTGCTTCTTCTTTTTTCATTTTAAAAAACGGAGTGTCTCCCTTTTCCCCGTAGCACGTTCATCACCGGCCTTCTCGTCAACCCTTCTCTCCGCCGATAAGACTTCCCTCCCTTTCGATTCGAAGATAAAGCTCGTCCTTTTTCCCGACACTACGTTTTTCCCCCTTAGGGGTCTCCTCTTCTCCTCCCCTTCCGAAGCTGCCTACTGAGCTCGTTTTTTTGCATTCTTAACCCACGTCCTTCCTTCCCCCGTTAGACAGTGTAGGCATAGCCCCCCCCCCTCTATGCAAGCTAGGAATGGTTTTTTCCGAAACGATCCGGCACCCTTTCTCCTTTACCCTCTCAACCGGGAACTGGATACTTTCTCTATCACAGCGAAGAAAAGGGGCCCTTTCCCGTGCGCGATCGACGTACACACTCTTTTCCTTACAAGAGGTGTCCTCCCTTTTCTCAGTAAAAGGTTTCCCCCTTAATAAGAGGAAGGGTAGCGGATGGCTCCCTCTCCCTTCTTCCGCGCATTTTGCCTGCTTCTTGAAATTACACCTCCCCTCCCCTTACACCAAGAAGAAAAAACCCTCTCCCTTCCTCCTATTAGAGTTGTGTCCTCCTTTTCCTTCCCCTCTTTCATACCGAGGCCCTGGCTCTTTGAATTCTGCGCGGCTCTCCCCTTCCCAGAAGCAGAAAATCAGGTAGCTTTCTAGACCCCTGCGCCATTTGTGGGAAGAGGAAAGTACTTCCTTCTACCGCGACACCCTTCTTCCCTTTGGACCTATCGCGTAGGGGTTGTTCCCCCCTTTCCCGATCGGTGACTGCTTCCTTCCTCCCTCCTCGGATGGGTTTCCTCTTGTTCCTCCTTTCAAGTCAGGTTCGCCGCACGGTGCGCGCTCCCTTTTTTTTCCCCTTGTATCGAATGGCTTTTCCCCCCACGAAAAACCGCCCCGGTCTGCAATGAGGAGCCTTTCCCCGCGCGCGTGTAAGCCGCATCCTCCCATATGGCGGCATTCCCCCTCCCCCCCCACAGTGGCCGCCCCCCTTCTTTCCTAAAATTTCTTTCTCGGTGATTTGGAAAAGGATGTTCTTTTCCAGTTACAGAACATCAAGTTCCCCTTCCACCCCTCGCTATCCCCCTTTCCTTCAAATACGCTCTTCTCTCTTCGGAAGCCTCGTCGTTCTTAGACTTCGATCTAAGATGCTTTTTTTCTTCCTCTCTGGGTTTAGGGAGTAGTATGACGACACCCCTTTTATTTAAGAACTCTTAACTGTGGTCTTCTTTCCCTCGGGGGGCAAGGCCACCCCCCTCACGGGGCCGGGATGATTTCTATTTCAAAAAGGACACCCGTCCCTGCGGCTTTCCACACGCCTCCCCCCTTCTTTTTCCCACGTCTCTCCGTCTACACGGACCTTTCTTCTTCCGAGAGGTCTTCCCCCTTCCGGACCTATATTCCGGATTTTCCCGTGAGATAGGCCCCCTTGCGTTCCCGTAAGAGAAAGGAAAATTATTTTTTTCCTCAAGAAAACCTGAAGCTGCTGCCCCCCCTTTTCATGGGGCCTCCCTCCCCCCCGCTCCTTTCACGGTTGGATTGGCCTTTCCCCCTTCCCCTTGTGGAGGTCCTATGACGGTGCACTGGTTCCTCCCCTTTTGCTGATTGAAGGGCCCCTACGCCTTTTCCCCCCTCGCCGCCGCAGAAAAGTGGCTTTCTTTTTTCTGGGTCGCTCTCCTCTTCGGGCAGTCGACGAAGGTCATGATTCTCTTTTTCCCCCTTTCCTTCCCTAGGACTGATCTGGAAGTTGGTTTTTCTTTTCATCGCCTTCTTTGGTACATCTCTCTCATTCCCTTTTCTGCAGGAGTAGAGAGATAGACACACACGGTCCTATCCCTCTTTCCCCTCACATGGAAGACTGAACCTTCGGCGCCTTCTTTCCCCTTTGCACAAAGTCTTTGCGCGCGACCCCCTCTTCTTTCCCCTCTCCTTTCTGAGGAGGAAGAGTTCTCTCCATTCTTTTCTTTTTTTTCAATAGGGTAGGGGAGGAACCATGGTCCTTCCCCCAAAGTGAAGTAAAGTGTTAACTCCCCCAGATGACACTCTGCCTTTTTTTTCGCGGCCCATTCCACCGGGAATTGGGCAATCATCTCCGTTTCCTCACCCCTCCGGTGTGCGGTTTTTTTTTCTTTTAGTACCACATGGACTTTGCAGATCTCCTTTCCTCTCTGGTCCTCGGCAAGAGCGGGTTTCTTTTAAATCGGCAGGTCCGGGTATTCTCTATTTGAGCGGCGTTCTTTTTCTTCGGGGGACGCGCGCGACCCGTCCTCTAGGCGTCATACCAGGCCCTTTCCGGTTGTGGGCCCGCTTGTCCCCCCCCCCCTTTTCTCCTCTAGCCACAGGTACTTTTTTCCTTCTTTTCTCTTTCCCCGCACCCTCAAAAGCACAGCCAGACCGAAATCGTTCTCTCGTAGAGAGGAAAGTCTCCTTTTTCTCCTCTTGCTTAAGCCGCGCTCCCCTTTCGTCTTTCTGCACTGAAGGTTTCTCTTTCCCCGGTGAACACGAGTAACCTCTCCAGTGTTAGGCATCGAGCCTTTTTTTTCCTCCAATGCGGATGCGCTGTTCCTTCCGGTCTTAGAAAAAATTTTTTCCTTTTTCTCCTGATTCATAGTAGTGCGCGGTTCTTCTCGACGCGCGCAGCTTCTCCCTTCCCTCGGTCGAGTTCGTTCTGACCTCCCCTTGGATACACTTCCCTCTCCGTTGAGACCCGTGCCGGGCCCCTTTTAGTCCTGGCGACGTTCCTCCCCACCACCCGGTCTTTTTCCCTTGCTCTGCCCTCCTCCTGTGCGTCCACCCCGCCGCTGTCCCTTTTGGCCCATGGTGGCGCGGTACCCTTTTTTCCACCAGGCGCGAGTCCGTGCCTTTCTCCCCCCCATATCAACCCCCTTCGTTTCTAGAGATGTAATTCATCTCGATTTTTCTTTCTTCCTTCCCTCCGGAAGCGAATAAAGCGGTCCTCCTTTTCTTTTCTTCCTTTCGAATCTCGCTCCTGAGTCCCCCTTCAGTCAGGGAGCTGCTGGCGAACACCCTTTTTTCGTGCAGGGTTACGCGGTCTTTTTTTGAGGTCAAGGCCGGTGTCGGTTCCTTCGCGTCTGCCTTTCTTCGTAGCCCTCCCCTTTCCTCATATCAGAAAAATTGTACTGCCTTTTTTTATAATTTCGGAACCAGAGTTTCCCTCTCCTTTCTTCGCGCAGAAAGTGAGCCACCACTCGGTCCCTTTGTCTTGTGCGTTTTTCCTTCCCATCCACTCCCTCCCCTTTTCTTGTTTAGGCCGGAGTGCGGATCGGTTAGCTTCGCTTGCGGCATACGGCTACCCCCCCCAGTTTCCTTTCCTCGCCCGATTGCCGAGCCACTCTCCTTTTTATTTTCAGTGCGGAAACTTAGTTTTTTTCCCCCTTGCACGCCGATAGGAGGAAGAAGTCTTTCCGAACAGAAGTTGACGTCGTTTTTCTTACGATCGTGAGCTGCGCCCTCTCTTTCCTGTCGAACCCCCTCCTTCTTTCTAGTCGTGGTGGGACGATTTGGAGGAAGTGAGGAAACGTCTCTCCTTTTGGTAATCCGTTTGATTATGACCTTCTTTTCTCTTCCCCTCCGAAGGTGGCACTTCTTCCTCTTTTCGCGGGCCGCGTGGAGTGGGCGAGCAGGAGTTCCTCTTGATATGGAGTGGTGCTTGCCTTTCTCGCAGATGGGAGCAAGACTTCCCTCTTTCTCCCGGGTATTATCTGGCTCCCCCCGCCAGAAGAGGTGACAGAGCTCTCTCTTGGGTTTTGTACGACTTTCGGCTCTCAACCATTTTCATTGTGGACGACTCCTTTTCTTTCTTTTTTTTTGAAGAGTGGAAACGACGTGGTTGTACCTTCGCGGTTCTGTTGCCTCGCAAGAGGCTCTTCCTAGCCCGACGAGCGGCGGCCGAATACCCCCTTCCCCCTTCCGAGAACGTTTTCCCTCCTCCCCCTTTCCCCTTTTCAATGACCCCAGAAAGACTCACCGGCCTGACCCCTTTTTTTTTTTATAT
>Ga0179593_1527800_pt1 | contig 15878 bp, 21 predicted proteins | sample CZODoug2_1_08_16_FD_185931 | JGI IMG/M metagenome (GOLD analysis project Ga0179593, IMG submission 185931) | Vadose zone soil fungal communities from Angelo Coast Range Reserve, California, USA - CZODoug2_1_08_16fungal (PacBio error correction) | ecosystem: Environmental > Terrestrial > Soil >... | reverse complement strand
CATTAGACGTCTCCACCTTTTCCCCCTCATTTCCCAAGGCCCGTAGCGTTTCCCAAGGTATTGGTTTTCCCTTTCCCCCGGTCCCGCGTTGTTTCCGCGATTTCGTGCCCCTCGGACTTTACCCTTCCACAGGCCCAACTCCACCCCGGCAAGGAACCAGACAAACAACCCCCCACAAAGAGACTCTCAACCCTCCAAACAAAAAATACCCAAATTTTTAACCATATCCCAACCTTTTCGAAACTTTTTTAATGGTTAGCCTTTTACTTCATTGGACGTGATTTTCCGAGGTGTTCAAGGTCCCCCCGGGATTGGATTCGGCATTTGCGTTCTTTTTAGCCTTTGTGGCGGGACAATCCGTGCTTTGCCCCTTTTATGAAGGCCCCAGGTCTTTTCTGCACCGTATTGTTGCCTTCCCCCAATTTTTTCCCCCAGTCCGGCCCCCATAGTCGTTTTTTTTTGTTTTTGCCCCTCCGAGAAGGGTTTTTGCGCGCTGTGATGTCCTGTTTTTGCCTGTTTCGTATTGGTTTTTTGATTTAGACCCTTCAGCTTCCCGCGATCCTTTGGAGTGCCGCCCCCCCTCTGGCTCCCCGCCAGATCCTATCTTTAGTAGTCCGGAAGCTCCGCTTTGACAAATTTTTTCTCTCAATGGTTACTTATTTTTTTCCAGCTTTTTGAGCGCCCACGGCAACAGTTGGTGTTGGTACAACACGTCGTAGAGGGACGCCAAAAATTTCTATCAAAATGGAAGACGCGTGAACCTCTTTTGGACCCCTGTTGAGAAAGCTTTCTCCCTCCGAATAATCTATCGGATTCCCCATTTCGTCCTTGGAGGCCTTCAGGTCCCCAAAATTCAGCCCGTGGGATTTTGTGTTTTCCGCCACATACTTTCTGTTGCCTGTCACACTTCGTTCAAATTTTCGCAGATATGGCTGAGCAGGACCTCTGCAATGGGCAGTAATTGCAGTTTTGTTAGAAGAGGGTTTTTCTTTGCTTATCTACTCCCCTTTGGATGTTTCTTGTTCCCGGGCCTCTAAGACCACAATCTCATGTCTTTCAGTCCGCCCAAGGCCCCCTTGCCAAGTCTCCCCAAGTTCGAATTCCCTTGGCCCCCCACCACACTAGCTTCCTCGCCCGCAACGCATCTTCCTAGTCCGTTTTTTTCTTATACCGAAGGTCCCTTCCGCCCGAGAGAGACCTTTTTCCCCCCTGGGATTGTGGTTTCCCGTTTAAGGAATCCCTTTTTTTCGCTGACAACAACCATCCCAACTATTAATCCTACTATAAATGGACCCCACCCCATCCAAACTTTTTTACAAACGCCCCCTGGAGGCCTTTCCCCCCCTGAACTGGCTCGGCCCGTCCCTTGCACCTTTCCCCCTATCTGGATGGTTCTTCTTTTTCCTGTCAACCTTTTTTTCAGACTTTATACCCTATATGTGACAGCCACACCTCCCCTTTCTAGCCACCGTCCCGTCTCCCACCCCGATTCGGCCCTTTTTCCCTTCATGCCACCACCCTTTAGCATCACTCCGTGTTGTTTTTGGGTTCCTCTGTCTTAGTTCTTCTTATGATCCAACAACATTGTGCGTTCTGGCGTGATCCTTCGGTATGCTTTTTATTTCTTTTCCCGTAGGCGCACATTCTTTTTGGCTGCCCCAGTTGTTGATCCCCTTTCCCCCTCCGCCCAGTCCCCCCACCAAATCTTTCCGCTTCGGCCGTCCTTGTTCGTATTTTCTCATTGCCTTCTTTCTTTCGGGAGCATTTTCCTGTCGAGATACTGGCGCCGCACATCGTTTTCTCCCGCCCCCCGGATGCCTTCCATCCACTGGGCTTTTCTGATAGCGGCGCCTATGATCCCCTTTTCCCCAGGCACCCCTCGCCTGTTCAGATTTTTTCTTTTGTCTGCAAACCGGCCCCACTTTTGGCTGCGCGTTTTTGCTTCCCTTTTGAATTGGGATTGCTTTTTTTTCTCCCCCCGGGCCCAAACACTTGTTCTGCTCCTGATTTTTTGGAGAGTACCTTCCTTTGGTCCCACCCGGATGGTGCCTTTTCTTATTTCCTTGGAGGTTTTCCCGCTGTTCACTTCACCTCTAGGGAACATGGACCTTTTTTGTTTCCCCCTCGCGATGACACCTTTTTTTTTGGCTGCATGTTGCCTTCAAGCTGTTTCAGCAATTCCTTGACTTTGCCTTCGGAGGCGGCTTTTCCTCCGCCCCGTTTCTTCTTTTCTCGCATGGTCCTTTTTCATGAGTTTTTTTTTCCCCTCTCCCCCCGATAAGGTTCCCCTTCCCCACCAGAGCATATGGTCGGCATCTTCTCCGACCCGTTCATTTTGCCCCCCCGAAGGCAGTTCTCCTCGGCCCCCCCCCCTTTTTCCCCGTCGGATCGGCCCCTTCTGTAGAGGGGTCTCTTAAAATGTCCTCCTCGCCACTCACTTTTTTTTCCCTTTTTGCTCCGGTCCCCCCACATTCAAGGGCCGACTTCTTCCCCTAGACCGGAAAGGCCCGACGCTTTTTTTCCCCGTCATGCTCGGTCTTTCTTCGGATCCTTTCGTCGATATGAGTGAAAAGTATCTTTTTTTTTTTCCCGTGAGGTGCCCCGCTGTTCACCAGTTTCCCTAAATCCGCATTGTTACGATCTGTTCTTTTCGGGCCCTTCTGAAGCAATGCTCTTCCTGTTTCCCCCCCGCGAACTTGCCCTCCTTCCTTGCCTTTTCTTCTCCTCTTTCCTCCCTGGGCTGATACCGTTCTTTTTTTTCTTTGGCAAATCACGTGCGTCTTTTCCCCCCCTCGGGCTCCCCGGGATACGGTTTAGGGGTTCGTCTGAACGACCCGCCTCTTTGCCGTTGACGTCTTTCTGTGGCTTCCCCTTTTTTTTTTGCAGTACGGGCGTATGGTTCCCCTTTTCCGCCGGTCCCAGCCGCCCTTCCTTGAGTATGGCCCTGCGGCCTTTCCTTTTTCGTTTGTACGCAAAACTTTTCCCTTCTTTTCTTTTTTTAGCACACCTGTTTGCAGCTATTCGCGGGTGAAGTTCGCCGGCCCCTTCCTCTTCCTTATCTTTCGCGGCGTTTTTCTTTTCCGTATTGTTTTTACATTGTCGTGACCCCGTTTCCTTCGTATTCCCCCAGTTTCCCCCTTTACTGCTTGTCCTCGTAATAGATCTTTTTCCATCGCATCCTTTTTTTTTTGGTCGATGGACATTTTGTTTTTTTTTTCCTCCCCTGGCTTTCCTCACGGGATGCTTTCTTCCCACGATGAAGCTGTCTTTCCTTCTTTTCCGCCTGTTTTTTTTTCTCGCATGAGATTTCCTTTGGTTCCCCGTGCTGTGTTTCCCTCCCCCCCCCCCCAGCCGACACCCACTTCGCTTTTTTTTTTTGGCCGTTTTCCTTTTCCCTCCGGAACGCCTTTGTTTTTTCTTTTGATTTCGCCGCGCTCCTTTTACTCTGATGCCCAGCTTTCGTTTCCCCTTTCTTCGTCGTCGGGTTTGTTTGTCCCCCCCCCTCCCCCCGAAAAACCCCTTTCCCCCCGGACTTTTTTTTCCCTCTCCCCAACGAATTTTTTCCCCCCCTTTTTTCTTTTTGGTTTGGCCGCCGCCTGGGCCCGCCCGTTCTTTTGAGAGAAAAAAAACTCCATCCCTTTTCCTCTCGCGCCCCCTTTTTTTTTCGGTCCTGTTTGTTTTTTTTGACAAGATCCGGATTGCACCTGTTTCTCCCCCGGCAACGACGACGTTCGGTTGTACCCTCCCCTCGACGGTGAAGTTTTGTCTTGACCTAGGTTTCTGCCCGGCGGCAATAACAGCGTCTTTGAACCCCACTCTTTCCTTTTTGGCCAGTGGGTGCGGCCCCCCCCTTCCCTTCTCCCTTTATTTTTGTTTTTGGCCGCACCTTTTTTTAAATCGATAAAAATTCCTTTCCGGGGCAGAGCGCCCTCCCTCAAGTGTCTGCTCCGGCCCATGACCACTTTTTTTCCGGTTTTCGTTTTTTGGAAACCGGTTTTTTGTTCTTTTTCCGGCGTGTTGCCGTTTACCTTTTCATACTTTTTTCCCCCTTTTTTCTTTTTTTTTTTTTCCCCCCCGACAGCTCCTGGTCCCTTTTCGGCAAACCCTCTTTCCGTCGCGCAGGTCCCCCCCCTTTCTTTTTTTTTTTCCCCTGCCATCAAAGGTTAGCTGTTGTTTCTAAACTCTTTCGCCCGCTTGTCTGCCTTTGCCCTTCCCTGTCAACGGTAAAGTCATTTTCCTCTTCTCTGAACGTGAAATTTCTGGTTACTTTTCGTTCGCCGAGACCTCTTTTTATCTGCTTTTTTAGTCCCCCCCCCTTCTTTGTCCTCCCCCTTTTTTTTCCCCCTTCTCTGACGTCGTTTTAGTTCCCACACCTTCCGCAACCCTCGGTACATTTCCTCTTTTTTTCCCTGCCCCACCTGTTTTTTTTCCCCCGGCGCCCCTTTTATCTTTCCAAAAAGACGCAATCGGTTTCCCCCCTCCCCGGTTTTTTGTCGCGGCCCCCACGTTCTTCCCTTTCGCCCGCTCGGCCACCCCTTCTGAATACGGTTATTTGGAGTTCTTTGTCTCTCGAGATCTCCCTCCCTCGCCCGGTTTTTCGCCTCCCTGCCACCCTCTTTGGTCCTAGGGTTCTTATATGTGCTACCTCGCTCCTCCCCCTCTGCCCATTCGGCATCCTTATGGCTTTTTTTGCTTAGTTCCCTCTTCCCTCCATTTCCTTTGCCTGGTTTCTTAGCCTCTTCGCGGGTCCCTCCTCCCTCCGAATAAGCTTGACTCTTGATCATTAGGTTTCCTTCCGTATCTATTCTTCCCTTCCTCCTCGCAGTTCCCGTAAGTACCCCGGCCCCGTTCATGTCCCCGGGGAGGTTGCCCCCCATCTGTCGCTGGCCGCGTATTCTTAAAATACGTCGAATCCTTACACCCATTTCCATACCCCCCAGGCTACTTGACACTCTCCACTCCATCGTTAGCCTTCATTTTGCCTCCTTTTACTATCCCCATCACAGTCTTCCTCTGGTCCCACTGCCTTCTTATCGATATTCTCCTCCTTATTGTTCCCTCCGGGGCTTTGGTTGCCTTGCTGTTTCTCCTCCCCACCCCCGACCGTGTCTATCACTCTATTGTGTTTTCTCTTTTTCTATCCTCCGTTTGTTCCTACCTTATTATCCGTCACCCCTTCTTTTCGATTAATACTGGCTAACTTCTGATACTTCCCTCTTCATAATTTTTTATTGGTGCCTTTTCCCCACCCAATTGCCCCCCCCCATTGCCTCCTTTCTTCCTCTTCAGGAGCCTCCCTTTCTCATTTCCTGGGGTTTGTCCCGTCTTCCTTTCTCATGACGAGCTCCCCGGGTATATCCTCTGAATAATCCTCCCCCCCCTCCACCTACGCCCTTCGCTCAATCTTTATGCCGGCGTTTCTCGTAGATTACCCTCCACGGCCGTAGGAACCCCCTGCTGTCGGTTCCCCCTCCTGTTCCATCCCCAGTGTCTTGTTCCTGACGTGTCCGATCCCATCCACCTTTGCCGTTCATCCGCCTAGCCTAACCTCCCCCCCTACTTGTCAGACTCCTCCTAAATGCAAACACCCTCATCTCATTTATGTGGGACCCATTTTACCTGGCTAGGCGTTCTGCTCCCCCCCTAACGTGCTTCCCCCAAGCCTCCCTATCACCCAGGTCTCGGAGATTTTCCCACGAACTTCTTATAGGCTTCATTACATTTCGCTCTCCTCCCCCTCGCGCACTCCTGTATTTCCGGACCCTCCCTCGCCTCCATATCTCCCCCACGCTCGTCTGTAGAACCCTACCCAGGTTTTTTCTCACGTGAGTCACTTCTTGACCTATTCCACTCCTTGCACCTGAGGGGGCCCCCAGTGCGGTTGCGTCGGTGCCCTACTTATGCCGCGAGTCTCCGCTTTTCTGCGCGTGGCTCGCTTTTCTGAGCTTCTCCCGTTGTCTTCCGTCAAGACTATGTAATTATTTTGGGTGAATTTCCTTGTTTCTGTTGCTACTCGGCTGCTGCTCCTCCAACCCTTTATCAATTCTGCGTGATTCCCTCTATTCTACACTTGTCCACTATGCGTTTCCTGTCTATCTCCAGACACATTATCCTGACTTCCCACCTGCTTACCCCAATCCCTTTAACTCCTTCTTCCTCTTCTCTGTTGGCACTACTTGAATTCCCTCGTACTCCTTTGAGTACCCAGTTTTTCGTTGGCACCTCCCAAAACCTGTCCACCGACAACTAACCCCCTATCACATACCCCAAACCCTTTAATACCAATTGGGTAGTAGACACTGGAACTGCCTCTTTTCGAATTAGGATCGAAATAATATTGCTTTTCTATGTCTTGTGATCTCTGTGGACTGTTGTTTTCCTTGGCCTCTCCTGCCCGGTCCCTTTGCCCCAGTTTGTCCCAGGGTTCCGCAACCTCCTCCCCTCCCTTCGTGGCTTCGTGCCTTGGTTTTCTCTCACAAAGTGCCCTCTTTCCTTTTCCCCACCTCGAGTCCCTCGACAAGTTCCTTGGTCTCCCTCCATCGAAAAGGTGCAGGCTTCCTCCTTCCCCCCCTGTCCAGGTCGATACACTGTGTGTTTTTTCCAGACACCCCCCCTCCGGATCCTTGGGAGTGGTCCTACTTTTACCCCGGTGCGCCGCCCCCCTCTTTTTTCCCCCTCGCGTCCTTGGCTCCCTTTTCACAGGGAGATGAATGCTTCTGAGCTGACAAGAGGTTATCCCCCTTTGGAATGCGCGCGTTTGAGTGCGCAGCCCGATCCTCTTGCGACAGGAAATTTCTTCATGTGTATCCTTCTTCGGGGCGGTCGTTGGTGCGCGGGCCGGTACCTTTCCGGGACCGCTCCCGTCCTTCGTGTCGCGCCATTTTTTTTCCCTTAGAGTTTTGTGCTCCTGTGTCTGTTTTTTTTGCTCCTTTTATTGCCCAGTATCCAATACTGACTTTTCCCCCCCGAACGCCCTATCAGCCCGCTCTGGCCAGCGAGACTTTCTTTTCCCCCTCACGCGCGACGTAGTCGCTTACCCCCCCTTTTAAGGCCTCGCGGTCTCTTCTTTTCTTTCCCCAACCCCTCTTCCTTGCCCTCTGCTCCCTCCTTCCCTCCCTCACCGTTGTTTTTTTTTTTTGCTGAGAGATAGCCGAGGCCACCGTTTTTTTTATGTGCGCAAACGCGGTGGATACCTTTTCCCACGGGCAGTTTTTTTTGCCGAGAGTTTTTTTCGAGGGTGTTTAGTACCCGCTACTCCAGGCGCGTTCTTTTGGCCTTTCTTTCGCGCTCTTTTGGCTTGGCTCTTACTGGTTTCGTTTTTACCCTTTCCCCCCCCCCTTTTCTCTTAACTTGGCAATATGCCGATTTCCCCTCGCGACCGGGGCCTGGGCTTTTTCTGTCGTCTCCTCACTTGAACCATCCTTCCCCCTGACTTTTCTTTTCCCCCCCCCCCCCCTTTGTTGTGTTCCCTTGCCCCAGGTTCCACACCTCCCTGAAACGTTCCTTCCCCCCTCCTCGACGACGAGGTTTTGATTTCCTTCCCTGCCGAAGGCTTTTTTCCCTCGTTACCGCGCCATTCCTGGGACTTCGACATTTCTTTGTGTCGATCCTTTCTTTTGTTTGTATCGAGACCAACCCCCCAACCTGGTCGTTCCCGCCCCTATCATACCCTGGGAATTTGCGGCGCACTTAGTCGTCCTTGTTTCCCCTGGCCTTGAGACCCAGCCTTTTCGCTCCCTTTTTTTTTCCGGCCGAGCTTCTTCACTTTCTGCTGCAGCTTTTTGCCCTCTCCCCCCCCCATGTTCTCTGTGTCTGCCCCCCCTTTTTTTGCATGAAGCCTCCCTTTGTGCCTCTTTTCAAGAACTTGCGCCTGACTGTCAACGCCCTCGGGCTACGATGCACGCAGTTTTCTCCTTCCCAAATGCTCTGTTTGTTCCTGGCTAACGGCTTCCCCCCCCCCTGCTTGGGATTTTCCTGCCTGTTTGCCCTGATTCGCCTTCCATTCGGTCCTGATTACCCCCCCCTTGACTTTTCAACCCATCATCTGCTCTATGCCCGCGATTTTGATTTTTTTTTTGCAAGGACGCTCATGTCTTTTTTTTCTTTTCCCCCCCCGATTTTTTCAGCTTGGTGTTTTTGCACACCCCCCTTGGCCCTGTGGGGCATTTTTTCTCAGTAATCAGTGCAGCATTTTTTTCCCGAAAGCTTTTGCAGTTCACTTTTTTTTCCCGTGTCCTGTAACCCTTTGTACCGATAAGTCTGTTCTAATCGAGCTCCAAATTTCTTTTTCTGGCGTAGCGACCGCATCCCTATTGACTGGATGTTTTACCCCCCAAGTCCCCCACCCCCAATTTGCTTGCGGTACTCACGTTTCTTTTCCAGGCTATTTCTGATTTCCTTTGTCTCTCGGAGCTCGCCCTCCTTTTTTTTTTTTAGATTTTTCGGGAACCATCAGATGTACGGGACTAGTACATTCCTTCCTCTGATTTTGTAATACGTCTCGTGCAAGCCTTTGTCATCTTTTTCGTCCTTTTCCTTAGGCCGAAGGGCTCGACCCCCTTTTTTTCTGTTATACTTCCCGTGCACCCAAAGTTTTGACGACTTGTTTTTTTCCCCCAGGAAAATAGATCCCTCTCGACACGACTGCGTGTTCCCTCAACAGGACTCCCTAATTTTTTTTTTTTTGCTATCTAGACCCCCCTCTCCCCAAACGCGTTTGCTCCTTATACCTTTTGGATTTTTCATTTTTATCGTCCGTCTCCCCCCCGTTGACCACGCCCCTTTTTCCCGCACAACCCAGAGTCCCTCTACCCCAGGGAACTCCCACTTTTCATGCGCTGCGATTGCAAGAGTTGTCCCTGTAGCGTAGCCTAGTTTTTTCCCCATTTGCCCTTCACCTTGGGTAGTGTGTCTGTGTTTCCCTCATTGGTGGTTCGTGGTCCCTTCAAGCAACGGCTCCTTATGGGACCTTGGTTTCCCTATTTCCCCTCTTTTATCTTTTTTTTCCGTGTATTTTTGCCAGCGGTCTTGTTAGAAGAGCACGGTATTTCATCATTATTGCATGTCTGTCGTTCTTTTTTTTAGCGGCGATCTGGTCGCTTCGGTCCCCCCCCCGTTATGCAGTCTCCCCCCCTTACAACTCCCCTGCGGCCGCGTTCTTTGTTTTCATTTTCCTTTGCCCCGGGGCGACCATTGCGCGTTTCTCCGTTCCCCCCCGGACTGGATTTGTGTCGTCTGTACCCTTCCTGGCAAGGAGCGGCTTCCTATGCGGTGCTTTTTTAGACTCTTGCTTGCCGACACTTCCTTTTTCCCTTTTGACATGTCTTCGTGGCACCCCCCACCAAGTTTCGGGGGGGTAGCTTCTTCGCCTTACTCCGATCTCGGATTTTCCCTTTTCCTATCTTTCCTCCGTTTATTCGTGTCGTCGCGTTTGGCCCCTCAACTTATTCGTTCTGACTTTTTTTGCCGCTGTGGACGACCCTTTTCGTCCCTGGTGGTTTTTCTTTCGATTTGCAGCATTGGACCCTTGGTGTGGCTCCTTCCCCTCCCTTGGGGGATCCTTCTTCCTCGCCCTTTCCGAGTGCCTTGGCTTCGATCCACATCGACTTCTTGCCGATGCTTTTCTTTTTCAGTCTTTTTGTCGATATGCGCCCCCTCCCCCTGCACCTTTTGTCCGTACAGGCGACCTTTTTTTCCGTGCGGTTGTGACCTTTGAATGTTTTTTTTTGAATTTTTTTTATTAGCCAGCTGTGTTTTTCCCCCATTTTCCCGGAGCAAGCTCTGCTTTTCTTCTCCCCCCAACGTCTATTCTTTTCTCCGCCGTTGTCGGGAACTTTCCGTCCTCTGTTCGTCACTCTGTACGCGATTCCTCGAGACGTTCTCGCCGAATGTCGCGCCCCCTTTTCCCCCCCCCCCTGTGTCAATTTGGCTTGTACCACCTCATAGGCCGCGTGCGGCCCTTTCTTTTCCCACACGTCCGCATTTCCCCCCTCCTTTTCTTTAGCTGTTGTGTCCCCAAAAAGGTCTTTTTTCTTCGCTTCCAGCCCGGCCCCCCTCCGACCCCCGGCCCCACCCCGATACCCGCCTCGACGTAGTTTTTCCCTCGTTCCGCCGGTTTCACCTCGCTTCGTCGTGTCCGGCCCCTTTTTTGCTGCCCACTGTTGTAGGGCGTCCCCCTTCCTGCCCCGAATTTTTTCTCGCAACTCCCCCCCCAGATTTCCCGCCGACGGCAAGTGGCCTTCTCTCACCCCCCCTCGGCCGCCTCCTCCCTTTGTCCCTTTTCGTCGAATGTTTTAAACCTCCACATTTGCTTTATTTGACTCCCCTTTTCTTCGCAAGTTATAGCCCCCCCGTCCCCCCTGGGTATCCCTCTCCAGAAATCCACTTCTAGTGCTGGTGCCCAGCCATGCTCTTTCGCTTAGCCGAGATTTCCCCTCGAGGAGATGTTTGTCCCTCCTCCTCTTCCCCGGATAGTGCGACGCCTTGCGCGCTGACTTTCCACTTCATATGCATCCCCCGCATATGATGCGTCTCTTTCCCTCCCCCTCTCCGCGCCAGTTCCCTTTTCGTTAGTTCACCGATTTATGACAGGTTTTTCATCTCTGGATCTCCGCCTCTCCGGTCTTTTTCCTCCCTTTGACCTCCTCGTTACCCCGAACAGCAATAAGTCTCCCTTACGGTCCCCCTTCCCGTTTTTTTTTTTTTTGTCCATGTCGCACGATCTTCCGGGACTTTCCGCATTTGTGGGCGTGCGCCTTCCTATTCTTTCAGGAGGGTTCCTTTCTGGGCCGACCCCACTCCTCCTTCGAATGCAGGCTTTTTCACCGAAGTTTTCCCTGGCCCCGCAAAGGGCTCGTCTTCCGTTTTCTTTAATGGAATAATTGGGCGTTTCCTATGCCTTTATCGATGTATTTCCTCCCCGGTCGTTGTTCCCGAGGGCTTTTTTTTTCCCCGCATTCGAGGGGGGGTTTTTTCGTTGGGCGAGTGCCCCCCTTCTTCCGGGACTTTCCCCCCCACGGTCTGGTTGTTCATGCGGTACCCCCATGTAATTTTTTCTTAGATCTTTTTTTGCCTCCCCCCAAAGCCCTTTGTCGACTGATGGGATAAAAAATATCTTTGAATTGCTATCCCCCTACAGTTCCTTTCGGTTACGATCTTTAGTGCTGGCCATTTTTTCGCGCTTTCCCGCCATGTTCTTTGTTGGATTAGACGCTGTCTTTTTCCCCCCCCAGTTAGCTTCCAATATCTGCGTCTTGGGCTATGTTTTCTGTCATCAGCCATCGCCCCCCGCGCCTTCCTCAGGATTACTGCATTGCCCCTTGCGTTTTGGCGGCCCAATCTCTCTCCCTTTTCCTCTCGCCACTTCCCTCTCTCTCCCTTGGTCCCAGTCCCATGCTTCCATTAAGTCCGCCCGCTGCTGTCAGGCCCGAGTGGACTTCCCTCCCCCCCACCCCGATTTCTTCTGGCGCTGTTTCTTTTTTATTTGACCTCTTTTCCCCCTTGCCGCGTTGTCACGTGACGCTCGAGATCCTTCCCCTAGGTTTTTTTTGTTGCCCCACCCTTGAGCCACTTGATCCGAAAGGAAATCGATGTTCCCTGCCACGGCGTTCTTGCCCTTGTCTTCTCCCTTTCTCGGGGGGAGTCGTTTTTTTCCTTTTTTTTGCCCTAAAAACGCAGAGTCCCTTTTGTTTCATTGTTGCCCCCCGTTTTTTTTTCCCCTCACTTTGATTACCGTAACGTCACCCCTCCCTAAGACCCTGGTCACGTTACGGACATTTTTCCAATCCTCCCTTGGTTGTGTTGATTTCGCTTGAGGGTCCCTTGGCTGACCAGGGTTTTTCCTTTTCTTTTCGGTCTCCCCCCCTGGCCCGCGCACATATTGCTTTTCCAGTGTTGAGCACTCGACCCCCCAATCCCCCTTTTTTTTCAGTGGCGGACGGCTCTGGCCATGTTTTTTTCCGACCTTGCGTCCGGAGGGCGTTCTTTCGTTTGTAGTCGGGCGCCTTTCAACCTTGCCTTCTCAGCGATTTTTTTCCCTTTACGCCATACCCCCCCCTTTTGCTACCTGGATATTCGGGTCCGACTTTCCCCCATGCGAACCCACTCCTCTGCTTTATTATTGGAGCGGCTTTGCTCCAGCCTGTCCCGTTGAACTTGTTTGAAATTCCAGGCCTCGTTTGACTTTTTTTAGGGCATACCCTTCTCTGAGGAACCCCAAGCCTCTTGCCGGTCCTCCCGTGGAGTTCTTTGTTGCTTAAATTCTTGTCCCCCCGGCGGTTTCGCATCCCCGGACTTTTCGTGCTCCAGGCCACTTTTTTCTGTCGCTTTGCCCAGGGGACGATGGACTTCCCCCCGGCGTGACACTGGTCTATGCGATCTTTTTTTCCCGCTGTTTTAGATGTCCCTTTACCCAAGGGTACCCCTCTTTCGGTCGGGATGGTAGGATTGCTCGACTTCCGACTGCCTTCCCTTTCGGCCATCTGGTTTGCGGTCGTTGCGGCCCCTTACTCCCGAATAAAGGGATGTTGCATTTTCCCACCCCAGTCCCATCTTCTGTCGTTTTTTTGTACTTCCGGTTTTTTTTTACTACTTTTTTTTTTTTTGTTGAGTTTTTTTCTTTTTTTTTTTTTTGTTTTTGAAACACTGAACCCTTTTGTTCTCCACCTAATCAACTTCCCCTGGAGCAGTTCCCCCATGCTGCGCCTTTTTTCCCACGACCGTTTCGGATTTTTCTTTCTCTCCCGTGATTTCATTTTTGCGACATAGATGCCCTCTCTCCCTTGGCCGATCTGTGCGTTCTGAGCCATTTGCCGAATGTCCATCCCCTTCCATTAGAGCTTTTCCTTTCTTTTTTTTTCCCCCCGTGTCTTCCTGAGGAGACAGTTCTTGTGGTCCGTGTCCGTTTTTGGTATTATATCGCCTGGCTGAATTAGTCGATATTTTTTTGTTCCTTCTTTAGTGCCAACTTTTTAAACGTTAGTTTTTTTTGTTTGGTCCCCTCCTGTGCATGCACCCACTCCCTGGGAGCGTACCCGTGCAGTCTGGGTTCATTGCCTCGCTTTTTCCTCAATGCCGGTATGTACTTTTTTTTTTTTGCGGGACCCGCTAGCTACGACTGCGCGGTTCTTTATGCTTTTTTTGAAGCTTGGTAGCCATCTGCCCGTTTACCCCGGTAGCCTTGACCCGCCTCCCCCGGTTATCCATCGGCCCCAACTTCCCGGCTCCCTCGGCGATCCTTTTGGCGACCCTGGGGCAGAGGACTTTTTTTCACTTGCACCTTTTCGTCCCCACTTTTTCGGTGCGCGAGAGAAGCGGGTGTCCTTTTTCTTTTTCCTTTTAATCCTTGAAGAATGCCAGCCTCGTTCCCCACGGAACACCTTTTTCGTTGCTTTATCCCAGTGCGTTCTTTATGTGTTTTCTTTTTTTTCGTCGACGCCCCGGTTAACCGGCTGTTCCCCCCCCAGCCCATTTTCCAGTTGTGTCCGCTTTCAGATGACTTGCGGGCCTCCCCCCCCCCCCTCTTTCCGCCGGCGGCTTATTTTTTTTTCCGTCCTTTGTTTTTCCCCCAGATCATTTCCCTCCCGGTGTCGCGGACTCCCCCCCCCCCGCACCGTTCGCGCCTTTCCCCCCTTCTCCACGGCGCACGATCTCTTTTTTTTTATGACATTTTTTTTTTTTTTCCCCCCGGGGTCGCTGTCCCCTTTTGGGGCACGCGCGTTTTTTCCCCACGGCCATGGCTGTTCTCCCTTTCGCGGTCGCAGTCGTTCCTTTTTTCTCTCCATGTTTTTCTTTAGATGATTTGCCGTCGTGAGCCTGGCCCCTACGATTTAACCCCACAACCCTTTTCCCGCCTCCCTTTTTTGGCCGTTGTTGGCGAGGCGTCCCCCCCCGACGTCCCCGTGGCCTTGTTTTCTCGTTTTTTTTGCTTTCGCCGCCGTTTTCCTTTTATGGCGCAACCTCCTACCAGACAGACAGGAATTTTCTTTTCCTTTTTCGTTGAGCCCCCTGGCGATGTCCCGCCCCCCCGAACTTCCCCCCGATTGTCGTGCGCCCCCCCTCTTTCTTACTTGCGAGCAATTTCCATTTTCCCGGCCCCGCCTTTTTATTGAAGGGCTAAACTCCATCCTTTTTTTTCCTCCCCCCGCGCTTTAGTCCCTTTCGAGAATCCGTCTTTTCTCAACCTTTTCCACCCCGCAATCCTCGGGGACCTCAGCTTTCCTCCTTGTGAAGTGTTTTGTTTCCAAGGTTTTCGGAAATCGTGGCCGGTCGCCCAGTCGTAAACTCAAACACTGTGGACCCCTTTCTTTGGTCCTTTTTCCCGACACCGAATTTCCTCTTCTTCCCGACCGGTTTTTTCCTGGGAAAAACTGAAAACCACGTGTTCTCTGGGCTTGGTGTCTTTTTTCTGTCCCTCCCCAGGTGCATGTGCCTTCATCGGGCTTACCTGTTTCAGTTGGGTCATTATTCCTTCCTTGCAGTATGTGTCTTTTTTTTCCCTAAAACAAATTTCTTCTATTCGCACCGTATCCTCGTGGGTCATTGAGGCCCTGCACTTGCCCTTGCTTTTTTCTTTCGGCACCCTCTTTTTCGTCGCCCCCGATGAACTTTTTCCTTGCCATCAATTTTTTTTTTTCCGCGGCCTTCTTTTTTCACTTCCCTTGGCGACCGCGCTTCCCTTCTTTGCCCACGTTTTCGCAAGTTTCCCGTCCATTTTCTTTTCCAAGATATGCCGAAGGCTCTTCCCTTCTGTCCGTTTGTTTCGCCGTATTGCGCCTTCTAGATGCGGATAGCTTCTTTATCCACCTCTTTTTTTTGTCCTACCACTTTTCAATTATCTGCGTCCTTCCCAGCCTCCCACTGACCGATCATTTTTCCTAGGCAAGTTTCGCTTCGTCTTTTGTGGAAAATTCTTCCTTGTGTGCTCTGCGGGCCGGGAAATCTCAATTTCTGGTGGCCTCCTTTCCCCTCTTGTAGCGGCTCCCAAGTCTTTTTCCCCTTAGGGCATTTTTCTTTCTCGGAAAATTGGGGTGGCGGATTTTTCATAGTTTAATGCGTGCCTTGTTCTTTTGCTCTGCTCCCCCATAGAGGTGGATTTTTTTCAGGACCTATCCCCCCTTGCCCCCGCCGGTTTACTTTCTTGCAACTCTTTCCGTCCCCCCTCCCTCTCTGTGTCTAGTGTATTTTATCTCCGGTGGCTTCCAGGCGCCGGTCTTTTCCTTTTCAGCGACGATGATCCTCCCAGTCCCGTGCTTTTTTTTCCATCGAACATGTTTCTCTTCCGGTTCAGGATGCCCACTTTACCACGTGTGCCCCTTTCTCGGCACCCCTTTCCCCCATCGAGTCGTCCGTAATTTTTTGGCGATTTCTCCTGCCGCCCATTTCTAGTTTTCGCTGTCCCTGCACCATTTTCCTATCAAGCCCCCCTCAAGGGGCTTGCACTCAGTCGCTTCGACCTTTTTTTAACGCCCTTTTTATCCCCCATTATATGACGCCTCCTTGTGAGCAGCTCTCGGCCCAAACTCTCACATGTGACCCATCTTCGCAATTGGACCTTCGTTGCGGGTTCCCCCGTGCCATTCGACAGTTTGATGAGCCCCCTGCCCCCCCTTTCCCCTTTCAAAACCTGTTTCCCACGTTCCTTCAGCCCAGAGCCCTTTTTTTTTTTAGACCATTGGCGATCTTTTCCCCCATCCCTGTTTTTGCCCAGATTTTCTTTACGAAGGTCTTTTGTTCACGGAGCCAGGCCCCTGCGCCTCCCTTTGTTTTTCCGCGATTTCCTAAGGATCCTACCCCTTCCCCTTTTCGTATTCGGTGCCGAAAAATCCCTGCCCTCGGGTTTTTTTCCCAATTCTTTCCGATCATCCTTTGCACGCCTTTTT
>Ga0179593_1527470_pt1 | contig 15878 bp, 18 predicted proteins | sample CZODoug2_1_08_16_FD_185931 | JGI IMG/M metagenome (GOLD analysis project Ga0179593, IMG submission 185931) | Vadose zone soil fungal communities from Angelo Coast Range Reserve, California, USA - CZODoug2_1_08_16fungal (PacBio error correction) | ecosystem: Environmental > Terrestrial > Soil >... | reverse complement strand
CCTCCTTTCCCCCCCATAGGTTTGCTTGCCTTTCCCAAGGGATGCCCGCGGGTACTCCTTTTTCTCCGCGTATTAGGAGGTTTCTTTCAACCCCTTTCTCAGAAGTTGCGTCTTCTGTTTTCTGGATACAGAGATGACCCCCCTTGGGTGAGTACGCTCCCTTTCACTGTTGAATATTCTTTTTGAAGATTGGAGAACTTCCTTCAGGCTTCCCCCTTTATTGTCTCGAACCACATCAGAAGTGATTTCCTTTTTCGTGACCCCCTGTTCCCCTTCTCCCACCTCGAACGTTTTTCTTTTTCCTATACTTTTTTTTGGCCGCGCATCCCTACTTTTTTCCCCCTTTCCCAGTCTGAAGCGAACGTACTTTCTTCCCGGGTGGATCTTCTTCAGCAGGAGGTTTTCCGCTGCAAACTGCTTTTTGTGGTGTACGTTTTTCTTTCTATCAACATCTCTCCTTTTGATCCCCTCTCCCGCACGCCTAGGCGATCATGAAGTTCCAGCTATGCCTTCTCATCGGCGGTTATTCCTCCGGTCTTCCGGTGTCCTAGTTCCCTCTTTTCTATCCCCCGTTGGTTTTTCAATATAGCCGGCTTCCCCTTTCCCTGTAATGACCACAACACTCACCTAACTCTTCCCTGACTAATGTTTCCCCCCCCCCCCCACTTAGATCAGCTTCTTTCTCATCATAGAATCAGCCTGTTTTTTTTCTTAGCCATTCCTCACCGGAATTTTTTTTTTCTCAATTTCCCTTGTCCCACCCCCTTCTGCAAGAAACCCCCCTTCTGAATAATATAGGTCCCCCTAGTGGATTCCTCATCGTGGGCGCGTGCCCTTCTTTTGATAGCAAAAATTTTCCCCTTTTTTGATTGGATCCTTTTCCTTGACTCGTTCACGAAACTTCCTGTTTAGGGAGGGGACACGAGAGCTTTCTATGGATTCTATTTGAGACCTCGACGAACGGATGTTTACACGTCTTTGACGGCTCTTTCACGAGTTTCGAAATTCCCCCCCCCGCTCATTTGAACTCCCGCGATCTCTTTCGAAGTTGAGGCAACGTTACACATATCAGGACCGATGGGACGCATTCTTTTTGTTTGCCGGCCTTCCCTTCGATCTCTTTCGCACTTTCCCCCCCCCTCGAGGACTATCGTCCCTCAGGAACGGGTCTTCCCCCCCTTACCAAAGCTCCCCCGTCGCGGCAGTCTCCCTCACATTTTTCCGTATTTTTTTTTGTTAGGTCACTGATAGCCAGCGGATTCTGTCAACCACAGTCCCCCTCAATTTCCACTCTTCAGAGCAAGGAGTTTACCTCAGTGTGGGTTCCCAGTGAAGCAGCACATATTCTACCAAGGGAGATTTTGCATAGGAGTCTCCTTTTTTCCCCAACAGTTCAGATTGCGACCCTCCTAGACCCCCACTTTTTCTTCAGCGCGGCCCCCCTCCTATGTTTTGTTTCACATCCATGATGCGAGCAAAATAGTCCCTTTTCTATCTTTTCCCTTCAACGTCGGTCCTTTTGACGCCTTTCCCCCTCTTTCATGTGCTAACACCTTTCCGAAACAAATCCGCGCTTGACCCCCCTTAGCTCTCCCCCCCTTCCGGTCGTTTCACAGCCCCTTCCTTCTCCCGGGACAGGTTTTTTTTTGATTTTTCGGCTTTGAGACACCGCTCGCCGCCAGCATACCCTTCGTTTCCCCCCCCCCCTATTCGGTCCCCCCCTTTCTTCGCGATCGTTTTAAACTTTTTCTTTCGAGTCCCTCCCGTTTCCACGGCCCCCTGCATTTGCTTACGTTAGACCCCGCTTTTCGGGCCCCACTCGCTGTGGTTCCTCCCTTTTTCGGCGCTCGTGCTTCGGACAGGAGTTCCTGTGCCTCTTCCCGGTTCTCTCCCTCCAATTTTCCATTAAATTCCTTTTAACGATTCGCGCTCGGATGGGGTACCCTCGCTTGATTCTCTGGCGGCCGTCTTTTTAATCAGGCGGTTCCTTTTTTTTTCGTTCCCCCCTTGTCGCCCGAATGGACTTCTGCGGGAAACGTACTTTTCGATGATTTCTTGTCTTCTGTCTTTTCCCTTTTTCTGGTTGCTCCTTCCTTTAGAGCCGGGTCGACGATTATAGGACTTTTTCGCTCCTAATATAGTTGGCCGTAAGTACTTCCTTCCGCCCCCCCCAAAACTTTGATGGTTGATCATATTTTCCTGACTGGTTCCCCCGGTAAACGGTCGGACCTCACTTTTGAGTTGGCATGCGCCGCTCCCCCCCCCCTTGGTCCTTCTTCCCTCTTATTTGTTTTCCTCCCGGAGTGCGAGGTTACGTCCAAGAAGTGATGCTGGAGAGTTTCTTTGATTGATGATCTACCCCGGTTTCCTAACTTTTTTACCTCTTTGACATATGCAGCTTTTAGGGGGCGCTGGGATCTTTTTGTGATCCATGGTGGTTTTCTTGTTTTCCTTTCTCTTCTAGTTTTTCCTTTGTATCGTTGAAGCCTGGCTTCCCCAACGTGTCTGCTGGCCACTGCTGGCCGTCTTTTTCAAAGCCTTGTCCCCTCTGCTTCGAGGTCCCCTTTTTCCCGTCTCCTTTTCCTTTTCTTGATTTTTTTTTTACATTTCCTTTTCTTTCTTCGACCTCGTCGCCGACGTTTTTCTGCGTCGGGAAGGCCTCCTTTTTTTTTTTTCGCCCCTTTTGCGAGGTCTCCTCTCCACCGACCTCTCGTTGTCAGTAGTGAAGCCTTCCCCCCTTTTACGACCTCCAATTCTCCGAACTCTTTTATAACGACTGCAAAGTTAGGTTTTTTGCTCACGAAACTTTCGGGTTTGGCAATTTTTTTCTTGCGGGCCGTGTTTTTTTGGAGACGCGCGAGTCTTTCGTTCAAGCAGGTGTTGGGCTGTGTTCTTGTTTTCATTGGTCGCCGTTTTCTCCCCCGATTCCCCCCAAGTCTCTATGTCCTCCCCCACCGGCCAAAGGTTTTTATATGAGGGAAAACACTTTCCCCTTTCAAAGGTCTTTCTTTGGGTTTTTTCCTTTTTCCCCCTCCCATGCTGTCTGATTTTTTTTTTCTCAAAAAGGTTTTGTGGTCATGACTGGTATTTTTTCGTTTTAGCCCCCAACGGATCGCGCCCCCCCTAGAGAACGTCTCCACGTCTTTACGACTTATGCCTTTGAACTTCATGATCGCATTCTTGTGACGATTTTGAGGTGCCTTTTTTTTTGTCGATCCTCTCCGTTTCTCCGATACACTCCTTTTATTGCTCAACTTTTTTTCAGTTGCTCCCCTTTCCGGTCCCGCCGTTTTTTGGCAGGACGAAGTACGAGATTGTTTTTCCCTTCGGCGTTGCTTCCCCCCCTTTACGGTCCACCAGGAACCTTTAAAACACCCCTTTTGTTTAGAGGACCACATGCTTTGATTCTCGTGAGTACGCTTGACCACTGTTCTTTTTTTTTTAGTCTTTTTTTTCCCTTCCCCGGCGGATGCCGAGAGTTTTACCCCTCTGTGGCCTTTTTTTTATTTTTCCCGGTTCTTCGTGGACCTCTGTCGTCCCCTCCCCACGCAGAGCCGCTCCAGTGGGCCCCCGTTGCGTTTTCCCCCCACAATCATCCATTGTTTGGTGATCAATCTTTCTTTTTCAACTTCTTTTTTTTACGGGTTCCGTTGGTGCCTTTTTTCCTCAAACCCCCTTACCGTTCCCCGAACTCTGGACCAGCCCTTTTCCTGAAGGCTTTTTCCCCCGCTGGCATCCCTATGCGCCAAATTCTGCATCTATCTTTTTCCTCTTATTTTGTGCTCTTCTTCCACAGGTTGCCCTTAATTAGCTGGGGCTGCGTCCCAAGTGATGCCAGCGGTTCTGGGGCCTCTTTTTCTTCACACCACCCCTTTGTAGAGCTTTCGAAACGTGGGCCCCTTTTTTCCCCTTCACTTTTTCACATACTTCTTTCAGAATGGACTTCCCCCCCCTCTATCCCCCCCCCCCAAGATGGGAGCATTTGTTTTCACGCAGCGACGGACATACATTCCTTAGGCTAGTTTCTTCTTTTTTGTCGACATGAGGTCTCCCCCTTGATTTTCCTTCTTCCCCCCTTTTCTTTCGCCTCCCACACGCCGGCCTCCCCTCCTCATATTAGCAACGGAAGCCCCTTTCGGACCGCCCGCTTGTCCCCCAGCATCGTGGTCCCCTTGTGTGTTTTATTAATGTGTTTTTCTTCTTTTCTTAAGCGACGCCGTATTTTTTTTGGAGCGCGAAATCTCTGTACCCTCCGCACACGTGGTCGGCCTTACCTGCTTGTACTCGCCTGCCTGTCTTTTTCTTATTGATCCTCCTTCGGCTCCCCATTTTACCAAGAAGGGGGCATCCTTCGTCACGCCACGCCTTTTTTTTCAAAAGGTTTTGGCTATTCCTTCCGCTGCGGGATTCTCCGTCCCTTTTTTCTCCCCTTTATGGCTTCTCTTTTTGGTTTTTTGAGACCTCCACTTTTTTTTTCAAGTGCCGGTCATGGTACAACCAACCCGGTTCACCCCCTCATAAGTTTCCACTTTTTTTACCTTCAAAAACCCTCCCATGGTCTCCACAGTTTTTAATCCCTTTTCCCTTTTTCTGAGTCGACAGTGCCACGGCTTATTCTTTTTTTTTCATATTTTTGGCTCATCGGCGACACCCCCCAGTCGCCAAACCCCCCTTCCCCTCGCCTTTCTCTCCTTAAAAACCTGAAAGCCTACTCCATACGTGGGCTTCCCTTCCCTTTCCCAGAGCCCGTTTGATTCCCGTTTTTTTTTCTTTGCAAGTATGAGCCCTTTTTCTTGGAGTTGGGTGCGGCCCTTTCTTTAGGCTTTTACCTCCTTTCGATCCTCTTAGGTGCCCGATTTAGATGGAGAAATCGCCTTTTTATCCAGTAATTCCGTTCGCAGAAACTCGACGGCTGCGTCGTCTTCTTCGATTTTTTTCTTTCTCAGGTTACCCTTCCTCGAATTTGCACGGTCCCTCTTAGCAAGGACAGATGTTGGGCAGACGGAGACGGCCTTTTCCAGTTTCACTGTTTTTTTTTTTTTCTTTCAACAGCGATTCCCCCCCCCCCTAGTTTCTTTCGCGCGCACCTTCTCACAATCTCCTCCCTCATGGAGCATGAATACACACGTCGAGACGATGAAGTATTCGGCTGCCCTGTTCGTACCACCCCTTCCAGTTTTCCGAAGGTTTTCCCCCCCTTGTATGCTCCCCTATCTATCCTTTTCAATTCTTTCTTCCCTCCGCATTGTAGTGGGGTACCCAAATAAAGCAACTCCTCATACCCTTCATGACTTTTTTTTCAATTGCGGTCTTGTACCTCTCCCCCCATCAACTTTCCCAGGTTTTCTCCAGGCTTCTCAACGACGAACATTTTTTAAGAGGAGAAAGAGCGTCCCCTCACTTTTTTTCCCATTCTGCGTCGGCTTCCCCCCTATCCCTTTGTTTTTTTCATTTTTTTTTCAGTGGCCCCCTCCCCTCCTCTTGGCGACCCGGCCGCTTCGCTTGAATGATAAACCACATTTTTTCCCCCGCGGACTCCATTCTTTTCTCCAAGCCAAACGTTTTCTTTTTTTCCTTTCCAGGACCTTTTTTTTTCAACCTTCACTTCTTTTTTCTTCTCCCCGGCAGGGCCGTGAACGAATTCCATCGGCCTCTTTAGTACCACCTTCTTCTTCGAATCGTTAGCACCTCTTTCCGAGCTTTTTTTTCGAACTTTTATTTTTGGCCCTTTGAGACCGCGATAGCAAAATACAATTCCTTTCTGGGATTTTTTTTCCCTCCGGTGTCCTCCCCGCGTTTTTCTTTTGATGGTTCTTCTCTTTTCTTTCCTTCTTTTTTTTCCTGAACAATCACGGGTTCAGGGAGTCCCCCTCCCTGGTATCTCGAGCCTTGAGGGATTCCTCCATGACATCTCCTCATTGCGCTGATTTTTCTCTCCCCCCTCCTCTATAAGGAGCGCCGATGTTTTTTCCCTCGTTGAGATGGAAGCCCGCTGGGAAACTTCTCCGTCGAGTTCAGGCGGTTCCGAGTGTTTAGCGAAATGGGGTTTTTTGAATTAGAATCTCTTCTTCTTGTTCCCTGCCAGCCTCGGCTTTTGGTTCCCCTTTCACGAACCTTTGTCCTACCTCTGGAGCCCGACGAGGATGTTCCCCTCTTTCCTGCCTCAGTTCTCCTTTCGGCGGCTTCTTCCGGTTTCCCCTCGGTCCCCCTAGGGCGCTCCTTAGACTTCCTTAAGAAACATCCTGCATTTTTTCCCCGAGGGGCCTTCTGCTTTTTCTTTTCGTTTGACCCCCTTTGATGAGGTTTTCGAAGTGCTTCGTCGAACTTCCCCTTCCCACTTCTTCGGTTGACGACGTTCGATAGGGGACCCGCCCCTCTCAGCGACGGCAAGCGGTCCCTCCCGCCTTTCTTGGATTCCCCTTTCCTCTGCCAACTTTAAAAAACCATGTTTGTCCCTGAGCCGTCTGTTGCCGATCCACGTGCCGGCTTTTTCCCTGCCCTTTTTTTCGGACCTTTCTTGATGTCCCCTTCTTCCTGTTTCGGAGGAACAGAATCCAACATATGTCCTTCCTCTAAAGGAGGACCTTTTGACGAATCTCTGATTCTCTTTTTCATCGCCCTCCCCCTTAGAGAACCTCCGATTTCTGCGTGTTTTCTCGGTTGATGTACTTACAGTTCGCGAGGTCTAAATCGTCCCTCTCAGCTTTATGATCGCCGAACCTCTTCTCAGTTTCCCGCTCCGACCTTTCAGCTTTTTTCCCCCCCTACTTGTCCCCCTCAGGTCTCTGACGATAACGAACTCCTCCTCCCCCAAGTATGGAGTTAGATCGTAACTTTTTAGTTTGGAGTTTCTTTCTTAGGGTGTTTTTTTTCCCGCACCTTTTCTTTTTTTTCTTTTGTGGGCGATTTCGACTGCCAGCCAAGAAGAAGTCCTTTTGGTCGCCGTACCCCCGGCCCTTCTTTTTTTGAGTCCCCCCCTTTTTGATACATTGGGTTTTTTTTCCTTCGACAAGTGAGTATGATGTCGAGGGTGAAACGGTTGTTTTTTATTTCAAGCGTCTCTTCGCGCCCACCTCTCCTCTGCAAAATTTTCTCATAGCCCAGACCACCCTGCTTTCCAGGAGGAATCCGCCGAAGTTTTTAATCGCAATTGTGGACTTTAATTCTTGACGAGTTCCTTCCCTTTGGGTGCGAGAGAGTGATCATTTCCTCCCCTCTTTCTGATCCGTACACCGTACTTTTCATTGCTAAACACTTGGACTGTTCTTCCCTTTGATTCCTGTCGCCGTGTGGATGCCTCCCTTCTCCCGCACCCGTTTTCCTTTGTGCGCGCAGGGATGGGATTTTTTTTTGCAAAGGCTGTTACCCCCTCCTTCCGGTCCCTTAGCGGCCCCCCATCTTCTCTAAAAGGTGCGTTTCTGACACCCTGGGGCACTGCGCCGGTTAAGCTTCCACCCCGTTTGCTCGCGTTTTTTCAAAATAGTCCCTCTTTTTTTGATTTTCTTTTTCCTCTCGGAACTCTGTCGTCACGCTCGCCTCCCTCCACAGTAGTATTTTTTGCGGTTGGTTTTTGACGCTCACCCCAATCCTTTTCTTTCTTTCCCCAGGTCTTGACAACGCTATTTTTACTTGTACATTTTTTTCTTTTTGCTCTCAACTTACATACCGCCCCCGCTCTAACGAGGAGAACCCTCCTCCCCAGTCTTCTCCCTTGTTCTTTCCATAAGGCGCAGCCTCCTTCCCTCTCTTTCTGAGACGATCTTTCCATTAGATGTTTTTTCTCTTCTTTTTCCCTTTATTTGCACAGGCGGGTCGTGGTTTTATCAGATGGGTTATAAGCGTATAGATCGACGTTTTGCCCCTTGTTCCTGGTGTAGTCACCCCCCCCCCCCCCCCCCCCTTTTAAATACATTCTTGGACCCCCTTTGGATTTTTTTATCTTCCTCGACGGACCAAGACGCTCTCGATGTGGAGGATTTCGCTCGGCGTCCCCATGTCCTCACTCCGGCTGCAATCCCCAAGTGCACCCTCCTAGTTCCCTTAGTGCCCTCCTCCTTTACTTTAAAAGCGACGCAGTGCCACGTAAGCGGAAGACTCCCAAGTCTTTACTCTCTACACAGTGTGTTGCTTCGGTACTCCTCATTCACTTCCCTTGAATAAAAGTAATGAAGCTTTTAAAGAGTAGTACCGGTTGTGAGCCTCTTGGCATTACACCGGTCTCCTGCGCAATTCTTTTGATTTTTTCTTGATCCTAGTTCCACCTCGATAGCACACCTGGAATCCCATCAGCCGACCCTACGTCCACAATGGCGAGGTCTTTTCTTCGGTGTTTTCTAGGTTCCTTTTTTTTTTTGCGATCTCCCTTTGTTGTGCGAGACGCCCCGGGAGGAACCTTTCCCTCAACCCATGTTTCCCCGTCGTATCAGCTCCTTGACCTTCACCCCCCACTTACTCGATACCCCCATCCTCCCTCTTATCAAAGCATAGAACCCCCACCAGGTGGCAGTGGTGGTCTCTTTGGAAAAACTTTCTTTTTCCCATCGAGTCTGACCCCCTCCTTGAAGCCTGACTGTCCCCCTCCCCCCCCTCTTACATAGATCGCCCGTCACAAATTGACGAGTACGTCATGTGGCCTTCTCCTCCTCTTTAGTGATCGCCTTTTTGCAAGTCCTTCTCCCTTTCCCCCCCCTCTCTTTCATACCTGGTGGTGGGCCTGCTCCCCGTGGTAGGCGGGGAAGAGTCTCTTAGGGGTGACGATTTTTCTACAGTTCCGTTCCACCCTCGACTTCCGAACCCCGAGCTTTCGACCTTTCTTAAAGAACATTCCGGCTCAAGAGATTTTTTGCGTCCGTTCCCTCGCAGGACTCGCCTTTTGTCCGGCCCTGCTGCGAACTTCCCCCCTTCTTCTTAAACAGCGCTTCGTAGAGTACAACCATCTTCCGCCCAACTCTCTCTCCTCCCCTACAATCCCTGTAGCTTCTTTGAAACTTCCCCCCCCCCGCTATGCGCCTCTCAGGTCGGCGACACCTCCGGGTAAACAGATCCTCCCCTTCTTTTTACCTTTCAATTGTCACCTTTTCTACGTCATGGGGCAGCAAGCCCTTTTCCAACCTCCCTCCCCCTTTATCCCTCGGGAGCGTTTTTCAGTGAAAGATGGTCTTCCTTCCTCTCTTTCCAAACCCATTTCGTTGACCTTCCCTTCCATCCTTATCCGCACTCTTCAGAGAGGAGGCTTTTTGTTAAAATACTCAGACCCTACTTATTTTCTTCTTTTGAATTCCTTCCATCGGTTCCTCCCCCCCCTTGCTCTTAGAGATTCGAATGCCCCATTTAGGGCGACACCCTCCCCGAACATGCCTAGTCCCATTTCCTCCCTGAGGCTTTTCTTTCCCTAGGATGTTCTGATGTCACCTTCTTCGTCGAGAACCTTTCCGCAAAGACAGACCTTAGACTCCCTTTCCGGAGCGAGCTTTTTTCTCCCCTTCCGGCCCCCCTCCTCTCCTGGTAAACTCCGCCCTCTTTTTTTTGATCTGGCTTCTTGGAAGTATGAGACCCCGCTCATCACTTCCCTCTGCGGCTCCTCCTTTTAGAGTCCCTCGAGGATGGGTGAGATCCCGCATCGGTTCTCACTCTCCAGGTTACGGAAACTTTCCCGGTCCTTTTCTCGGCTATCTGTTTCTTTTCCCGAACCTGATTTATTGGATGGAGGAGCTTTCTTTTGATAGAAGACCTCTTTTCCATTCCTCCGTCGGCCTTTTCGGTCGTCTCTTTCCTGTGAAACGTTACCTTTTTTATTTCTTCTCTTTCAGCGAGGAGAGGGTTTTAAAGGGGGTTGAGCATTCGTCCCCTTCTGGTCCCCGCCTTCGTCCCGCTCCCGACCCTCCACTTTTCTATCTGAGCCAGCCGCTGATGTGAACAAAACTCACGTTGTCTTCCTCTTGCGGATTCCTGGTGCCCCTCCCCCAACGGTCGGAAACCTGTTTGAGGCGAGACTCCTCCCTCAGAGCAAGGACCCTATTCCCCGAGTCAGAGCTGCGTCTCTTTTGACCACGGTTTTTTTCCTTCTTCCTTTCTCTTGGCTCCCTCCCAGTTAATAAATAAGTGTGTTGTCCTTTTAAGTTGATATTGTCTCTTCTCTCCGAATCCTTTGGAGCAGTAGCGTTTTCTTAATGATCAAATCGGGCTTGTGTTTTCTTTTTCGATATTTCCCTGCCGAGTTTTTCGCAGCTTTTTTACCCCAGTTGTTTGAGCTCCCCTGATGGGCCAATTGGGCTTGCCAGGCGGCAAAAGAATGATTCTCTCGTTTTCAGGTTTTCCTCCAAGTCTGATGCCCTCTTTCTTTTCCCTTTCTCCCCTCGGTGGTTAGGCGTCTAGACCTCTCGTCTGCACGTAGGGGGAAGGTTTGATTTTTCACGTTTTTCCCCTTCCTGAAATTTTTCTGGATCTCGTCTTCCTCTTCCATAAAGTTTGTTTAGGCCCCCGCGCCGACTACAATACAGCCTCCTTTTACAGTTTTCACAGACTTGCCACTTTCTTCCTTTTCTTTGGGATCCTTCCCGAGCCGCTTTTAGGAGGAGCCCTTTAGGTTGTTGAGTCCCTCGAGCGAGGTTCCTTTTTGGGGTTGGGGGAAGGCTTTCCCCCTGGTTTGGATTACAGTGTTTTTCTTAGCTCGTTTTTCGCCAAGATCTTCTTCCTGTATAATCCCCCGTGTTTCCTGTCTTCATTGATACAGTTTTCGCGTGAGCATGATAATACCTTCCCCTATAAGGTAAGGGGTGGGTGTCTTTTCCCCTCGAACCCCTTTTTTTTTCTCCTCGGTGAGGTTTTTTGTTTTCCCAGTTACGCCTGCTAGATTTTACGTTCTAAAAGAACAAAGGGATAGGCGCACCATCGATCCCTCACCTCTCCCCCAACGGCCGTCTCCCTGTGCCTCCCTTTTCCTGATTCTTCTCCGGGGAGTTCCCCTGTTTTGAGAGAGATGTGTCTTAGGTCGGTAATGATAAAGTTCCTTCCCCCCCCCCTTGAAGCTCTTTCCCGCTTCCCTATGGCCTCCCCTTTTCAGCTCTCACCCCTCAATAGGAAGGATGGCTCTGGGAGTCGATTCTATCACCCCTCAGATACCCCCCCAATGATTTTCCCACCCTTTATTCCCCAGATTCTTTTTCTTTTTTTTTTGTGCTTTCCGCTTACCCCCCTGCAACTGCGGCATTTTCCTCTCTCACGGCGATTGCAGAGCGTTTCCTATTTGTCCTGATTCTGCACTGCGTTGTTATGTCTTCCCACTCAAGGCCGCAGCCTCAAGGCTATCCCCTCTGGAACGTAGAGAGTGACGACCCCACTATTGGGTTTCCCCCCCCTTCTTCGGCCCTTTTCCCCTCAAGGTGTACGTGTTTTTTTCCTAAACCTTAACTAAGCCCACATTTTCGCGGAGACAACAGCTTTTTCGGCAAAACGAACCCGCTTTTTTTTTTTTTTTTCCATTAACTGCGTGCCCCTCCCCTTTCCCTTTCTGGCCATTGTTCCTCGTTGTTGTTTCTCTCCCTACCTTGCCATTAGCTTTTTGGACATCCCAAGGGATGCCCAGCCTTTTCCCGCCGTAGAAGATGGGTTATCAGCGTTCTTTAGAAACTGTGGGCGGTAGGAAGGTTCCTTTTTCAACGCACCTTTTTCTCACCCGTTTTGAGTCTTCTCGATCAAACCTCTTCTTTTTGATACGTCCCTCCCCTCTTTCTCATCGAGTGGATGCGTGGAGACGGTGACGTTTTTTTTAATCCCATCCCCTTGAACCTGACTTCCCACCCCTTTTTTCTTCTTTTAGACCGCCGTGATTCTCTCTCCCCCCGCAGTGACAAAATGGTCCTCCCACGAGCACGTTCGCTCCTTTTCCGACACCTGTCGCCCCTTTTCCTCGAGCTCCCGAATTCCCCTGCATTTCTTTTTTCTCTGGTGAGGCTCGTGAACCATTTAATTCGGCAGAAACGCTTGAGGAATAGCGCCACTGTGGCTTCTACCCTTCTGTTCTTCCTTTTGTACGGATCTAGCCCCCTCCCCTTCGCCCCCCTCCTTTTTTCGTAACGCCACCCTCATTGGCGATAATGCCGTCCCCCTGGAGAGGCTAGGAGACGTAGGTTATGTTTTTTTCAGTTATCTTGTTCGGACTTTCTCCTTCTACGAACGTCCCTCTTTAAAGTGGACGGTAATGACCCCCACCTGTTCACTAAACGCTCATCTTTTCACTGTGGCGCGGGGACCTTAAACCCTTTGAACCCAGGAAAGTGTCTCTCCCCCCCCTCCCTCCCTCGTTTAGTGCCCCTTTTTTTCTCTCCTCCCTTCCCTCCCGGATCTTCTTGGTTCCCCTTAGTAGAAATATCTCCCGGACACTGAGCAAACTTTTTTTGCATTAGCCCCCACCCCCTTTTTTCCCCCCCCGCTAGTCACGCCTTGTGTGGCTCTCCCTCCTTTTTTTGCGGGCAGGAGTTCGTGCTGAACTGAGCTGACAGTTCCGGTGTACTTGGCAGTTAGGAGATTTTCTTTTTTTTTTATACAGTTTGGTACTGGTCGGGATCCCCTGATCCTCTTCTTTTTCTCCTTGTATCCCCTCTCCAGGTATGGCTACATCAACGTCTGCTACGAAGAAGCCATCGACTTTCGAAGAGTTCGCTTGCCATTCGATCCTAAGGGACTCCTTACCCCTTTTGCTGTTTTTTCCCTCCACTCGCGGACCTTGACGAATCTCAGTAGGCCGGAAAGCTTTAGTCGCGAACCCCCCCCCCCACCTTTGTTTGCCTTCAACCCCCTTCCCCCCCATACGTCATCTCGTAAAACTACGCCGAAAGCGAACAACCTTCCTCGCCCGAATGGAGCATGACCCACGCCACGCTACCCGCTTCTCCTTTCGGATTCTTTTCCTTCCGCCAGGGATTTCAACCGTCACACTTTGGAAACATTTATCCTCTCTCACCCCCCCCCCCCCCCGTCGCCGGCTCCCTCACCTCTCACTCCTTCAACCCCCCCCCCCCCCCCGCAGCAGCCCCAATCGGAGCGACAATCTTCTGGTATTGCTCGGTGGTTTCCTTCATTTCTCAAGTTTTCTTCTTTTGACCGGCTAAAAGGATCCCTGATACGCAGAGGAGCCATCCTTTCTCCTCATTATTTTGTTCCCCCTTCCTTCTTTCGCGTTTATTTCCACTTCCTTCGGGACTGACCCGATGCGCCTCTGTTTTCGACCCAGGATCGTCTCTCTTTTATTCTAACTTGGGTCACCAATCTTCTTCTCTAAACCTCTTACCCAGCTTCACCCCTTCCAGATAGAGGAAAATCCCCCCCAAAGTTACTCGTTCTTTCCGATCTTGCCATCGGGAACCGGGACAAAAGGACATTGGAAGAAGCGACCCCCCGGGGCCCCCCCCCCTTCTTGGCGGGCACCCAGATTCGCGCCATTTTTTACCCGACTAAATCGCCCAGGAAGTATTTGTAAAACACTACTAATCATTCCCGTTATCCCCCCCCCCTTCGTCGACGCGCCTCCAGGGTTGCAGACAGATGATTTTTTTTAACTGGCCCGTCTCCCGTGCAGGCCTCCTCTACCGTGTTTCTCTCTTTTCCTCTTTTTGTTGTTGTTTCTTCTCGAGCCCAGCGGTCGCTCGGGATGTTGATTCTTCCATAGAGTCTAATAATGGCCCTCCAAATCTACGGCCTTCCCGGGAGGCTCGTCGAGCATTTGGATCCCTTCCTCCTGCCAGGATTTTCCCCTTCCCCCTCCTATGGACTTGCTGCTTCCCTATTTTCCTTTTGTCTCGACTCAAATCGGTGACATAGAAGGCCGGAAGCGGTCCCCGTCTCCCTGGTCGTACTGGTTGCTTCTTTGACTCTCCTGTATGGTCGGTTGTTCCCCCTTGAGAGGGTTGCGCCCTGGTTGTCCTTTTATATTTTTAGCTGTCGCCCCTTTGGCACTGCTTTATAGAAACTTTCCGAAGCAAATTCGGGGCGGCCCTTCCGCGGATGTGAACAAAAAACTTTTTTCGCCGCCTTGTTGCTATTTCCCCTTGTTTTTTTTTTCTTTGGTCGACTTTTCAGGTCCCCCGAGTCGGCAAGCCGGTGAAAATGTGGAGGCGCTCGATATGGACGAACTCTCCCAGACCATTTCCCGCTCTTTGCGTTTTTCTGTTCTGTTTTCACCCCCCCCTGAAGGCGTGAGCTTTTGGCAAAGAAGTTCTCTTTTAGATGACGTCGGAAAGTTAATCCCCCTCCCTTGTGTGTCCGTACGTTTTGTATAGGGTCTTCCCCAAGTTTTCTTGACAGGGCGCAAGTAGATTTTGAGTTGGATCCTCCCGAGTTCTTATTGGTGGTTTTTAGGGAGCGATATTCCGCCATTGCTCTTCTTGATCCGCCGCCTTTTTGAAGCCCTGCTGGAAAACCTTCTTTCGATCGCGTTTCCCCCCCTGATGGCTTCCTCCCATCTTTCCCCCCCTGTCCTTAAGCGTCTTTCCTCCGGTCGCCAGTGAAGAATCTTTTGATCCTGATGTCTGGATCATAACTCTCCTCGTCTCCCCCCCAAGCCGTCCCTCTTCTTTCGGGACGAGGTTGATTGGTCGCCATTACCGTTCTTCGTATTCGGACAAAACACCGAAAGAGGATCTTCGCGTCCCCCTGCCCGACCAGTTCACAGTAGTGACAAGGAAAAAACCCTGGTATTCTCCTACTTCCCCATCTTCCTCCTTGCAAAGTACCATAAGAATTGCAAATCAGGTCTGTGCCACGAAATAGATGTCCGGGAGCTCCCCTTTATTTCTTTAAAAGGAGGGGCCGGTTTTTTTCTGACTCTCCCCCCTTGGGGTTTCGGAAGGCTTCCTGTTTTGGATCATTTTAGTTGGCAACCCGATACAGGTGCGCAAAGAAGAAGTACAGATCAGGACCCGATAGTCCACAAAGGAAAAAGGTAGAAGGGAGATAGGAGTGTACCAACCTTGATGCCTAATAGCTTGATTAAAACTGGACGAGCCCGGGGACGGCGTGGGGTTTGTCTCCGTACGACGGGGCCAGTTGTATGATGAGTTCTTGTGTAGTGTGGTGTGGTCATTCAGGCCAAGTTCCGGATAGATTTCGTTGGAAAATTTCCGCCACCGCCACCTGCGCCCCACTAAGCAATCACGCGGCCACCCAGGAATCTCGTCTTCTGCTCGGCCTTTATTCATGATCTCATTTGCGTGCCCCGGGCGAATTCCGTCTTTTTCCCCGGAGTGGTTTCTATGTGATCTTGGCTTACTAGGTCGGATCATTCCTTCACAGGACGAGTCATTCTGTCCTGGTTACACCCCGTTGCGCTTTCGGTCCCGCGGGTGTGACCCAATTCCCTTTCTTTTCGCGCTCACCTTTCCGACTCGGTTTAGGCTCCCTCTGCTTTTGACTGGGAGTCGATTGTGATGATTCATGACCACCATCAGGTGCTGTCCCGCGGAAACACTTTTTCGCGATTGATCGGCCCACAGGTTTTCACCCCTTTTCGTTCCTCTGACCCCTGGGGTTGCTGGCCGGTTGAGAAGAGAAACTTTCTCTGTTGCGAAGAGTTTGGTTTGTGGGCCGGTTTCCGATGTCCTTTCGAATTGCGCTTTAGTCGGTTGACCTCTGTACGTCTGCTGCCCACGCCTGCTTCCGCTCCCAGTTCTTCGTCGCGCGTGACGATCCCCCCAATATCCATCGGTTTTGGATCTGGGACATCGTTTTCCCTCTCCTTCTTTTGTCACTCCCTGGGGTACGTTGGTGGGACTCCCCCCATTAACATTTCCCCCGCCCCAAGTTTGACAGAATCCCGCACATCAATATTAGACGGGCGTCACCCGCTGGCTCCTTGGTGATCTCCGCGCATCTAATGTGTTTGC
>Ga0179593_1360977_pt1 | contig 15878 bp, 16 predicted proteins | sample CZODoug2_1_08_16_FD_185931 | JGI IMG/M metagenome (GOLD analysis project Ga0179593, IMG submission 185931) | Vadose zone soil fungal communities from Angelo Coast Range Reserve, California, USA - CZODoug2_1_08_16fungal (PacBio error correction) | ecosystem: Environmental > Terrestrial > Soil >... | reverse complement strand
TGTAGTTACAAAAATTATAGCTGACCTTTCTTTAGCCAGGTGGTCTCCTGTTTACCAAGTAGCCCTTCCTTTTTGTCTGGTACTGGTACCTTTAAAACCGTTCACAAGGCCCTCCTATCCCTCACCGAAACCCCTTTCGCTTTCTTCTTCCCTTTAAAGCAGACCCCACCCTTCTCCGGTCTTGCGACCCGATAGTGGCGACGATTGCGAATTTGCTTTCCGATTGTTTCATTATGGGGTAGAAGCTCTTAGCGGGCTGCAACAGCAAACCTCATACACGCGTCGTGTTTCTATAACCGGGTGCTTTTCCATCCGCACTCCCCTGCCCGCTTTTCAGGGACTCTTCATTTCTCCAGAATCCTCTCCCGCCGGCCTTCTTGTACGGAAATTAGTGTTTTTGGGCTTGGCGCCCATCCTTCCGCAAATCATGTGAAAGCCCCCCCTTTATCACACTTAAAACCCCCCCATTTCCTGAGTAGCGAATTCATGCCGGACTATGGTCTTTCTAGACGGCTCCCCTCTCCCCAACCTTTTTTCCCTCTCCGTTTTCTCTTTCACGTTCCCTTGTTTCCTGATCTGCGTTCTATTTAGCCTTTCAGTAAGGCTCACGTTCCCCTCCTTAAGGTTATTTGCCCACCTTTTCCCCCCCGGTTTCTGTCTTTCCCACCCTCTTGTGTCCTTGTGGAACGTAGTATACCCGTTCTTCTACTTCGTTTAGCCCAAAGACCTCTCCTAGTCCTCCCTTTCAAATATGTCGAGCAGACGGACCATAGTTGTCTCACTGAAATAACCGGCGATTCTCGTTATCCGACCTTGGTCCCAGTTTGCCTTGTTTTTGACCCCGTTTACCTCAGTACAAGCTTTTTTTAAGTCTGAAGGGGTGATGTTCCCACCCCACGTCTTCCATTAGACTCTTTTTCCCCAATATCCGATATCCTCCCTCCCCCTGCGAGTTTCTTTAATAATGATTGAGCTTTGTTGACCTAATACCTCTCTCTTTTGCTTAGCCTGAATCCAGAAGCGATGGCTGAAACTCTCCTGGCACGGCCCTCTGACCAGGTTTTTTACACCCTGCACATTCTCTGTTTCACCGAGTAACGGACCCGGTGCGCCTTCAACACCCTTAGGGCACTGGGTCGCAGCCTTTTTTTTCCCCCTTTTTCACCTCGCTGACCCCGGTTTCACTGTTACTTGAGCACTTTTCTCCGCCCTTTGCGTGCGCGCTCGAAACCCCTAATCAGCCAGTCCATGGTTCCCCCGGCAGGCGTTATCTTGCTGACTCATCAACTTCTTCCAGTCTTTTCCTACTACCCGGCTTTTCCTTTCCGTCTTTGTGACTTGGCCCAAATTCCCGCTCCTAAACCTTTTCGTAATTTCGCAATCCCTGCTGCTCTTTCGTGGTCCCCTCTCTTTGATAGACCCTGGAATTCCCTTTTTCATCGGCGCAGAGTTTTTTTTTCGTCATTTGCTTGGAGGTTGGACGTACAGGGTTCACGTTCTCGCACTGCCACCAATCCTTTTTACCTAGATCTCTTCGTTCGGTCTTTATTTCGTCTTGGATTCTGTGCTTCCCTCCCCCGACCTGAACCCCGTGATATGGTCTACTAAACGTCCCCTTCCTTTTTAATTTTTTTCCACCATGTTTAACCCCCTATTTTTTTTTGATTATTTGACCAGAACCCCAACCAGACCCGGATGCCAAGTCTGCCCGTTAGGCCCTCCCCTTCCTTTACTCTTTTTTTGGTATCTCCCCCCTCTCCCTTCCCTTTTAAGTTGCCCTACCGCGCATCTCGCGACTACCGCAGGGGCGCGACCAATTGTTCTTTTGTCGGTAACCAAGCGCCCCCCCTTTTCATCCACCTCTTCCCCCGAAATTTTTTCTGGACTCAACTTTACCCGGCCATTGACGTTATCTGTAGGGAAAGCTCATGCTCAGGTTATTAAGTAAGAGACCCCCCTTGAGGGCCTTTTCCCGCTTCTGGACCACAAGAACCCGTCTTTCCGGTTAGTTGAACTCAACTGGACAATGCCCCTTGACCCCTCCCTTCTAAACTCTTTCCTTAAGAATTTTCCCTTAGAGTTCGATGAATCTAAGTGCCTACCGCCCCCACCGTCGTCGATTATCCCCAAAACTTCTACCGTTTCCTTTGATTCTGACCAACTTGTACCTTCCCTTTTTTGACATATCCTTGTTTGACGGCATCTAATCCAAAACCAAACATCTCTATTCTTGTGGGTTCCAAATTCCCCCTTTCTAACTTTATTCAAGCGAGAGTCCCCTTTTTAGTTGGGTCTTTCCTTCTCTTTCTCCTCCTGATTTAATGCAAAATTTGCACGTAACCTGATTTCCCTCGTGCCCTTTCCCTCCTACAACCCGGGACTTTGCCCATCCGGCACCAGTTCCGGTTGAACCTTAGATCGCCATTGTTCTTACCGACTTCTCGCCTTTCTAAACCCCCCACCCCGGTAGGAGGTCTGCAGGACGTTCTGCTTCATCTTGGCCGTTAAACCACACTCCCCTCCCTCAATCTTGGACGCCCGATCGGGTCTGCTTGCGACTTTGATGATTCGGGACATTGTGATGCGCGAACCATAGGGATGCATAACATTCTGTCAAATTCCTGGGATCTCTTCCCTGGCTCCTGTTCGATTTTGACCATCCGGGCAACGACGTCGGTTCTCCCACTTTTTGAAACGGGTTCCCCCTCAGAAACCGTTCCCCCTTTTGGAAACCTTCCCTTATTTTCCTCAGCCTGGACGATGTGGGCTCTAATAATTAGCTCCCCCACCCCTTCTTTGACCCTGTTTTTCCGTCCCAAATGCCCTCCCTTCGTTTAGGGCAGTCCAGTATGCAAGAACCCGTCGCCCGGATCCCGCTGTCCTGCAAATTCCTTGCCTTTTGAGTTAGAAGTCTCTTTCTGATCCTTGCTGTTCCGACTGGTAACGCAACCTTCCTCCCGGCCGGAGTACATCAAATTTATGAAGCTTCTTTCCGTTCTCTTTTTTTCTACACCCCAATTCTCGCTGTGTCTCCAGGCCTTCCCTGCCCATCATTACTTGAGAGATAAAAGGTTATGCGTGTCGGTCATCTACCCCTTGATTTGTCTCCCCCCATCTTCCCCTTCATATAGCTTTCATCGAGTAAATAGTTCTTTTCTGGCGTCCCTCGATCCGGCCCGTTAGAGCTTTGGATATTAGCGCAAGATCCTTTCCCGGTATTGATTCGGTAGGTCCCCGCTTTGGAACCCCTTTCCAGGGTCTCTTCCCCTCTTTTAAGCCCCGTTCCGCGAAATTCCCAATCCCAGACAAAATCTAAGATTTTTAGCTCCTTCCTGGGACTTCTTTTTCCCTTTTGTGGTTTCTCTCTCCTTTTGCGTTCACCCGAGCTGGTCAAGATTAGTAGATTGGTCTTAGTTCTGGACAAGTCGCTGCCCCTCTCGTTTTTTCGTTTCAAAAATCCTCCGGGGTTCCTGACTCTTCCTCGCTCCGGAAAAAGTGAAGATGACTGAAATCTTCCAAGGTCACACCCCTTTGCTCCTCGCCTGAGTCTCCTGAGTACTGACGGAATTCTGGTTATCCTCTTGGGGTAGCATTGCATTTTTCCTTATCTTCATCACCCGAATCGCTTTTTTTCTAACCTTGAGTTCCTTTCCTTCCGCAACTCCGCGAAGGGTCTTCGTTCTTTGGACCCATATCTCCCGTTACCTTCGTCTGATTTTTGTCTCCTTCCGAGGCACCTTATTTTCTTGCCGCGCCTCTACGTCCCCCTTTTCATGGCCTCTCACATACTGCTTTCTGGCGGCCCAAGGTGAACCCCCCCCCCATGAGCCTTTCCAGCGTTCGACCTCGGCTCTGTCGCAAATATTAGCACGTCATACCCTCAAGGGCACTTTTTCCGAGTGAAAAGTTTTACACCTCGCCAGTTCTTCCTTGAAAGCCGTCCCTGCAAACGCGGGTTATTGTGCAAAGTGTTGTGTCCCCCCGTTCTGGATGCTGGAACCACTACGAGTACCCCCTTTTTCCCACGTCCGTGCTTCGGTTCGATTGAGAACCTTGCTTCCATTTTACGAATCTCCTTTCGTCTTCCAAGCCTTCAGAGGAACCCTCTTGTTTTGGCTTCCCAGCGATCTTTCCGTCCCCCCATTGGGTGTAGCTTTTTTTTGTGCTTTACTAAGCTGGTTTTAACGATTGATGGTTATGAGGGTTCCCTCCCCCCCCCCCCCCCATTCGACCCTTTGCCGTCTTCCCCCTTCTAACCTGATAACCTTCCGCCGCTGTTTATTGAACGGCCTTTCCTCTGTGCCGCCCGGGCTTTTGTTTGACGGATTTGCATTTCTCATTCCCTTCTCTTCCTCAACGCTTTAAACACTGATTCTCGTCCGCTATTGGTTTTCACCGTTTGAAAACAGACTCTTCGAGTTACGAGTTTTTGAGCTCTTTTTCAGTACAACCCATTTGACTCGGCCTCCTTTCCCCCTTTTTTTCCCCTTTCCCCAATTTTCTGAAAGTGTTAGGCTTTCATACCCCAGTTTTGTCCCCCCCAATTAGAGAATCAGTCCACACCCAAGCGTTATGAATGTGGTGACCTGCCGCGTTGAGGACCTTTCCATTTCACACGTGGTCATTCCCCTGGAGGTTCTCTCTCCATGACCCGAAGCAGTGTGGTTGGGCCTTAGTCGTTGACTAATTTTCTTCTTTTTTTTCCTGATGCCTCTCTTTCCTCCTAGGGGACGTCCTCTCCCCTACTTACAGAATTTGTCAGCCTGTCGATTAGAGCGTCGTGCTACCTGTTTCTTGGTTTTACCGTTTGTTATTTTTCTTATCACACTTACGGTTTTCTTTTCTACCCCTTGATTTTTCCCCCTATTCGATGGCATTGTATTCCAAGGCGCCCTAAGTCGCTTCGCTTGTTTACCAAATGACCAAAGCTGCTTTCCCTTCATCTTGCCGAAGCTCCGATCTACTTTTGGTCACCATAGCTTTAAATGTGTTTGAGAGGGTGTAACCCCGCTTCTCTCTTTTCCCCAGGATCCCCTTCTAGGCCATACTCATGAGTTTCAATTGGCGGCCCCAGCCGGCACGCCCGAGGCCTCAGCAGCCGGACCCCCTCGGCCTCCATAAGCACTTTCCCGCTGTTCCTCTGTTCGAAACTTGATTTTCCCTCCCCTTTTCGTGACCTACGCCGTCAACACGCCCAACCGTAAGCACGCTCCCCCTTTTGATAGCTAATGTATGACCGTTTCCCCCTTAAATTGTCTATCGGTGCCAACGACTTTAATGAGCCGCCCGGTCTTCCTAGTCGTAATGCCGCGGTTGCTGGCATTCGGGCTGGCACAAACCCGTTTTCCAATTCAAGCGGTTAGTCCTCATCCCTGACCACTTCTTGGAGTCCTGTCCCCCTTTTCCATGTGGACTTTCCTCTTACTTCTGATTTTACGACGTTAAAGTTGTCACTCCAACCCAGTTGCCTCCTACCCCCCTTTGCCCCTTTCAGCTCTTTCTCCAGTCCCCCCCCCACCCCCTTTGAATTCCGTTCTTGACCCACTTCGATACCCAGGTTCTTTCTGCTTTTTCCCCCTTGCCCTTTCCCAGTGCTTTCTTTTCTGTGACCTTTCTTGCTTGCTTTTGGGATTCCGGATCCTTCAGTGCCTTCTTCTTGCTAGAATGCCCTTCGGATTCCAGTTTAGCCACCTCCTGGGAGGTCGCGAATTTATCCTCTCCATTGTTTGGTCCTTTTCCGGTTTTTGCCCTTTTTGGACTTAACCCGGGAGCCTCGGACTAAGGAAGAGGCTTTTCAAGGGGAAGACGAACCCCCCACTAGCTCCCTCAACCACTCCGAGAATATTAGGTGATGCTTGCAGAACAAGACTCTCTCCCGATCACCTTGTCTTCTCCAGAGCAAAAAGGCGACATGGTCCAGGACCTGTTTCTGATCCCCCCTATTTTTTTTTTCCCCCCGAGTGTCATCCCCCAGACCGGTCCAACACTTTGGACCTTGATCACTTATTCGTCCCTTCATGATTTTTTGTATCCTGACGCCCCCGACCCAACTCAGTAGTAAGATGCCTTGTTTCCTTCGTTGCTCGATTTGGCCAGTCACCGACTATCTCGCTGACTCTCCCCCTTAATTGGTAGTTTTTCTTGTTGCCTTCCAGACATGTGCTGTTCGCCAGGTCGATGTCGCACCCGCTTCTCGTCTCTCCGTCGCGGATTCTTATTGTGGTCTTCGCCCCCCTTTCCGCGCATGGCTCCTTCGTCCACCCACTAACCTAACAGATGTCAGCCGGTGATTCTAGCGCGTGGTAGTCTTGTTGTGGGAACCCCCGTCCCAAATGCTATCTCTAGACAATCCTTCCCCTTCTATCCCGTCGAGGCGCTTGGTTGCATTCGGCCGCGCCTTTGCTTCTTGATTTCTCTCCCACTTTTCTTTTATCGATTCTGCCCCGGTGAATCGAAGCGCGCGGACATTTTGTCCATAACTAATCCCACACTCTACCGTCTTCCTCTCCAGTATAACCCGCCAATATATTAACTCCGTTGGTTGAGAGATTGGGCGTTCACGTTTACCTGCAATTGCTTTTTTGATTGTCTTTCCCAATGTTCGCTCGTTTCCCCACTTCCCCCGGTGGAAAACCGCAGGTGACCCCCCCCCTCTCCAACGTTTTGGGTCCCTCTCCGCCAAAGAGACTCAAAATTGCCGCCCCGAGATGATCCATTGGGCATGCGCTGGCACCATTCATGGGTATATTGGGGCACCTTTTGGCCGGTATCTCGCAGACCCCCTCGTGTATCTCTGACCTTGCAGTACTCCTACCCCGACATGGACCCTGAGGTCTCCCCCTTCTTCCGTTCGCCCCTCGCCGACGGACTATCGTCTCCCGGCCCCCCTGCGGCGTTGGTTGGTTTTTATCGCCACGATCTCAATCCTGTTTTGGCCCCCAAACCGAAACCACGTTGTGATCCTCAGTTACTACGTTTCTCGTTGTCCGTCCTGCCAGACCTTCCCTTCACCTTCTTCCGCCATTTTTAGAGGGCCACTTTCCATCGTGTAGATCATGGATTCCCCAACAGCTTATCGTCACCCGTAACTTTTGGTGGTGGTTTTTGCCCAATGGCCTTTATGCAAACTCGGTTTTGTAAGTTGCCATGTTGATGACGTTCGATACACAGGTACCGAAAGTTCTTCCGATTTTTGGACTTATTCATCCCTATGTCTTTCAGCTTCCCCCCGCAGAGATCATAAGCTGGGGGCAAGCAATAAAACCCTTTTCGTCTCCCGGTGAGTATCGCTGGGTCTTACGCCGGGTTCGGGTATTTTTCTTCAAACACAAGAGGAGAACCAGGGCCCTTCGAGAGACCCCACCTCCCTTATTATCCTTCCCCATATGGGCAGATCTCTTTCTTTTTTCCCGGGCTCTAACTGGACTGCTTTTGCGCATTTAATGCCTCCCCCCCACCCACAAGAATCCAGGCTGAGCACCTACGGCATGCCCTCTAGGCTTTCGATACTCAATCTCCCTTCAAAACCAAAGTTCATTAGTTGGTCGACCGTGTGAGCCGTCCCCATGTTCCCCCCTCTTTTGCCCCGCCCTTATTCGTTTTTCCCCTCTTCACGTCCCCCCTGTCCAAGTCGGCTTTCCCACGGGTTTGCTGCCCCGCCATCTACCGCCGAGTCTTTAACCGTCCCCTCTCATGCCCTCCAGTCAACGACCACACACCCCCCCCAACCCCCCTTTTTCATTCAGTTTTGATCATACATCCCCTTCGGACGCGACCCTTTTTTTTCAAAGGGCTGCGCAAACGTCGTCTTCCATCGTCTTTCTTCCTTTCCTTTCCGATCTTACAGTCATGCCAGAGCGCGGTCTTCTTTTCTGCGATGATCCTTATTGGTCCCCGATACGCTAATTTGTTCGTAATTCCCCCCCCTTTCCGCAAGTTCTTTATGTGAGAATTCGGCGCTGTTTTCGCTGTCGTTCCTGAACCCGCAACCTGGCGAAGTGCCTTTTACTCCGTGCTAACCGTGTACTTTAGTTTTTCCTTTTCCCCCCCCCCCCAGGTGTTGCCTCATATCCAGACCAAAAAATTTCCGAATCGTACAGTCTTTAGCACGAGCCCATTCACTTCTTTTCGGATCCCCTGCTCCCTCCTTAACAGCTCCCTCCCCAACTCTCGCCGCCACAGCGATTCCTCTTTCTGACCGGGGCAGGGGCTGCGACACTGGCGGTCGCATCGACCAACCCAACATCCTGCTCCTGCTACCCTCTCCGATGCACCAGCATTAGGCTATTTCTATCGGCGCCGGGCCTGGAATGAGTTTGGATTGAACGACGTTTTCTGGCCGATTTTTCTCAAACCTGTTTGCAAGCTCGGATGCTACTAACTGGACTGACCACTCTTTCCCATTGCATTCGTTCGCCATCTGTTCCTTTCGATCGGATTATCAGCCAACCGCTTCCTCTTCTAAGCACACTTGCGACCATGCGACTTCACAATCGGTACGGTCCCCGTCCTTTTGACAACCGAAGGCGTTATTGGGTTTCAACGGTCCAGGGGCGTTCTTTTCTGACGAAATTTCAGATGGTTCCCTTTTCTGTCCTTTTATTTTCTTCCCGGACCTCCCTCCCCGTACCGGCGACCCCAGCCCACCTTTGCCCATCGGTCTTGTATCCTTAGATTGTTTCGCAGGTCGCTGGTTGGCTAGGTCCGTTTAAATGCCGTTCCTCTTCTAGACCACCCCCAAGCCGCTCCCTCACACAATTCGGAGATTCTTTGCTTGCTTGCTCTGAGTTTCAAAGGTGGCGCCACTGAGTCAACATCGTCCGAGAGCTTTCGGTTCCCGTGCCCGAAAAAAACTCTTTCCCCTAAGAGTTTTTCTCCATCTCGAAACCGGGAACCTGGGCTCTGTTAGGTTCCGGATAGGGCTCATCCCGCATTTAGCCTCCATGATTACCGGGTCATAAGCACCGTCCTGACATGGTCGAGTCTCTTTCGAACCGAGACCCCCCGGCATACTAGGCTAAATATTTTTCTGTCCTTGTGGGCCGCAAGGAGTGCCAGTAGTTTTTCTCCCCCCCCATTTCCTTTTAACATGGAAGGGAAGGCAAAAAACCGTTTTTTTGCAGGCGGAGCCATTGTCTATACCCCGACTCGCTTAATTGGGCTTTCCTATCCACTTCAGGACAAGTATACGGTGAGATACCCGAGTGTAGTTTATGTACGAACTGGCCAAAGGACCAGATAATTCACGCTAACCCTCCGGTTCCGGCCTCCCTCTCGTTAGTGTTGCGGCCTTTCGTTAGCGTCCCTGATTTTTTTGTGATCTTTTGAGAGGTTGCCCCCATCACGTGTGTACCGCTCCTCCGACTCCACCCCTGCCCCCCACACTTAAGACCCCCCTTAACGATTCAGCTCATAAATCTGGAATCACTCTCTTTTTTGTGGTTTTTGGTTAACGTGACGCAGGCGTCGATGATGTTGATGCCCGTGGCTGTCTTATCTATTACCAAAATCCTCTGGGCCAAGCCGGCCGGACCCTACGTCCCCAGCCCCCCAAAGTTCTTGACCCCGCTCTTACTTTCAACGCCCAGCCCCCCCCTCGCCCTTATTCGCTGCGGGTGATTTCCTGAGACGGAGGAAAGGCCAGGGTTTCCTCTTTTGGTCCATCATCTTGTACTCCCACCAGACTAGATACCCTTGTCGCTATTAACACGGACCTATCGGAAAGAGAACTCTGGGCCAATCCGCGTCCTTTTTAGTTACCTGTTTTTGTGCCTGAGTAATTTGTGGGGGCGGTGTCGGCCATAACGATCTTCTTCTGCCCTTTCTTAGTGCCACCAAAATTCCCTCGTTTCTCCCTCGTGTCCCCCAATAGCTGCGCGCGGCCGAGCGAACTAACCGTCATGTTTTCGATCGTTCCGTCGAGCTCATGTCGATTTCTCTTTAGTCCTCCCACGAAGGAGTGGTTGCCCCAAAGGGGTTGCCGTTCTGATTTTTTGACAAGAACTCGTTCGGTGTTTGACCGTTTTTTTCTCCCCCAGGTTTTTCACGCTCGGCCCGCTTGGTCAGATCACTTCTCAGCTCTCAATGACGACTCATCAATTTGGCGAAGCCCAGCCTGTTCTTTATTGTGTGCTCGTTCCCGATCCACCGTTCCCGGCCGCTGAATGGGGCGCCCCCCTATATTGCTCGTTTATCCCCCTATGCCCCCTCTCGCCTGGTGTGGTTAAATGACTGCCGCCCCCTACGAGGTAATCGAAAGATTTCCCCTTCCGCTGCACACCTAAGACCTTTCATGGGCCGTAAGGGCAAAGTTACCATTTGCAACCCAACCCGGAGCGATTCTCTGTGTCCTTTTCCTCGAGCCTTACGGACTTCCTTGCCACTCGTTGGTGACTCGCAATGTAGGCTAGCCCTTCGTCACGACGGGTTTTTTACCGTCACCCTCGCAGCCGTCCCTGAGCAGATCTTAGTGCAATGAACTCCTCCCCCCGTTTTTTGGGACCCTTCAACGATTGTGGGACGACTTTGTGGGCCCCCCGGTCTGACCCCGTTTCTAACCGCTGTATTCCATTTCTTCGTGGCCCGGTACGGATAGACATTTCAATTGGTTCTCGGAGCACGAGCGCTTGGCTGTTGATTCGCTCTGGTTCTTTGTTTTAGGCGACGCTTGTTCGAACAGGCGAAACGATAGAGTCCGGGCAAGACAGGACAAAGTCTTGTGACGCGGCATCTTTTTGGGCCTAACTTGACGTGATGGTTTTTTTGATATGCGACACCGGTCCATCCCCTCTACCCGTTTGTTCACCTCCTCTTCTTACCTTTGTCTCGGTTGACCAGTACAACTGACTTCACTTTCCCCGGGCTCCACTTTTTAGCTATCCATCGCCGTAGTTTTTTCACACCCATTCCTTCCCGACGGCTTGGACCTACCGGCAGCCAGTTCGAAGTTCCTTCGAGGCTTCTCCATTTTCTTTTGCGACCCGGGAAGAACCCTTCCCCCCCCCCCACTCTCATCTTTCCGTCCTCCCGATGCCCATCACAAAATTTCTGTGCTCCCCCCCTCTTTAAAATTTTCTTTTCCTTTAAAAACGGGGCGGGCGGCCCCTTTAACCAATCAAAAAGCCATGCCAAGAATCCGTTTGATACCAGAGTCCCCTACTTTGAGGGCATGCATTTACTTATCGTTCCAATCAATGTCCTCCTTCGAGTAGCCTCGAGTTCCCCACTAACCCCCCGTGTTCTTTCCCTTGACAGTTATCCCTGAATGCAATACCGCTTTTTCTCTTCCGTAATGGGGATTGCTCAACCGGTTCTAGAACCGAGTTAAATTCTTTTCTCTGGTTCTTGGGACTAAGGTTGAAGAGCCATCCATTCCGCGTTTTGCCCTTAATGCCCACCTTCTCGTATTCGATTACCTCTCCCTCCGGCTTCTTTGCAGCATGCCTTCTCCTTGGGTGAGATCCTCCCGTCGGACTCTCTCCTCATTGGTTTTTTTTCCCCTTTCGAACTGCGTTTAGTGTCCGAAGCACACCGCCGCCGTCTCACCAATCTTCTCCAATTTCTTTTTCCCAACTTTTGTGCGGATACGTCGTTTGATCGGCGAGAGCCCTGCAATTATGTCATTTATCAAACGGATTTGCTTCACTCGGAGCATCCACAATTTTCCTCAATTCTTCGTCCTGAAGCTTTTCCACTTCTCCACGTTGCCTTGTTGACACCCTCCCCGGCCGGTGCTTTTTACGAATTTTCAGTTCAACCACACTTTCCTATTAAGGGGGTGTTTTTTCAGACCATCTTTGTTTCATTTGATGGTCTATTCGTTCCCCCCCCCACAAACTCTTTATCCCCTGGTCCTCCCTTATTCAGTGTGGTTCCCTTTACTCTGGGACCCGTTTGCGGCTTCCACCCGCCTAAGGTACGCGTTCCGCTTTTTTTGTTGCGGCGGCAAAATGATGCTGCCCGAGGTACCCACCTCAGCCTCTTATCAGATCGGATCGTTTTTTTTGCTATCTGACGGCACGTGCGCTTTCGTGTTAATTAGATACCAGTCCTGTGCTTGTCGTTCGCCGGCTTTCCCTTGAGGATTTCTTTGTGTAGCTTCTGGCATGGTCAATACACGGCAACACGAATACTTTATCGTTGGTCAACCCCCTCCTTCCTATGTTGTTTTTGAGGTTCTCCCCCAAAGAATTCGGAGCTGCAAGTCCTTCGTCGAGCTTGGGGTGATGATGGGCCCACGGTTCGCTGCTCGCGTCAGGAATCCGCCCACCAAATTTTGTGCCCGCACCCTCGATCCCCCTGCAGTTCCTCATCTCTGCAATCTCTTCTTTTTGCTCTTTCGATCTTTTCGCTGCCTTGGACGATACCGAAGAACGAGCCCGGGTTCTGAGGGCTATGAATCTTTCGTTTCACAGTATAGCTCACTTCCCATGCCCAACCCGTTCGTTTCAACGACTGGACTACTTCCTATTTATATGGGACCCCTTTTTTTGCTTACCTTCCCAAATAAGTCTGACTAGCCCCCCCCCCTCCCGCCCTGAGGTAAGCGTTACTTCCTTATGGTTGGGACCCTCAATAGACTGCCATGACCTTTCGCTCCCTTTGGATATGAGAACCACCTTCCCCGTGACCATTCTAATTTTCCTCCGGTAGTAGAGTTGTCTTGAAAATATATTTCCTCCTACCCCCCTTTTAAAAAGTCACCTGACTTTCTGCCCCCTTTTTTCCCTAGGACCCCCCCTCCCCCCCCCAGTCTAGTCGTCCTTCGAGCCCTCGACCTTTTCCTTCTCTCCCCCCCTTCACGAACATTTGAGAATTTTACAGGGGGTCTTCTTTCTTTTTAAAAACGTTTCATTCGTTCATTCCGCTCTTCGCTTCTTTGATGCCTTTCCCAAGCTCTGTCCCGCATATTTGTTTATCCCTGAGCTTTTTCTAAGTCACCGAAGTTTCATTTGTTGGCGCCCAAACCAGCGATCCTCGTTTCCTGCTTGGTGGTAATTCCCGGTTTGTGTTCTTTACGCCGACGCTTCTTACATTAGCCACGACCTTGAGTTTTTTTAAACAAGGGCGCATCTCCCTTCCTGCCTCTCCAATTCTGGATGATACATCTCCGACCCAGATTCATCAAAGTCCTTTTTTGTCCGCGGTGGCTGACGATGATACAATTTTTGCCGCGATGAGGCTCTTTCCCAGCAGCCCAATCCCAGTGAATTTTTAGCAAATCAAGGCCAAGTTTTCATTAACTTTTGAAACCCAGAGATCCTTGCTGTTTGGGTTTGCTCTTCAAATTATTTTTTCGCACTCCTTTTCCCTTGTTGTTGACACTTCATCGCTGAAACTGTCAACCGTGTATCCCTCTTTCTCCTGGTGGTGACAATTAGTCCCTTTCTTTTCCCATCCATACTTCAGTTTAAGATCCATTTAATCCCCCAAATCATGGTTGCCCTCCCAGTTTTTGATTAACGTTTTTCCAGCATTTTGACGGTTGGTTCCTGATTTGCCTAACCCTTGCGTCCGAATCTTTGACTCCTAGTAGCTTTTTTACAAGTTGCGCATCCGACCCCTTTCCTTCAATTGGAGGTAATGTCATCTAGGATCGTTCTTACGCTGTTGTTGCGCGTTTTGTTTCCTTTTTATGAAAGGTTTGATCCTGTTTTGCAACACCCCCATTTGTTCAAGCAATCTCCTCTTCTGTTATGGAGCTTGACTCACTTTGTACCCGAGGAGATTTTGTTCGTAGGTGAATTACTTTTTTTTTCCAAATTGACCCCGATCTAACTTTTATTAGTGCTTACAATGAACTTTGGTCCCACAGATTAAAGTTTTTCTGGTCAACATATCTCTCTTAATTACTCCTGTGCGCTTTGATTCCACTTGTTCCCTAACCCCAAACGTTTTTCCTCACCGAGGATCCCCCCCCGTCGGGGATGAGACCCCTTCCCTTCTCAAGTTTTTCCCTTTCGTCCCACCAGTCCCCTAAGGCCCCTACTACGCCCTTTGACCCATCCGATCTATTATTTGGCCCCTGGGCAGGCTGTACCAGTTCTGGTAGCCTTCTAGGGTTCCGACCCAAAACGGCCCACCCCTCAGCGCCCCCAGTTCAGCCCCCTCGTAGTCGCTCAGCTGACCTCTCACTTCCTTACACTGTCTCTAGGCGAGGCGTTGCCCCATAGAGACTATGATCAGCCGGTTTCGACTTCAGCTCCTGAAGGTAGGCACGCGTGCCCGCTTCGCCCCCCCCACGTCACCTCGTCTTCCGATAGGTATTCTTTCCGTCCCAAGATCCCCTCCTTTCTTTTTCCTTGTCCTTTTTCTCACGCTCGTCGCCCTGTCTCTGCCGTCTGTATTTTCTGATGTCCTCGAAGTGCGCCCCAACCCGTTTCCTAGCCTGAATCAACCCATTTTCAGTACCGTTTTCATCGATGGAGTTACAAGGTCACAATCGGTACCAGGCTGCGCCCGATGTCACATGATTGCCTATCAAAAGGCATGACCCCAGGTGAATCTCTGTTTTACCATTTCATTGTCTCACTTGTCCTCGCTGATCCCCACTTCCTTGGGTTCTGCTTTTTTTTTCCATTCTAAGGATCAAATCCCAGCTGGGCAAGAAACCATTCTATTAGACCCTCGTCAGCCCTGCTTTGAAAGTAGTAGTGCCATTTTCAATCTATACCCTGTTAGGGCGTCGTCTGTATCTGATCGCAAATTGGTTTCTGAGTAGAAGGGATAGTCTGGTTTGACCTCCCCTCCACCAGGAGTTGCGCTGGCCCAAAGTATTCAGCGGCTGGCGCGTAATCGGTTCGGGGCTAACCCCCAGCGCACGTGACCCCCCCCCCCCATTCCTTCTGAAGTTGCCCATATCCCCCCGGCTTGTTTCTTGCTTGCGCCAACCGATTTGATGGTATCTCGGCCATGTGTTTTAGACTGCTCACGCCCTCTGTTTACTGCATCAAACGGTCCTTTTAACCCTGGGAGCGCTCGGATCCATTACCTGTGCCCGAGATCATTGGTCCCTTTTCCCCCGGATTTGTTTTCTCCCACCCCCAACCGAGTTTTTCGGCCCCCCCCTACCTGAACCGGGCCCCCCCTTGGGCACCTTCCCCTTCCAAGTTTGCCGAGCCGGATTCGATTGGGAGAAATCGCATTAGTCGTCGACACGCTGGACCTTTTTTTTCCCCCCTCTTCAAAAAAACGGCCAGTTGCCTGGTTCTTGACTTCGGGCTAGCAATTTTCTGGACTCCCCCGATGCCCCCCGGATCCCTTAAGACTGTAAAGGCTCACTAGAATGGTTTTCTTTGCCTTGTGCGGCCCAGTTTCCAGACAGGCGTTTTCTCGCACATGATGGCGTAGATTGTCTCCCGCCACCACACACCTCGTCTCCATGCGGTAGAAGATCAACGTCTCCCTTCCTTCCCAGGTTCTGCCTTCAGACAGGTCGCTTTCTTGTTTTTCCCTCTACATAACGTTCTCGCATTGCTTTCGATGGGGAAGTAACCTTCCCAGGAATGTCCCTCCTGTGCGAGATACAACGCGTTTTTCTTTTTCTTTTGCTGGGCATTGATGACGGGACCGGACCACCTTGATTGCCCTTAAGTACCCTCCTGATCCGGTCTAATTCTCATCACATCAGTCCGTCTCCCTCCTCTTAGCATCTATGGGGTCACCGGTTCTTGCCCCACCCTAGCGCTTGGAGGCCTTGAGCTTTTTCTACGTATCGCCACTTTTGCGGATCTGTAGGTAAGCAGGATGGCCCCCCTTGAGTCTTTCCCCGGTGTAGATCTCTTGACGCGCCCGCCGCAGAGACTTTTTTCCAAAAATACCCTACCACCCCAAGCCTCTACGCCTCCTTGCGTTTTCCTAAACAATCGTTTTAAACGCAA
>Ga0179593_1360099_pt1 | contig 15878 bp, 16 predicted proteins | sample CZODoug2_1_08_16_FD_185931 | JGI IMG/M metagenome (GOLD analysis project Ga0179593, IMG submission 185931) | Vadose zone soil fungal communities from Angelo Coast Range Reserve, California, USA - CZODoug2_1_08_16fungal (PacBio error correction) | ecosystem: Environmental > Terrestrial > Soil >... | reverse complement strand
GGATTTTGTCCTCTGCACTTTTCACCCAGTTCCTTCCCCTCTGCGATTTCTTTCTGCCAGAAAGGTTAAACTGCTTTCGATGACGCTGGTTTTTCCCCTCCTAAGTACTCGTGCCATTCATAAAATGGGAATTCTGACGGCCCCGGCTCGTTTTTTCTTTCCACAATTCAACTTTTCGTTCTCTGTTGCACGGGTCTTTTTTCCCCCCTTCATCTCCCGCGTCACCCTTCTTTGAAGCGCCGTTTCTCTTTTGTCGACCCTGTTTTGCCCGTTGGACACCCCTTTCAACGAGCGTTTCCAAACTGATGTGTACACTTCCCCATACTCGAATGCCTCCCCCTTTACACCTAATTAGTACCCCAACTTGGGAAGGACCGTTTCCCTATTCCTCCTTCACCTGTTGCCTGAATGGAATCTGTCACGATGGGAGGCCTTCTCTCAAATAGCGGTCTTTCCCTGCTTCGAATTTGGAAGCTTATTACCCTTCCCTTGGCTGCCACACATACGGAAATCCAATGCACGATAAACTGGGCTCATCAAAGGACTCTTTTCCTTTGTCATTCATCCCCCCCCTCTCTCAGGGGTGTTTTTTTTTCTCATTTTCCTAAAGCCCACTCACGCTTTTCCGAGGGTCATAGAAGTTCCCAAAAAAAATTCCCTAATTACCTCCCTTTCTTCCCTTCCTCTCATCCCTGTCACCACCGGACCCCCCTTCCCCAACGATTTTCTTTTTCTGTCTTGTCTACCCCCCTCCAAACTTTACATGAGTATGGACCCCTGAATCGTAGCTGCCCCTTTGTAAAAATTTAGCCCTCTCCCTTCCTATTCCCCCTTCGGCAATGTGAACAGGAAATATCCCGTCCTCAGACATTCTTCATGTATTTCCCCCCCCTCCACAGAAAACACCAGGGACCGCGAGAAAAAAGTCCCGCCCGCGTAGCAAACCCCCCCCCGCGTTCTCTTCCCTTACCCTGTGTGCCATTCCGTAGCAGCTCTCTTCCCCCCACCCGGTTAAAGAAAGAGGAAGTACTAGCTGAGCTGCGCCCCCCTTACGGAGTTGTTTTTTTTGTTTTTCGTGTTTTTGGTTTGGGTGGTCGTTGCTTGTTTCACCAGCCTTTGAAGAGACCCACGACTAAGGGAGCCGTCCCCCCACCTTAGTCCCCACCCTTTACTTCCTTTACTACGCTAACACCCCCTCCTACCTAGAAGAACGTGCCGACCACCCTCTCGTACCTTTTTTTCCACTCTGCCCCTTCAAAAAAGCACATGGTGGGGATCGGGATATCGAGACTGCACGGGAGGCGGTCCAGTGAATGACCTACTTCCCCCCAAAACAATTACGCTACACTGAAAACTCGCTCTCTATCCGTTTTTGTACGAGAAGATTTCCTGAGTTTAAGGTTCCTTTTCCTTTATCTCTAATTTCGCAATCTGACTGGAAATCCCCCCCGCTGAAAGTGTGAGGCGAGAATATCGATCCGGTACCTCCTCCGTGCTTTTGCTATTATGTGAGCTGATTCTTGCGATGACTTTGACCCGGCGTTATGCAGGCTTTTAGCTGACTGAAGGAAGAGCTGTTCTAGGCCCGTGAAGAATCCTGTTCTCGTTTTATGGACGCGGCTGGGTACCCCGGTAACCTTCCATCTTTAATTCCCTCTGACTCCTCCTCCTTGACAACGCTGGCTCTTTTCCGGTACCCTGCTCCGTAAACCCTTAGATACCCACCAGTCCTCCTCCTCCCTATTGCAATTTCAATGGGAAATTTCTCCCTGCCCTCTTTCGAATTTTCCCATTCTGAAGAAAGTTTGATGTCGCGGTAAGTAATGCACGACATTGCCCTTAATCTGCCCGTCTTGCCCCTTTCTTTTTTTCTGGATTCTTCCGACTCCTTCTTCCCCTCCTCGACGTATGGCAAATTGAGTGTGAAGGGAGGGTCTCTTTTAAAGTTGAGGGTCCCTCCCGGTTGACCCCTTTTTCTCTGCATCGCTCGAAGTAGACCTCCTATTCTTATATAAAGTCCTCGGCCTCCGTTTCAGTAGCAAGTCCCCCCCCCTTTTGGATAGGAGGTGACCGTCGTCTCACGATGTACTTTCTCTTCGATGCCGTAGAAAGGCCCCTATCTTAATAATAGTTTTATCTATACCGTTTCCGAGCCTGATCTTCCGGCAGACTCACCCTTCCTTCCCCCTTCGCTCCAGGCCCTCCTCGCTCAGCCGTTTGCTCCCCCCCCCCCTTGGAAGGGGGGGTTTGGGGGTGAGCCCGAGGACTGGCCCTCCAGGAGAGTATCCTTCGCCGAAACTTTTTTCCCTCTACCGTTTGATTGCCCCCCCCCTCTTTCTTCCCTTAAGAAGATACTCCCTCCCTTACAGTACTTCGCTCTACCTGTCGTGCCTAGGCCTCCCAAACCCGACAGGACTGACCCACCAAATAGTTGCGATGACAATGCGAGGGCCCCATGTCAGTCGTCTGTCGCTGAAACGCACGTTATTTCCTGCCATGGATGGGAAGGGAGCGATTTTCCAGTTTTTTCCTCCGATTTTTTTGACACCATGAGGGGGGTCGTTGCTCGACGAGTTGTGAAGCGGCAGCGTTACCTTTCGGTACGGCGTTGGCTGAGTTCTTCTCCCTTTCCGGAACCCTATGAGCCGTTCTTTCCACCTCCGCCCCTTCCCCGCCCACTCAGATACGTCCAAGAATTCTTGCGGCCCTTTTTTATCCTAAATTCCCGGCGGTCCCTAAAGAGTCAATACTCTTGCTTCTCCCACGGTGACCTACCGTAATCTTATCTTACTCCACCAGAGTCTGGGATGCGCCACTTCCCCCCTATAGATGATCCCGCCCCTCCACTTTTCAAGATGTAATGACGAGACTTGGGGTCAGATTAGAGAATCCCTCTTCCCCTTGAATCCGTTCTGAGCACCCCCCCCTAGTAGATATAGACCCTCTTGTCATTTTTTTCATGCCAAGTTTGTTTTTCGGATAGTCTCCCTGTTCAAGCTCTCCCCCCCGTCTTTCTTGACAGCAAGACCTTCCAAGAAACTTCCTCTTGTTATGGCCTCCAAATTTCTCTTTTTTCTCAGGTAGATTCTGAGGTCTCCGTGTCTGTCGTATTTTGACTTGAGTAGTATTTCAAAGTTGGCTGCTCGCGCTTGTGGCGGATCCTTTTTTTGCATGTCACAAGCCGGTGCCTCCCCCAACCATCCTTTGTAATCTCCCTAAGATGTACCCCCCTTTCCTTGCCGGTTGTCGTCTCCCTGCCCTTTCCGTTGAAGGTAGGCTTCGAAGTTTCAGACCTCCCTTTTTTTTCCCCTCCAATAAGAGATCAGGAGAAGTCAGCTCGGGGGTAGGCGGTCCAGCGCGATGGAGTCCAGACAGATCGGGCTTTGACCTGTCCTCCCGGTTGAAATCGTTTCCCCCGCTCCTTTGGCCCTTTGATGTGGGGCGAAACCAGCGGAGTCCGGTGGCCTGCCCAGACGCAGCGGATTTTTCCTCGAAAGGTTTCATTGCGGTGGTTCACGGTTTTTAACCTCCCCTTCCCTGGACATAAGAAGAGAGTAATATCGTTCCCGGTGTCGGCGGCCGTAGATGACCCCCCCGTCAGAAGTTACGTGGTATTGGATTCCGTCGTGACGCATGCTCGTCATTGAAAATCCACCTTCTTTCCGCCGTCCTCTCTCCCCCCCTTTTTGATAGGTAAGAGGTTGCCCCTTGCATTCAAAATTTTAACGAGTTTATTAAGACCCTTTCCCCCTTCGACAGACCTCAATACCGAGCCAGGGTGTCCCCCCCCTCTTTACCGGCTAGCCCCTCTCCCCCCCTCAGGAGGAGCATTAACCCTCCTTTCGGCACATGCTTTTCCCCTTATCGCAAAGCACTTTGCAGTAATAAAGTTTGGGTGAAGTACTTTCTTTACAAAGAACATTTTGTCCCATGTCGATGGGTCCCGTATGCCCGACTTTTTTTTTCCCCGTGTGTTCCGGGGGAAGGGTTTGGCACCCGTAACTCGCCAACGGAGTTGGTAGTCGTCCCGGAAGAAGCGCTTCCCTATTGGTAACGCTTCTATTCTTCCAGGCCCCTCTCCTGAGTCTCCAGAAAATTTTTTTTTTGAAGGAGTTGGCCCACCCATGCCGAAATGCCCGAAAGGGCATCCAGTTGCATTTCCCCCCTTTTGACTGCTCTATGCCCTTTCGTCCCGCGACCGATCTCCCCTCTCTCCCCACAGAAATGTGAAATTTCTTCAATCCCGGGTCCTTTCCGGGTGGACCCGGGTCTCCCAGCATTCTATATCCCCCACTCAGTTTTGTGAGATCGACGCATTTTTTTTTAGCAGACCGTCCAAAATGCCCCCGGCACGGTTTTTCCCTCCGATAGGATGAAAGAACAGGGTCCCCTTTGTCAGTTGCTTCCGAGATGCGTTGTCACGCCCCTCTTCTAAACGGCCCCCCCCCCCCCCCTCTTTTCCACTGTTCCTGGTCCTTGCGGTCCCCCCGGATGCAGCCCCGCGGGTAAAGGGCCAGGTTCAACTTCAAAACCGCTTTATCTTCGGTCTCTTGTCTGACGCCTCTTCCCCCCTTTTGCGTACGAGCAGGGTCTTTTCCTATGAACGGTTGTTTTAAGGGCAAAGCCTGTTTCCCACCTCCCCAAGAAGCATTTTGCGTCCTACCTTCCCCCCCGAAGTGTTCCCTCCCTTCTTCCCCCCATTTTTAGTTGAACCCCTACCCCCCTTAGGAACGGCTTCTGTGAGATACCCCGGCCTTGAATGGGAACTCCTTGCCTCCGGGCCGATTGGTTCGTGGCTTAAGTCTTCCCTTTCGTTCACCAATAGTTCGTCGTCGTGTTTTCCCCCCCTTCCCATTGCAGGGTCGCGACTTGATGGTTTGACAATGGGAAACTTCCCCCCTTCCTTACCTCACGGTGATCCCTCTTCCCCTCCCCCTTGAAGCCTTTCGGATTTTTCAGCCTGCGAGCATTGAGGAGACGAAGCCGCCAAGGCCAAAGACCTGCGGGTCAATATACGTCCCTCCTGGTCCCACGGGGAACCCCGATATGACTCCCCTTTGTCCGGACGCGGGCCAGACGTGTACACCGGCCAATGCAATGCCCCCCCCCTTTTTTTTTAGCTTTCTAAACACAAACCTTCCTGTGTTTTGCATGCCCAGAATAGTCAGCTGCTTTGGGCAAATCCCAAGTCCCCGTCGCGCACATTCTCCCGAGGTCAAATTCTTCCCGTTCAAGGTACCCCCTTATGCGGACCCATGTTTTGATCTCGTCCCTTATCCGCCCGACCCCCCCCCTACGTTTGAGTCAGGGAATGCCTTCCGGAGTCCACTCCTGACATTTCAAAGGCTGTCTCCCCCCAAGTCTGAGCTCCCCCCACGTTGAACCCCCCCGTTAGCCGAGGCAAACCCTGTTCATTTCCCCTGGACGAGCTGAGAGATTGGCGAGCCCCGGTCGGATGGTTGTGGTAGAAAAAAGCTTTTCCCGACCATTCCTCCCTGGAAGCCCCTGCCCTCCCACTTGATTTTCCCCGAGACTGCCCCCCTTGTCACCCCGAGACTGCTCCCCCTTCCCCACAACCGAAGAATACTTTTCCTAAGGCCTTATTCTCCCCGAATTTAAGGAGCCCACCCCCTTTTTCCCTTGACGGAAGTTCAACCAACATCCCACGCGCCGTTTCGTTCTTCTAGTAGAAGCAAGCGTCTCTTGTTTCGCCCCTGTCCTCGTGACCGATGACCCACCACCCACCCAGGCGTAAACCTCCCCTTCCTCTTCCCAGTTTTTCGCTTTTGCCCCGGTGTCCGCTTTTCCCGGAGTTGAATTGATATAGCCATCTCCTGGAAACCATTTTCGCTGTTTACCTGAACCTCCCAGCGAACTGTTTTTCCCCTCGCAGAGAACGCTTGCGTAACGGGCTTTTCTTCAAGGAATGCGGAGTGGTGCTTTTTCTTCTTGTGCAGATGTTTTGTCCTGACAGGGTCTCCTCCGTTTTAGTAGGACATCCGTGTTTTTTTTTTTTGAGGTTCCTTGGTATTCCACTTCTTGCTTATTTTTATTGTCGTTTTTTCATCCAGCTTTTGGCCCTTTGCGGGGTTTTGTTCCTTCCCTCGAGGAAAAACCGTTCTGTTAACGGCCAGCGCAGCTTGAATTGCCAACGAGGCGATCATTTGCCCTTTTTTTTTTTCCCTTTCTTTTGTTGTTTTTTCCCCCTCCCCCCCTTCCCCCCATCGCCCGGTTTAACCACCGCCTGGTCAATTTTTCAAGAATTTCTTCACCACGGGCCTGTTGACTCCCCCTTCCCCCCCCTTCACCCTTGTAATGAGCAGCCCCCTTTTTGTAGAGCGTAAAGACGTCCTTCTTCTGATTTCCTTCCTCCTCGGGTTTGTGTTTTCTTTCTTCTTTTTTGAGGCGGCCTCCGGCCCGAGCGACTATTGGCCCCCTTTTTTTCTTGCAGGTGTCGTTTTTTTTGCTGTCACAGGTGCTCTCGTGATGGTCAGCACCCCTTAGCGTTTTCCCCTTTGTCCCTCTGCCTAGTCGTTTTTGAAGTCGACCTTTTTCGACGGTCGGATTGCCACGTCCCTCGGTTTTGTCGTCCCTAGCAGACCCGTCTGATAGGTTTTTCTTTCTTTCTTCTTACTTTGTCCTTCGCCCAGATGTCTTTCTTGCTTGAGTAAGTGCCCCGGATCCTCTTTTTCTCCGCCCGTGTTTTTGTTCCTCTTTTTATACCGTTTTGATTTTTCCCCCGCAGTCGAGGACCTTTCTGCGACCCCTTCGGTTTCCCGAGCGTGTGCGTGCCTTCTTTTTTCCACACCATTGCCGCCGAGCCTTGCCATACTCACTTTCGCAGCTTTTTGCGGACGAGGTCGAGTCCAAACGGGGTTCTTTCCTTTGTTGTCCCATCACGAGGGGCGGACACGCCCGTGCCGCTACGCTCCTGTCATTTGGCCAGTACGTTGCTTGCTTCCTGATTTCTTGGGCCGTTCGCCTCCTAACCCCCTTCGTGCGCTACCCCCCCCCCCACACCCTTTTTTCCCTCTGCACAGGGTTGCATGGCAGTTTCTTTCCCCTCCGCGTACGACGTTCTGGCACCATTCGATGGTTTTTTTAAGTTTTGCGCGATTTCCCAGTTTTCTGGTTCCCCGTTAGCTGCGTTGTTTTGCCACATGGATGTTTGTCGGCTTGAACGCCGGTGTTTGTGCGGAAGCGTTCCCTGATCTCCGCGTGGTTGTGCCCTTCTGCTTCCGTACAACGATGTGGGGCCGTCTCCCCGCCGCCCTGTTAAGCCGATTTCCGCACGTCATGCGCGATTTCCCGTTTTTTCCTTTTTTCTTCCTACTTTTTACGCTTAGACACGGTCATTCCACTTCACACGTCCTTTTTTCCACCTAGTTCTTATGGATGCGGACGTGCTCCCGCGATCGTTTTCGCCGTGCCCCACTTTGCTTGAGTTATGCCCCGTCCGCCCAGCGTCCACTGGTTCTCCAAGTTTTTGGAGCCCTTTTTTCTACGGAGCCGGCTCTTCTCTTCAGACCACACGGAGTAGAGCCTCCTGAGGTCTTCAGGCAGGTTCCCCTTTTTGGGTTGTCTGAGTCTTCGGCGACCTGTCCCGTATTCGCCGACTCCGCGCTACTCGCGTGGTTGGTCAGCGTCGGCCGTTCCCCCAATAGCGGTTGTCGCCGGTCAGTCTTCTGCTGCTCTCAGTATTCTTCTTTGTTGTCTTCGAATTCGTCGGCACGGTTCCCCCTACTAGCTTGTGGGGTGCTTATCCAGTAGTCTTTCTCTCCCTTCTGGTAGCCCCACCCCCCTCTCGCGTCCTTTTCTTATCCCCCATCCGCTCCTTCCGTCGCTTTCTTTACTGGTTGGGAGACCTTTGTTTTCCCTGGGCTTTTTTGATAGGGTGGTTTTGGGTCTCCCCTTTTTTTTCAGACGTTTAGGAGGCAGCCTGTCTCCCTCTCCTTCGGGTTTTTTTGTCCAGTCGGCCTCATGGCGTACGACCATCTGGAGGGCCACTGCCGCCCTTTGTGTCCCGTCGTTTGTCCCTCTCCGTTGATGTTGCCCCCCTCAACTTCCCAGTTCGAGTATTTTTTCCCTGCCCAGCCGAAGGGAGTGTCGTTTTATAGACGAGAACTACGCCGTTTTCCTTTCGGTGCGTCACGTTTCTTGCTCTTCGGTCACCCCTTCGAAGAGATTAATTCGGACCCGGTGACGGCCGTTGTTGCCTCCCGATTCAAAAGATTGCAAGCTCCGGTGGTAGGGTCTTGCCGTATTTGCCCCCCCTCCCAATTTTATATCATTTCTTTCTAAACCCCAACTTTTTTTTTCAGTTTTGTTTTCCCCCCCCTTCGACGTTCTTAGTTTTGAATCCCATTTGCCCGCCCGCTCGTTCGTATTTGACTCGGCCATGTGCAGAGTGGACCTCTTTGCCGAGTGTTGAACGCCCGGGGACGGCCCCGCAGCGCCCCTCCCGTCGCAGTCCCCCTGTTTTTTTTCCTTCAGTTGCCGTCTCCCATCCGGTTTGCGTCTTGGGAGAAGCTGTTTCCGAATTTGGCGCTGTGCTTTTTTCCTTCGTGGTGCTTCGTCGCCCTGTTTGCCTTGTGTTTCCGAGGGTCCAGTTGTTGGTTGCAACGGAGGCCACGGCAGGTTCTCTTCTTATCCCGAAAGTTTTTTCCACTTTCAGTTTTCGTTCTTTCCTTTTCTTCGCAGCAGCGAAGCCCCCGATTTTCCTGGGGCCTCCTTTGAGGTTTGATCATGAGGCCTTTGCACATGTCCTTGCCACTTTTTCTTTGTTTTGTCTTATTCGCGTTGACACTCTCTCCTCTTTGAAACCCGCACCGGTGCCCCCCCTTTTCATGTGGTATCACTCTGCTCCCACCGTGGTCCTGATGTTGGTGAACTTGCCGAGCACCGCTCTCTCCTCGGGTTTGGTTGATCTTCTTCTCTCGTTTTATGACAGGTTCCCAACCGATCCTCCCTTTTTCGCTCCCCCCCTCTGATGACGAACCTGTACCTTTGCGGTGCGCACGCGTCTTTTGTTTTTGTGCCGCTTCCCCTCCCACCCCTGATGGCAACTGTTTTCCTTTGTTGCTGGCCAGGTCCTGCAGCGCGGGTGCAGTTCTTGCTCCACCTTTCACACGTTATTCTCGCTGCGGGATTCGACGGTTCCCTCTTTCACACTTCTTTGACGTCTTTTTCGTCACGGTCTACGTGATGTCCCTTTGTTGCAAAACTCCGCGTCCACCAACGTGGCCAACTCCTTTTTTTTTTTCCCTTTTCCCCATCGACATGCGCCTGCCTATCCCCCCCAGACGGGTAACCCTTTCCATTTCCCAACTTGCTGACGTCCCCGGGTCCCCTTATCATCCGGAGACCTTCCAGACAAGTACCCTGGTTTCTGAAGGGTGTCTGTGGATTTGTTTCATGTCCGTCGTTTTCAAAATCTTCCCATGATGATTTTTGTCCCCTGTATACGAGGGTACTTCTTCTTATGCCATTTTGACTGCATCGTAAGTCTCTCCCCCTTCTTTGTGAACGACCCCTTTCCCCCTGCAAGTGGCCGGTCTCATTTTACCATGCCCGAGAAGGTTTGACTTTTGCCTACTCATTAAGACCCAGGACCCCCTCCCCCTGATGTTTTTTATAGAAGTTTTCCCCTGACCAGGGAAGCAAAGGGTTCTTCTAAGTTTTTTTCGTAAAGGCATTGAGGTTCGCCATTCCAAACTTCCCCATGCAACAGACGTGTATGCTTCGTTTTTATTCCAAGCCACACCATCTTTTCCCTCTCATGGTTTGGTCCCTGTCCCACCCCAGTGGGTATTTAGTGCGTTGCTTGCACACCCCTTGCAATTCCGCATCCAATTATTCGAAATTTCCCGGCTTCCCCCAGTATTTTTTTTTAAGCTTCTGGGAGTCTTCCCCCATCAGACCAACTTTGGATTCCCTCCAGTCCCCCTTGCAGTCTTTCGGTCCCTCCCCATCTTTGAAAACTTGTCGCCGGATTCTGACCCCCCCCCCACCCAAAACCCGGATCGGCCTCCTGTTCAACCTGCCTCGAAGGTTTGAATCCCAACCCCTTCCCCCCTCCATGACGATTTAGGATTGGTCATCATTACGGCGAGTGTTTGGCGGGTTTCCTCCCAACCAGGCCTGGCCTGAGCCCCTTCCTTTTTTGAAGCCGCACATCCACCCTTATTCCTACACGGTTTACCGTCAGAACTCTTTCCCGCCACAATACATCTCCCTACGTACCCCCGAATCATAACCCTCCTTGCTCCTTGACGGCCGTCAACCTTATTTTTTCCTTCGTCCCCCCCCCCCCGCTCACCATAACCATTCCGTTGGCTTGATCCCCGCCAGCCCTCGGCGCTTGTTTCGTCCGCAGTCCCTTCGCGACCCCTCTTTCAACAAAAACCCCCCCTTCACGAATGAACCATGCCCCCTCCTTTTCCGCAAGTGTCTCTCGAGCCGCTGTGGCGCTCCTTTACCTGATTGCATGCCTAGGCTCTTTTCTTTCGACACCTGTAGAGTTTCATTCTTGCACCTACAGCCGTGGCGGCGAGAAGGATCGCCTGCGCAAATGCCGTCCACCACAAGCGCGTTGGCGTTCCTCTTATAGATTCCGACTTGATGCCTTTTGGTCCGACTCTTTTATAAGACCTGCGTAGGAAGACGTTTCTTTTGACCCTTCCTCTTTGCATTTTATCGGCCAATCGCGTAGAATCTGTACTTTTCCGTGAATAGAGTTTCTGGGCAGGTGCGTCGGTTGTCAGCGGAGCTTGAAATTCTCCCTCGGTGTTACCAGGAACGAGTTCCCTAGTTCTCCTCGGCGATCAGTTCCCCTCCCCTGTTCCGCCATTAAAAAACTCGTTCGTGACCCGACCCCCCTCCCATGGTGTCCCTCAGAATATGGTAGTTTTCCCCATGTTACTGGCTTCTGGACCTCTTCCCCTCTGCTGAGTGACAGTGCTTGTCGCGATTTCCAGACGACTACCTTCTTGTCCGCTTCTTCCCCCTCTGGGTTTTTTTTTTCCTTCCATTGAGTGTCTTGAGGCCGGGAGGCCCCGACCCTCGGTTACAGCGCTTTTGTAAACCCTCTTCCTTTCCCCTTGCTGCAGCGGGTAGCGTGACAGGGACTCCTCGTGATGGTCCATCCGGTTTTCGACCCACCTTTTCCTTCTTGAAGAAGAGAAGTCAGCTGCGCCTGGTTCTTCTTTATTCTAAACACGTTTCTCGGCGCCGTCGTCATTTTTACCTTCTCCCTTTCCCCGGCCTCTCTGTTGCACGGCCTTTCGAAATGGTTTGACGAGATTTTTAATTTGCGGTACTCTGTGCCTCCAGTTCTTTCCCCCTCTCTCATCCTACCTGTGTTTTTTGCGCGAGCATACTTTAACTGTCCCGCTCAGCAGAAGCCCCCATTCTTCCCCCCCCCCCCCCCCGCGTGCTGACGCGACCCTCCCGGTTCTTTGTGACTCGATGCCGGTCGCCGATGACCGGGTAACTAGAAGTGAGACAGTCGACTGGCTCCTTTCTGGATCCTTTGTTCCCGTTCTTGACATTAACATCGGTCGGCCCGGCAGACGACCTTAGAACTGCACTCCCCTGGGCCAGAAGTCGCGCTGTACTGTTGGTGAATTTTAGCTCCAGTTCAAAAGCGGATTAACCCCCCCCCCAATAGTTGAGACTGAAGACGACCCTAAGTCATTTCAGTGTTCAGCGCTCCCACCTCCTTTTTTTGCGCATGTAAAGGACTTGGTCTCTATTGACCAGTCCCCTGGTGAAATAAGAGGCGAGTGCACCTTTCCTTGTGTTTCTTCTCTCCTCGGTTTGAGTAGTCTTTCCCGATCGGACGAGTTGGACTTTCCCTCTGGCTGTTCGTACGATTCTAGGTTCCTCCGCTAACACAGAATCCTTCAAGGTACCCGATTAACGACACGCCATCTCTTCTTTCGCTGTCCTCTCTCCCGGCACTCAGTCCGGCGACAATTCTCCTACTCCGGACCACGGTCTCTTTCAATAAACACTCATCTTCTCAGCCCGCCCCCTGCGTCGATGAGGCCGTTGCGCTCAGCCTCTTTCTTCTCCTGGGAAAACTTTTTCTGGTAGTTCCCTGAATAAGACACCTCGCCCTGGCTCCACTTAGCAGTCCATTCGTTACTCTCTCCGGAAATTCTGCTCTAGACCAAGTATTCCTTTTTTCTCTTTTTCAGTTTCATGCCTTACGTGGTGGTGCTTTCTTCCTGTCTTCTTCCTTTGTCAGGGCTACAGCGCGCATATATGCGCTCATCGTAATCGCTTGTATGGGAAGTCCCAGAATCCAATCAATTCTTTTGGCTCCCCCTCTTGGTCGCCTTAGGAGGGAGGTTCGTCTTTAATGGCTCAGTCGTAGTTAAAGTTTTTTCCTTGCGCTTTTGGACGGTCCAGGTTTTCCCGTATTACTGGTAGCCCGCCTGGTTTTCCCAACCATTAATGCCTTCTTTGGCTTCTCAAGTTCGTCTCGCTCGTACGCGGTTGACTTTGTTTCGTCTCCCCTGCCTTCCTGGTTGCCCATATCGCGGTTTTTTTTAGTACCGCCGTTGCGATTAAAGTTACTTTAGCGTCTCTACGTTCCCCTATCTGGGTCAGCTGCAATTTTCCCTCGAGGATGGAAATGGTCTTCCTCCCAGATAATTTCAACTTCATTTACCTGTACCCGATGGTCGCTTCCCTATGTTTTGACCCCTTCAGCACGAGTCCGGTTTGGCTTCCCAGAACGCATCTGCAAGTTTTTAGTTATCTCTGAAGAACAATGACCTGCGGTTAGGCCTTTGAGTTTTTTAGTCCCCCCCCCCCTTTTCTTGCCAGAGGTACCTCCTATGATCTATCTGCCCCTTCGTGAAAGGTCTGGTCCCGTAGACCCCTGCTGAATCAGTTACTTTGCATTTTTCGTTTTCTTCGTCCGGCAGTCACCTGCTCGCATTGGTTAAGTGAAACCTGCAACTTCGGTTGTTAATCTATAACCCCTTGCGGGTACTATTGGCAGCAATTTTGCGCAGCCGGTATGCGTACGGACTCGGCATTGCGCAGCGGTCCACCTATCCCGCCGAGGAAGACGGGAGCTTCAGCCTGCCCAACCGAAATGATCATGCCAATTTCGGGACAGGCCGCAGTTTCGAACATTCCATTTTCCAATACAGTGGGCGAAGTAGGTGGTCACGAATGTGCGATTTCTTGCGCATTCATTGGCGTAGTAAGCCCAGCACTAGGTGGCAATGGTTTGTCCTGGTTTCCTTGGCAGGATCAGGCAGGTGAGTCTACAGTTAAGCGACCGGAGTCCAGCACGTGATCCGCTTCGTTCGTAGGAGTTCGCCCGAAAGCGATCCAGACGTTTGAATGTGGAGCCTTCTTTTGCCCCCTCTCCTCCTGTCCCGCAACCCAGTGCACAGTTGACCCATAGTTTGGGCCGAAGCTTTTCCGTTCGCGGTACACGCGATCTTCAGAAACCTTCCCTTTTCTTTCTCAGATCTCTGCACTTTTTTAATGAATCGGGGGTGACCTTTCGGCAAAGATCTTCTCTTTTTTTTAATAATCCTTGTTGTTTTCGTCTCTCTCCTGTTCTCCCTGTCACCCCGATCCTTACCCCACTTTTCCGCGCTCCTTGCGCCGAACCGAACCCCCGCGTTCTAGAACCTCTTCAGTTGTCCCCCTCGAACCTTTAAGCCGGTCCCTTCCCACGATGGGCAAAATTTGTCAGGGATGATGCAAATGGAGAGCTGTTTTTCAAGGCTCCCTCCACCCAAGTTTATTTGCTCGCTGCGGCCGGAAGAAGTAATCTCCGATCCACACTTTGCTGGAGAGCCCTGTTTTTAGCGTCCAGGGCCCTTTAATTGCACCCCTTTGAAGTTTGAAAAACGTCCCTTTCTTAAACCGTGTGCCACCTACGCTGGTTCTCTCCTACGGCCCATCGACATGCGCCCATGACCCTTCGTGCCACGAGGTTACCCCATCCTCCCAAAACTCCCTTCACCCTTTATTTTCGATCCGGCCTGGAATTGCCTGAAAGCATGGGCCTGCGTGGTCTCTTGTAGAGGCTGCATAAGTTCCAGTCGTCCCCCTCCTCCGTACGATGAGGTTGAAAAGTTATGCATTGAATCTTAAGGCTTAATTCTCTGGATGTCCTGTACTGAATTGCCCCTCGTACGCTTACCGGGAATCTTTTTTCTTTTCGACTCCCACGGCAGCTTTCTGGTTGTCCTTCCTCCAACTGATACTTTGATGCCGGCCGGGCGACGCAGCCCCCAGCGTCCTTTTTGCGTTGTTCCATCTCCTGCACCGTTTTTACGGGCAGCCCTGGTTCCACCTTTCCTCCCTCCGGCTCGTTTTCCGTTCCGCGTTTTTTTTGCAAGACCTTCCCCCACTGTCCATGCAATTTTTTTCGTCCTGCATTCCTGACCCAATTGCTTGCGGTAGGGCCTTTCACCCGTCTTTCTTTCAGTTTCTTTCCCCAACCCGTTCTTCATTCGCTGATTCGGACGATTCCCCTGCGGACCTTTGCCGGTTATTCTTTCGTGAAGCCCGTTCATTTTAAGCCGTTTGACCTCCCCCCGGACCCCTCCTAGCGCATTTTGGGCCGCCTCAGAAAACCCGTTCCATTGTAACGGGCTTAGTTCCCCCCCCCTCTATCTTGAGTCAACGGGCCCCCCCTGCCTACGGTTCTTTCCGACACCAGGTAACCTGATTAGGCGATTTTGAGATTTATTGCGCAATCCAGTACTTCCCTCGGATTTTTTTTGGCTCCCATTTCCCTTCGGCCCAGGACTTCTTTACGACGAACTCCCCCCAGCCCGCTTCCGCACCCCAGTTACCCGACCGCCCTGCGACAGTCAACCCCATAAAGCCGTCTCAGTCCTTTTCTCGAAGTCTGCGAAGTACCTTCCCCTACAACCTCTGACGCCGTCACTTTTTTTCCCCCTCACCCTTCAGGTGCGTCTTTCGCGCGATTTTTTTTAATACCCGGCCTCCTTCTTTTTTCGGGCCCGTACGACGCCGTCACCCCCACCCCCAAAACATTCCTTCTTCTGACTGGCTTCCTCTACTCCTTTTTTAGCCGATGCTTCTTTTTCTTGCGCTGTCGACTCTTGGCATTGCTATCGCGCAGATCCCACTTTTAGCGTCGTTCACCCCCACATTCTGCCTCCAGCCGAACGTGGCGCTTCCGCATCTCTTCTTCCGGCCCCCCGACGCCCTGGTTTTTGCTTTGCGATCTTCCGATGAAGTGTTCGGGCCGTATGTCCGTGATTTTCCGGGTATTTTCCCGCCTTGTAGGACTTCGAGTTTCCTGGCTCCGGCCACCGTCTCCCTAGTTCGATGAGCTTGATGGGCTTTTCAGGTGCTTCTTTGTTTTTACTTCTTCCTTCCCTTTCTCCCTTGTGTACTGCCAATTGCCAGGTCCACACGCTGCGATCTTTAACCCCGTCCTCCGCACTTATCTTCGAAGTTCCCCCTCCATGGTGCTACGCCCCCGGTCTGTTCCCTTGCAACTGGGCCCCAAATATCGATGCTCCCATTGCGCAGAACTTGGTCGCGCGTCAGACGACTTTTGACCTTTCTGAGCATTTTTCCCCATTGAACCGCTTTTGTTTTTTTCAGTCCCTGTTTTGAGCTCCTATTTTGCAGGCTTCCTTCCCCCAGCCGATTTGGCATTGCGTTGCCTGGCTCGTAGGGTGACCGGGACCTCTCTTATGGTCCATACCGCTGCCGTTTTATTCCTCGTTCTCGCGCTCAGTCGACTGTCTGCAGGAGAGGCAGTACTCTTTCTCTTCGGTAGCTCCGAACAAGAACCGACCTTCGAGTCGGTTTCGGCGTTCATGGGCGTCGAAGTTCCCTTGCGGATGATACACCTGGCTCCT
>Ga0179593_1736543_pt1 | contig 15879 bp, 21 predicted proteins | sample CZODoug2_1_08_16_FD_185931 | JGI IMG/M metagenome (GOLD analysis project Ga0179593, IMG submission 185931) | Vadose zone soil fungal communities from Angelo Coast Range Reserve, California, USA - CZODoug2_1_08_16fungal (PacBio error correction) | ecosystem: Environmental > Terrestrial > Soil >... | reverse complement strand
TTAGGACTCGAATGGCCTGAAAGGGACCGACAAGCACCTCCGCAAAGAAAATCACCTACATCGACGCACGTCGAGGCCCAGAATTCATTGTTTAATCCCCAGGATTTCCTCCTCCCCTCTCACGTTATGGTTAAATGTAGGATGGCTTTAAAGAACAGGTCAAGACAGCCTCTCTCCTCACCCTTATACCCCCTATCCTTTTCTCCCATGGAGGATCACCCTCTCATCAACCCCGTAGGCTTTCTACTGTTCCGAAACCCCAATAGCGCCGTTGCCTCATATCACCATTTTCTTCCCCCCAGATGAAAGTGGCACTCATGTAGTTTCTCCTTAGTCTTAAAATCCCCCACTACCCACTGGGATCACCGTAGGAAACTTAAGTTGGAAGACGTAGGTTCACCATTTCAGCTCTCTTCTTGTTACATCCCCTTCAAAGACCCCTTCCCATGGGGATATGAGCATCTTCGAAGTTTTCCCCTCATTCTTGACGGGCGCCAGTAGGCGCCCCCCTGGAGCTCCCCCTTCTTATCTTTTCCGGAGATGCGTATTGGACGCTCAGGAGATATCGGTCCCTTCTCGATCCCTCTGTCTGGCTTTGGACCCCAGCTCCTCTGTTCCTCATAGCTCAGAAGGTAGTCTCTCCTGATATTGAGACCCTCATTGAAGATAATTCTCCCTACTTCAGGAGAATTCCTTTAGCGAGTTCCCCCCCACTCCGTGACATTTCTTTCAGAAGATAAAGTTAGACTGATATTCTCTTACAAGAAACATGTTTGTTTGTCGGTGGGTCTTTTCTCTCACTATTCGGAGAATCCCTACCGACCGACATAGAATCTTCCCTAAGAAAGTCACTCTTTTGAAAGCTCCTAAGCCTCTTCACTTTTCTCTTAACAGAGGACTCGTAGGCACATCCCTGTCTTTCTTCTATGTCTCTGCCGATCAGACCCTTTTCTTCAAGAAACTCTTCAATCCTTTCTTGTCGAACGGCGACTCTCCTCTCGGAGGGGAAGTAACCCAGAGGAAATTCCCAGAATACAAAGGGAGCCCCCCCCTTCTAGAAAACAGGCCTTCTTTTCTTAGTAGGGAGCTTGTCTGTCGCTTTCACCGTTAATGCTTCCTTTCTAAAGAAAGCAATCTCACAACATAGTTTCATAGTAGTCTCTTTTGTACCGCACTGCGAAGACAGCCCTCTCCGATTTCTGTTTGAAATCGGCCTCTCTCTGCCCCACACGAGTTTCTCCTTTATTCGGGTTTCTTTCCAGGCGGCTCTTTTGGGGGGTTGTTTGTTTCCCTCCCCAACCGCCCCCTTCTTCGCAGGATCTTGTCCAGGTCCCCCCCCCTTTCACCCCCCCCCTCCCATGCTTCCTTTTTTTCATCCTTTTACCTCCCTGCGTTTACCGATTGTCTGCATTTCCTTTACCGCCACTCGCTAGTTCAGTTGTCCTTTCTCGATCGTCACTGGACATGGGTGTTCTTCCCCCTTCTCTCTTCATACTAATCAGTTGTTGTTGTGATCTCTGATCGTCAGTCGCCCTTTCCAATACACCCATGACCTTTTTGACTCTGCCTTTCTAGCTTTTCCTCACCCTCAGGGAAGGGGACTTGATTCCCTCGAGCCCCCTTTTCGTACCCTTCCCTTCTTCTCTTCTTGTCTCCCGTCTTTTGGGTCTCCCTCGCGGATAAACAAAAAAAAGCACTTTCCTCCATGAAATAGTATTCCCCCCTTAAGGTTCCGGATTTCCTTCTTTTTTTCAAAACATAAGCTCTAGTAAGCGAGGCCTGAAATGAAAACAAGAATATCTCTTACTCTCTTGGGAAGAGTTTCTGGGCATGAGAATAATGGTGGCCCCCTCCGCCAGATGAGCTTCTTCTCCCCAGGACTTGTAGATTCGGGACTTTCGTTCCTCCCAATGATTAGGAAGAAAGTCCATATTAGCATTTGAGTCCCTCTCGGTTCTCTTGAGGGAAAAGTGCCCTTGTTGCTCACATTGGCTCCGAGCTGCAATAGCTATTCTTGGTAGGGGAAACCTTTCCTCTCAGAGGGTACTCTTCTTAGGATTTTTCACTTTTTTTTACGGGGGGGTGGGAGACTCTTGCCTTAGAGGTATGGGAGATCCTACACTCCGATAAATAAGTAGCCTCTAGAGACTTCCCCCTCCCCTTTTTTTTTAGGTCTCTCTTAGCTTTCCCTAATGGCGATAAATGTGACTCTCGACCACCCTCATTCTCTAGGAGATTTTTACCTCTCCTCCAAGAACTTTCGTTTATAATCTTCGGAATGGTCCATTTCAGACTTAAATGTTTCCCTTCGACGCGAAACTTTTCGAGATTCTCTTCTTAGGCTTTTAGGCGTCAACCAGGCATCTAAACTTTTTATCTCGGTGACAGAGATCCTTCCTTCCTCACTTAGAAGAGTTTTCTCCCCTCCTCTCCAGCCGGAACTCTCTCCTCTAGAAAGTCGCAAGTTATTCGAGAGCCCCCACTGACGTTAGGTTCAACTTTTTTCGGGCAACTGTGTTCTCAACTCTGGATTTTCGGCAAAGAACAGTTTGGACCACGTAATAGATTCCTTTTCTGCTTTTTTCCCAAAAATAGTCGTCCTAACCAAAAGTTGCCCATGTATTAAACTTTTCTTTCTTTTAAGCTGCAATTTTTCCATCCCTAATTATTCTCCATTGAGTTTGTAGAGCTTTTACTGATCTAGTCCACTCCTTCCGAAGATCTGTTGTTGAGCCGACCACCGCTCTTGATCAGTACGCGTCGTGTCAGGGTATCCATACTGATCTCCTTTGACGAAAAGTTCTTTCCAAAAGAGGCCCCCTTCCTGACTCTTGGCAGTTGGTATAATTTTCTTACCCCTTCTTGTTTTGGCTCCCCTATGTCGGTTCCCTTCGGAGAAGTTGGAGTTTCTCCTGAAATCTCTAGGTGTTGCCCCTTCTGATTCCTTAGAGGCTTACCCCTAATCGTTTGTGGTTGATATTCGACTTCTAGTAAGACTCCCTTCTTTCCAATTTCCCCTCATTACCCCCTGCTAACCCTCCCACCTCCGAATGACCAATAATGTTACTCCCCAAATAAAACTCCTGGTATGCTCTTCCCCATCGTAATTTTCCTTGCATACATCAGGATGCTCCTCGCTCCCCTTCCCTTTTAGGTCCCAAGACTCTCTTCCTCCGCGCTCCTCTCCCACCTAACGCTCCCAAGGGAGGATCATTTTTCTTGGACCGCCAAATCGTAGTCTTTTCCTGGATGAACCGATCCCCCTCCCTTTCCAGTACTTCTGACCGGAAGTCTTCTCGTGGCCTTCCCCCTTTGCCTTTTAAAAGCCAGCTCCACCAGGTTCAATCTGTGGGGGTCTTTTAACAAGATGAGAGAATCTTTTTGATGAAGGTGAGAGTGTGTGAATTTCTGTGGGTGTATTGTGATCGAAGTTTGTCCTGTCCAGAAAGAGAAATAGGTAGCGGACTTGGATCGGGTTCCCGTCCCTATCGTAACTCCCCATCAGTTTCTCCCCTTCCAGTAGGATCGATTGAGGAGTTAACAGCTCAATAGGAATCGAGGTAAGTTGTCATCTTTCCTTCGGAGGTCTCCCCTAAGTCCCTTTAATGTTTTTAAAGTGAGGACCACGGTCCTGGCCGAGAGGATAAAGTTTTAGGATGTGGGATACCTTCCACTGTTCCTTCTCCTTGCGTAAAGATGGGAAGCGGATGAGAAGGAGAGCCCCCATTTGAGTATGTAGAAGTACTTTTTTCTTTCTTCTTCTCAGTGGAGCCTCTCTACCGTGACTTCTTCTAACCCCAGGTTTGGAGTGGAAGTCCCTCCGAGCCCTCTTCGCCTATTCTCTTCCCAGCAGGTAGTTCTCCTCATAAATTCCCCTCCTTTCCCTATTCCTGACGCCCTTTTTCGCGGGGATGGAAAATCTCTAGTCGTGATTGATGGCAGCTCCCTCCATTCCGGACGTCGAGCCAGTTCATTCTTCCCCTACAGTCCTTTTTTGCCCATTTTTCCAGACCGGGTGGCGGCTCGCGTTCCTTTCTTTAGCCTAGTCTCTAGAAATGAGTCCCCTGACATATCCCTCCCCCCCCGCACACCCCCACCCCTCTCCTTACCGACGCCGTCCCTTTGAATGACCGCGGCATATCCAGAGTCCCGAAATGCTTTCCTCGAGGCGCTGGGTGGGTTGTTGGGGGGGGTTTTGTTGGTTGTTTGGGATCTTTCTCGACAGGTTCCTCCTCCCAAGCATTTTTTCATCGTTTCCTCCCCTTCATCGCCCTTTCCCGTCCTGAATTTTCTCCATACTTCCTTGGCCTCCCGGTCTCCGGCCTCGACATCCCTGGTATGACCTTAGTAGGTCGTTTCTTTCGTTCCCCCACTCCTGTCTACACCCCTTCCCCCGTCCCCCTGCAGTAATTTTTTTTTAGAATAAGGATCTCTTGCCGTGCCGTCTGAAGAAAGCCGCGAGATTTCTGTTTACCTCTTTCCCCTTCAGCCAACCTCTTTAGACCTTAGGGAAGAATCTCTGGACATTTCTTTTTTGGGGGTTTTTCAGTTTCACCCTTCCCCGGATGGTACAGGGACAGCCCTCTTTCTAATGATCGCTCACTTCATGTTAAAGACTGATTTCCCTTTTCCCCCTATGGTCGCAACTTTCCCCCGCCTCTCTAGTTCCATCGATTTCTTTCCCCCGGGTGGGACGAATGGATTTCCCCCTCCCTCCCTTTTTTTTTGTTGTCTTGCGATAAGTACGTCGCACCTGTAACCTAATGATTCCCATGATGAGAAGTGATGCTCTATGGAGCACAGTCTAGAATGGTCAGGAGTTCATTATTTTATTTGGAGATAATTCTGAAAGTGGGAATTCACTCCAGAGATTTTTACCTTTTTCTTTGGCCCCTCAGACCAAAGCCTTTTCAGGATCGTTTCTTCAGTCCCTGGAAAGGACCCCGGAAATCCTTGGAGTCCTCGAGGCCGAGGTAAAAGAGATTGTATCCGAGTCTGGTCGTCAAAAACCCACTTGGGAACTTCTATATTACTAGAAGCTTCACTGCTATTTCCTATGAGTATCTGACATGTCTAGAAACGCTCTCAGACCCCTCCACATTTGGTCTAGGGCCGTTGTTCCTAAATGGAGGAATTTCTAATTGACTACTTTTCTCCCTTCCTCCTTTAAAGAACCTCCTTCCCAGCGTTGCCTTCTAGTTTGCTGGCGTGGCTTCCTCCAATGGATGATCGGCAGAGAGATAGCCTGAAGAATTTTTTCAATACTTTTCAAGACTCCTGATCTCGGGCACTCTTTCCCCTTCTGATTGGGAGGATATTTGTATGGAGATCGAACTTCCCTTACTCATAGTCCCTTCCCCTCTATCCTTAACCACTTTTTGATGGTTTTTCTCCCCTGGATTCTTAGTCTAGGTTTCCTTCTCCCGCCCCCATGAATGAATAGTGAATCCTTCCCTCCTCCACTGACCCCTCTTTCGCTTTTTCCCCTTCCGTCCCCCCCGGTGGGCCCCTGGCATCTTCTGCGCATGATCAAGTTGTCCTTTACGACACTCCTGACTACCCTTCCGTTCTCCCTTTGATCCCTTGAATTCCACCATTTAATGGAAACTCCTTTTAGCCCCTTCTCCCGAGCCTTTAGTAGCCCCCTTTCTAATCGCTTCCTAAAATAGGCCGGAGAGAGCTTGCACTTTTTTTTGATCCCTCTTCCCTTATGGCCCTCGACCGGAAAGGTTTGGGACTGCGTAACCTCCGGAACCTCCTTCGTGCTCGGGGATGCCCTCTTGAATTGGAAGGCCCCTTTCCCACGTTTCTTTTTCTTTGGAAACCACCCTGTCTGCAGTCGACCCACACCTGGTGGCGGGCTTTTCTCCTTTTTCCCAGAGGTTCTTCCCATGCGGGCCCCTATGAGCGGTTATTTCAATTTCCTGAGTAGAGCCCCCTCCTTTGCACCTCCGCTTCCTTCGCAGGCCCTCTTCCCTGATGCGGATTTCTAAGAAAGTTTCTCGGCTTCGGTCTCACATCTCCTTTTCCATGGATTAGCGCTTTACCCTACGATGATCGATTTCTCCCTTCGAGGTATACCCGGTTTCCGTTTTGTTTTTTGGGTTCAATTTTGTCGGCATGCGGGGTAGTATTTTTTAGCGACGGTAGTGCTCCTGTTTTTCCCAGCTTTTCTGACCCGAGGTTATCTCTCTCTTTCTTTTTTGTCGAGCGATCCTAAAACGCTCGTAATCCCTTTTTTTTTTTCCAGTTCCGCCACTCCCCTCCCTCCAATTTTTCTCCCTCACATCCCCCTGCACGAGACACATTACGTTTCAGACCATACCACTTGTGACAGCTTTTCCCCATCCTACGGCTATCCTCTTCGTGGCAGCGCTTTCCCCCCCTATTCACGAGATATCTTTCCCCCTGATAATCCCTCCCAAGCTCCCTCCAACTTAAATCGGCCCCCAGCTCTGCTTGCGGCCTTCCTTTTGTCCCCGCTTTACCCCCTTCTCTTTTCTACCTCCCATTTTTCTATTTCGCACCACACCCCCCCCCGAGCCTTCTCCCCCTCTCCATCCCCTGGTTCATTCCCCCCTTTTACGATCGTGACCTTGGACCCTCCTTTTGCTGTTCGCCTAATCGCATTCCCCCCCATCTCCGTATATCTTATCTTCCTCCCGACCTCCTTTCGAAATCCCCTATCTTCTCACTTTCTTACCCACCCCCTCCCGCCATTTTCCCCGCCTCACTCTACCGCGTAGCAGTCTCTCCTTACGTTGATCCTCTTTCCCCCCTTTTCCTACTGTTTTATAGATGCAAGAGAAACAGCGAAGTCATTACTAGAAGTCAAGTAAATAGGACGCACATTGACTCCCACCCATCCCCCCATGTTCTCTTCCGTCTTGTCTACCTGTAGCACACCGTGCACAATTACTTTTTGCCCTATCGTCCCTTCTTCATCTCATATACTTCTCCATGTGCTACCCTCTCCCACCTTCCTAGCCCTCAATCCTCCTCCACCCTTGTCTCCCTCCCTTAATTTGTTACAACTCTTCCTCCTTCTCCCTCCCTCCGGAGTCCCCTGACTACCCCAAAGAGGGGCGCTCACAGAACCCCTTACTTTAGAACCCCTCTTGCACTCTTTACCCTTTACCTACCAGGTTTCCCTACCCGTTCTTTTCCTAGCTTATCCATTATGTCACTCGCCCCCGATTACTCATTTTTCCTCTTCCCTGTCCCCCCGCGGCACGAGTGAGATCTTCCAGACCGGTCCCTTTACCTGATCCCCTGTTGCTATCCACGGCGATTTGTTCCCCGAAAACTCGGCTGCGCTTACTTCCCCCTTCTACCGGAACTTGGGACCACCTTCCTTTTTGGGATTTTTTTTGAGGGCGTTTTCACAGGGTCGGAAAAGTGGGGCAGTAGGCTTTTTTTGGCCCCCTGAGGATTGGAGAGGCTCGAGAAGTTTTAAAGCACCCTTTGAGTAAGAGTCTAGTTCCCATGAAATTTCTCTAACTTATCTTTCCTTTGGATCCCCAGTAATACTTCCTGGGTCTGTCGCCCCTCACATCCCTCGCGGGCTGCTTTCTCTTTTGCGGTCGCGCGATGAGCTAGGCCCTCTATGACTGGGCATGACCGACTTTAGGACGGATTTCGTGGACGGCCTTGCGCCCGGGCGAACTTTCCTCCCCCCCCCAGTCCTTTGTCTAAAAATTTTTTATTTTTTTTGCTGACGATATGCTTTCCTCTCCGCCCCTGACGACCTATTTCAAAAAGCTTTTTTTCGTGATTTTTTGTCGCTACCGATCCAGTAAGTCGACCCTGCCTTTCACTATTGACGTCCCCAGCTCAAGAGTCCTCCCTGACGCTTTTTTTTTCCGAACCCTTTTTTTCCGGTGGGCTTTATGGAAGAGCTCAGAGAGTTTTTTTTCCGCTATTTTTTCCTCAATCTCCCCCCTCAGAAAGACCCCCGCGCCCCCCCTCCTTTCCTCAGTGAACAGCCCCTCCCTTTTCCTATCAGGAGCTTCCCTTGGGACTTCAAGCACTCGTTTGTAGAGTTTCTTCCGATCAGCCAGTTTGCAAGAGCGCCAGCAAGACTCCCTTTTCCCCCGGGGTGCTCTGAGAAACAATTCGTCTTTTTCCCTGGTAGAGGGGCCCCTCTTTTCTGCACTGTTCTACATTTCTCCCCCCCAGGGAATCGACCCTTCCCCTTGTCCGATGTAGGTCGCTTGCTGGTGAGGGGTCTTTGATGCGCACGACGCCTCTCTCTCCCCCCAGACCCCTTTCATACCCTCTTCACTGCGCCCACTGACGTCACGCTGTCCCCGAGCGCTTTCGGTGTGCCCTCTCGATGCAGCGCAAGCCGAGTTTCTTCCGGTCCATTTTTTTCCGGCCCGTTTTTTGTTTTCGCTGTTTCGACAAAAGAACAGTCTTTCCCCGCTGGGGCCAGCAGTACAAGTTCCAGGAGCAACGAATGCTCGTCTTTACGCATGCCTTCCCCCTCTTTTCGAAAGTTTTAGTTGCCGTAATCTACCTTTTTTTTGGGAGACGGACGGATATCTCCCCCCCCCTCCGTTTTGGTTGATATCGCTCCTGCCGTAGCCCCCACTGTCAAAGAAATCTTTCTTCCCACCCTCTTCGGTTTTCCCAACTTTTTTCTCCTTTTCCCTCCAGGTAACAGGATGCGTGTCCGAGTCCTGAGGAAATGACCTTCGGTCCTTTCCCAAAGCGACGCGCGTTTTTTTTTTTCTTTGATTTTGTATTTCTTTTTTCGTCATCTTATTCCCACCCCCATTTTCCCCCTGAGTCCTTCCTCGGTCCCCTCACCATAGGTGGCGGATGCATACTACGAGTCCAAACAGAAAGCATGCTTTTTTTTTTCTTGCCAGCCCCCCCTTTTCAGCTCCTACTTCCCCCTTTCCGATGGTCTGATTATGCGGCTGTCTTTTACTGGTGGACCTCGACCCGAAAATCATCCGATCCGTACCATACTCCGGTTTTGTCCCCTTGATCCGTTCCGTACCTCCCCTCTACCTCTACAAATGGGCGAATTTCGTCTCCACGCTTTTCGAGGTTTTTTTCCGTCCTGGCTAGCAGAGAGCCCATATTTCTTTTTTACCCCTTTTCCTCTCTGAAGAGTCTCTCTTTCTCTTAGGCTTTACTTTTTGGTTCTCTTGAGGAGGAGGTTCTTTTCCGGTATTGACATCTCAGACTATAGAGATACATAATTTTCCCTAGTTTTCTTGCGCCCTCCCCCCGGGGAGCCAGCCGCCTCCCTTTTTCTTTGTGATGGAACACGGAAAAGCGGGTCTGGTCTCCGCAGGTGGGTCGTATTCTGTTGGGTGTAGCTTTTTCCCCCCGCAGCGCAGAGGTGTCTTTCTTGGCTGACTTTAATGTTCTCTTTTTCTCCGCGGCCATTTCCCTCTTCGGTTCCCATTTTTACTCGCGCATCGCAAATTCGCAGAGATTTCGGCGATCGGTTTTCCGCACGTCAGACGGCGGGAAGATGACGGAGTTGAGTCATCAAGTGAATGTCTGCTGGAGAAGTTTGCAGCTTCTTTTTTTCCCTGGTCGGTGAGTTCCACTGGATGTGGGGGAGGGCTTAGTTTTACTTTCCTATGAATCCTACACCGGGCGCCCGTGCTCCTCTTCCCAGCGGTTTTCGCTCATTCGCCGGTGACTAAGATCCTGGACATTCTGATTCTTTCTTTCTCCCGAGCCAACGCGCTCCGTTTTAGCGTGCCTCGCCCCTCCCCTGTTTGTGGAGCAAGGGAGATTTGACGGTGCGAATAGTGATGCATGAACTTCTTCTTTTTAAGGGATGGTCCCCCCGAACCTCCCGACACCCCTCCACCCCACCTCCATCCAGATGAGCACTAATGTCACAAGGAAGGAGTTATTTGGTTTCCGGCCATTTGTTATTTTTTAACAAAAGAGAGAAGCGGTTTTCCTGGTTGGATTGGCGACCGTCCGGGCCAGCCACTGGAGAAAAAAGTTTCTTGTCTGAACCGTGTGGACTTCCTTTTTTGCTTTACGTTCGGTCTCTCTCCTTTCCCAGTTAGTGGAAAATGGAGGATGTGGTGTTGGTGAAGACCACTTGCTCCCTGCGGAAATGGCGTTCCAACTTCGCGTCATTCCCCACACCAACACTCGTCATTTATGTGTGGGACTGAAGGATCCGACGGGGAAGAAGGGCCTGCGAACTGTCTGAGACTGCGCAACATTTTTTTGATCTTTGATGAGTCCCCCCATGGGATTGTGATTTTCTCCGATAAGATTTCCGAAACGTGCCCTATATTGTTTCTTCCTTGTCCGTCGACTCCCGGATGGAATATAACGACCCTTCGCGGAGGTTCTTTGTCGTCAGAACGGGTTCTTTTGCTCTGTTATCCCCAGGGGGAGTGGAGCAGTGCTCACTTGCATTTTTGTCCCCCAGTATTGAGGAGAGTCCAAGACGTCCCCGAACGATCCTCGGGTTACCTTGGCGGTCCTTAACTCGATGTTTTTCCCCACCGCGTTCCTGCACTCACTAGCTACCTTGGAAAGTGGGGATAGCGCGAGCGACTGTATGTTATTATAAGTTCCTAGTTCTCTATTTATCTGTCCTGTCTTGATCAGTGCGCACCTGAGAGGTGCTTCCCCATGGATTAAAGATTACTTCTCCATCGGGAAGATGCTCCTTCCCGTCTTCTTACGATTTGTCGTACTAAGTATCTAGCATCATTACTTTACGGTGGATTGGGACTATCTTTCGTGGGGTTTGTGGACTTGGTCGTTTCACGCAGTGGACGAGACGGGGGATTTCTTCCTCTAGGCATAGATTAATTGTCACCGTCCCCCCCCCTTTCCTTTGTTGCTGATAGTGGGAGGCATTCTCTTCCTTTAGTCTGAAACGTATAAGGTCCTTTCTGGTATCGTATAGGCGGGACGGAGACCTATCCCCAAAGATAACGTCTTGCCGGCGAAGTGGCTTTTCTTTAAGCCACTTCTTCCTTCTCGATGGGGGCAGGTTTGCTGATTTATATATATTTCCGACACTAGAAATGTGTACGGGACCAAATAAGTTCTTCCACTCCCCTCCCCTGATTGAAGACTCCTCTCTGACTACTCTCTTCCAGATTCTGATGGCCTTCCCCCCCAAAGGTCTCCCCTGATCGAGGTCCCATCTAGCAGAAACGGCGTACTCAATAACCTGACAGTGATTTTTCGGAGGAAGAAACCCCTTCGTCGACTTTTTTTTTCCGGAGATGCCCTTTCTCCTACATCCCCTGCCCCCCCCTTCCCGATAGACGTCTTATCCCCTGAAGTATCATCTTTTGAACAGGGCTCCTCCACAAGACAGCCCCCTTTGTCAGAAACTCCCCCGTGGTGGCACAGATGGAATATTCGGGGGGGTCCCCAACGGAGCTCCCTCGACTTCACGTGTTTCCATCCCTAACGGAAAGCGGAAGCGATGTGCCTTCCCTAAGGATATTGAATTCGCGTAACAAGGTGGGGACTATGTTCCATTCGGATGTATTAAAGAGTTTTTGGCTATACGATAAGGGAGAACGACTTGCTAAGGGAGAGAACTGCTCGTGGTTCTTTTTGACCTATTATCCCCTCCGGATTGATGACGTATCTTCACCGTTTTCTGAACCCGATGTAGATTCTCGATTTTTTTTTCAAATTTCCCAGAGGCAGTTTGCAAATGAAGTCTATCTCCTCCTCTTCTAAAGATCCACCTTGAGATTCGATTAATTGAAGTAGACCCCCTCCCGTAGGCGTCCGCCATCCTTCGGATTTTTCAGAGCCCTTCCCTCTAAGGACCTTCTGGATTCAACTTTTTTCCTCAGAGGACACTTCTGAATTGCTCTCCCTTAAATAAAAAGGGTGGGGGGGTTCCAAGTCGATCTTCTCCTGAGCTCTATTCCCCTGTCCCTCAAAATTGAGTACCCCTCTCCGAACCCAAAAGATTGTCCCTTCTTAACCCGCAACTCCCTCTTCTTCGTTCTTAAATCCCTAAAGTTACCTTTTTTTTCTTAGAGGAGTGACGATCAAAGGTTACTCCTCCCCCCCTCAATCTCTCGGGTCCTGGGCGAGACCGGCTTCCCCCCTTTTCGATTAAGGGCGCCCTCAATGAAGACGGAATCCAGGGAGACCCCTTCCTCCACACGCCCCTTCTACTTCTTCTTTATTTCAGGTTCTTCCCAAAAGGGTCCTGCTCCCCCACTCATCCCTTTTTGGAACAATCTTTCCTCCCAGTAATTTCTTCTTTCTTTTTTGAAGACCCTTTCTTTATTAGTGACGCTCCTCCATTACGCAGATCTCCTGTTTGACCTCGGACTCTCTCCCCCATAAGCCACTCTTTTTCTTTCCCTATTTCTGCTTTTCCGAGAATGGCTTTTCTTTTTGGTTTCTCACGCTTCCTTCAAAAAATCCATTATCCCCTCCGGCGATGGTCCAGTGCCTTTCCCCCAGTGCTCTGAATTTTCTTCGCGCACTAAATACTTCCCCCTCCTTCGGGAAAGTCCCCCCTCTTGCCTTTCATCCCCCCTTCCCCCCCCCCTTTTTTCGAAGTAAGCGCTCTTCCCCAGTACGAGTTATCTCTTTTCCCTCCTCTGAGAGAGGATGACGTCCTTCCCCCCCACCCCTTCTCACATAAATCTTCCTTCAATCAAGCGCGATTGCTCCTGATTGAGACAATCTATCCGGACGCCCCAGTATTAGGCGCTCTCCTTTGTGAGCTCTTTGAGGAACCTTTTTTTCCCTGTTGACCAGAGCTTTTTTTCCCTCATGTGACTTTTGAACCTCGCGGTTCCCAAAAAGCCCTTTTCCTTGAGTATTACCCGCACTTCCCGGTAGGACAAAATCTTTGTTGGCTCCGAGTTCCCAAACCTTCCCTCTGATCTTGTCCGACGGAAGATATCACCATAGAGAACCCGTTAGCTATGCATCGAAGAACTTTAAGGTACTTTTTTTTCCTCCCCCTGAAGAGAAGCTTCCTTTCTTGGATTTATGACCTCGGCTAGGCGGCGGCTCAGGAGATGCCCGTTGTCGTACTGGTTGGTCCCCCCCCTGCCACTCAAAGCAGAGGAAGGTAGGCCAGCATCCACCCCAGTATTCTGAGGGGGGACTGGGGGATATGGTCCCCTTTTCCCTGACCAATACTTAAGTATCGCTTCCTCAAAATCTCCTTTCCTGGGTTCGGGCGCATGTGTGGATAAGACTTTATAGAACGACGTGTGCTCCTTCCCTCGGTACTTTTGTCTTTTTTCAAATGGTCATGGAACGAGAGCACTTTAGAAGACTTCTTTTCTGTGGTGCCCCTCTTTCTTTGTACCCTCCTCCCGGTGATTGTCTGAGGGCCTCTTCAAGCTTTTGGGTTAATCTTGATTTTGTTATGTTGGGCCGGATCCCCCCCGATCCGTTCTACACCCGCGATGCCCCCTTTTCTAAAACCGTTGGTAGGCTTCTGATCTTCATGGCTATGCGTTTATGGCGCTTCCTAGCTTTACGTAACGGACTTTACGAGCCCGTTATGAATCTTGAAGAAGAATGCGGAGTTCCCCTTCTTGACAGGCTTCAGGAGGACTTTCTCGGAAGCTCCCCGATAAGATCTCACTTCTTTGCGGTCCAAGGGGCTGTGGCCGTAAAAGCCAACCCCCCCCGGAATTCCCTTTTTTGACGGGGAAACTTTTCCTCCCCTCAAACCCTCTCTGATCGCATCAACCTCTTCCAAGAGAGAGAACTCCTCCGCACGTGTTTTTAGTCCTTCTCCATTTTAATGGTCCTTTCCCCTTGCCCTTCTGCTGGTCCTTCCACTCGTCGCTTTTATGGCGAAGGACTTTTTCTTTTTAACACGTCCGGCCGGTGTGTCCCGCGTAGTCTCTGTTTTCCCCTGTTCGCAACTGTCTCCCCTTTTGTAGTCTTTTTGGCGCACATGAAATGTTTCTCCCATGAGACTTAGATCTTTCCCCTGTTCGAGCCTCCTTCCCTTCTTTTCGCGCTTAAGAAAGTGCACTCCCTTTCTTGTTATGAAGGCCTACCATCCTCCGCGGATTCCTTGCTAAGCACAGTTCTTCGGTCCTTCTCGCTCGTTCTTTTCCCATGGGCTTTTTATGGCCAAAGAAGCATGATCTCCGGAAGTATGTCTTTTTCATACGTCGTTCCTTTTTTCTTAGGCTTTGCCCCCTGCCCTTTAGGGTTGGTTTTTCTTTTCCTTTTCCTGACACTTTTCTCTTCGCTTCTCTTTTTTTCCTCCCCCCTCCTCCGTTGTTGTGTTCTCCCTGATGACCCTTCGTCTTAACTTGGTGTCCAGGTACGCCTCCCCTCCGGACTTTCTCCCCCGATCCCTCCGCCGACCCAGCGCACCTCCTTTCCCCAGCGGAGACGACGTCTCTCGACGTGCCCCCCTGCGATAATTTTTCATCCTTTCCCGGTAGGCAAGCCTCCCTAACTGTCAGCCGCCCTTCGACAGAAACGGAGGAATAACCTCCGTTTGGTCGGAACACAGCACCCCACCCTTTTTTTTCACGGTCCTTTTCCGCGACTCCCAGACCATTGACTCCCTCCCATTCGAAGGTCTTCTTTAGGAAGGACCAGTTTTACCGAACCTCCCTTCCCCCTCCCCCTTGGAGTTTTCCCACAAACTTTTAAGAGGAACTCTTTTCAGAGACTGTCTTTCTTAGAGTTTTCGTGTTCCCCAGCAAGGTGCCCCTCTGCATCGCCATCTTCTTCCCTCCGCTGCTTGCATGGGCCCTTTCCCGAACTAATTACGTGGCGCTCTCCATTCCGAAAAAAGATTCTCGATTTCCCCCTCTTTTTTAGACTTGTTGCAGGCTCTCTGAGCTCGGCTGCCTTTCCGAGGTCACCGTTCTCCTTACGATGTCGAGTCCTTTTTCTTTGAAGGTCTGTTCTTGGCTCCCATTCCGGTCGTCTCTCGGCTCACTTTTACTTCCCCGTGCGCTTCTTTCCTTGCACGGCTTTCTCCCTTTCTTCAGGCTGCCCTTGAAAACTGCTGCCCGCTCCCGTTAAGCAAGGATGCTTTTTTTTTGATTGCGATGGCTCTTCCTTGAGCGTCCTGTCCGCCCCTGCTATCTCGACGGGTAAACCTCCGGTTTCAAGAATAACTTCTTCAGACTTAGAAGCATATGCATCCATCCTCCCCGTTTTGGAAGCCCTCTTTTTCTTCTCTGAGACTCGCGATCAGTACGCCCCAGCATCCCTCTCGACATCCGCACAGCCAGGCGACCCCACCTCTTGCACAGCTTCCCCCTCCCCTCCGACGATTTTCTTCCCAGTCTTCCCCTCTAGGTCCACGCCCTTCTGTTTCGTTAGAGCGAAGTACATCCCTTCCGTCAGGTCTACTCTCGTCCACTCCGCCCCTTTCATGCAGGTTTTTTTTGGGACGACGCTTCGCCCCCACGCCCTTGGCCGAAGATTTTTAGGGGAGCTAATGCCTCCGGCCCCCTTTCCGCCCCCCGTTCCCCCATTTTTTTTTTTTTGGGTGTCCCCTGAGTTATGACTATCTCTATGGTCCGGGCGATTGCCAACGTTCTTCTGAGCCCCTCCTATCAGCCCCCCGACTTCCTGAGGACACGTAAAAGTCATTCAATGCGTTTTAGTGCCTCTTTAGACAGCCGAGCCCCCCCTTTTGACCCCTTTTTTTCAGAGCCCCCCCGTTTTTTGACGAACCTGCTTTTTTACCGAAGACCTCATGGCGGCCCCGGGCTTTTGGGGTTTTGAGCCTCCCCGCGGTTTCCCCCCCCCCCCTCCTGTAGACCCTAGGTCCGCCCGTTCCCTCCGGAGATCACGAATTCCAACTTTACCCTCCTTCCTGTGCTTCTTAACACGATTGTCGCAAGCATTCCCCGTTTCCTATCGTTCAGGTGATTTTCATGTCCAGGGTTTCTT
>Ga0179593_1371091_pt1 | contig 15880 bp, 13 predicted proteins | sample CZODoug2_1_08_16_FD_185931 | JGI IMG/M metagenome (GOLD analysis project Ga0179593, IMG submission 185931) | Vadose zone soil fungal communities from Angelo Coast Range Reserve, California, USA - CZODoug2_1_08_16fungal (PacBio error correction) | ecosystem: Environmental > Terrestrial > Soil >... | reverse complement strand
TTATTTTTTTGGTGTATACAAAATAAACCTTCCTTCAAGATTACCCTCCTCCGCTCTTCGATAGGTATGTCACCCCGACCGACTTCCTTCCCAGACTCTAAAGACCCGTCGCCTGCAACATTGTCAGTGCCCTGACGGCCCCCCCGGTCTACACGGTATTGCCGGACGTTTTTTTAGCCATATTCCTCTCTCTCCCCCTTTTTCTTCGCGCCTATTTAAATAGTGGGAACCACCCCATCCTTCCCCTCACGCCCTCGGCCCACCGTACCCGCGAAGAAGAAACGACGCGTCTGCAGATGATGGCTATCTACTCGCTCATTTCCCCCCGTTAACGCCCGATCGCAGAAGTCCTTGCCCCCTTTTCCAGAAACACTCACTTTTGATAGCCGGTGTACGCGACATTATGCGTTTTTCCTTTCTTTCCTTGCCTTCGACTTAACTCAGGAGGGCTCTTCACCCCGGAATTCCAGAACCCCCTTCGTATTATGTGCCTTTCTTTCACGTTCCCCCTGGTTTTGCTGCCCCTCCCTTTTAGGTCTTTAACCCCCGTCTTTCTCACCTCGGCGGTTTGCGTTCCGGACCTCTTCCCACCCTAATAACAACTCCTTTTTGATCCTCCCGTTCCCTTTTCAGTAGTCATCGTCCTTTTCTTTGGTGTCCGCCTCCGTCCCAGGTCGTTTAACCCGCCCCTGGTAGAACCCCACAGTTTTTTTTTATCTCTGAATGCACTCTTTATGTGTTGCTTCTCGTACCAGAAAAAGATTATATAGCCGCCCCCGTACTCTTCAGGGGATTGGTTGTGTGTATCATTTAGCAGTTACGTTTTCCCTCCAGCTTCTTTTTGTCCCTTCCTTTATTTGCCCCACTTAAATGGTTAAGCGTCTGACCAGTTCACTTCCATTTTTTTTTTTGGGCTCTTTCGTCCCCAGAGACCGATGGGGACCGGCGGCGGTCTCTAACGGTTCGCGTTCTTTTTTGGCCTTTCCTTCCAGTCTCAAAAAGAGGTTCTTTCCAGGTAATTCTGCTCCACCCCCATGTTCATGGGTGTGTCATTACCATACAAGGTATGTCGTCTGCATCAAGAATTTTCTAGTGTTACCTGGCCTGCACTCCACCCCCCTCTTCGCCCCAAGCTTCGGCCTGTCCGACGTTTTCGGGTTAAGGTTTGGATAGGACTTTTTCACGTAGTTCATTGAAAGTCCCACCTCCCCTCTTCCGGGCGTCCTTCCTCCCTGTTCCCTTTTTCCTTTCCACAGCTCTCTCGTTTACTGAGCCATGGAGAATTCCGGCTCAAACCTGCCCTTCCCTCTTAAGAGTGATAGTGAGTACTCTCCTGGGATCGTTTTAGATAGCCCTCAGCGCGTCCGAGTATTCTCCAGTCCTTCTCCTCCTGCCCCCCTATAGTATCCCCATAGTCTGTTCTCCTTAAGGTTCCCCCACCCACATTCACTCCCACGTCTAGACTCTTCCGCGTAGCATCGATTTCAACCTGCCACTGGAATCCCACTTCCTTGTTTTTCAATCCATCATTAACGGTCTTTGTGGCCGAACCTACCCGTCCGATGCCCTCTGCGTTCCGATTCGCTGGTTTTACACGATGCTTTTTTTTCGATAATGACAATGACGAAAGTTGGCATTTGTCCTGCCTCGATTTTTTGTTTACGATGTTTCATAGAACTAGTCATTTTTTTGCGCCTGCCTCCCCCCTTAGACCTCTAGGAGGCTTTCTTAGATTTCACGATTTTAGAGATCGCCTTCTTACCCTTCCTTTTTTCCCCCCCGTCACTAGAATAAGTCTAGCTTTGGACTGACCTTTTTTTATTTGCTTTGACGGCCCGCGGCCCCCCTGCAGTGTTTTCCCCAAAGACGCACCCGTATTTCCCTCCATTCGTCTTCGACGGAAGCCCCCCATGCCATTTCGTTAGATTAACCCCCTCGCCCGTTGGGTTACAACCTTGCCCAGAAGGCAATCAGAATTCGTCCACCCACCTTTCCCCAAGGGACAGCGCTTCCTTCAGCGTTTTTGCGTTTGTTTTCACCCCTTTCCGCTCCTCACCTCTACTTGGAAATTATGATGTTCCCGCCTTCCCCCCCCGCGCGAGTTTCTCCCTCCTCCGTTGTGGTGTGTAGTTTTTTGTTGTTGCCGCGTGTTTTCCCTTCCTCCTGTTCACCTTAGCTAGTCTGACACTTTGCTCGTGACCAAACTTTTACGTGCGACCAGCCCGACTCCGGTCCGGCTGCGCGTCCTTGTCCCCTCCTATTGGTGTTCGCCTTCAGTTCCTTGCTTGCCCCTTTTTGATGGCCCCCTAACCTTTTTGCGCCCGACTTGTGGGCATCATTGTTCTGTGTGCGTTCGCGACTTCCTGCCGGGCATGCGAGTTTCGTCTTTTTCCCTTTCTCCGCTGCCATTTGCGGCGTGTGCTAAAACTTCAGGCCCCTCGTCCGTCTCCTTGTTTATGAGAGCTGATTTTCCCGATGTAGATTTCCGCGAGGGCCATTCTTTTTAACCTTCGCTTATCCAGTCCCCCCTCTTTTTGGCGTTGCGTAGTTTGTTTCCCGTGAAAGATTGGGCGTTATTTACCATCGACAATCTTTTGACTCCTCCCCCAATGCTCGAATTTTCGTCCTTTGTCTTGTCAGATCTTTTTTTTCCCCATCTGCTGGAATAGTCTTAGTATAGCCCCCTGGGCACAAAAGCCTCGTTATTTTCTGGTCGTTCCACAAGACATGTTCTTGAAGATGGGGATTCAGTTGATCTCCCCCCAGTCAACCACGTTTTTCCTTTCTCCTCTCCCCCACTGACGGCGGGGTTCCCTGATTCCTTTGATGTCAGGCTGTCGTTTTGGGTTTTTTCCATTTCGGCTCCGGAATGGATGTTTGCACGTCCCTCGACCCCTGAGTATCGTTTCTGAGTCTCATGTCTCTTTCCCTGCGCTCTTCCGGAAGGGTGTACACTTTGCCTCCGCAAACGTAGATTTCTTTTTTTCTGCGCTCTGACTCTACCTTTTTCACTTTTTTTTTGGAATGACTCAGGTTTTGGAGTCTTAATTTTGTTATGCTTTCTCCAGCAATTCGTGTTTTACGTTGCACCTTCCCCCCCCCCGTGTCGGTGAGGGGTGGTTGCCTCGGAGCAGATTTGGTGTGGATCCGTTTGCCCTCCCTTTTGATCGGATCGATCACCCTGTTTCACATTTGTCGGCTTTTTTGCTTGTTGATGGGACTGTCAAGTTTGGCCAGGCTTGACCCTAAAGCCCCCGCTCGCGGAACCGACCCTTTTGTTCCTGCCAACTCCATCTTTTTTTTAGCCTTCGATGCTGGGATCCCGCTTCGATGCCTGATTCCGTGTCATCCACCTCGAAGTCCTACAAGGTGGATTTTCCTCCCCGTTTTACTTCCTTTATAAGCACAGTCTTTCTCTGACCGCATCTTTCCCAGGATTCTTGAGGTCCGCCCGCTTATAGATGCATGGTCTCAGTCCTAGATTTCTTCCCAGTGACTTTTATAGAACCAGCACTTGAGAAGGGCTTGCGGCTGGCGGCGGGGAGTTCGGCTGCCGTGACCCTTAATGCCCCAACCCAGTCACTTGAATTAGAGCAGGGTGCGCGTGAAGATTCGTTCCTTGCGGGCACGGCAATCGCCCCAACCTAATGGTACTCCATTAGTTGATTCAATTGCCCCTCTTTTCCGTTTTCTCCCGATCAGTTGAAGTTGCCCTTTTAACTTGATGACCATTCCCTTCCCGAGGCTCCCTCCTTTTTGAATCCCCGTCCTTTGGTTTGCCCTGTTTACTTGAATCTGTTGCTAGTTGTCTTTGACGTTTGGTTCCCTTTCGTATGCCTCTCCCGGTTTGTCCAGCACACCTTTCTTTTGTTTCACCCCCCAGCAGCGACCTTACCCGTCATTTCTCAGGCTGTGGTCCACGACTGCATCTGATCGTTTTGTGTTTTTTTGAATGCCCTCCTCAATGCGTTTTCTGCCTAGTCTTTTCGCGAGTGCGCAGTGTCAGCACCTTTCTGGTCGGAGATTACCCCAGGAGATAAACTTCCCCTTGTTCTTGGTCTTTTGTTCTTACGCCGTTGGGAAGTCCGCCTTGTCCACACGTGGTCTGCCCGCCTTCGTTTTCTTCCCCCGCACCAATTGGTTCTGTGTGACCTCTTCTTCGTGTTGGCCTCTCGAGAGTTTGGCGCGTTTGCTGCTTTTTCAGATTGGGGTGTCACAGAGTGAGCTCAGGTTTTCGACGTTTCCCTTGTTTTAGTCTTTTTTGCTTCCATTGTAAAGCTCCGTTTTTTCCGACATGTGGGCGAGCGGTTTTGCGTATTCGCCTTCTACATGGTCTTTGGTTTCCCTGGACGCCCTCACGTTTTTTACTCGCTTCGGACTGAGTACTTCTTCTTCCTTTGATTTGTTTTTCCCCTTTGGGCTAACCGATTCAAGGTTCCACTTTTTCCTCCTCCGCCGTTTTTTTTTCTCTTATTCGGGTTCTCTTTGCCCCCCCAAAAGCCCCTCCAACGCGTCACATCGTTGCCTGCCTTTTCATTTAGGAATAATGTAACCCGCCCATGTCGTTGCGCCCCCCCCTTTTTTCGCCGTCCGCGCTCCCCTGTGAACCAAGTTTGTCATTTCCCGTTTGGAAGCAGCCGGCTCTTTGATCCACCTCTTCACCAACTTATTTCAACCCCATCTGATCTTTGGTCCCCAATCGCTTTGCCCTGCTCGCGCTTCGATCCCCCTTTGCCTGAAGAAGTGTCAGCCAAGTGCCCCACGCGATTCTGAATTCCTTGCCTGTTATTTTACTTCCCTTCCTTGTGATCGTCTGGTAAGCCCTCCCCCCAGCTCTTTCTTCTTTGAGGCTCCCCCTCGCGTCATACTTTCCGTCAAGACTGCCCACTTCTACTGGAAACGGTCCCCCTCCTCCCCCTTCATGTCGGTGGTTCCGCTTCTGGAAGCTCCTGCTTCATCGTTCGTTTTTGCTTGAACACCCCGTTTCGGTTCCACCCGGGCTTTTTCCACCGTTTGGATTCCTTCCCTCGCCCCACATTAACCCCTTTTTTTTTTCCTTTCTCCACCTCTTTTTGTGCGTAGTACAGTCCCCCCCTTCTGTCCTTACACGCCCCTTTTTTTTGTCGTGCATCAGTATGTTTCCACGCCGCCTGCCTTGTCCTCTTCAAGATGTTGTTTCCGCCCACGCGCGTGTAAGCGACGAATTTGGTGCTTGTCTGCGTTTTTTTGCTTTCCGCCAGCGCAGTCCTGCACTCTGTCCCCCCCCGCTTAGTCGGTTCTTTGTTTTCTTTGTTTTTGCCTTCTTCCCGCCGCCTTCCTCCCTCCTTACTACTCCTCTTCTTGTTTTTTTTCGTATTCCTGGTACTACGATGATGTATTCCCCTTTTCCCCCATTTTTTTTTTCCTCATCCTCCCGCTGCCCCGGTACAAGCGCCTCTTTTTTCTCAGCCTGAACCAGCCTGTTTCCCCCTGTTCGCGCTTTTGGCTTCTTGGCTGCCCTTTTTTTCCTCCCACCTCTTCACGATGTCCTGGGTGTTTTTTCCGTCTCCTGTTCCGGCATCCCGAACTTTGTTTTTTAACGCGCCTTCCTCTTCGCCGCTTCTCTACTTGCTCTAGCTTCCCTTGTTGGTGTGGATCGCGACTCTTCCCCCGTACCGTGCAATCGCATACACCTCTTTCTTTTTTCCCCCTCACCCCTCCTTGTGAAGTTTAAAGACTTACTGTTCGGTCTATCTTCCATTTTTATCCCCAGCCCTCTTGCATCGTTCACGAGCTTGCTTTGCGTACTCTAGGGCTTTTATTTTGCGCCGCCTCACCTTTCTTCAGCGCGCTTCCACCTTTCTCAATTTTTCCGTCTCTAATTTGCCCCCGATTCGTTTCCCCGATACCTTCCAACACCCCCCCCCCCCCCCCCCCCCATTTTCGGCGGCCCTTTCCAGAACCACCCCTAAATCCCCCATCCCAGCTTCATGTTTTTTCGACCTAATGACGCGCTTGTCTCATAATTTTTTAAAGCGGTGTCGTCTAACTGTTTTTCCTTTTCCCCAAATATTTCAATCGCCTGTCTTTGTGGCCGAACCCCCGAACGTCCCCCTATTGCTTTCTAGGTGAATCGTATTATCGCTTTTTTCGATTTACTGTTCTCGATCGATTACTGAGGCATTTTCGTCTTTTTCGATTCAGGTGACTCTCTTCCCTGGGCCCCCCCCAGCCCGATTCCGCACCTTTTCGACTGGTATATTCTCGAGTTCACCCTATTTTGTTCTGCCTGTTTTAATCCTCTAAATGCCTCATCCGTCTAGCCTCCCGCTTCTCCGATGGTGCCATTTCATTCTTTCCCCTTTGCCGGACAATCGCTAAGAAATTGCAGATGGCTCTGTTCATCGATGCCTCTCGCATTTTGCTTATGATCGTTTTTCCGCCACCCCATGACTCATGTCTAGCTCTCCAAAGAGGCCTTTTGTGCCCACAACCCCCCTCGGAATCTTTTGGAATTCTGCATCCACTCCCCTTTTCCATTTGTTCCTACTCCCCGTCAGTAGGGTTCCCTCCCTTTTTCGCGAAGTCGGAGTCCTCACGCAGCGCAATTGAAAAGAGATCGGCATATTACCCCCCCAGCAGATTTCTCTCGTGTAAGTCCAGTAGAATTTTTTTTTTTTTTTTTTAGGCGATGTTTTGCTCTTTAGAAGTTTTTCCCGTTGCGCTTATGATAGAAGCTTTCTCCCGGACACAAGTCAGTGCCTGAGCCCCTCCCTGAAGTTCCCCCCGGAAGGACAGTGTCCCGATGTTTTTTTTGCTTCTTGCTTCCTTGCCTGGATTTTTTTCCCCTTAGGAAGTTTTTCCTCTTCCGCCTGGCTACGTTTGTGAGTACCCTCAGTTTCTCCTTAGTGGGGTTCCCTGTGGCCTAGACGTCCATTTCCTCCTCGTTATGTGACGGAAACGACCAAACCCCAAGGAGGTCCCTTATCGGTTGTGCTTCCTTTTTATTTGACTTAGTGTGACTTAAGTCCCCTTTTTTGACCCTCGTTTTCATTTCGTCGTCGCTATCCTCTTTTAGGGCCTCTTTCCCGGTTCGCATTTGCCCACGATTTCTCCGACGTCCCTTCCACGACAAGTCTTCTCCGCCTCTCATTTGCGCACCGTTTATTTTTTTTTTTGCATTCCGAACCTTCCCCTTTTTGCAAACATACTCTTCTGATATCACCTCGATTAACCTCGACTGTTGTGTGGCGCCCCCCCACAACGACCTTTTTTCGACATATGGGATTAAAGGTCGTTTTCCCTATACGCGTTTCATTGATTTAATCCTGTATGGCCTTTGCTCTTCCGGGAAGTTTGGATGGTTCTGGTGTGTTTCAATTTCCTCGCATCGGTATGCTTGCAAAGGTTCCGCTTCTTTTTGTCCTCCTTTTCTTTTGAAAGTCTTGACGGCAGAGTTAGACGCGCGCACACTAGTACCCTGGATGTTCCTTGCTTCCGTAACCTTGATGTGATTTGGATGTTTGAGCCTTCTCTTTTATGGGATATCTCTGCCTTACCTCTCTATTTATGTCTCACACCCCCCCCTTCCACCTTTTTCTGTGGTGGTTTCCGGTTTACCTGAGAAAGCTTCTTTTCTCGATTTTTACGCCTTTGAAGGAGATGATTTCACCCGTTACCCCCGATTTCCCCCCCCCTCGTCTTAGTCGGTTTGGTGGCGTTTTGCCTGGGGTACGTTGAGGAAAGGATCTGCCCCCTCGAAACGCACCAAGATTTCTCCGTCCCTTTGGTCACAGTACATTTGAAGAGTGAGGGGACGGGACCCGTCCTGTTGTACTTCGGCACTGAGTTTCCCGTTAAGCACTCTTCCCCCGTGAATTTGTATAATTTTTCCCTTGCTTTTCTCCCAGGTAGTTTTTTGAGAGTGTTTTCCTCGGGAAGGTCTTTTATACAGCGTCTTTCTTTCTTTCGTCGTCCCTCCCCTCTAGTACTTGACTCGCCCCCCCACATTCCCGGCGATTTGCGGTTTGAGCAGCTAAGTAGGCGGGGCTAGTTTGGCCGAGTTTCCACTTCCGCCCAAAAGCCACCCAACGGACAGCTAGTCCCTGTGTGGAGTTGCCTTTGATCTGATTTTTCTGGTCTCTCAGATAGTTCACCAGCACTCAGACCGCGTTTTGCGCTTCACAGTCGCTTTCCCACCAATCTTGCGGTCCCGCCCTCCGGTCCTTACAACGACCTTGGCACCGTGATGGTTGTGGTTCCCCAAGGGGGGCCTTCTCATTGGTTGCGCCTACGGCCAGGACAGGGGGAGCTAGGGCACGAGATGGGTCGTCAAGTGTGGGTATCCTTTTTGGCCGTCCGCCCTCTCCGTTGCTGACTTGTTTTTTTGGTTTGTTTTTACACTTCGATGTCTGGCCAGAATTGACGATCTTCTTGACTCATAGACCCGATCGTCCCCTGTCGGACGTGGTGATGTTTACTGCCTTTTCATTCTGATTTTGCAGTTTTTTTTCTTAGGAATAAGAAATCGCTCCTTCTCTTTCCCGCTTCTTCCTTCGATCCATTTTTCTCTTTATGCTCCGCTTTTTTTCAGTTACCTTTTTTTCTGATTGTCGGTTTCTCCATGTTTCTTTCTTCCACAGACATCGGTCCCCCCCTCTTTGCTTTGCGAGCGATTGGTCCGGAGGGATTTTGTCATATTGGTTTCTTTACCCCCCAGTGAATGGTTTCCCTCTTTTTTGGTCCTTAGAAGTTTATGGCTTCCCTGACCTTCCCATACTGTAGTTTCCATGGTGGCTTGGTGCTTTTGCCCCCCCCTGTGAGACTTTCCCTTTTTTTTTTGCGCATTCTTTGGACGGCCTTCATGTTGTGTTTCAGTTTCCCGAGCTTGCCGTCTTATTCTGATTTTTCTGTGCGGTCTTTTTGTCTCCCTTGTCATTTCACCCGGACCCCTCTTTTCCATATTTTTTTTGTTTTTTCGCTCCGCTTTTTTTTTTTGTTATCTATTATCACATTTCACCCAAACCGCCCTCAAAGCGATACCTCATCTTCTCGCCTCCTCTCCTTTCTTGAACCCCCTGATTGACCCTTAGATATAGCCACGACACATGTCGATCACCCAGTCGTCCTCCGCCACCCTCTTCAAAAGTGTTCTCCCATCGTGAATTACCCAGGGTTTGCCGACAGGTTCATGCCCCCAATTTTTGCGCCTGATCTCACTCTGTGCCCCCCCTTCCATACGCCCGCGGCCCCCCCTCGTGTCCGCGAATCGCTCCCCCCGGTCCATGATTGCGGTGATAGAACTTTCTGCCCTGTCCCGTGAATCCCTAGTATCATTTCCTTCGTTTTTTCAACCCCAAATGCATATTTTGATCTCTTTAACAAGCGCCCCGTGTATGGCGCGTTTGCTTGCATGGCCTGAGCCTATACTCGGCAAACTTTTTTTCTTTTCCAGTCAGACCCCCCACCCGTCAGCTATATGTGCTCTTTTCTGAAGACTTTCACGACCCCCCGATCGGCGGTTCATCCTGTATTTAACACCGTAGACCCCGGCTGCTGGTTCCCTCCTCTACACACCCGTTCAGACAAACGAATTCCATGTACTGGAATGTCTCGCCCCGTCTTTTCGTCCCTTTCATTTTTTTTTCTCCTAAAGTCCCTTTCTTTTTGAGACCTTTCTGGTGTCCTCAGCCCCAGTGGTGAAACGCGCTTGATTTTTTAGCTTTTTTTTTCAGTGTTTTTCCGTACCCAAGAAAAAGCCCCGCATGCACTGCGCCCCAATTTCCTCTGGTTTTGTCATGTTGTGACTGTGGGCTTTTATTGAAGCTCATTACATCCGGCAACGCCTCAAGAGTCTCCCTTCTTTTTTTTTAGAAACTTTCCTAGCGGCTTCATTCCCAGGACCGTCATAAGAGTTTCGTTCTTGCCTCTATTCCCTTTGGTCAAGGCTTCATGGCCGTCTTTTCTCCGACCTTGAGGACTCTAACCTTTTTTCTTTTCTTATTGCCTTCTCAGGGTTCTGCCCACCCGGTTTCTCCAGTTCATCTCTTCCCTCCTCTGGGTTGGTTAATGCCTTAAGGATGTTGTCCTTCTCTCGTGTCTTTGGGCTCAAATGACTCCCCTTTCCCTGACAAACTTCTCCACCATTTAGCTCTGCCGCTCTCTTTGGGGCCTTTTTTGGTTTACCTTCCTCAGTAACCGTACGGATTCTTCCCATCATTTATTTTGCACCCTTTCCCACTACAAAGGACTTTCGTCCCATTCTGAGTTCTGTATAATTGCTGGATCCCCCCTTCGAAGATTGGCCTCCCCCATTTTTCACTTATGCATGTTCACTAGAGTCTGCTCCATTGCTCACTTGGCGAGTTTGCTTTTTCCTCCACTCCTTCCTGTCTCTGCGTACCGTGAAATTTTTGCATCAGAACTCCCTTCCAGCTCAATTGAATCCAGTCCGCCGCCGGCCAGGTCACCCACATCAGCCCGACTCCTTACCAGGATCTCCCCTTCGAGAAATTTGTCCTGTCAATTCAATGAACTCCAGGTTTTTTTTTTATTAGATGACTGTTTTCAATACCATTCTTTTTTTTTTCTACCTGCCTTTGTGGGCCCCCAGACAGTCCCTCATTTCGGTTCGTGCTCCTCTTTTTTTTTCACAAGAAGGCGGTGCTCTCTTGATATGCCCTAACGTGCTGGCACGCATTGAGCGCTTCATTTTTGTTTTCGGACTCTATTAGTGTTAATGAAGCTTAATCCCCGCAGGTTCCCCCAAAGAGCGTGTATCGCCTTTCTCCTTACGATTTTTGCCTCAGAGGTCTAAGTATTTCAGAAAATTTCAGAACAGTCGCGCTTCTCCCTAGTCGTTTCTCTCTTGGCCCGCGGGGTATCTTGTTTTTGAACCATGTAAAAGGGCCCAGAGGATAGAGTGAACCCCCCCTTTATTTCTAACTTATTGAATTTTTGCTCTCTCCCGCCAATACCTTTTTCGTTTCGTGCCACTTTTCTTGGGTTTTTTTTCACAACCCTGCAGCCGGTCACGAGACTTCGACCACCCCTTTCACGGTTAGACGCCATTTTTTTCCTGCCAGGGATTTTCGCCCGTCCGTTGTACGATCCCGGCGCGACCTATCTTTTTCGTTAAAATGCTTTTAGCTTCCCCTTTTAAAAACTCTATCTCTTTTTTCCAGATCCTCGTTTGTTGTGTGTTATCTTTGGTTTCGAGTTCCTTTCTAGATTTTAGTTTATCTGCGAGACCCGCCGGGATCCACCCAACTCATTTTCTGGTCATGCCTGCGAAGGCCCCCTGCGGTCATTGGCACGCTGTTGTTTCGCTCTTGCCGGCTTGCTTGTTTGATTTTCAAGTGCGTTTCTATCTTTTTCGCCATTGAGTTGGTGGCGTACGATCTTTCTACTTTATTTTTCAATTTAGCTTTGTATGTTTTTTCCTTCCGCTGACCCAATTGCTCTGGTGACGGCCATACCACTTCATTTCAAAGGTTCCTTCTGTGTATTTTTTTATGTTTCTCCTAGTTGTCTGAAACGAGCCCCACTTTCCTTGCACCCTATTGCGCACTTGACTCTCTATCAGTCCGTCTTGGTTCGTCCTTCCGTGGGATGGGATTCTGCTTTCCCCTCCCACCCCTCTCTTACTACTCGTGCATTGCGCGTTCCCGTTTGACCGATTTAATGCGCAGGACCGATCACTATTCGTATTGCGATCCTATCCCCGTGTCGTTGGGGAACCCAACCTCGATGCTATCTCCTTTCCCCGACTCCCCGGACGGTGTTGTTCCCTTCCACCCCTTTTTCGATTCGCATGTTTTTATTCAGTTTTTTCGCTCATGCCTCCTTTTTTGATTTTTTTTCTGAGATCATCGTTTGCGTCGCGAGCCCGTTTGTTTTTTTTAGCTTTCTGGGCAGGTCTTGCTTGATGGGTCTGATTTGCCCTGAGTTTAATAGGGACTTATGCGGCAAACCGTTTTATAAGGATCGGCAAGGAACTTTTCATTTTCGGCAATGGTATCTTTACCGCTTTCCCTTTATGTTTCCAGAAGGAGCTCCGTAAAACTCGCCCCAGTTTTGGATGATTTCGGTCCCCAGCTCTCACGAGGTCCTTCGTTCCCTCTTTTTGTTTTGAGACCCTCCCGTGACGTGAGCCACATATCGCTCGCGCTTTCTCTAGTCTTACCAGTCCAAAGTGGGAGGGGTTGATGCTTGGTTTGCGATTCTCCAAGCTTTTGAGGTTCTGACTTCAAACCTTCTCTTGATGGATATTTCTATACCCCCCCGTCCCCGGCTATGCTTCGTACGTCGTCTTCGGTGTTTCGCCGCTGTGGAAGGTGTTCCTTGCCGGCCAATGATGAGCCCCGACCGCACCCACAGATCGGTCTTTGCCCCGGAGCCATCCCTTTCTGCGTTCACCACGCCCTTCTCTCTAGAGCCTACTTGGGATCCTTGTCCGAGGCTCTTCCGCACTTTTGTCGCATTCGAACTTTGAGATCATGATTTAATTTGATTCTCCCCAGGGGGCTTTGGACTCTAGGGGTTTCGGGCATCAAGCATTTTCTTCAGTGAATTGTGACCCCAGTCTTCCCTTGATATTAGACGTAGTTGTTCGTGCCCTTTCCCGGCTTTTTCCACCCTCCACGTGCGAGGCTTCGTCGCGCGCAGGGCTGGATTTACTGGCGTGTGCGAGCGGGCTTTCCCATTCCCACACGTCCCCCGTCTCCCTTTTGGGTGATTGCGGCCTTTTCTGTGGCGCGGGTACGCCCCGCAGCCAACCAGAAGCAGTCATTTAGTGTATCATTTTGCTTCCATCCCCAAATCTTTTCCCCGGTCTAACTATCTTTTCTTGTGTTACGTCCCGTACGAACTGCTTTTCCACCCGTTGTGTCTTTCCTACGGGGCTGAACTTGCCCCCCCGGACGTTTTAAATCTGGCGCGTTGTCGACCGGGTGTAGCTGTTCTTTTTCCACCCTCGCCCCTTTTTGAGCGGTTGTCATAGCCATTTATTTGGCAAGAGCATGGACTATTTTTTTAGCATCGGGACGTGAATTCAATAGAGTCCATGATCGGCCAGAGGATGTCCTGCCGGTGTTTGATTAAGACCGTTGTGAGCCTGAGTTTCTGCTTCTCGTATTGGCGCTTTTTCGGCCGCCCCCCCTCGCCCCCCCCTTATTTTTGCGCTTTCCCCCGTGCGAGCACCCTTTGCAGGTGTGTGAACTGTTGCGGGACTCCGATTCGCTGTACTCCTTGGTCACCGTTTCCTTCTTTGATCAACCTCCTTTTTTTGAGCGTCTTGCTTGCTGCTCTCGCGATGGGTGTGCGTCGTCTGGTTTTAGATGGTTTCCCCAGGATCGAGGCCCGCGCCGCTTTTTTGCTAATCATCGCCTGCTGGCGGCCACCCTGCTCGGACACTCCTTTTTTAGAACGTCGCTCGTACCCTCCCCCTTGTGGCGTTTCCTCTGGTGCGCTTTCGCTGCGTTTTTCCGCTACTGGCACGACTTCATTCGTTGGTCCGTCCCCTGGCGTTCCGCCCGAGCTCTCTTTTTTTTTCTTTTTTTGGCGTGTTTGGGTTCCTTTGGTTCATCACCCGTCCCCTGTTTCTTCCCTCCTCCTCCTTTTTTTTGGTTTTCGATCTTTTTCGTTTTAGTTTCTTAGCCCACAACTGCAATCTCCCTTTTCCCAGAAATAAAGAATCGCTCGGTCCCTTTTGTATGGCCCCAACGATCATATAAGATTATCTCCCACGTACATTTCGCGCTCCCCCCCCATATTTCCGCCGACCTTTTTCGGCCCTTTCTTTAACCCGTTTCTAGGTACATTTGCTTCCATCGGCTCGATGCCCCACCTTTCCGTCTACCGCTATCATTCTTTGTAACCACCAATCAGCCTTGGGCCCCCCATTCTAGATCAGTGCACGACGACTCTTGCCCGTCGTCTGGGTTTTTCTATGCCGCATGTTCGTTAACGCCACCCTTTCCAGCTTTACGAAGTCTACGCACCTTGTAAGAAACCAATTCCTTTTCTTTTTTTGTTTATAGTGGTCTCCGCCAGCGCATTTATGAGTTCGTTGTTTTGACTAGCGAAAAAGCAGCCCGGTAAAATTTCAGGCTCGTACCTCCATTTTACCTCACTTTTTTCGGCTTTTGAATCCTCTCTTCCCCCTTTTTTCAACCTTCCGATCTGTCTGTTGCTGGCCTCTTCGGGCCCTTACCTTGTGAGTTCTGCGTACGTACTTAGACCACCCTTTGGCCCCCCCTCGTTGCCAGATTTCCCAGGTTATCCGTATGTAAGACTTCTGCCTTCGAATTGTGTCCGCACCCCTTACCCTTTGGACAAAACGCCCTGACGTGGAAGCCCACATTGTTTTTTTCCCTCGCGCTGTAAAGAGAAATCTCTTTTTTCTTTCTCAGTACCTCAGCGACGCATTCCGGAACTTCTTCTATCCCGGTGAGTTTGTTCCGGGAGCGTTTCCGCCGGCCAGAGACCCTTTATCATAATATACCTCTTGCTACGTCAGTGGTTAGAGACTTTTCACTCCTTTTTTTATGCCTTTTCCGGATCAAATCTTTTGCGTAAGCTTACCGCTGCGTCAGAGCCGCCTTGGCGAGTCCGCTGGCCTCCGGTCTTCCTTTGTGCGCTTCTTACGGATTAATGCTACGGGACTCGGACCGCGGGATACGTCCATTCTTTTTCCCTCTCTAAATCTGTCGGGTTTTTTTGAGAAAGTATGTTTTCTATCTCTTTTTTCTCCCCTTTTTTGTGACCCTCCCTGGAAGGCACGTTACCTTGAAAACTCTTTCTCACCACTTTCCTTACCTGCCGACGTTCATGTCGGGTCCTGTCGTGGATAGTGCTTCATAATTCAAGAGAACTTGCACTCGCCTAACAGTTCCTCCGTCTAGCCCCTTCACCCCCGCCCCTTTGGAAGGGTTTGCCACCTGATCTCTGCCATGTGGCCCCTTTACTTCCGCTAAGGATCCACCGCCCGTCTCAAAGATTAAAGACGTCTTTCGTATCCCCAGTAACGTTGGCTAGTTTGTGACGTTGCTTTCGACCCCGGCTTTCCCCCCTCTTCTGAGCGACAAGTGCACGTGAGCCTGTTTCTTGACTCTTCTCTCACTCGTAAATTTTTACTCCAGTACGCTAGCGGACAGTGTAACCCCCTCCAGCACCCCAGGACGACTCATCTCGCATGACTAGTTCCCCTCTACACCTCTGCCGGTACGCAGAGTGTCAACGATTTGGGCCGATTCTTACCTACTTTGACTCCACCAGCTTCCTCGACATGGTCTGTTTTTTGGAGAAAACGCACCCTCGATTCTTCCCCCGCGTTCCGTGCCCTCGAAATCAACGAGGTTTTTTACCCAATCAGGAGGTCTGCCAGATTACTCAATGACTAAATGGGCATTTTATCGATTAGAGATTGTCGTTGTCCAGCCTCCCTAGTACGAGTTGAAAGTTGCAGCATCACGCACCGCGCTCTTGCAGAGGAAGCTGAGTCGATGTCCGTGTTGGTAGACTTCGTAGCCAGTTCGAATTCGACAATCCGTCCGAGCATGCTCCTAGATCTTTTTGGACATGACTTGGTCTTTCCTGTGCCCGGCACGCATCAGACCCTTTCATCCTTCGATTCCCCCCCTCCCCTATTTCCCCCCTCATAATGCGTTCTCTTTATCGAGAACCCACCCTTTAACTGTTCTTACATATCCAAAAGTGAACCGTTTGGGCCCTAAATTACTTCCAGACGTTCCCTTTTTTACTCGACCAATAGTCCACCCGGCCTAGAAGCCTCCTTTAGTTCGGGCCATCCATTCGTTTTTTCGAGGACTGCGTGACCGCTCCTCGCAGGACCGCCAGTCGCTCCCCCCCACCTCCCCCCCCCCCCCCCCCACTGCCCCAC
>Ga0179593_1348273_pt1 | contig 15880 bp, 27 predicted proteins | sample CZODoug2_1_08_16_FD_185931 | JGI IMG/M metagenome (GOLD analysis project Ga0179593, IMG submission 185931) | Vadose zone soil fungal communities from Angelo Coast Range Reserve, California, USA - CZODoug2_1_08_16fungal (PacBio error correction) | ecosystem: Environmental > Terrestrial > Soil >... | reverse complement strand
TTTTATACCAGGCTTCCCCACCCCCCCCCCCCCCCCCTTTGCTGGTCCCGCCTTCACGCTCCGCGTCAAGGCTTTTTTTCCATTGTTTGGTTTCATCGTGGCAAATTGTGGCCGTGTTCCCCCCGTTCCCCCTCTCAGGTTATGTTCTCTTCTTGAGGAGACCGGTGCTTGGTGCCCGAGTTTCCCCCCCACCCTAGCTGAATGAAAGCTGATGGGTGCCCAGACCCACAAAATCCTTTTTTTTGTGCTCTTTTTTTCCCTTTTTCTTTTTTTTGACCCTCCCCCCCCTCCTGCTCCTTGGCTCTTCACAGAGTGGGATTTTGCCGTTCAGCGTTTTTCCCAATCTTTTCTGTATCTCCGATGGTGAACCTTCGGGCTTTTCTGTACCCCACTTCAACCCCCCCTTCTGGTTCTTTTGTCGTTGGATGGGTGCGTAATTTTTTGGTTTTTTTATCCGTAGTCCTTTCCCCTTTTCTTCACCCTATTCTCCCCCATGGGTGTTCTGACTTTCACACATACTTGAAGTTTAATGCTTTTTTTACCCCCCCCTAACCCCCGGTTCCCATAGGCTGTGTACGATTTGTGAAGCCGCCCCCCTTGTGGTTTCCTGTGCCCCCTTCTTCCCTTTTCTGTGCCAATCTTTGTTGCCCCATGCTCTTTTTTTGGACATTTTTTTGTTTGCAGGCTCATCATGGATATTTTGGGACCCCTTTTCTTTTTTTCTTCCAGCACTCCACTCACTTGGTTTAGCCGGTAGGCTTAGTTGGGGCATGTTTTTCTCCCGTAGTCTCCCCCCCCTGGACACTAGTTTTTGTTCGAGCTTGTGTTTGAACGGTTTTCCTTCTTTGGTTTGTTTTCTGGTGATGGGCTATGGCCTTCGCCGATTCGACCACTTTTACCCCCGGCTTTTTTTTTGAAACAGTTGGAGATTCCCACATGGGGGAAAAAAACCCTCTTGTCGGCCCCTCTTTCACATTTTAATTTCCCATTTTTTTCAGCCAGGCACAAGTGCCGGTCCCCCCCCCTTTTCCCCCCCCCTTTGTCATAAACTGTTTAATTCGGGTCCGTTTGGAGTAGGTCTCCCCTGATCGTCCTGTCTTGGTTTTTAGGGTTTTGGACCCAACACGGCCGAAATCCTTCAGGTACCCTTCCCTTTCTTGTTGAAGTGTGCAGCTTTTTCTTTTGTTCTCCCCGGCTGCCTTGGGTTTTGGTTCCGTTTTCCCTGTGTTTTTGTCCCCCCACGCGTTTGAAGTTTCGCCGTTTGTTTTTAAACCCAAGCCCTGCACCGCCTGGTGCCTGGAGGGTAGTCACCGTTATCTGGAGTCTTAACCCCCCATTAACGTTGAACCGGTTTTCCTTGCCCAGTTCTTTCATTTTTTCCCTTTTTACCAACTTTTCCCCCCAAGTTTTCCAGAATGCTCCCCCCTTGCTTTTCGGGGGTTATTGATCTCCTTTTAGTTTTCCTTGATGTCGGGGCTGTTTAAACGAACAAACAAATGTGTGGTCCTTCCCCATGTTCCCCCGTTCTCTCCCCTGGTCGTTGTTCTTCCGCGGTTGACTTACCTTTTTTCGTTTGGGTCGTAGTCCCTCCCCCCTTCCCTCTTTTTTTTCTCCTCAATTCCCCTTTCAGAGATTTGGGAGACGGGGTGTGCTGCACTGTTTGTCATTTTCCCTTTCCAGACGTAGTTCGTATCGTTTGGACCCATTATGTTCACGTTTCCGGCCCTTTATCCCCTCCCCAATTTGCCTCTCTTCCCGTTAACCTTTTTACTTTTTTTGGGAATTTTTTTGGACAGTGATCCCCCCTTCCTCTTTGTTGCTTACAACCGTTTTTTTTCGTTCGTTTTCTTTTGCTTCTTTCCTTTGCTTTCCCCTCTCATAGTCTTTTTTTCTTCCGGATCTCGCGAAGTTTTGCCCCGAGGTTTTTGTGGGTGTTGGTTTTTTGGTCTGGGTCTACTATGAAGTTCCACCCAAAGGAGGTGCTTGTGCCTTTCGCAAAGTTTCCGCCCCCTCCCAAGTGTTCACAACTTCTCCCCTTACTTCTCGTTATTAATTTTAAGGATTTCCACGGACTGAAACATTCGCTGCTTTGCCCCTTCTCCCCATTGTTTTGACCCTGCGGGCCCTCCCAGCAACCCCCCCGGGCGACTCCTTGTTCCCACCCCCGACGAGGTATTTCCCACGTTCCCCTCTGCTTCTTTGCAGGGCACACCGTGGGGTGTTCAACACCCCCCCCCCCTCTTCCCGCCCCCTTTCTTTCCTTCAATTTATTTGATTTTCCCCTCAGAATTTTGCGCGGGACTCACTCCATTTGCTACGGGCCCCCCCTCTGATTCCTGCCCTCGGGTTTCCTCCAGACCTTTGCAGGAATGAACCCCCTTTCCAGCCGGTCTTTTTATGTTTTTTTTTTGTTTTCCGAGGACCCTGCCCCCGCAGTCCGAGAATTGCTTCTCGGACCCCCCCTCGCTTTGCCCTTTGGTGGTCCCCCCCCCACAACTTTTGTGATGTGGAAGGGGGTTGAAGTGCACACCTTCGCTGGAAGACGCGCTTGCCACCTCCCCCTCACGTTTTTTCCCTGAGCCAGGCACAGGTTTTCTACCTTTTTAACACGCCAAAGCGTACCCCACGCCCTCGGTTCGTGGTTGTTTGCCCTGGATTTGCGCCACACGATTTAGCTTTGTAGTTCCTTCAAACCCTTTCCAGCAAATTCCCGAAGACCATTGCCCTGGAGGGGTGGATGAAAATTCGGAGAGGTCTTGTGTTTGTTTCCCCCCCCAAGACCGTTCACAGTTTGCGTTTCTTCCCCCCCGCAGAACTCTCACCGCGCCGAAACCAATCGTGGCGTGATTTTATCCCACTTTTCTTTACTTTTTTTTGCGTTTTTATTCTCTTTTTTTGCAAATTTCCCTTTTTTTTTGACCCCCCCAATTCAACTATTTTGTGCCAAAAACTCTCCCCCCAAGGTCTTTTGGGATTCTCTTTTTTTCCCCCCGGCCCCCCCTTTTCCTTCGCCTGGTGGTTCCTTCGTAGACCTTTCCCGCTACATCCACAGCCCCCCCGTCCCCCCCCATACCCCGTGCCCCCTCCCCCTGCTCTCCTTTTTTAAACCCAAACCGTCATCCGTGGACCGTCTCCCTCCCCCGTGCCGACGGCTTTCCCCCCCCCTTCACTCTTTTTCCCCTGGAGGTTCTTTGGTTATTCCCTTTCCCGGTACCCAGGGGTATCTTCTGTTATGTGAATCCCTTTTCGCACCTTTTTTTTTTTCCTCCATGTTCATCACCACCTCCTCCTTCTGCGGTTTTTCCCCCTGGGTTTTTTTTTTTTAACCCCCTGCTCCGCCCCCCCCCGTGGTCGATGACGTGCTCTATCGTCCCCCCACTCCCATGTTTAAACGTTTGTCAAATCTGTGAACACCAGATCATGTAATGTTCCTTCCCCGTTCCCTCCCCCCAGGTGGAGTTCCAAGTCTTGCCTGGTCATGGCGTCACGTAAACCATATTCTCAACAACCCGTCCTCCACCATTCCCTGCGACCCTTTCGGTTTTGACTTTTTTCCCCCCCCAGTTCCACCCGCCTATCCCCCCCATCTTGTTTTTCAGTTTAAGTTTTTTCGTTTTTCGGCATTCCGCAAACCATTCTCTGTTTCCCATCCATTCTCCCTTTTGAGTGCCCTTCAGAAACCCCGGACACTTGAAAAGTTACCCCTCTTCCTTTTTTTGAAAAGTTTTGATGCCTCGAATGTCTTTCCACTTGGTTTTTGACAACACTTTTCCCCCCCGACCCCATGAGACACAGGCCCCCCCCCCGAGTGCAATTGTGGCCTTAGGTGTAGTTTTTGCATTTTAAACCCACATTTTTTGCATTCGTCCTTCCCTTCACACTTTTCAACAACTTTTCCCTTTTCTGATGGGGCCTGGTCCTCCCTCTCCCGGCCCGCAGTTTTGTTTTTTTTTTTTTCCGTTTTTCCTCTTCCCAACGACGTCGGCAACCCACTCCCCCCTTCCCCTTTGGAAACCCAGCGGATGATAACGCTGTTCCTTTTTTTTCAACCCCTGGTTTTCTTAGCCACCCCCTCCTTACTTTCCTCCTCCCTCCGTTTTTTTTTTTTGTTAGTCGGATGTTGGTTTTTTTTCCTGCCAGGTTTCTTTTTGGCTTTTTTACTTTTCCTTTTTTCTTTGACTTGTTTTTTTCATTGCAGTTTTTTTTTTTTTTGATGTTTCCCAGGAATTGCGTTTTCCTTTTTTTTGTTCCAATGCAGTGTCAACCCGTTTTTCCCCCGTATTTCATTGCCCTTCGGTTTTTTTTTTTTTTTGACCTTATGTCCAGTGGTTTTCATCGTTTTTTCCTGCCCCCCCCCCCCCTGTTTGCCCTTTCCCCTCTCCGTGGCCTTTTTTGGCGGTTCATTTTTGTGATCTAGTTTTCACCACAACTCCCTTCTAACAGAAAGGCTTGGGAATCCCACCCCACTGGTTCCCCCCCCCCTCGTTGGTTTTGATTTTTCTTTTTTTAAATTTTTTTTTCAATGACTCCCTTTGTTTTACTTCCCGGCTCCCCCCTCGCTTTTCTTAATGTGCTTTTTTCACTTTTCCTTCCTCTGTTTTTGCCTTTTTCTCTTTTGAATCTTTTTTTTTGACCACCACCCCCCCCCCCCGATGTGCTACTTTCGCCAGGATGGTGAGAATTTTTTTTTTTTTCGTTCTCCCTGGTCCCATTTTCCTCTTGACCTTTTTTTTCCCTGGAACCTGTTCTTTTCCTTCCCACAATGATGGAATTTCGTCTTTGTCCCCACCCTTTCCCGGTTTTTCCCCTCCCCCCCCCGAAGGTTTTTTTTTTTATTTCTATTTCGTGGTCCTTCTGAAACCCCGGTTCTTTAGAAGGGCTTTCTTTTTTTTTTTTTTTTTCGGCGTTTTGTTCCCCCCTCCGATTTTTTTGGTCAAATTATTTAGGTGTCGGACACGCGCCCTTATCAGACTTTCAATACCTTTCAGCCCCCCCCCCCAGTTTGTGTTTTAAAACGCTTCTGGGAGTGGGATTTGGCCTCTTTTTCCTCCCTGGCCTTTCCCCTAATTTTTTTGTTTGTTTAGATTCGTGAAGGTGTTCAGGTGACGTCTTTTTTTTTTTTTGGTTTTTTTGGTTTTGTGTTGATTTTTTTTTTTGGCTTCGGGTTTGTTCGGTCCTGCCTGGCCTTTACTCAAGCTGTTTCAAGGGAGCCCCCATTGCCCAAATAGGCTGGTGGTTCCCGCCCCCTCAGTTTCATATGAATAGTCCTTAGCCCTTCCCCTTTTGCTTGCCTTAAGCCCCTTCTACCCAAACACGTTCTTTGACTTTTTTTCCCCCCCGAGGCGGTTCTGCTTGTTGCGCGAGCCTTCGGGCCCCGTCTTTTTTTTGACCCTTCGATTTCTTTCCACATGTGTCAATGTCGTGACCACAAGGCCCCCCTGAATCGTTGCAAGTGCATTCCGAATTTTGTACGAGTGGGTCAGTTTATTTTTTCCCCCGAGTACAATCCTTTTTTAGGAAGAGATTTTTTTTTTTTTTTGCTTCCGCCTCCACGACCCTTCTATTTTTCTGTGACTTTCCCGAGAGGGGTACCTCCCAGTTAATTGGGGGTTTTTTTGCAAGTTTGGGGTCGCCGGTCCACCCCTGTTCTTCCACATGTCCCCCCGGCTGAATTCCTTTTCCACACCGCTCCCATTAACCACTTGTCAAGCATTGCAACTTGTTTTACGCGAGCATTCTTTTTTTCCCCCCCCCTGTATTTTTTCGTCCCTTGTTTTCGCTCCCCTTTAAAAAGAAACCCTCCTCCGCTGGCGAGTTCGTCCTCCTTCCCCTTCGTTTTTTTCCCTTTTTGAATTTTTTTTTTTTGCCTGCTTTTGTTAACCTTTTTCGTCCCATTTTGCAGTGTAACTCCCAATTTCTCCCGTCCCTTTTTGTGAGTACGCTTTTTGCTTTTGACTTTTTTTGAAGTTGCCTTGGGGCCAAGAGCCATCTGCGGTGGCCCCGTTACAAAAAACGTCTTTTTTTTTTTTTTTTTTGCCCCCCTTTTACCTTTTTTTTTTTGGGTCCTTTTTTTTTTGTTGCACAATTCTGCCTTTTCCTAATGGTCTCGGCGGATGGCCATGGCCTTGGTACGGCAAACCTTCCGAACGGAGTCCAGTCCTCAAGAAGTTTTTTTTTCTGGTGTTTTTCGGTTGTTTTGGTTTTTTTGCTTACCTGATGTCACCCTCCTGCACGGAAATTTCTGTTTCCCTTCATCTATAAGAATCCTGCCCCAGTTTTTTGTTTGGCATCGAGCCCCTTTTTCGCCCCCCTTGTTTTTGGTTGTCACGTAGCAACTGCTTTAGTGTCGCCACGAGGGTGCCCCCCCCCACTTTTTACCTTTCCTCCAGCCTACGAATACAATTTTGTTCCTTAGCCCCCCAGTCCCCTGCCGGACGGAGCCCTCTGACTCCAGTCCCAGTATGTACCCCGTTTTTTTCCCCGTTAACCCCCATTTGGTCCCCCCCATGCAACAGATTTCATAAAACGTCCACCCTCGCTCCCTGTCCCCCCTTCCTTGTTCTTTTTCCATGCCCCGCACCCCATGATCCGCCCCTCCCCACAGGACTTGATCGCCCCTGCAGATGCTTCTTTGCCCCTTTTACTCCCCAACTCCCCCCGCAGAAACAAGGTATTCCACCTGTCCTGTTTGTGATTGTTTTCTCGTCCCCTTTTAGATTTTCCCCCGGGGTCGGGACCAACCAGGGTATGTGACCTCCCCCCCCCCCCCTGCCCCCTTTTGGCCTATTTTTTTTTTCCCTTTCCGTGAATTTCAGAAGCTGGTCAATTCCCCAGCTTGAGCTTTTATTGGACCCCCCCCTGATTTTTTTGTGGGGTTTGGAACACCCTTTTTTTCCGTGGCGGCCTGGGAAGAAAATGGGAACTTCCCCAATTATTTTCTTTTTTCCTTCTCAGGTTTGTTTCCCAACGGTGTGTGTTCGACACGTTTGACAAGAGCCCCACGGAAAAAAAATGCCTTGCCGACCCCTGTTCCCTTTTTCCTTCCCCCTTGGTGACTTATGTCTGGTGTGGTTTGCGATACCTCCACGGGGTTATTCCTCTTTAGTTTCACCAACCGCCCCCCCCCGAGGACTTTGAATAACCCATCAACCCGGCCTCCGACCCTTCCGGGCTATCTTTTTTTTAGTTGACCCCCCCGCCTCCCCCCTTTCTCAGCCATCCTCACTCTCACAGGCAGGGGCTTTTTTTTCCCCCCCCCCAAAATGTGAAACTTAACTAGTGATTTATACAGGGAACACACTTTTCTTTTTTCGGATCAGCCTCCTTTTTTTTCCGGACCCCCCCCAACCCCACACCTCACCTCTTTTTAACAAACTCGCGTCCCCCCCCCCCCCGGCATAGTGGATTTTCTCCCGTTCACCAACCCTTATTTTTTTTTTTTTTTGGTTAGATCGTTTCCTTTTTTCCATCCTTCCCAGCCCCAGTCCCCCATTAAGTCAGTGTCCCCCCCCCCCCCCTTCACTCTCCCCTTTTTTGCTACCCCCCCCCCAGTATCTTTCCTTTACTTGACTAAACTTACACCTCGCCGACCTTCCCGACAGTGTACAATTTTTTTGTGGTTGCGGAACTGGTGGTTCTCTACATTGTTTCTTGATCCTTTAGTTTTGTCTGCGTCGCCCCCTTCTTTTATGGTAAACCCGTACGATTTTTGTTCATCTTTTTTTGTTTAGGTACCCTGTCTCCCCCTCCACCACCGGATTGAGCCCCCCCTTTCTTTTTTTTTTTGCAAATTTCCCCTTTCTGGCATCCCAGGGCCCGAACATTTTTTTCCAGTTTTCCAAGTGCGGTTTGGGGTTCACTCTGTGGTGCTTTTCCCCCGGCCATTTCTCGCCGCCCCCCACAACCGAAAAAGCACACATTCCCCCCTCCACCACACTTCAGATCCCCTTCACGCCCCCCTGTTTTTTGTGGGTCCCTTTCCCTTTAAAAGTGTTACTTGAGTTTTCCAAAAATCTTTTTGGCCGACTCCCCGGTCTAACAAGGGGCCTTCCCTTAACCTTACTCTGATGCAAATCTTTTCCTGGAAACCTTTTTGTCCTTTGCCCCTTTTCCGTTTAGTGCCACAGAACCTTTGGAAACCCCCCCCCCCGCTCTAACCTCGTGCTTTGTTTGGTGTTGCTCACATATTTCTTTCTTCCAGGATTCTGTTTTTTTTTTTCCAAATTTGCCCCTCTGCCCATCTTCCCCCCAGTTGGGTGAGCACAATTTCCTGAGGCTTTCGGTTTTTTTTTTTCCCATGGGTTGGGATTTTGCTCCCAAACGAACCAACCTTGGGAAGGCTGTGTCTCTTTGTTTCCTTTTGTTTCAATGAATTTTGCAGTGGTTTTTTGGGAGTGGATCCCCGTTTACATTTTACCCCCATTTGGCTGGCACCCCCACGACCTTTTGGTATTTTTCAAACGTGTGCCCCCAGCCGGCCCTCATCGTCCCCACCAGCTTTGCCCTTTTTTTGGCTGACCCCTTACAGTTATTAAAACCCCATCCTATATTTGATAATCATCCTTTTGTTGTGTTGTTTACTCTTTTTCTTGTTTTTTTGATTTTCCTTTTAGTTTGTTCTTTCCGGAGGTTTTCTTTTTTTTTTCAGACGTTTCGCGTTTTTTTTCTCCACCTGGCCTTTGAGGTTGCCCCCCTTCCTGGAAGCCACCCAAAAATCTTTGGGATTATTTCTTTAAAGGTTCTTTTCCGAACTTTCTCTGTGTTTCCTCTTTTTCACCCCATCCCCTCCCCCAACAACTTTGGCCAGGACGCGCTCCGGTCCTGTTTTTTTTTGCTACTACTTATTTTTATGTCTGCCAGTTTTCCAAACCCTTCCCCCCCCCCCGTGAGACAAGAAACCAGTGGTTTCTTTCATAGCCACCCCTCCCCCCCCGGATTTTTTTCTTTTGTTGGTCCACTTTTCTGGGAAAAATTTTTCACTAAGGCGCGTTTTTTTTCCGGTTACTTTTGCCGGTCCCATGTCTTTTCCAAATCCCCCCCTGATTTTGCCTTATTTTGAACCCTTTCCCTTTTTTGGTAAACAACGTCTTGGCGTTCCCCATGTTGAGCTATGGTTGGAGTTTTTTTTTTTTTTCTATTCGTTTTTTTTTGGGCGCCTTTGCTTTTTCCCCATCTTGAGGGTTTGACCCCTATCGGCCCCCCCCCCCCCTTTTTTCCTTGTTTTTAAAGACAAACACTTCCTTCCAGAGATCATCATTATGGACGGTTAGGGGGTGGAGGGCATTTTTTTTTTTCGCGACCCTTTTACGTTTTCCATTAGTGGACGGACCCTCCGTGACGGCTCCCTACCCCTCCGATCCGGAACTTTTTCCAGTATTTCCCCGCCCCGTTTCGGCACCACGTTTCCCGTGATGACACCTTTCCCTTTGGGGGGCTTGGCCGTAGATGCAACTTCGTGTTGGTTTTTTTCGGCTCTGGAATTTTGTGCTTGATCTTTTTTTTGCTGGGTCTTTGTCTTTTTCTGGCAATCCATCCTGGGTGGCAATGCCATTTTTTTTGTTTTTTTTCTGACACTTTTGCGAGATTTCCCCCTTCACCTCTTTGCTGGCTGATTTTCAATATTTTTTTTTGAAATGCCTGTTCCTAGGTTCCCTTGATCCCCCTCTTCCGCCCCCCGCCCCCCCTCCCCATCATAGAATTTCCCCCAACACTTTTACGTTGGCCATTAGTTGCGCGCTAGTTGCTGGGATTCCGAAATGTCGATTTCCGTTTTGGACAACACCGGAGTCTTTTTCCTTCATTTGAGGCTTCTTCTCACCCCCCCCCCCCGCCAGATGACCCGGAGCGTGTTCTTGCCCGCCACGGGTCCCGTCCCCCCCCAACCCCCCGCCTCCCACCCCCTTGCCACCCCCTTTTTTTTCCCCCCCCCCCCCCGCCCCCCCCCCCCCCCCCCCCCTTGCCACCCCTTCCCCACCGTATTGCCACCTCCCCCTCCCTCGCCCCCCACGCACGCCGTTGCTGGGTTACCGCTTTTTTTTTGTTTTTTTCACTTCATTTGCCTTTTTTTTGACTTTCCTGGCGGCGTTGGCCCCCCGTTTCTAGAGTTACTTTGACTCTATCGCCCCCATTCTCCTTTCCCCAAGTCTCCCTGGTGACCCCCGTTTCCATCTTTCTGTCTGGTTTTTTTTTTTCCAATTTTTACCCCCCACACCTACTGACCCCTTAGTTCTCCTTGACACCCCCCCCCAGTTCTCCTTCCACATTTAATTCGGCCTTACTTTTGGTAAATTGAGGACGAATCTTGGAGTCCTTGACGTGCATTCGTTTTGTCCCCCCGATGACAGTTCTGTGGCATTCCGTTTTGTACGTAGCTTTTTTTTTGCAAAGTCCGACCCACTCAGTAGGCTGGCAGTTGTAAAGCAAAAGCGTTGTGGACCTCTGTTCATTTGTATGTCCCTCCTTTATTCAGCCCAAGGGCTGCCTCGGAATGTCGACTCCCCTTTTTGGGCCACTGAAGTTCAGGATGAGCGACTCTGCCTTTGACTTTTATATTTTTATATTTAGAGATGAATGTGATCCTTTTCCCCCCCCTAGGCCCGATTTGTGAACTTGCTTTATAGGTTCCACTCCGTTGTTGTTTGTTTAGCTTTCCTGTACCGAATCTTTTGCCCGTTCAACCAGCTTTCCGCCTTCCCGTCCCCTCCCCCAAATTTACTCCTTGCACCTTGTATTTACTACTTCACTCCCCCCGACACCCCCACTGAGGGTTTCGTTCTTTACAGTCCCAGCAGAGCATTGGAGTCCGAGGCCCCAGTCGGTAACGACATGCACTCATTACGCCTCTGCGGTGGCGTTTAGCGACTCTTTAGAGGGTTCCCAACCCTTTACAAACAAAACACTCGGTAAACAGTCCCCCCTTCCGGTGAGTTTTGGAGTCTTCCAATCCCCCTTGCCGTCCAATAGCCCAAGTCACGACCCCTTCCCCCCCCTAACCCCCCCCCCCAAAAAAGTTGGTTATCCCCACCCTCGCTGTTTTCCCGGTAACCCTTTTGTTCTGTGAAATCCCAACGTTTGAAAAACATAGAAAACCCTTGGGGTTTCTCCCTAGAATTCTTTTTTTTTCCGCTACAGGACTGGCCTATGGTTTTATATTTTCCTTAGGACCCAAATTGACGCCAAGGAATAATCAATTGGTGGAAAACGATTTTCTCTCGGTCACCCCCTGTGTGGGTTTATGTGGCTTATTTCTGCGTTCCCCCCAGTTATGTTTTGTCCCCCCTCCACTGTTGTCCCACTTTTTTTCCCCCTGCTTGGGCGGAAGGTTGCCTCGGCCCTGGCGCCCTTTAACAAAGAAACAGAAAAAGTCGCGGACCCGCCCCAGCAGCTTTAACCCCAGGCCCTATGGTGGCGTAGGATTTTTGGTCGCCCCTTGGCTGCCTTTTATTGGGGCTGTATTTTCAACACCCTTTCCCCGTACCGTCTTAACGAATTCCCCTGGAAACTTCCTTGCCCCATCCTATCTCTTCGTTTTGTAACAACCCTCCTCCGTACCAGTTTTCTCCTCTCCAAATACCCGGGAACCGTGGCTCCCTTGGGCGCTTTTAACGCAACCCCTTCAACCCCGGGATTTATCCCGGATCAAACATGGGTTTCTTGGTTTGTTTTTTGTCGGCGCAGCCCTTTCTTTTGAGGACACGGAATTCCCATATTTTCAAGTTTTTGTTTTTTTTTTTGTCCCAGGCCCCCCTTTTTGGGGGGAAATTTTTTTTTTCAAGGCCCCCTCGTTTTGGTACTGATGTTTTTTTTACTACCCAAAGCAATCCCCCCAATTCCCCCACTTTTTTCAACCCCGCCTGTTGCAACCCCAAACGTGCCAATCTTTTTCCCCCCGTGAGCCGCCAAAACCCCCCAAATTTTTTTTTGTCCAACGGTCCCCGATTGGTCTTTCCCCTTCCAATGGGAGTTGGTGCGAGGATTTTATTTTCATACCCTGTCTTCCTGCCCTTATTTCTGTCTAGACGTGACTCTGCAATTTTTCTCATGGGCCCCCTTTCCCGGCCCTTTTTGTCCCTTCTGAAGTACCTTGGTTCCCCCCTCCCCCCCGGGCGGCACCGACATTCTTCATTCTTAGACTGTAACCTTTTTTTTTTCTTAAAAACTGGACACCACAGTCCCCCCCCAAGATTTGGTTTTTGTGGTACTAACCCTGTGATTCACACAAATTGATGGTTGATGTGGGTTTGCTTTATGACACAGACCAAATTTTTCCTCCCCCCCCAATATTCTTTCAAAGCACTAGTCCATGAATTCCCCCTGCCTGTCTTACAGGCTAATTCCTTTGTTGACGTTTCCACCTCATTTGCACAATATTACTGGGTGCGTTCCCAATCCCCTTTTTTTTGAAGGACCGGTTCGTTCTTGCCTTTCCCATGCAACAAATGTTTTCACCACCGTGAACTCGGCTTTTCTATTTTTTTCCCCAATTTACAGTGTCCTTTTTTTTTTTTTTTTTTTTTGACCAACCTGCGCCCTTAACTCTCCAACTTTTTTTCCCGATCTGAAGGGCTCCCCGGGTGGAAGTTCAATTTGTGGAGCGAATGCTTAGTATTTTCTGGTCCTCCCTTTGAGCGTTTTCCCTGCCCACCATCTGCGTTTTTTTTTTTAGTGGCTCCGCATGGTCAAACCGCACTTTTGGCACCTTTGGCATCCTTAGCCCCTTTTGAGCGAGACAACCCCCTCCTTTTTGAATTTATTTTTTCAACCTCAGACCCCCCCCCCATTTCTTTTTCATTTTCCCCCCCCTTCAATCCTTCCCCTTTTTTTTTGGGGCCGAGAGTCGCTGTCTGCCTGCATGGCCTTTGTAGCCTGAGCAGTTTTCGCCTGGGTTGGATTTTGGCGTGAAGGGAACCTTTTTCAATGCGTTTTGCATTTCATTTCCCCCTTCCCGTTATACCCCCACTCACCCCCCTGTGGCCTCTTTTTTTTGGTTAGTTTCCCCCCCCCAGTTGCTCCCCCGCAGCCCCCCTTTTTTTTCAATCTGTCGGTTTCCCCCCTGTTGGTCGGACCTCACCCTTCCTAGGGCTTGCCATTTTGTGAGGGATTTTTCTGCCATTGTCCCCCACACCCTTAGTTCCAACCTACCTTTTGGACTACCCCCCTTAGCCGAGGTTCTTTTCTTGTTTTCCTTTTCTTTTTAAACTCACCCCAAACGTTCTCGTGTCACCGAGTCATTGCCTTTTGCTTCACTTCTGAGCTATGTGGGTCACTCGCTGTTGGACACAACCTAGTTACTCGTTCTTGCATTTTTTGTGGGCTTTAACATGTTTATTTTTCTGCTCCATGAGTCTCGACGCTATTTTTCCCTGGTCCCCCTTTTCCCACCCCCTGGAATGTTCAATTTGTTTTTCAAAAGTTTGAAAGGTCCTGATGTTTCCCGATTTTTGCAAAGCTAGTTGGCGGAGCAAGCCCTTTTCCCAATCCCCCTTTAGTCCCCATGAATTGTTTCCCTCGCTTTGTTAAGTTCGAAGGCGGAATTACTTTTTTCCCACCCCCCCCCCTCCCACACCCCAGTTCTATGCCTCGGCCGGGCCTCCTTCCCTTCGGACCGAATTTCCCCTGTGTGTAAGAACCGGAGTTTTTCCTGCGCTTTTTGAGGTGTCTTCGGTGATAGGTAACGTGTGGTATATCCTTGGGTGGTTTGATTTTTGTGGATGGATTGAGGGGGAGGTTTTTCCGGCGGGCATTGAGGTAGTAGAAGAATCCTGTTCCAATGACCAAGGGGTTTTTTTTCCCCCAGGTTTTTTTATCCCCTCCTTTGACAACACAATCCTGCCTCTGAGTTTCCTATTGGTTTTTTTTGCCGGTAATGTGTTTCACCGAACCCTCGCCTCGCCCCCCCAAATTTTTCCCCACTTTCTAACACTTCGGTTATTTCGCCTTTTTCCCTGCTATGCGTGACTCAGTTTTTTAATGGGTGTGAGGATTTTTTGTCCACACGCCGACTCGGTTCGGACCTTTCCGATTCCCCCTTTTTTTTTCGTGGGGACCCAGGTTGCGGAACCTATATGAAGCCCGCCTTTCGGGTGGCATTTTTGATCCTCGACAAGCTTGGTTGTTTTTCCGTCCTTGCGTGTTCTCCGTTTTGTGGACCTGTTCTGGCGAGTCTTTTTTGGCGTTTTTTTTTCAGGCTCCTTTGCACATTTGGTCCCGTTTTCCAACCTTTCCCTTTTTTTCCAACCGCTTTGGGGTTCTGATTCCACGTGTTTTCCCCTCTTTGTTCTTTTCTGATTTTGTGAACCTTCAAGAAATTGTAACAGGATCTTGATTAGGTTTTCCCTTTCGTTTTGACAAGTTTGGTTCCAGTCGGAATACTGCCTTGGGATACGGTTCATTCAATTTACACAATGCTCCCCCCCCTGTTCATTTTCTCAGATTTCCCTTTTTTTTTGCCGAGGGGCTTCCTTCGTGTGTTCTTGCTTCAAGTAGGACCTCGTTTTCCCCTGTTACCCCAGAGGGGGTTGTTGGAACTACTTTGAGGCGCATTCCCACTTTTTGATGAGTCTGCATGCTGTTGCCCCCCTTAGGCCCTCGCGGGGCCCAGGTTTTGATGATAGGAATCCCCCTCCTTTCTTCCCAGTCGTTTTCTGTGCTTTTCTTTTTTGGAGATTTTTACTTTCAAACCTTCGCGATTTGAAGGTTCCTTTTCATTTTTATTCCTTCCCTTCACTAATAACTTTTTGTGGGTGGTTTTTTTCCCTAGTTTCCTCCTTCACTTTTTTTCCCCGAGTTCAGGAGGCCCCCCCCTTCTTAGTATCTCCACGACCCTGTCCCCCCCCCCACCCCCCCCCCAATGGGAAGTTGATTTGCTCCTGTTTGAGTTCAATTACTAGTCACCGTCTTCCATTTTCCACACGTCGCGGTGTTCTAAGCCCCTGACAAGCGGCCTGTCTTTCGGGAAGGTTAAACCTTGTGGTGCCCACAAACCCCCCTCCAATTTCTGCCCGCACTCTTTTTCTGTCTTTGCAGTCCACCGGAACACCATTCTCGCCCATATCCCCTACAGGGTAGCTAGCCCGAGCCCGTTTCTGGGTACTAGGCCCCCTACCCCACTAAATGTCTTTATTCCCTTCTTTCTTCCTTCCTTTGGGGTGCTCAGGCTGTTTTTTGAGACCAGCCATGACACTACACCTAACACACCCAAACTTTTTTTTCCCAATGAGACCAGGAGGGAGGCACCTAACACTTCACCCTGTGTTCCTGGGGCAAAACCGAACTCACCGCTGCGGTGTTCTGGTCTTAGTTCCAATTAACTCAAAGCCCACACCCGTCATATTTTGAAAAACATGAGCCCAAACCGTCCTTTGAAACCCCTTAATGTTTGTTTAACCGAATGCAATGGGTTTTGGTTTTTTTCCTTTGCGCCCCCCCTGGTTGCTCGACTGTTGCCTGGGCTTCACTAAATCCACACCCTTCTACAAGTTTTTGAACGAATCAGTTTCCCCCCCACATAAGGCGGTCGATTTGGGGAGCCCGAAACTTTTTTTTTCCTCTTTTTTTTTTCTCACCTTTTTCAGACCAGTACGGGGACCCCCCCTTGTCACCTTTCCCCCCCCCCCCCCCCCCCCTTTATTACATCTGGTTTGTGTGTTCCAAAACACCGCATCCCGACCCTTTCGCTCCCTCAACCCCAGTTTTTTTTTTTTTGACCTGTTCCACACACGATTCTACCCCATTGGTTTCACTTTTTGATTGGAGTTTTCCCTTTCCTGGGCATTGTACATTTACCCATTCCCCCACCGGTTCCCCTTGACCTTCTGGGATTACCGCCTCCCCCAGAGTGGAATTTTGCTTGATTGCTAACCGAATCCGTTTCAAGAAAATC
>Ga0179593_1681543_pt1 | contig 15881 bp, 31 predicted proteins | sample CZODoug2_1_08_16_FD_185931 | JGI IMG/M metagenome (GOLD analysis project Ga0179593, IMG submission 185931) | Vadose zone soil fungal communities from Angelo Coast Range Reserve, California, USA - CZODoug2_1_08_16fungal (PacBio error correction) | ecosystem: Environmental > Terrestrial > Soil >... | reverse complement strand
CCCCCCATCCGGGTGCCCTCCATCACGCTTGTTTTTGTGAAAATAAAAACTTTTGTGTTCCTTCCGTAATTTTGTTCAAATCCATAATTTTTTCCTAGACCCCCTCCGCAGATTAAAGCGTGGGAACGGGATTTTCCCCCATAATCAAATTTTTTTCCCCCCCACTGGCATCCCGTGGACTTTTTCCCCGGAATGCCGACGCCCTTTTTTGTTCCAAAATATTGGATTGGCTTTTCTTCTCTGGAAGTTTTTTTTTTCGGATCTTACCGGAACGAGGAGTTCCTCCCGAAGCTTTTCGGCAAGGTCTCCGTGAACGTCCTGGCATGCAAATTTTGCCAACCCCCCACCGTTTTTTTTTTTTCCCCCAAAGTCGCCCACCTTTGGCAAAACCCCCCCCTTTTTCATTATTGCAAATTTTCTCGAGCGGTTTTTTTTCGAGATCGGTTTGACCCCCCGTTTTAGTTAATCCCCCTGTGTTTTTTCAATCTCCCCGGCCAGTACGTTCGTCTTTGGGCTTTTAGCAGGATTTTTCCGGGGCAACTCCCCTTTTCAGACCAATTTCATCTGTTTCTTCTTCCGAAAACCCCGATAACTCGTCCCCCTTTCCCGTCCACCCCCCTTCGATTCAAACAATCTTCGAGTTCTCTTGAGGGCCATCGACCCCCTCTGCAAAGCATTTTTTTTTGGCGGTCCCCTCTTTTTGTTTTTTTTCGTGAGCGCCACTTTTCCCCCCCCTTTCCGACTCGGATTGTGCCCCCGTGTTGTTCTCCAAAAGGCACAACTTTTCGGAAAACCCCCTCCCTTCTCGGTGGTAGTACTCGGATCCTTTTTTGGATTTTGGAAGCTCTACCTTTTTGAGACCCCCCCCCCCCAGAATCCTAAACTTTTCCCAAAATTTTTCCACTACGGGACCACACCGTTTTTTTTTTTTTCCCCGCCGTTTACCCCAAACTCAGTTAAACACAGATCATTTGTGCCCTTTGGGATAAAAAGGTTTCCAATGACCCACTTCCAGGTTGTTCAACCATGCTTACCAATTTTGAATTTCCCTTTCCTCATTTTCAAAGTTTTTCGAGGGTTGTCACCAGTACCCCTACGGCTTATTCCTCCCTTTACTTGATGGCCCCGTCGCGGCTTTCTAAGCGGGATTTTGTTTGCCACGAGGCCCCTCTTTTGTTTTTCTCCAAAAAAAGTTGCAGTTTTTTCCCATGTTGGGCATTTTTTTCCCCTGCGCAATGCGATCGGCCTTTTCCCCCCTCCAAGCACCCCGACCCACCTACCTCCCTTGGCTCCCCTTTGCCGCCTGACTCAAATCACCATCCCTTTCCATTATCCCTTCCCCTTTTTTTTTCAAAAAGCCCTTATGCTTTTCTTTTGGCTCAGGCCTTTTCCTTTTTCCGCTTTTTTTCAACCGAATCTGTTTGTATCGGAAAGAATCTTTTCGTCCGGATCTTCATGAGGGATGGGAATTCCTTGGGATAGTTTTGAACCCCCAAAGTCTTGAAGGAATACTGGGCGCTTCCCCTTCGTTCATGGCCCGGTCTTTTTTCCTCCTCTTGGTTTGCCCCCCGCGTCTCCGCCTTTGGTTTCCTGAGTGAATTGAGATTTTTCCACCTTTATTTGGCGGCATTGTCCATTGTCAAACAACAGAGGCCAAGAGCAACCGCTTCCGTTGTGAACAGCGCCCCTCTCAGGAATGCCTTCACCCGTCCTGCCAATTACACCTGGCAGGAATTTTTTTTTACTACCCAACTTTCCTCGCCTTTACACAACTTCTTTTTCTTTCACAGTGATGCAATGCTTTTGTCATTCAACGAGTTCAGAGTTTTACCATAATATTTCACAATGTACTTCCTGTTTTCCTCAGGGGCAGGGCCCCCATTCCACGTTTTCCTTGAGTCAACGTGTTTTTCTTTCTTTTTTAGAAGACATTCCTGAATCCATTTTGTCTACTCTCGATTTTTAAAGTTTTCCCTCTTTTAGATATTCGCCTTAGTTGGCTCCCACCAGACGTACTACACCCCCCCCCTTCGGTAGGCCATTTCCTTCCCCCACCCCTTTTAATGGGGCCCCCCATTCTGATAGTTCGATTTTGATCGTTTCCTCGGGCCCTTTTTCCCCCCCTTTCTTCGGGGAACTTCCGCTCTTTCTTCTACTTAAACGAATACCTTACTCTTCGCAACGATCCCCCCTTCCTCGAGGGTTGGATTTCCCCTTTCTTCGGGCAACCCTCCCCCTTTTTTTCCCCCTAAAAAGGTAACCTCCCCCAGCCTTCAGTCTTCAAAAAAAACCCGTCGAATCGATTGGCCCCTTTTTCCCCCCCCCAAGCCACGACATTTTTGGGGATGTCCTCTCCTTTTAAACGAATTTTCATTCCCCTCCTTTTTTTGTTCCGTTTTTTGTCCCTCCCTTAAAAAGGGAGTATCCACTCAAGAAGTACTTTTCTCCCAAAAAACCCCCCCCCCGCAGTACTGCATTTTTTCTGTTGCGTTTTTGGATCCCCCGGGGGGAGTGTTTTTTCCTGGGGGAGGGGTACATCTCTTTCAGGCGCCTTTTTTTTCCTTCGAAAAATCGGCCTTTCTCGCTCACTTTTTCGAAGTATTGTTTTGTTTTGATTTTCCCCGAGCCCCCTCCCCCGAACTCCCCCCCCCCCCCCCAGAATTCTTTTCTTGAGGCTCATTTCCCAGGGGCTACCAAAGGACTCTTCACCATTCATTCCGTTTACACTTTGAGGCCTCTTGCCTTCCATTCGTTTCCCCGACCGGGGCCTTCACATCGAAGCACCTTCTTAGATTTGTCCTTTCCCCGTCGCCCCTTTCCCCCCCAAGGTCCCCAATGCCAGTCTTGGCTGCTGTTGTTGTGCTAACCGTTTTCTCCTGGCACATTCCTTGTGTTTTTCCCTTTCGTTTCTTTTAGTCTCGCTCTTCGAGACGGCCTTCTTTTTGTCCCCCCAAATCCTTGTGCCTGGACCCATGGAGCTTTTTCCCCCGTTTCTCCCTTTTTTCTTGGAAATGGTGCCCCCCAAAAAACAAACCCTCATTCCTGGCTCTTCGAGTCATCCTTGTTATTCCCTTTTTTCTGCCTCCACCCCCCGTTTCCCCACCTTGAAATTTCGCTGTTTTCCTTTTTTGTATTTTTTCTGTCAGTCGGTCGAAGTCCCTTTTTTTTTTCCTGACAATGCATATCCTTCTGTTTCCTATGCTACCTTTCTTGATTCCACTTCTCCTTTCGGTTTTGGGTACGCTACGTCCCCCTTTTTTCCCACCTACCTTAGGTCCTCCATAAACCCCTTTTCAAGAGACCTTCGGAGTACCCCCCCCCCCCCTGCGGCTCCTAAATCCTATATTTCCAACATGTGTTTTTTTTTGCCATCTGGCGTGGAGTTCCAAAGCCCTTTTTTGTCAACCCTGCAGATGATTTTTTCCAGGACTATCTCTCGATTTTCCACCCGTTGTTTTTATTGATTTATAAGGCCCCCCATTCCTGCAAATGCTTTTTAGGCGCTTCATTTTAATTTCCTACACTCACTTTCTTACACTCGGACCTCAACATTCTTTTATCTAGTTTTTTTTTCGATAACCCCTGCGTCTTTTTGTTTTTTTAAGGTCTCCGTTTTTCTTGTAGGTCGGGCTGGCCCTTTCCTTGCCTGACCACGCCTGTTCCCCCTCGTATTTTTGGCAATTATTCTCTTTAAGTTCTCCATAGGTTTTTCGGCAATCCCGTTCATTACATCAGAAATTACCAACACCAAAAGGGCGGACTCCCCTTCCCCGAGTTGTTTCCCCTTTTTTTTGGAAGGCTCAGTTCTTTCCCCCAGATTAGATTCCTCCCCTTTGCCGATTTTTTGTTCCCTGGAGGAGAAACCGGTTTTTTTCCTCTTTCCTTTTCCCCCCCCGCGTGAGGATTGTTGTCCCTGGCCCCTCAATACAAAACCTTTTTTTCCCCTTTCCATTGCAAGATCCCCTTTTTTTTTACCGTATTCCGGCCTGTCTTGCTGGGGCATTAAAGGAAGACATCGGTGTCCTGCATTTTGACGGTCTGGGCAACGAGGCCCCCCTTCCCTTCTTCCTCCTCAACCCCCCTTTTTTTTCAAAAAGGACCTGGCCTTGTCGGTTTATCTGCTCCCTGGGTTTTTTTTTTTCTTTGCAGAAGCTCTTTCCCATGAAAAACCTTTTTTTTTGGAGTATTTTCTCGGTGTGCACTTGAGGACCGAGCTAGAATTTTTCCCAAAAATTTCATCCATCCTTGGACCAGACTTTTTCTTTCCGGCCCCTTATAGGTGACCAGTTACCCCTTCGTAGAATTCATAAAATTGGTTCCTCTCATTCAGGCTGTGTGAGAGCACTCGAAACAAGTTTCCCAGTCTACTTCTTCTGGTTCCGTTCTTCGATTTTTCTTTAGTTACGTTTTTTTGTTTGAATCAAGTGTAGACCTTTTAGTTTTTTGGCGCCCCACCTGGTATCCCCAGACTTGATCGGGAAATTGACGTTCCTTTTGTTCCGACCGTCCATTAACCACATAGGCCGTTGCTGGACCCAGATTTTGTCATCGATTCCTTCTTTTTTTTTGAAGTACTGTTGTGCTTTTTCTTCCTGATTGGCTTTTGCTTTTTCACGAAATGAACCAACCCAGCGATTGTTTTTGTTTGTTCTTGTGGTTTTTCCCTTTTCTCCTTGGGATGCGGCGGCTTCTTTGATCTCTTTTCAGTTCGAGATGAAGGCCCAGTTCTTCTTGCTGGGGGTACTGTCGCTGGTGATTGCCACCCCTTTTAGACTAATTCATTTTTTCATTTCAGTGGCTGTTGGTTTTTTTTTTACGGGACGACTCATGGGGTGTTTTTTTCTGGTTTTCCCAACCTTGAGGGTATCATCTTCCTCTTTCCGGTAGCGCCGTAAACCCCCCCCTTTTCTTCTTATGCCGAAATTCTTTGCCGCCGCCTTTTGGGCGGAAAGTACATCGGGTTTGTTGCTTCCCCCGGGCAAGGGATTGGTTTTTCTCCAGAACCCTTCTCTGAGAAACCCCCCCCCCTATTCTGTATTTCGGAGCAACGTATGTTGGCCATTATCCCCCCCTCCGTTGATTCCTTCCGCAGGGCTTTAGTTGGTTTCTGCGGAGCACACCTGGCCCCAAAAATCCCTGGGAAAATCTTTTTTTGGGGGCTGATTTGAGTTCGTTCTGAGCTTCTTCCGTGAGCTGCGGGCGATTTTGATCATTCTTTTCGGATTGATTCATTCCTTTTTTCACTCTTTCTCGGGTTGTGGTTTGGTTTTTTTTTTCACATGGAAAGGCTTTTTTTCCCCGGACTTTTCCAGTTTTGAGGGGGCATTTTCTCCGTCACTTCACTTTGCCCCCACTTGTCTTCGTGGAAGGAGGTTGGCAACCACCTTTCTTTTGTTTCCTCCTCATTGCCTGAACAGTTTTCCAGTTTTGGTTCCCCCCGGTTCCACAGTCTTTCCTTCTTTCTGGAAAAAAGTTTGTCTTTTCCAAGGGGGCACCTCTTTTTCACCCACACTGGGACTTTCCTCCATGCACTCTTCAGGGGCCTCTTCTTAGCTTTCCATCGCCCTGTTTTGGGACAATTTTAACTTCCAAAAAACCAGCTTTTCCCAATCCCCGTCCAATTTACTGATTTGTCTTTTTTACCCCCTTTTTTTTGTGGTGCTACATCACCTTTTGGGGATTTTTTCCCCTGATCAGGTCCCTTTTTCGCCGCCCCCTTTCCCACAAATTGTGTGTCTTTGACCACATGTTCGATAGCCCCCCTAAAAATTTCCACACATGCTTTCCATCCATTTCCTCCTTTTGGCGAAATAACGGGCTTTTTGCTCGTGTGGTTTTTTAACACCCCCCCCTCTCACCCCTGCCGGGCGCGTCCAACTTTCTCCTTGTCCCCCCCCCTTTTTCTTTTTCTTTTTTTTTTTTGCCCAAGGCCGGTTATTTTCCCCAACCATTTTCTCACAACCTTTTTTTCCTGGTTCTGAAGTTTTTCCTCCCCATTGAGGCATGGTGTCTTGGTCACGCCGGGGGGGGGAATTGTGGCTGGGGCCTTCCACGTTTTTTTTTTTTTTTTCCCCAATTTCGTACATTTTTGTCAGGTTTTTAAATGGCAAACCCACTAAAACCACCTGGCCTTCCCTTTTCAGTTTAAAACCCTTCCTCCGTCCCAACTAATTCTTTCCTGTTTTCATGCATCCGGGATTCCTCTTCAAAAAGTTGGAAGAAAAGGATATTTGTGGGGTTGCCGGATGAGTGCGTTTTCCTTTGATCTGTACCTTTTTCTAACACGTGTTTTTGAGGCCCCCTCTTTAAAACGAGAAGGGTTTGCTGAATCCACATGCCACACCAGGGTTTTCCCATGCTCAGTCCATTTTTCAAAACAGGTTTCCCCCTCCCCACCTGATGCAGATTCTGCTTTATCAGGTATTGTGCTTCTTTCCCCCCCAAAATTTGAGCCTAGACAACGTGCCCGAAGGTGTTGAATTTTTTTTTTGATCCGTTTCTTTTCCCGGCCTGGCTTTTATTTCGTGTATCATAACTTTTCCTATGACCAGTTAACTTGTTATAAGCCTTATGTGCCAGAGGCTTCGCAACCAAAAACCCCCCAAAAAAAAAACAACCCCCACAATCCCCAGAAACTCCCCCAAAAACCCCGCCACCCTCTGATTCAGCCCCCCCCCCCAAAGAACACTGGCCCTTCGCCGTCTGATTTTTACCCCCAACAAAAACCCAACCAAAAAAACAAATTTCATTTTTTGAAGGAGGAACAAGGCCTTCATTTTGCTATGGTGTGCATTTCTTTTGCTGTGTGTCTGTGAATTTTTCTGTGTAATTTTACCCTTTTCCCTAATTTTTTTGCACCTGCAACTTTTTTTTTTACTTGTGTTTTTTTTTTTTCAAAATTGCCCAGGTTTTCCGTTCGATTGGAAGGGCCCGTTCCCTTTAAGTTCCCGTGCTCGTGCAAAGGGCCTTCCTTTTGCTGACTGCGCCTCTCCGGTCCCCCTTCAAACTGCAATCCATTTGGGATTGTGGCCTGCTCTTTTCCCGATCGGCCTTGGCCCTTTGCTCCAGTTCCCTTCCGTTTCGCTTTCTTTCTGTATGATTGTGAACATCCCCTTTTCCCTTGGGAACACGCTTTTTTCTTTCCTTCGGGTCCCCAGATATGAACAAGGCTCTGTATTTTTTGACGATGAGACCGCCCCCCTTTCCCCTTTGGCACAACCCCCCAACGTTTTCCCTTTCAAAACCGGAGACCATTTTTCCCCTTTCTTTTCTTGCTGGGAACGGTCTGGTTTTTTTTTTCTTCCTTCCTTCTTTTTAAGTCCTTCTCCTTTTTTTTGTTGTTTTTGCGCCGATGAATTCCCCCCCCCATTCAGGCAAAAGAACCCTTTTCCCTTCTGTTCTCCGTTTTTTGGTCCCTTCCCCCCGTTTTTGGTTTTTCCCTCCTTGGGCAGTTTTCTGCATAGTTACCAGGTTACCACCCCCCGCCTTTTCATAATTTCTTTGTTTTTTGACCGAAGATCCTACTCCCCCAAGGCGGGTTCCTTTTTTTTTTTTAGGCCACTTTTATTTTTCCTCTCATCCCACCCCACAAAAGGTCCCTTGTGAAGGTGAGTTTTCATTGTTTCCCGATCGTCCCCCTTTTTTCTTTTCCAACCTTCCCCCCTGGATGCAAGGTTTTTTTTCCCTGTAGAGGTATCCTTTCAGGCTTTTTTCCCCTCCCTTAGAGGCACCCGGGTTCTTTTTCCCGGGACGGCCTTCCCCTTTTTCTTTTTTTCCCCTGCAATTTGAAACCGTTCATTCCTTCCCCCGTTGCTTTTTCACCTCCCCCTGTTTAACTTTCCCCCTTGTCCCACCAAAAAAAATCCCCCTTCCCCAAACAAGAGCATTGAAGAATCGTGTCGACAGGCCCGAAACCCCAAAAACCGTAAACGGGGTTTTTGTTTTCACATTTCTTTTCTTCCCTACAGGCGTGTTTTAATTGTTCCTTTTTGGGGAATGAAGTGGACTCGAATTTGAGTTTTTTTTCCCCCGCAATGCTTTTTTTCCCCTCCTGACCCAATTTCACTTCCTTGAAAAAAAATATGATTTACCACCCTGCCAGAGCCGTCACCCCACCCTTCCCCGTTTCCCCAACACCTTCTTTTCCTCGCTCTCTCCTCCCTCCGAAATTTCTGGGGTTGGCGACAATTTTTTTTTTCTGGGAGCCATGGCCCCTTCCTCCGGTTGTTTTTTTGCCCTTTTTTGTACTGAAGACCGCCTTCCCCGGTACACAACCTCTTCCTTCGTACAAGTTGCGTTGCCTCCCACTTGTCCTCCTCGTCAATGAATTTCCAGTTACCGAATGTGGATTTTCCCCCCCTGAACACCCCCTTTTGATTTCTTCCGGAACCACCCCCCCCTTTCCCCGATCTTGCCATGTGTGTGGGGACGGGTCCTCCAACATCCCCTTGCGGTGAAAAACATCCCAAACATTTGAATGGGGAGTCCTTTCCAAATTCGACACCTTCCCGGTTTTTTTCGTCAACTTTTTTTGCTAATTTTCCTCCTGGACATTGGTGGGCGCCCCCCCCCCTCCCCTGGTAATGATGATTAATCTCCTTTCCGCGGGATTCACCCCCCCACCCCCTGGCTCTCTTGGGTTGTTTTTGAGCGGTTGGGGGGGTTTCGTGGCTTTTCTGTGAATATCTCTCTTTTTGTGGATTTTCGTCGGAGTTTTTTGGTTTTTTTCAAACAACCCCCAGTTTGTCCCCCAATGAAAGTGGTTTTGTCGGGGCTCCCCAACCACCCTGCCTACTGTTTAACTGAAGCAAAAGGTTTTTTTTTTCCATTCCAGTCTCCCCATTGTCCTTCTCCTTTTTAACAAACCGGCCAGGAACATTTTCCCCCAGCGGCGACCAACCATTTGCGTGTCCTTGTCTTTTTGGGTGGATGCCAAATACCCACCCTTTTCCTTACTCTTCACCATTGTAAAATGACGGCAGCTTACCCCCTTTTGCGCAAGCTTCTTTTTTCCCAAATTTTTTTGGCTCGAAGAATATCCTTTTTATTTCTTCTTTGTGTTTTTCCTTTGAAATTAACTTGGGATAGTTTCTTCCTCCAACTTTTTAAAATGTTTTTCTCCCCCCTGGGTCGGCCTTCCCCAACTTGAAACTCCGGTCCTTTTTTGCCGGAATAGCTTTACCTCTGGTGCTTTCTCCTAAACTCCAATTTTTTTCCCTTTTTTCGTTTGTCGCGCGTTGGATCAAACCGGTTTACTTTTAGTATTCCATTACCAAAACGACCCTTAGACCCATTCGCAAATGCATATAAGTTGCCCAAATAACACAGAGACTCCCCCCGCCCATTTGGATTTTCTCCCTTTTTTTTCCTTCGGGGTCCACGTGTTGAGTTTGATATCTTTTCCCCCAAAATCATTGTTTCTTTGTCTTCCCTTCCCTTTTTTTCATTTGGCACACCCGAGTTACGAGTGACCTTTTAATACTTTTTTTTTGTCCGGGACCAATTCCCCCTTTTTTATCGAGAGTTGGCCAACCAGCTTTTTCCTGGTCAAGGTTTTCTTCCTTTTCCCCCCCTTACCCACGGAAATTTTCCCGAAGATTACGTTATTCACTCTTTACGAGGGGTCTTAATCTCCGCACCCGGCCTTCTCCTATACCCCCCCCGTGGTGCCCCCTGTTGAGAGGACCCCCCTCTTTGGCACCACACCACATGGACGTTATCCTTAACCACCCCCCCCAACCCCTCCCCACTGTTAAAAGTGGGCCCCTCTTTAGTAGACGATTTTTTCACCCTTTTTTTTCCGTTTTTTCCTTTAAAAAACCTCCACCCAACTTGACGCTTTTCTTTGGTCTTTTTTTTCTTTTGTTCCCCCAAACAGGAATCTACTAGCACTTACCCCCCACTGAGTTTTCATCTATTTTTTTTTTTTTTTTTTAATCCCCTTTAGTGTGAATCGGGAAAGCTTAGGTCCTCCTCAACAAAAAATCCTCCTCAAACAGTTCTTCACGTGACCTTCCAAAAAACCCCCCCCGTGAATCCGATGGCCTTTTCAGCCTTCCCACATGGCTGTTTTTGTCCGGGCTCCCCTTCCCAAAACTGGAACATTTTCCCACACTTTAGGGGTTTTTTTTTGGTTTTTCCCCTTTTTGGAGGGGGCCCTTTTTCCCCCTAAAAAGTTCGGAATCAACAGGATCTCCGCCCTGCAACTTCTACTTTCTCCACCTGCATTTCGCCGTTAAGGCGCCTTTTTCTTTTTTCTCCCAGTTTTTTCCTAAACCCTCGGATCCAGATATAGACTTTCCTTTTCGTATTTGTTTTTGCCATCCCCCTGACTTTTCTCACCCCCTCGCCGCCCCTTTCCTCCAAAAACAACCAACATTGTTTTTTTATTTTACCCCTTTCTTTCCACGTTTTCCCCCCCCGGTCGTCCCCCCCCCCTTTCTTGATAAGGACATCCCCCCATTCCCCTCCCGATTACGGAAGCCTGTTTTCCCGTGAGTTGGTCTGCTATTTTCTGAAGAACCCCCTTTTTCTCTTTTTGCCCTCCCCCGGTCGGTCAAATTTCTCTCCTTCCGTACACGAGATTTTCGTAGTATGTGCCCCGTCGCCTCACCCCTCGGATTCCCCCTTCGGCCACTTTTTTTCTCTCAATCGCTGTCCAGGTCTTTTTTTTCTTTGGCTTTTTTTCCCGATGTGGACCTCTGCCCAAATCCTCCCTCTTTTTTTTCCCCCTTGAGCTCCCCCCTTTCCTCCTTCTTGGGGACTTCCCCCCCCCCTTCGGGCCCATTTTGTTGAGTACAAATTCTTTGTTCTTTTCTTTCTTTTTCCCCAAAAAAAGGACCAAATCGTTTGACCCTCTTGTGCCGCTTTTTCATTCTGTTTTCTTTTTTCTTGACTTTCCTTTTCGTGCGACAATCCTTTGCCCCCTTTTTTTTTCAAAACTACTTTGTTCCTTCCTTAATTGAACATTTTTCTTCCATAATACCGTTTCTTTTCCCTTTCCGTGGTCTACCCCCTTCAGCGGGCCTACACCTTCAATTCCAACTTTTTTTCCTTTTCTTTTTAAAAACATTTCATCTTTTTTTTTTTTTTCCGAAGGGAGTATCCCCCCCCCCCTTTCAAAATCCTAATTGATTCCGCCCCAAACATGGACACGTTTAGTTTGACGTTGCTTTGTTTTTTCCCCCCCCCTCGCTTACTTCGATTTGGCCTCCTTTTCTTTCCTCATACATCCGTTGTTGTTTTTTTTTTTTTTTTTTTTTTTTTTTTTGTTTTTTTGGGGGGGGGTTGAGATTTTTTTTCCTGGCCATCAAATCGCTTCCCCCGCCTTTTCCTCAAACTCTTCCCTTTCTCCCTCCCTTCCTCAAATGGATTTTCTCCCCCCCCTGGATAACTCCTGCGGTTTTCCCCTCTTTTCTTCCCGAAGTCTTGTAGGGGCGATGGACGATCGTGGACCCTTCATCTGTCCATCCCTTTTTCTTATTCATTATTTTTTTTTCGTTTTCTTTCCCACAAGGTCTTTCTTTAAAGGACTTCGACCGTTCCCCATCAAGAAATACAAAACCAACCATCTAACCAGGTGGCCCCCCCTTTTTTTCCGAGGTTTTTTCCTTTTTTTGCAGAGTCTTAAAGACACACCTCCTTTTTTCCCTTTTTGAGATTTTTTTGCACCCCCCCCCTTTCACGGGTGGAAGCTAAGGGCACGCTTCTTGAGGCTTTTTTTCCCGCTTTTCAACCTTTTCTCCCCAATTTCCCAAAAAATCTCTTCCTTACATCAAAGGAATAACACGTCTTCTATACTGATGGTTGCCCAGTACGGTACTTACGTTTTCGCCTCTTTGACTCAAGGTTTTTCTTTTTCTTCCCTTTTCCTGCCTGTGATGGGCCCTTCTTTGTTTATTAATAGACCTCAACTCAAATTTACCCGTTCCGGTTCCTATCGCTCTTCCTCTTTTCTCTGCTCCTGGGTTGCACCTCCCCCCTTTTTCCCCCTTTAGCCTCTGGGTTACCCTTTTTTTGGAGTTCGGCTCGGGTTGACCAAATTTCTTTTCCCCTGTGAACTTGACCCCCCCTTCTTCTACGTTCATCTCTTTTCGTTCGGGACTGTCGTCGCTTCCTCGGCGCGAATGCGTATTTCGTGGTATTTTTGTGGACCCGTGTTTCTTTTTTTTTGGGCGTTCTATTCTTTCCGCCCTCAAAACAACTGTTTTTCTTCTGGAAAAATTCGTGACCGTTCGGGTGTCCCATTCCCCCCCTGAAGCATTGTTTTTTTTTTTCTTTCCCGTCGTCATAGCATTTTCCTCTTTATTCAGAGCTGTTACTTCCCTTTTTTTCTTTGACCGAGGCTTTCTGATTACTGTCAACCCCCCCTGCTTTCCCCCTTCCCTTTTTTTTGGGATCGTTTTTCCTGGCGTTCTGCCAGGCGGCCCCGGCTTTTCGAGTTCTTTTTACGTCATTTCTTTGTGTAAGGCCTCTACTATCATGTGGCGATTTTTTTTTTTTTTTTTTTTAAGTGCCGAACCCCTCGCTGGGGGTTTGCGTTTTTCTTTTTTTTCCCCCTGCGGAGGACTCCCTAATATCCGGTCTTTTTTCCCCGTGAAAAAAGCCCTAATCTGCCGCCTTCTGTCCGAAAAATTCTGGGGACGAATCCTGGAATGACCTTCGATACTGTTGTATTGGTATTCACCTGACCCTTCTTACTTTTTTTTCCTTCCCCCTTCGTTGCCAAAAATTTTTTTCCCAACTTCCTTTTTAGCGATCCACGTTTTCCCACCCACCCACTCTTGTAAATTCCTTCCTTTTTTTTTTCCTGGGTGAGCGCTGTTGCATGATTGCCCTCCGATGTTCTCTTTTCTTTCGGGGTCTCTTCTGGAACTCCTCCTCCCTTTGAGCCCCGCGCTTCCCCCCCCCCGAAAAACTTTTTTCGTAGTAGGACGCTGTTTGGGCCAACACACGTTGGTCTTCTATTCCTTTTTTTTTTTTTGACGCTTCAGTTTTGGTCCCTTTTAGACAGTATCTTCCTTGAACAACCATTTTTTTCCCCCCTGTCCCTATCCCCCCCTGTTTTCTTTCCCTTCCTGAAATTCCCCCGAAAGAGTTCTTCGTTTTGTTTGAAAAAAAAGGCTGCTCCACTAACCCCTCCTCTGCCGGCTTTTTTTTTCCCCTGTTTGTACGACCTTTGGATTGGATAACTTTTTTTCTTAGCCAGCTGCTTTACACCCTTTTTTTTTTTTTCCTGGCTTTTCCCCCCCGGTGGGCGATCGCATTGTTTTTTTTAACCAAACCTTTCCGTCGCATTTTTTGGCTCCCCCTCTTTTTTGTTTCTTTGTGGTGGTGACCCCCTTTTTTTCTACACCGCCGCAGCGCTTTTTTTTTTACAGGATTCGTGTTTCCTGTGTACAGGTCGTATTCTTCCCCCCAACTTCTCACAAAACCCTTTTCCCCCTTTTTTTTTTACTCCCATTGAGCATGTTCCTTTCAGGGGGGGATTTTGCCGCGGCAAGCTCTTCATTTTTGTGGTTTCCGCGAATCCCCCCCCCCCTTTTGGAGGGTTTCACCTTAAAATTTAAGTGGCACTTTTTTTTACAAAACGCTTTTTCTTTCCTGTGAAACTGTGAGTGGCCTCGAAACCCTTCCCCAAAGTCGATGTGGTTTCCGATCTTTTCCCCTTGAATCCCCTTGAGGCACCAGCCTTATTCGGCACCCCCTTTTTTTTTTCCCCATGCCAGTCCCATGGGTCGCCCCACTTGATGAAGATTTCGGTTCCTGGTATGTTCTCCCCCCCCAAGGACTCCCTCCTTTCGGGTGTTGACGTCGTTTTCCTTGTAGTAATATGTTTTCTTTTTTTTTCCTTGTCTAGCCTTACTGTTTTTCCGCTTGTCGGTGTCCCCAACAACTCTGCTCCTTTCCTCCCCCCCCGGACATATCCGGCTTTCCACTTTGAAAAAACACCTCCCCGGGCTCTCAACACGGTCCCCCATGTTTCCCTTCTCCTCTCATCTTTTTTTTGCAAGGAAGTCCTCCTTTTGAAAAAGGCACCTTTTTCCTGGGTTCATTTCTTTTTTCAAATTGCCAGTTGGTTTTCCCCCTGAATGGGAATTTCCCCCCGGTACCGTGCGCGAACTGTTTTTTTGGGCTGACGGAAACTTTCTCGGTCACTCACCCTGTGCAAATCCCATTGGGGGACCTTTTTTTTTTTCTGGGACGATCGCGCATGCTTCCCCCCCAAAAAGGCCTTTTATTTAGGATGATGATCAAAACCTTTTTCCCCCGTGGGCCTTCTTTCCCTTGGGGAGATTCTGCGGTTTTTTTCCCCCCAGAATTATGACCTTTTTTTTTTGACCCGATGAGGAAGGCCCCCCCCGTTTCATGACCAAAAACTTCAAACCGGATGGTTTTTCCTTTTGATGACAGATGGTTTTCCTTTTCCTTCATTTTTTTTTTCCCCTTTTGTTTTCCGTTTAGGAGACCTCCCCTCCTGGGCAGCACACCCTCCGTGTCTTTTTTTTGTGGAAATAACTTTTTTTTTTTTTGTGTTCCCTTGAACCTTGGCTTCATCGTCACTCCCCAGAGCATCCCTTTCTGGGGGGTCCCCCGTCCACACCAATGACGAAGCATGCTGCGTTCCCATATTTTGCCTTCCTTCCACAAAAACTGCACCCCTTTTCGGTTGACGGTTTTAGCTTTTTTTTCATGCCGAATTCGTCCTTTTTGGCTACACACTTCCCCCCCCCCCACATTGGTGCTTGCAGTTTTTTTTTCGGGAGAGGTTCTTTTTTTTTGTGGAAGGGCCCCTTTTTTTTTTTGGTGAACTTTTCCCAGTTTTGTTTTTTGGGGACTCTTCCTCTTTCTCGCCACTGCCCTTCCTTTCCCCCAGCCACCTTCTTGCAAATTGCTGCCTTTTTTCCCTTGCAAAACCACAACCCCCTCCCATGATTCACGTCCAGTTTAAATTTTTTTTTTTCCGAGCCGGACACCAAAAAACGCACCCTTTTTTGTATTTTAACAACCCCCGTTGGTTTCCCCCTTCAAAAGCGTGCTTTCCGGACGGACTTTTTTTTGGGAATTCGTGATTTTTGATCTTTTTCCGCGTCCAACAAAAAAGGCTCTCCTCAGAGACCCCCCCAATATGATCCATTCGGCCCCCCTCTCCTGACTTACAACACCTTCCTCTGTGAGCAATCATTCTCCCCCAATCTGGCATTTCCCAAGTTTTGGAGACCACTTCCCTGAGAATTGCCCCCTTTTTGTGCTTGTTGGACGACCTTTTACTGAAGAAATGCAAACGGCCTTTCCCCAAAGGCAGCAATTTTTACCCACATGACTTTCCCAACTTTGCGATGGCTTTTTCGGGTCTGTCCCCCTTTTTTCCTTTGACCGCGGACCTGCACTTTTTTTCGGAACCATTTTTTTTGTCTCTGGCGTTTCCCCAGAGGAACCGACCTTTTCCTTTCCTTGGAAAAGTCCCCCCCTTTCCCAATCCCCCCCACTTCGGTGACCCCCCACATTTTTTCCCTTTTCTGTAAAATCCCCTTTACGGGAAAACCTTCCCCCTCCCCCCTTCAACGTTTTGGTGGAAGCCATTTTTTCAAAAACCTTGTTCCCTAAACGCCTTGACCCCCCCATTTCCCCAAAGAATCCTTTTCTGTACAAAACTTTTCTTGTTGAGGGGTGTTGCTTTAGGCGGATTTTTTTCCCCCCCTGAGACCAGGGCCCCTTTTTTTTTTTTATTTTCAGGGCATTTTGTCCGTGCTCTTTTGCTAAAATGAAACCTGCCTTCTTTTTGAGAGCACTTCTCTGCGCACCTTTTTTTTCTTTTTTCCCCTCTTCCCCCGAACATGTTTGTCCCCCTCCGGCGCCGACCTTCGCTAGTCGATCCCCCC
>Ga0179593_1559244_pt1 | contig 15881 bp, 21 predicted proteins | sample CZODoug2_1_08_16_FD_185931 | JGI IMG/M metagenome (GOLD analysis project Ga0179593, IMG submission 185931) | Vadose zone soil fungal communities from Angelo Coast Range Reserve, California, USA - CZODoug2_1_08_16fungal (PacBio error correction) | ecosystem: Environmental > Terrestrial > Soil >... | reverse complement strand
TTCGCCTGTCAAACCGTTTTTTCCCACCTCTTTTTGTTTTCTTCCCCCCCACACGCCCCGTGAACCCTACATCCCGTATTGGGATCCCCGGTTTTGGACCTTTTTTTGATTGCCCGATGGGCATTGGGGGGGGGGGGGGGTGGTGGTTGTGTGACAAAAGGCGGCATGTTCTCCCCGGGCCGACTCCCCCCCTTTGCATTAAACCCCCCGCCATTTCAGCACCCCCTTCATTAACCTTGAACCCGCTTGGGGGAACCTAACCACTTAAATTCCCACCTGGTCCCCCCCCCCCCAACCGTTCCTGCTTGGAGCCCCTTTGGTTGACCCTTCTATCCTGTGGGGGTTCTCGGTGACCGATGTTTGAAATAACTTAGGTTTCCCCTGCTCCTGAATCCCTTACCCTGGGGCCAAGCCAGCCCCCCCCCCCCCCCCCCCCCTGGTTAGAATCCCCTCCCATCGGCCCCAAGAGGCATTCCACAGTAGAAGGACAGTACCCATTTTTTTTTCCTACGCCTCGCGTCTTAATGTTGCTGGACCGAGGCGCCATTCCTTACTGTTTATTTAGACGGAGGGTTTCTCTTCTTATGTCCCCCCTCCCCCTCCCCACTAAAAGCTTAGTATGTTGGGTTTGCTTGTCCGGGGCATTCTTTGACAGGGTTGATTTTAGTTACACCCTTTTTGCTTTTTTACGGCATCCGACCAACCTTCGTTGCATCGCTCCTTCCTTTTGCGTTTTTCTTTTGTTTCCTCCCCAAAGCCCCTGCGCAGGAACTCATGAGGGTCTACTTACGATAGCCAGACCCCCCTTCCTTGTTGGACCCCCTATCAGGCCCCCCCCTTCCCTTCTGGTTATCTTCTTCACCTCGCCCACCTTTATTTCCGTCGAACCATAGTTATATCGTTCTATGGTCTTTTTTGTTAAGGCGGATCCGCTTTTTTTTTTTGCTATCGACCAGAACTTTCATCCCCCAACAGTATTCCCAGTTTTTTCCCCCCTTCGATATCTGTTTCTTCTTCAAGTGGTTTGTTCCCGACGACACGTCGGTGGCCCCTGGCACTTTCCTTTCTTGTTCTTTTTTGCCTGATTTACACCCCTTCTTTTTCTGGGTCCCAGACCCATCAATGGCACGAGCCGTTGGTGGATCACGTTTCAGGAGGGTCCTGTCATTGTCTACAGGCGGGCCACCCGTTTTAGCTCTTTGAGTCCCTTCTCCTGCCCAGGCCAAACTTTTTCCTTGCCCCGGGAGCTTCCAGGCGACGGAGTGAGTTTTGTCCACTTTTTCCCATTGTATTTTTTTCCAACCGTGAATCTGTTTTCTTCTTTTCTTCGGCGTCCCCTTTTGGGGTCATCTTTGCCCCTTTCCTAGTTATTCTAGTCAATGTTTCCCTCTTCCCACTCCACAGAGGGCTTTGACGGAATCGGCCCCTCTTAGGTCCGATTGCGGCCCCCCCAAGGTGGGTACCGTTTTCTTTTTGAAAACGACCTCCCTTGCTCGTGTTGGTTTTGCATAATCCTCGACGGGTAACCCTCTGTGTTGGATCTCGTACCCCCCTGAGTTGGCTTTTTTTGCGGTAAGGCAGAGATCCTTGGTTTTTCGATTTTGTTTTCGTCGTTTTCGCATTGAAGCAGTGCCAGGTTCTTTTATTATTTTCCCAGGGTTCCTTTCCCGGATGACCGTAATAGTGCAACACCAATCATTTTTTCGTTTTACCTTAGTGCTTCCCCTTCCCGCCGTTTTGTTATGCCCCGCCGTGTGGCCCCCCACCGCTGAGTCGACTACTTTGTTTTTTCTTCCCTCAATTTTTTTTTCCCCCCTTTTTTCCTCTCGTTTGTTTGTTTGGTTGGAGAGGCCCCTAGCTCCGAATTTTTCCAGTCCTTTTTTTTTTGCTGTCTTTATGGGCTTTTCCGGGTGCTTCTCACGGGATGGTAACGGGAGCTTATGTCCCCCCCACATTGACTGTCTTTCATTTCTGGCTTCAGCCTGGGCCCTGGTCCACCTACAATAAAATCCTTTTTCCCCCGCGCGACCCCTCCTTAGTTGTGCGGCAGGTTTTTTGACCTTTTTTTTTTTCAATCCCCCCCTTTTACCCCTACGTTCAAAACATCCGGATGGGTCTGGCCTCCTTTTTGTATTTTTTTTTTGAGTCCCCCCCTTTCGCTTTTTTTTGTGCCGGCCGTCGGCCACCCTATCATTCTCTCCTTTTCCTGAACAGGCCCCTCGTTTTCCTGTATGCAGAGGGCCTCGTTTCCCAATTAATATGGGCCTTTTTTTTCCCTGCCTTGGCCCACGGCAGTGATGGCGTCGCCCCCCAAACATGATCTTTCCGGTGCCCTCCCTTGCCCCTTGTTCCCAGGCTCACACTTCCCCTTAGTTTTTTTTTGCGTGGTTTCCTCCCTCCCCCTTCCCCTTGCTTCTCCGTTAACGTGAACTTCACGGTTCCCTGGGTTCGGCCATGGTCGTCCCTTTCCCCCCCGAAACCCACCAGTTCGCGGTCCCTAACGTGCTCGGGCGAGTTCTTTTGGTTCCTTTGAGGTTCCCCTTGCTTCCCCAATCACAGTTTTTACCTTTATTTCCCAGCGACGTCTTTTCTCCCCGTACGTCCTCCCTTCCTTGTGCGTCCTTTTTCGATTCCAGTGATTGTACGTCCTGGTCTCTTCATCGCATCTTTTTCCCCCCCCCCCATGAAGTTCCTCATCCCCCGACGAGGTGGCTTTGGCTTCCCCCCTCATTCCCCCACCCTTTCCTCTGCGTGTTTTCACCTGGTCGTGGATTGCGTTTCCGACGAACCTTTCCCCCCTCGTAGGTTTTTGTTCGCGACCTCTTTTTTTGCGAAGAAGCGAATCAGATTTCTTTTTGCCGCCTTGTTTTTTTCCCCCGCCGGTCAATTCCCGATTCAGTTTTTTTTTTTTTTCAACCCTTTTGGAGTGGCTCTCCTTTTTTTGACGTTCCCCCCTCAATACAATTTTGATTTTTTTCCCTTTTCTTGCCTGGACCCCCTTTTCCCCGGGACCGACATCACCGAGACCTCTTCCTTCCGTTGTTTTGCCGCGTCACAGGGGCCCCATGGAAGAGGTGATGGCGTTTTTCTTTAAGGTTTCCCCCCCCTTTCCCTCCCCGGTTTTAGCCCCCCCCTCCCAGACAGGGGCCGGAGTGTGACGACATGGTGTGCTTTGAACGATCTTTTCCATTTTCACCTTGCGAGTTTTTTTTTACGACTTGGTTTCTTATTTGGACCATCCCCCCTTCCCCTTCTGATTCGTCTCCCCCGAAAAGGCCCCAGCAGCCGGGTTTTGCCGATTGGGATGAACCGTCCTTTCCCATTGGATTGTTCCCCCTGAGGTCTTTTTGGCTCTGTTTCAATCTGATTCAAGCTTTTCATAAGTTCCCGTTTTTCCCCCCCTCCCCTTGCCTTCGCCATCGCGCTCCCCCCAGACTTAGGGTTTTCCCCCCCCCCCCGATGGGTGGCTCGGCGTTTCCTGGCATATTCAAACGTGTCCCCTTTTTCCCTTCCCTTTTTCTTTGTGTAGGAGTATTATTGCACCTTCCTTCTTCGGCCCACCTTGAGCCCAACCGATTCGTATGGGCGTGGTTTTTCAGGAGCCCTTTTTGATTTTTCTGGGGCAAACGGCCAGTTTCTTCCCCCCCAGGGCCCTTCCTATCGCCTGGATGTCCAACCCTTGAAGAGTTACAGTCACTGCTTCTCCAAGGAAACAGGCTTGGGGGTTTTGAAACCGCCTTGTCCCCCCACCCTTCCCCCCCGTCCCCCCATAGCACCAACCCCCCTACCTGTTTGTCTCCGGTTTACGGTTTCCGTGCTGATCCCCCAAGCTGCCTTGGTGGTAGAATATGAACTCTTATGTCCCCTCCTCTCCCATGGCTAATTAGCTTAGTCCCTTTTGTCTTTTCCAAAACCTGTTCTTCCCCCCCCCCCTTACTATTACCGTTTCTTATAACAACACCCCGTCTGATTTACCTCCCTTTTGACAATTCCCCCTGACAACTCCTCCCCAAAAGATTTTGATAACCCTTTTTTTGTCCCGCGGCCACCCCCAAGTACTATATTTTCTTGTACGTGGGCCCCTTTTTCAGGCGTATTAACCCCCTTCTACTGGGTTCCCCCCTTTGTTTATGTCTGTTTTGGGGTTTCGTTCTTTGCGTTCCGGCATTTTTTTTATGCCCTTTCGTGAATTTCGTATCCTACTCGGTTCTTTTTTATTTGTTTTGCTTGAGTCAATTTTTCATTTGTGACTCCGTGCTCGATCTTGAAAAAGCCGTCGTTCCGGTCCAATTTCCCGATTATTCCGTTAGTCTTTCCTCAATCTCTTTTCTTTTTTTTGCCCAGAATGGCCGGCCCTCCCTGGACCTAGGTATGATGGCGTCCTCCCCTGGCCTTCCCAATCCTGGACCCTCGTAGATTTTTGGTTTCCCCTCCTTTGCCCCCCCGAATCTTCCACAGTTTGGTTTCAAGGAGTTGCCTAATTTTTTTTGGATTTGTTCGTACAGGGTGCCTTTTTTGCCCCCCTTTTCCCCGTTTTAGTTTTGTTTTACCCTGGCCCTCCCTTGGTGTTGTTCCTTTTTTTAAGGTATATTGGACAGTTCCCGATGATTGAGACATTACCCAGTACCCCTAGACTAGTTAGTTTACCTGGTTTTTTTCCCGATCTTCCCTGCCGCTGTGTTTTTTTTTTTCACCAATGGGTGGGTCCTACCAGGGGGGGGTTGGGGGCCCCCTACCCCCCCATTGCTTTTCCTTTTTTTCGTGCGTGATTTCCCCACCTAGGGACACTTTCGTGGCTGCCCGCCAGCGCCCGCGTGACCGTTGGAACAGTCTTTCCCCCTTTTCTATTCCTTTTTTTTATACCTTTTCGCCATCCCCCTTCGGTGTTAATTTTGGACCCCCCATTATGGTCCTCTTGCCGCACAGGTGTACTCTTCCCAACTTTTTTTGATCCAGGACCGGAAGGGTCTTTTTTTCTTTCAAGGGCTTCCCTCTTCAGGGGGGATCTGGCGCCAATTTTCCCCCCCCCCTGTTTTTCCCCCCCATTCCCCATCCCCCCTTTTTTTATTTCGTGGTTCCCTTCCGCCCGACCTTTCCTTTTTAAGGATGTGAGCCTACCCGCAGGGTCGCCTTCCCCTAGATTCCCCCCCCGTGCTGTTTCGGTCCCTTTTTGATCCCCCCTTTCCCCAGGTCTTTTTATTTTTCTTTTCAGGGGTGTGCCAGGGCTTTCTTTTAACCCTCGCAAACTTTTTTTCATTGTTTTCTTGTTTTTGGGACCCTCTTCTTGTTTGTTCCCCCCCCCCTCCTCTGGAATTGGGTTGACCCCGTTTCTGCACACAAAAAGTGGTCTTCCCCCCCCCCTTTTTCGTTTCGGCCATTTTTTGTGTCCCCCCTCCTCATTTTCATATATTTTTTTTAGAGGATCTAGAATTGCCCCAGACTTCTTCTTTTCACCCCATTGTCCCTTCCTTTGGAATCCAGCTTCCAGACGGTCGGTAAAAAAGACAGGTCCCCCCCCCCTGAAGAGTTTTTTGCCCCGCTTTTTTCTCCAGGCCGGGGCCCTGTTCCAACCCTTTTTTACCTCCCTCATTATTTTTTTTTTTTCTTTCCTTTGGTTTTTCCCCGTCTTTTGTTCTCACAGGCAAGAGCCAAGGGGACTCCTGAGAATTTATCGAGTTGTCCTCTTTCCCCACCAATCCTTCTTTTTTGGGTTTTTTTTTTTTTCCCCCTTGGAGGTGCGGGAGTTCCCGCTAAGGTCAGTTTTACGCCTTGCCGTTTGAGACAATCTTTCCTTTTCTGGCCCTTGTTTTTTTCACCCCCGCCCGATTTGTCTGGATTCTTGCCCTTGACCCCTCCCCCCCTTTTTTCTTTGGCTATCGGGCGTAGGAGCCCACGGCGTGATGGCAGCTTAACCCCCTCTTTCGCAGTTTTTTTGCTTCCCTTTGGGTCAACCTCCAAGGTTCCATTCTTTGGTTTTTTCGTCCCGCCTACCTTTGTATCACGGGGACTTCACTTTTTGGGTTGCCCTTGGGTAACGCCCCCCTTCCCCCCCACTACCAAACCCCATTTTTTTTTTTTGGTCGCGGTCCCCTGAACTGGGCACTTTTCCAGACCCTTTCATATTTTTGCCCCCCTCAAGGATAAAAGCCAGTCATGGCCATTTTCCCCGCCCCTGAAAGTGATCGTCCTTCCCCCCCCATGATAACTCCCTTGTCATTTTCCCTGACTTAGCTCGAAACTGGTGTGTATCTTTGTTTCGCCTTTTCGCAGCACCCGGTTTCGCCATGTTTCCCCCCATCTACGGTCTCCTGATCTTTTTGTTTCTTTGGTTTGCCAGGTCCCTTACCGTCCTCTACTTAAAGCGTGGCGTTTCCCCCCACCATTGATGTTAGACGAGTCCCTATAAACGTGAAGGGCCTGCTCCCGGAACCTCTGCTTTTTTGTTTCGCCATCGCCTTTCAAGTAGTCTCTTTTCTTTTTTCGTTGCTTCCCCCCCCCTCTTTTCCCACTCCATCTTTTCCCGGAATTACCCACTGGAGCACTAAGCCCCAGCGAGCCACCCCCGACCCCCCTTCCCGTTTGAGGCTCGCGGAAAGACTCCTTCCTTTTTTCCGCCCGTCCCCCTTCCCCCCCCCCTCTTTATAAAGGTTTTTTTCATGTTTTGAACAGTTGACCCTTCCCCAAACCCATCTCCCAGGAGCTTGGGTACTTTGCCTCTTGTTCAGGGACTTCTGAGAAGTTGGTCCTAATGTTTCTGGTTCCCCTTGTCCGGGAGGGTCCCAACTGTGTTTTTTTTTTTCCCTGTTTCGAGGAGCCCGAGGCTGGCCCGCATTTTCTGGCATGAAGGGGACCCCCGATTGCCCTCCTTGTCTTTCCAGTCCTTAAACTCGAATGTTAAAAAAGGGGCCCTCCCTTGCTTTCGTGTTGCCATTGTTCCTTTTTCCCCCCCCGCGTTTTTACCTTTGATTCTCTATTTCAATAGGCTTGGCTTTTCCCCTTACTTTTCGACCAGTATTCTGGAAAGGTGGTTTCCCTCCCCTTTTTGCATCACTTTCCCCCCCTACTATTCCCCCCGATGGAAAATATATAGGGTGATCAGGAGTGGATCCTTCCCCCTTACGGAAAGTGTGCATATCTCTCTCTTTTCCCCTCTATTTTTTTTTTTTTTTGAGTTCACCCACGGTTGAGCGGTCACGCACGAGCACCCATTCCGGGCGTACATTGCATATACGATGTTGCCTTCATTGAGGTTGAAAAATTGGATTTGAACCCCCGGTTGCCCCCCCATTTTAAGGACCCAACCAACTTGATGTCCCTTCCCTTAGTTTTTCCCCTGGCGCATACCCCCAGGGGCACCCGTCTTTGGAAACAAGAATACATCGGTTCTCCCCCCCCCCCTTCCCCGTCCTTCTTGCTGTTGCCGTTGCCCCTCCCCACCCGATGATCAGTCTTTCGCCAGGCACGCTTTTTCCCCAAGGAAATAGTACCGGCCCTTCTCCCCCCCCATGCACCCCTTAGAACGCCCGCCACACAAAATGTACAGATTTTTTTTAAACCTACCCTACTTCCCTCCTGGCGTGGGAATAACCATCGTCCTTCCCTCGGAACGGACCTTTGACCTCACCAATACCAAACATTTGGAGCGGTTTACGTTTCTCCTTTTCACCTCCACAGAAAAACCAAGTCAATTATGTTTTGCCAGCGTTTCACGTCCTTCCCCCTGTGCTGGGGTGTCCCACTCGGATGACCCCAAGAACCCTCCTTTGATTTTTCTAGTTTGGTTAGGTTTGTGGTGAGCTCCTTTTTATACCCCTGCCTGCTCCAGGCGTACTCTGGATTGACGCTTCTCGAAAAACCCCTCCCGTTAGTTTGGCTCCCCTGATTGATCTAGCCCCCCAAGTAAGTTCCCCTTCTTTTCCAGGAAAGTGTAACTTCACCAGGTTTGTAGGAAGTCCCGATTCCCTTTTCCCCCCTACCTTCATGGTTGTGAACCACACCTCTATGGCGCTTCCCCTACTGAATGGGATATGGCTGGCACCTCCCTCCACCCCATCCTTCCCTCCTTACCGTCCTTGCGATCCCCTTCTGGATATCGACCAGTTTTCTACCACCACAGGTTTTCCCTTAATCACTCTTTCCTTGCTGGAGGGCCTGTAAAGTTTTTCTCCCCCCTCCCACGGGTTCTTTCCCCCTTGGAAATGAAGCTGCTTTGTCCCTTTTGATCAGTTATTTGTCAGCCCTGGATAGACATACCTACTCGCCTTGTCTTTTCCCCTTTTTGCGTCCGTCCAATCTGTGGCGGGAAAACCAAACAGCCTTCTGTTGGCCCCCAGGGCCCGCCCCCAACCCACGCCTTTTTCTTTCCCCAACCGCAAAAGTAGTTTTGTTCCGAGAAATGAGGGTTCTCCCTCTGTTGACGACCCTGTTCCCACCCGGGTATTTCAACGTTCGCTGCTTTTTTTCGGACTTCCCCCCTTCTCAGTCGCTAGGGTCAACACCGCCGATATTGCCCTAGACAATTTTGCCCAGTCTACCTCGAGATTAAATTTTTTTTGCCTTGGCCCCACCTTCTTCTCTCCCTGCAACCAGGGGGCGGAGGCAGGTTTTCTCCCCTTGAATGTCAATTTTTCCCCCTTTTTTTCCTGGCTCCTAAATCCGCCTCGACGTTGTTTCCCGAAAATACGGTGGTTTCCTCTCGTAACCGTTATGAGGTTTTCCCTCATCCCTCCTTTCCCGGCTTACGATTCTCGCTTTCTTCATTTAAGGTTGGTGGCTTTCTCGGTGGTCTTTTAATTCCAATTTTAGGTGACATTTCTTCCCTCCCCCCCCCCTCGGCAAACCTTTTTCCCCCCTTTTTTGTGGACTACTTTTTTCCGTTTGACAATTAAGTTCTCTGGTTCACTTTTTTTGGAGGCCACCTTTTTTGCCCTCCAACCCCCTGAAAAACAATTTCGGGCGGTTAGGTCTTTTTTCCCTTCTTTCTTTCCTTCTTTTTTTTTTTTTGAAGATCAGCACCATTCTGAAAGTCCCCAAGGCTTACCATTTTTGGCGTCGGTTGGGACTTTTACCCTTTTCCCTATTCACCGACCGAGTATGGTACAACGGCCTATTCAATTTAGGTGTGGCCCCCCTCTTTGCTTTACGGGCCCTGTTTCAACCTGCAACGCAATCAATCCCTTCTTTCGCCGTATTGTCCCCCCTCTCCCCTTCGGATGATATTTATCTTTACAGTTTGCATCACTAGGTTAAGATTTTATCCTGGATTTTTTTGCTTCCCTTCTTTCTTGCGGAGTTTTTCCCCCAGCAGGGCTTTCTTTTCCTGGAAGGGTACGTGTGATCCCCTTCTTAATCCCCTTTGACTTGTTGACCTCTGTGTTTGGGAGGGTCCCCCCCCTGGGTCCTTTTTTCTATGTCCTTCTCCCCGGCTCGGCATCCTGTACAGATGTCGGGATGCGGTCCACCGCCTGCATCTTTTGCCCAGCGCATTTGAATACCTTTCCCCCCCCCCTTTCTCCAATTTTGTTTCGCCGCTTCCCCATTTTGCGGGTCGAACCCTTTTCTTCCCCGTTTGACTTTCCCCCCAGAATCCTTTCATGGTATCAAAGCCACTCCCCCTCACTTTCTGAGGATCACCCTACCCCCCCGTGTTCCTTCTACTTTTGTCTGTCTCATCGGGGTTTTAGGATAAACCCCTCCCCGTCCCCCTTTTGACCCCTAAGTCCACGGACGTGCTTCTATCGCACAGTCTTTCCTGTCCCTTAGCGCTCTCCCTTCCCTTGGGGAGGAGCTTTTGTCGAGAGGCAGCAAACGGGGCTACCCCGTTTCAATTCACCCTCGGTACACGTTTTCACCGATTGTGGATTTTGAGGTCCCCTTCCCTTCCCCTTCTCTTCCTGACGCGGGTCAACCCTGAGGAGTTTATTCGATTGACTATACCTCTGTCGCTTTTACATCTTTTTTGGCTTTTTAGAGCCCTAACTGAGCGCTGCGCCCTTTTTCGTGTCAATCCCTTTTCTTAAGACTTAACTTTTTTTTCTGCCTTGCCATAGCCCACCTTACCAGGGCAACCCCATTGATTTGAGGCTTAGCTTTCCCCCCCCCCCCATACGCTGACTGTTCACGTTTTTTTTCCCAGAAATAACTTCCCGTGGTTTGTAGTTCCCAACTGTTCGACTCTTGACTTTTTCTTCTCACTTTCGTCCTTGTCGACGGTTTTTTCTCAGGGACATTTTGTTCAACTTGTCAGATTGAGGTGATTTCCATCTGTTTCTTTCTGGTTTTTTCCCCTTTGCCCCTTCTGATACTTCCTGGCCCTGACTTTTTCTTCTTTTGGAACCGCCCGCTCCGTCCTTTTTAGTTTCCCGTTTTAAACAATTCCTGGGCCCTTGGAACCGGATTGGCCATTTATGTTAAAAGCAGTTTTCCCCCCTGATGCAGTTCCTTGTCAGGATTTGGCAATTTTCTTTCAGGCCTTCTTCCTGGCCAGGCCCCCTTGCCCGGCCTTTATTTCTTAGCCTCTCTCACATCCTTTCCATTACGATAGGTGGTTTGCTATGGCCCCCTCCACGTCTACTGTGTGGCCCCTTCATTGTTTTTTTTTCCCTTTTCCGGATGGCACTTGTAGGCGCCCACGCTTTTTCAAACCCCCCCTCTTTTATGGTCGATGACCGTGTTTTTTGTGAGGGTCAGTTTTTTATGGGCTTGAACTGCAAAGTGCTTCCCTGGAAGTTGAACCTTTCTCGAACCGAGTGTTTTTTTTTCTTCCCAAAGGAGTTGCTCACTTTCATTCTTTTTCCACCCAGGAAAAGAAAAACAAATGCCCCGATTAAAATCGTGGCCAAGTTTCCCGTTTTTTGTTGTTTCTCTTTTTCGATTTTTCCCCCCGGGCCCTTGTGGTTCCCCTTCTCTCCGTAAGTTTTGTCATCAGTTTGTGCAAGATAGGAATTTCATTTCCCTAAGTCGGAAGCCCCCACCAACCTTCACGATCCCCCCACGGTCCTTTTAAGTGCGGCATCAAAACCTCTCGGACCCGCGAGTTTGAGAGAAACGTACCCGAGATAATTTTTTTCCCTGTGAAAGAATTTTTTTTTTTTTTGACCCCACCCAACTATCTTTTATGGACGGTAGTTTTCTAATTCCTACTTTTCTTATTTTCAACGCTCCCCAAGATGAGTGGTTGGTCTTCCCTTTCTTTTGCTCCCCCTTTTTGACATTTCTAGTTTCTTTTTCCCGTCCACTTTGGAAATCAGAAATTGAATGTGTTTCCCCCACTTTTCGCTCAGGGAACTTCACCTATTCCTTTCCCCTGCGACTCCTCTTGGTTCCCAACATCGCGGGCCTGCTGAGTGGCAGGGATGTGTGTTCGACCCCCCCCTTTCTTTTCCTTCCTTTTTTTGGAATTTAAGTCGGATGGCTGTTATGCGAATCATTTCCCCTTTTTTCCCCCTACCAGGGTTACTTCCATCCATTATCTTAGAGGCAATGTTCTTTTTTCACCCAGGTTTTAGAAAGCCCTTTCCTGCTTTGCAACCATTTTTATTGGAACTGGCGGGTTACTCTCTCACGGATTGAACGGGACACTTATGAGCCACTAACCCGATCAAGCCGTTGTAGGTTTTTACTCCAGTTTCTTGATGGAGGTTTGGTATTGATTACCCAGTAATTTGAAAAACGTTCGTGTGTTACTTTCCTCCTGAATCACCTTCTCCCCCGTTTCAGTTCCCTTTCCCTGCTCTGGCACGAAGAGCCGTTTGACCTCCTTGTCACAGGTTTTTCTTTGTGCTGGCTCATTATTTTTTTTTTTCCGTTTTAAATGCTTTCGGTTAATTCTTGGTTCCCGATCTTTCCCGAGCACGTGAACGATTTTTTCAACCCCTCTTCGATCACAGAACCTTTGCTTTTGTCCGCACTGTCTTAGCCCCCTATTTGTTTTTCCGGACGGCACCACCCCTGTTTTCCTTTGACATACTTGTTTCCGCCGGTCCTTTAATATCTTTCACAAACTTGGAGGGGATTTTTCGCTTGACTTTACGTTTTTTCCCTTCCTTCTCAGGCTCTTTCGCATGGGACGCCGTGGTTGTTTTTTTCAGTTGGCCCAGTTGTCATTGCCTTGGGACCCCCTTGGCCTTTTCTGTTCCCCTCTTTTCCCCCCCCTCGTGGAATTCAGGCTGGTGGACCAACGCTTTTTTGGTGAAGATGTGAGGCCCCTTTTTTTTTCCCCCCCCGCCCATTTCTGACCCTCCTCTTTTTCTCATGGTTTTTACTCTCTCTTTTCTCGTTGGTTTTTTTCTTCTCTCTAGCACCCGAACAATGAGTAGCCATCTTTTGTTTTTTTTTTTTGTTGGGGAAATGGCCTTCTTCCTTTCCGGGGCGATTTGACCTCCCCTATCCACAACGACCTGAGTTTGCGATTGACCCCCTGGTCCCCCCCCCTGGCAAATCCTCCCCTGGTTCCTTCTCGCCGTTTTCCGTCCCCAAAAGAGTTTTCATTTCTTGCGGCCCCCACCTTGATTTACCCCGGAGTTTTTTACCTTCTTTTTACGAGTTTACTTTGGTTGTCTTCACCCTTTCCTTTTTTTGTAGTACAATCTGGCCCTTGGCTTTCATTTGACGCCTTCAAATTGGAGACCATGCCCCTTCCGCCCCCCTTTCTTTGGGGCAAAAAGCCCCCCATGTCTTTTTGCTTTCGCCGTGTTGCAATTTTATTCACCGTGTTCTTTTCCCCATATAGGTCCGATGCTCCCCCCCCACGGACGATCTTTCAGAGTTGCATGAGACCGGGTCCAACCGAACTTTCTCCTTTCGGCGCCCGCTCGGCGCCGAGACTCCCTTGTAGGAAGGATACCGCCCTTCCCGGTCGGGCCCGCAAATCCAGCCCCCCTGCCGGATGGATTGAGGTTCATGCTCTTTGCGTATTACTTTTCTGGTTCATTCGGGCGCCATCAATGACCCCCCACCGTCCCCGTCCCAAGGTCTTTTCCCTCCCCGGTACCGACCGCTGACTTGAGCGCTTTTTCCCCCTTTCCCTTGACCCTTGGGACGTGTCTTTCCTTGCTGGCACGGATCCATTGAAACCCCTGCAATATACCGTAGGTCGCCCCCTTTTCGTGGTGCTCTTTGCCAAGAACCCCCCCTGTTCAGTCGCTTGAAACCCCCCTTGAGTTCTGGCGAGGAATTCGTTTTACTTCCGCCCGCTGAACTTGTTCTCTTGTTTGGTGACGTGCAATTAAAGGTTCTGTCTTTTTCCTCCTTTCGTTTTTCTCGGTTACATCCCGAGTTACGACTTCACCCCCATTTATTTTGGAATTCCAGTCCCTTTCCAGCTCCAGTCAACAAGCCCCTCCTCCAGCATTTGTCGTTTTACTTTTGACTTACCGCACTCTAGGACGTGTCTTTTCAGGGGAAGTTACCCGAGACGGTTATTTGCGTTCTGAAATTTCCTTTTTTCCCCTATTCCTCGGTTTGTTGCGCCCCCCAGGGTTTCCCTCGGGCCCTTTTATTTTCTTACCTTTTGTGGTGGACTTTGCTCTTGAAGGATGCAAGCCTAGCTGCAATGAATGGCATCCTTGGCGTCAATAGTTTTTTGGGGCCCCCCCCCCCGTTTGATGAAGCAACCGGCACCCCTTTGATACCCTTTTTCCACTTTTTTGGGGTCTAAGAAATTCTGTTAACAGGTCCTCTTTTGATGTGCTTGATGTTTTTCACTTGTTTTGACCCATTTAATTTCTCTTTGCGTGGTTTTTTTCCCCCTCAACCTTTCAATTTGTCCCCCCCCTCTTCTTCCCGCCTTCGTCAAATACTTTTTCTCGGCTTTTGGATCTTCCAGAGTATGTGTCCCTTATTCTTCTCCTTTTCCCTCCTTTCTTTTGTTTTTTTTGTTTTTGAGTGTCGGGGCCCCCCACTGGTCCTTCTTTCTCCCCCACAGATCTGTTATGGTTGCTTCTAAGGGGTTAGTCCCCCCGGATGGGAGGTTTGTTGGTTTACTGTCTTCCGGGTTCCTTCCCCGGCCGTTTTTTAATCTAGACCTTTTTTCCACCCTCACCCCCCATTTCAGAGTTCCCACAGGACCCCACTTTTTGAGAAACAGCATGAACTTCCCAAATACCGCGTAAAACCTTCCCCTTTTCCGCTGGTCTCGGGACTTTTGCTTCTTACTGACTGGTTTTTTGGAAACCTATTCACGTTTGACCGCGGGCTCACTGCTCTTCCTTGCATTCTTCAGCTATGACCACACACCATGTACGATACCCAAAATCTCTTCACCCTTTTTTTCAGCATTCACCACGCTGGTCCGGGGGTGAAGCCAGGTTAACTTTTCAGTCCAAAGTCCTCTTCATGTTTTGGCCTGTTGAACCCTGCTGAACCACGTCCTATATATGTCGGTAGGCGTTCCTGACCATCCCCGTGAGCTAGTTCTTTTTTTAACGCGGCCATCCCTTCCCCCGCTGATTCAGTTTCACTTGTTTCTTTTTTTTTTTTTTTTTTTTTTTTTTTTTTTGTCGTAGATGTGGTATTTTTTTGGCTTTCTTTTCAGGTTTCCTTGAAGTGCCTCTGGGATTACCCGCTGGAGCCAAATCCGTGCTTAAGTGCACACCGTCTGTCAAACCCTGTCGAGGTCGTTTTTTCCACTAAAGAGTGTAGTTGTCTCCTTTTCCTTCCATGGTGTCCCCCCCCATTCTCGGCCTCTTGAGAGGTTAAGGGGATTTGGATTTTTGCACCCCTGCCCGTTCCCCCCCTGCAACCTCCCTGACCTTTCTTTAGTCTTTTGAGCTTTTTTTTTCAATTAGCCCCCCCCCGTTCGGTAATTTCGATTTCCTCTGAGCATGTATTTACCAGTCAGCAAGTAGGATTTCGGCCCTTTTGACGGGAGGGTTTATTTTCTTTCTCTCCCCCCGTCGAGCCTACACCGTCCCTTCCTAGCCTTTTTTCGGTGTTCAGCTCAGCGATTTTTCTTGTGAATTGCTTTACAGGTTTCCCGGCCCCACCTTGAAGTCCCCCTCTCTGCGACCGCACCGTTGAGCAATTCCCCCCCCCCCCCGAGTCTGCCTCAGCCTCCCTGGAACCGGTCTTTCCACGGTGATTTTATCTGTTTCCTTTCCCACTTACATTTCCCTTTTGGTCTCCGGAATGGCTCTTCTTACGGCTTTGCCTCGCTCCCCGTACCGAGGGCTTTGTCCCCGCCCCTCTGCCATGCGTTGATGCTTCTCAGGACTTCCCTCCCCCTGAGGCCCTGCCCTTCTGGTTGACCTCCCGCCTCGACGGTTCCCTTCCCATGTTTGACGTTTTTCGGTACCTTTTGGCATTGCCTGTTTTTTCGCCTTGCCGGCTCCTAGGCGGCGTTTTCGCATCAGTTCCCCCTCCAGTTCTGGATTGGAGAGGTTTTTTTTTTCGTTTTGGCTGCCCTCCCTGTTTCAAACAGTTCGTGTTTGACAGATTGCCCGTCTTTTCTTTTTTTTGCCTGCTTTGAGGTCATTGCCCCATTCCCACCTATTTCTTGACCCCTTCGTCGGCTTATATCTATTTTCCCTTTTTCCTCGTTTTGTTTTTTGTAGAGAAGTTCTTCCCCATTGACGAACGAAAAAAAGGTCCAGTTGAAATATTTGGTCGGGGGTTTTTCCCTCTACCGGTTGTGTAAAATTTAACCTCTTCCCCCCACCTAATGTTTTGCTTTAAGCCCTTGCCCTTTTTTCCCCTGGATCCACCTGCCTGCTTCTTTGCGAAAGGGACATCCCTTTTTTCTGCCACATTCTTATGTTTTTGCCCGGTTGGCCTCCCTAACCAGTGCCGGTCCTCACCATGGAGGGACGGACCCGTCGAGGTCTTTTTAAACCATAGTTTTTTTTTTGATCTCTGTCCTTTTTCCCTTTTTTGTTTTTGGCTGT